>JAANMV010001091.1_pt1 | contig 31154 bp, 25 predicted proteins | sample 7279661 | NCBI WGS metagenome assembly JAANMV01 (sample SAMN14094540, study PRJNA606508) | bioreactor metagenome | isolation source: A lab-scale SPAN reactor treating ammonium-rich wastewater day 121 | place: Ireland: Galway | collected 2017-05-16
ATCACAGATTTGAGAATGCCGGGCATCGACGGAATCGAGCTTTTGAATCACATTCATACTAACTATCCGGATGTATTCGTAATGATTTCGACGGCGTTCGGAAGCCTTGAAAGCGCGGTCGACGCAATGCGCAAAGGGGCAACCGATTACCTTCAAAAGCCTAACAATCCTCGAGAAGTGCTCGACAAAGTCGCCGAAATGCTGGGTAGAAGGCGCAAAATATTGTCCGATAAAAAAAGCGCATCCGAGGTCAGGGAAATAGCGGAGTCTCAGGCAAGCGAACTAAGGCGGGCTGGCGAAATTCAGCAGAGGTGGATACCTCACGGTTATGACGGGCCGGGCATACGAGTGGTAACTTCATTTCATGGAGCTACCGACCTTTCCGGAGACTTTATAGACCTTGTAAAGCTTCCGGGCGGTAGGCTCGGAATCGTGGTCGGCGATATTGTGGGACATGGACTGCCTGCAAGTCTTCAAATGGGCATCGTACAAAGGTTGATTAAAAAAGAATTGCTCGACGCAAAAGGCGCGGCGGAGATTTTTACGTCCCTAAATGAATTTTTGTACGACGATTTTCATATGGATAGCGCATTTACGTCATTTTTGGCGATTTTCAATCCCGAAACTTTCTCGATGAAGTATTCAATAGGCGGGCATCCGCCGCCGGTAGTACTTCGTGGAGAAAGCGAAGTGGAATTTCTAAGCACTAGTTGCCCAGGGTTATTAATGATGCCGGGCTACAAATATCTCGAACACACGCTGTCGCTATCGGTTGGCGATAGGTTTTGCGTATATACGGATGGAGTGGTAGAACTGCGAAACGCCGAAGGAGAAATGTTTGGCGAAGAAAGGCTCGAAGAGGTTTTAAGAATCAATCGTGAAATAAATCTTGAATCGGCCGCAGCAAACATAGGTCACGCACTCAACGCGTTTCGCGGAGAGGCGCGCATCGACGACGATATTTCGATAATTCTCGCGGATATAGTTTAGGCATGGGTGTCGGTCGATTTTCCTTGCGCCTTATTCTTTTAGCGGCTGGCGTACTTTTCATTGCTTCCATCCCGATATGCGAATCGTCAGAAGAAGATTCGAAAACCCTAGTGCCAATACTACCCACATACGTTCGCTGCGAGCCCGGCGAGGATATTTATTTTTACACGCTTCTTGAAGAAAACGCGGAATGGGCGGTTTTTCCGGGCACGTTGGGTGAGGTTTCCAATGGGAAATTTCGCGGAGCCGTCGAGGGCAATGGTTGGCTGTGCGGAAAGTCCGGCGGCAATGCGGCAATTGCAAAAGTAACCGTAAAGAAGCTGACTCCGGAAGACAACGAGCTGATTACAAGGTTGCGCAGCGAACTTAGCGGATCGAACGAGTTTAAAAACCTGCTTGAACAATCCGAGAAGGCGCTAATGGCGGCAAGGTCGAAAATGCACGGTTTTCAAGCCAGGTTTACCGACCTGGAAATCAAAGCAAAGACTGCGAGCTCGGAGTGCGATAGTGAGTTCGCCTCAGTATTGAGTCAATTATCAAACTTGAGTGGCGCATCGCTTAATTTAAACAGAGCGCTTTTGGAACATGCTGAGTTGGCTGAAAGTCTGAAAATTCCGATTCCAAAAAGGAAAAGAATTAGGCCAAAGCTTGTAATCCCAACGGGTTTCGTTATAGGGCGGTTGTTCGTTTATCCGGAGCCGATTTTTATATACGATTCGAAGGACTGGCAGGCGATTGCGGAATTCGAACTTGAAAATAGAGTTAAGCTTGAATCGGGTTTTATGTCGGTGAAAAGTGCTGCCGCCGAATACGACGATGCGGCAGACCCATTCGATGCAGCTATTTCATCTTATGTATACGCCCTAATGGACTTGGAGCGAATACGTTACGACCAGGATTCGCTACCAGCACTCGCATTTTCAGCGCAATCGGATCTGGAGAAAGCGAGACGCTCAAAGCTTTCGGCACTATTCGGGGATAAGGAGCACAAACGGCGGGTTGAGGAACTTCAGCTTTGGTATCAATTTAGGCGCTGGCTTGCAACGCGTACGGACGCTACTTTGGCTTCTGGCACTAAGCTTTTTTCAGTAAAAACCAACGATTTCAGGGGCAGGCTCGCCGATTACCGAAAGGAACTGATGGATAGCCTTTCAACGATCGAAATGCTGGAGACTGCCGCTCCGGATTCCGCGCCAGAAATACCTTCGGCAATTTCGCTTCCCACTTACGCAATCGACATTGCAAGCGTGGAAGCTTCCGGAGTGTTTGAGCAAAACGGCGCCGGCGGCATTTCTCAAGTGAAAATCGTCGACCGTTCGCCAGTAGCATATTTTGCCCGTTTGGCGAAATTGGACGAGGTTGCAGGCGTGGACAGGCTGGCCTCATATACGGCCGGAATAGTGCCTCCAGGAGTATTGACCTTCATCGGAGTTTCCGAGGCACCATTATCAATTGGTTCAATCGATACTCTAAGTGAATTTATCAGTGTTCAAGATGTCGATTCAACCTTCGTTCCGGAACTGCCAAAGGTGCGAGGTCTTAATTTGCATTCGCAAAATTCGGTATTGGATTCCAAACGATCTTCGGATTTTAAAGCATATTTGTTTGAGCTGGCTAAATTCGAACGGTACTCTGCTGCTTGGGCCGAAGCGGAAACTGCCAGATCGTACAAGCCTGCGGTAAATGGTTCTCTCGAAACGCTGGACACGATTACCGGGTATATTGACTGGAGGCTCGAATACGTTCAACTTGTTCACGGGGGGAGTCTTGGAAGGCAAAACGCACTAAGGCGAATCTCGCAAAACTGGCAAAATGAACTCGGAGCCAAGCCGGCGATTAGCCGAGATAATGTGGCCGAAATTAAAGCAATGTTGAATGGATTGGCGGCTCCGATGCCGGAAGATGCCGAGATTTCTTGGGACGGCGTATTGGACTTTTTGTTTCAGTCGCCGGAAGATTGACAGCCTAGAACTCGAAAACCGCCTTTGCCCATAATTTGAAACCGTCGCTATCTAGCGCTGGCGAGAAGTCCAAGCTGTTATCGAATACTTCAAAACCGAGGGTGAGAGGGAATCCGAAGCGCCGAAGCGTCACTTCTGCTTCGAGCGCATTCCAACTACCCCAGCTCGCTGCAGCAGCAAAACCCGGTGAACTTGCGTCGGTGGTATGGAAGTTAACCGCAAAATCCCAAGCGTCATAATCTCCATTAAGCCCGACATACCACGTATCTTGGCTAAGTTTGCCGCCGATGACGCTGCCGGACGGCGCGCCGGTTTTTAATTCCGAGGTTTCGTAGCCGAGCGTTAGGCTGTGGTTCTCCGCAAATCCAAGCGATACATCGCCGCCCAAAAGAGATTCGGTTTGACTTGTCAATCTGGAACCGTGTGAAATCTTGCGATAATTATCGTACAGGTTTAAAGAAATCGCGGCCGCAACCGGAAAATTAAGCATTGCTCCGAACGCGTCAATATCTTCCGGCCAGTAGGTGCGTACGGGATAGGAGTTCGTCCCCGGTCTCCAAGTGGCGGTTTTATCGATGCTCGTTGTTGCGTAATTGGCGGAAAGTTTTGCGGGGCCGATTGTAAATAGACCGTCGGCGAACCACTTGTCGTAAGTAGGTCTCTCTATTTGAATAATGCCTAATTCGTCTGCCGTAACGGTAGGCTTTCCGATTAGAAGTCTATCAAATTCAGGTCGTTCATAAAGCAACCTGAATGAGTTCATATTCGATCGCTCGAAGCCCAACCTGATTCTGTCCGCAAAATAAAAACCGCGATAGCCCACGAATGTTTTAAGCTTTTCGCCTCGGGTTAAATGGGAACCGTAAATGGGTGCACGTCCCGATGAGTAAAGGTCGAAATCCGCTCCAGCGAACCAAGGGCAATCCGGCGCCCCGAACCTCGCACCGAGATTGAAACGCTCGCGCGAAAAACCGAAGTCGCTTCCCGTCACATCTCCGGACGTGTCGAGCCAGTCCTTTCCCAAAGTCATGTTGAGCCGGACGTTCTGAGAAAATTCGCGGTTAGCCGAAATCCAAAGGCTTTTTTCCGCGCTATTGTTAAATCCAAGGTCATTGCTGGAAAGCTCGGAGAATGAAAATCCGGCGTTCCATTCCACGCCGCCAAAGTCTGGTCCGAGATATTCGAAAAGTAAGCTATCGGTGTAATAACCGGGAAGCGATGGATTAGGATTATTCCTGTTCACATCGTTTCTGCTGTAACTTGCGCTTAGGCCACTGCCAAAAACCTCCTCGAATTCGATTCCGAAGCGCAGCCTGTCGGTTTCATGCATCGAAAACCCGCCTGCAGGAGCATCGGCTAGTCCCGAATGGCGCAATTTCCAAATTTCAATTTGTGCGTTTCGAGCTGGAAGAGCGCTGGTTCCGGCTTTGACGCGAAAGTTGTTAAGTGCGGTGAATTTTCCGTAACTTTCCCAAAAAAACGCTTGACCGGTTGGCGAAAAAAGCACCCAATCCCCGCTTATGAATTCGGGATTTATACCTTGCCGTTCTTGAAACGCTTCGCTTCCACCGTTGAACTCCTGCAAATTGAGCTGCGGAGCGAGATAGCCTTGAAGCCGAAGAGCCTCCTCGAAAAGCGCCATGTTTTCATCCGCATTCGGGTTTTCCTCGGCTGAAGCTGCGCCGAAGGCCGAGCAGAATATAACAATCGATAGCGCAAGAAGCGAAAGAAATCTGAACATCTTTCTTACTCCTAATTTAGGAAAACAGGGCTGTTATTGCTGCCGTGTATTTGGGTGTGGCAGCCGGAAGTCCAGCAAGTTATGCCGGCGTTGTGCGCCACAAGGTCGCTGTGGCAGGAAAGACAAAGCGACCGACCAGGAGAGCGCAACTGATTCGGCACGCTGGATGAATGATGTGTATGGCAGTTCAAACAAGCCTGGCCCGAAGGATCGGTAAACTCGGAGACATGGGAGAAAATATACGGCTGACGGGCGAATTCGTGACATTCTCCGCAAGTTTTGGATATGCCTTCGTTTATAAGTAGGTTTTCCGTTGAGGAGTGAGGATTGTGGCAATCAATGCAAAGGAAATCGCCCTTTTTGACTGGGTGTGCGGAAAGTCCAGACTTGAAACGGGCCGCCACGCCGGTATGGCACGAAGCGCAAAGGTCGTTTGGCTTGGCAGTCAACATTTTTATGCCGGTAATGTTGTTGTGCGGGTCATGGCAAGATGCGCAGAATACGTTTGCGTTTGAGTGAGCATTCTCCTTGAATTCCGGCTTCGTCATCGTTGACCTATGGCAATCCAGACATACCGCCGCAAAATCAGAGCCGCCCTTGGATTGAAAATTTACAATCATCCGTTCGCCCGGGTCATTCGTGAAATTCGACATATGCAGACTGCCAGGGCCATGACACATTTCGCATCCGACCACTGACTGCGGAAGATCTGGATTGCCAAGCGTCAAGGCGTGCTTTGTCTTAAGGTAGCCCTCTTTGTAATCGGAGTGGCACATAATGCACTGAGTCGCGCCGAGGTATTCCGCGCCCTCGCCGGACATAGCGGCTCTGGGATCGCCTTGGCCGTCCTTGGCGACCGCCATTCCGCCTGCGACAAGTGCGAATAACGATAAAAGCAATAAGTACTCCCGCACTCGTTTCACGACTATCTCCTTGATGGAAGTAAACGGCGCCTCAAAAGAGACGCCTCCCGCGGGACGCATCGCGCCGTCGCGGGCCGATGATTCCCGTAAAGAATACAGTGCCGTAATATTAATGGCAAGTTTTTGCGGTGTCAAACCGGTTAAACGGCGAAATCGTTGCATTTTTGATATTTAGTAATGTCTGTCGAAAAACAAGCAGCCGAACATCCTCTGTGGTATCCTTTTCAACGGTCTTCGCAGCGTTGCGAAGAAGCTCTTACCCCTCAATGTCCGGAGGAGAAGGATGAATGCAAGGATTTTACTTCTAGTATTTATCGTAATTATCTTTGCCTTTGGGGCGACCTATTCTTCGTCCTGCACAAGATCCGTCGAAGGCAGGCTTTCATACGACCGCAACAATCCGCCTGCTCAACCGCCTCTGGCCGAAAACCACTTTTCGCAAACTCTCCCCCTCAGTCTTCACGGTACCGCGCGTGGGATGCAGACTTGGTATGAGGAAGAAGACGGTCTGGGTTCCTTGATTAACGTGGATTACAGCGCTGTGAGCTGCAGCAGTTGTCACGCTTCGAAATGCATAGATTGCCATTCCGGCGAAGGACCGCGCGCAGTATCAACTTGTTACAAGTGCCATGCTCTGCAATCGATGGAAACGCAGGTTTTCGGATTTACCGACGTTCACTTCACTGCGGGTATGGTTTGCGCCGATTGCCATAACAAAACCGAAATTCACGGCGACGGTCACATTTACGGCGATATGTTTGCAGCAAAAGACCTTGGATACGATTGCACCAGCTGCCACGCTTACGATTCCGACGAGCATGACCCTAGCCACGGGCAAAGTTCCGTGAAACTTGCGGACGACCGGTCGGTTTCTCACAGAATTCCGGACACTCCTCCGCACAACATTCACAAGGACACGGTTCATTGCTCATCTTGCCATATGCAGACATCGATTACCTGCTACAACTGCCATTTCGAAAGCCTAATTGAGGACAATCAAAAGAGGCCTTATAAGCCCTTCAGCGGCTTTGTAATACTTGCGAACAGCCCGCTTTACGACAACATGGTTCGTCCCGTCAACTATCAAACGGTAGTTTACGAGGACAAGACGTTCGTGGCATTCGGCCCCTTCCATGGGCATACGATAATGAAAGAAGGCAGAGGTTGTGCGGACTGCCACAGCAACGCGAGAATCCAAGAGCTAAACGACACCGGCAAAATCGTGATAACGAAATGGGACGAAGAACAAGACGCCGTAATTCATACAACCGGGGTTATACCTTTCGTTCCAAACAATTTCGAATTCCAATTCGTGCAATACGACGAAGCTGGTAGGAATTGGTTTCCGCTCACTACTATGACAAGTAGAACGCAGTACCGTTATATCGAACCGCTAAGCGATACGCAACTCCGCAAGCTCGGATATTTTGGCGAGGTATTCGAGTAAGGTTGGAAGTTTGCGCCAAGCAAAGGCGTCTGAAGATAGCCAAAAAAAAGGGACGGGTCACCCGTCCCTTTTGGTTTAGCCTTTAAGCAAAATCACAGAGAATCGGCAATTACAAGAGGTTCGGTAACGCCGTCTTTGTCGTAGCTGCCCCATCCGCCGCCAGGAACGTATCCCTCGCCGGTTAGAGCCGAAAGAACTTCTGCAAATCCGCCGTCGTTGTTGTCGAGCCATAGCGCCGCTGCACCGGCAACGTGAGGCGAAGCCATCGAAGTTCCGCTGATTGTGTTGTACCCGCCGCCCTTCCAAAGCGACTCGACGCTCGAACCGGGCGCAATCATTTCTACGGTCGTGCCGTAATTCGAGTAGTAAGCCATTTTGTCGGTTTTATCCATCGCCGAAACGCAGATAACATTGTCGAATCTTGCGGGCTGATAGTTGGCAGCGTCTTTTGCGTTATTCCCGGCGGCGACTACAAAGGTAACGCCCTCGGCAGATGCCGCTGCAACCGCATTGTAAAAGGACTGTGTAAATCCGGTTGCACCAAGGCTCATATTGGCAACCTTGATGTTGTAGGTTGCAGCATTCGCCGCAACCCAATTTACGCCAGCAATAACACCCGAAATCGAGCCGCTTCCGCGGCGGTCGAGAACTTTAACGGCTGCCAAGCTGCAATTTGGAGCAACACCGACGACGCCGAAATCGTTATCGCGAGCGCCAACCGTACCTGCAACATGGGAACCATGGCCGTTGTCGTCTTCAGCAGGACTGGAGGGGCTAAATACGTTGTAATTGGCAACGATCGCGCCGGCTAAATCGGGATGGTTCAAGTTGATTCCGGTGTCGATAATGGCTACCGTCACTCCTGATCCACCGTTTCCTGAATTTAACTCGGCGTCGATTCTATCTACTCCCCAAGGCAGTATTTGGGGTGGAGGCGTTCCGCCTCCGCCACCGCCTCCGGGTTTGCCCTTGCCGTTGCCTTGAAAAATACTGACGGGAAGGTCCGGCTCAATCAATTCGATTCGGGAATCGGTTTTAAGCTTGGCAACTTCATTTGCGGAAAGCACGCCCGCAAAGCCTATGAACACCTTGTCATAGACAAAGTCGGGGGCGTTCGCCAGCCCGCGCGATAAGGAAGACAGATCCGTAGCCGTAAAGCCAGGCTTAAGAACAACGATATAACGATCTGCTGCGGCCGCAGGAAGAGCGGAGGAATTTCGGCCTCCGTCGGCTGATGTCACTATTCCGTTTTTTGAAGTACAGCCGAAAAGGGCGATGGTTATCGCCAATAAGGCAAATAAAAGAAAGAGCTTATTCATCGAAATGCCCCGGTAAAATCAAAGTGACAGTAAAGGAGTAATTGTATACCTTAATTTTGGCATTTTAGCGCTGACTACAAATAATTTGCTTCGCGTCCCAGAAAAACTGAGGGCACTACCGGAAATAGTTCGCCTGCGCAGGCGTAGCTTGGAGGCCAAAAAATAAATGGAATAAGGCAATGGTACTGATTTTTCGTCTAAACTAACTTTAGGAGAGCCAAATGTTCGTAGTACGCAACGTATTTCAAGCAAAGCCCGGAAAGGCAGGTCAGCTTGCCGAAAAGTTTCTGGCAGCAAAGCCGATAATCGAAGAAGAATTCTGCGCTCCCGGCAGCATGCGCGTGTTGACCGACGTTTCGGCCGGTTTCTGGACGGTCGTGATTGAGGCGCAAGTGGATGATCTAAACGCATATTTCGCCTTTTCACAGGGAGTAGGGAAGCACGAAAAGCTCGCCGGCGCATTGGGGGGGTACATGGATCTGGTTGATACGGGATATCGCGAAGTCTTCAAGATTCACTAATACAGCGAAAAGCAGTTCCGATAATTGGGCAGGTTTGTTATAGATTGGCGGAATTCGGCGTACCGGCCTATCGCTCGTTGAGCTATAATCTGCTCGATGAAATACGCACGAGTCGAATTTGCCGGAGCTAGTTTTGCAGGAGTGTACGATCCTTTGGCGGAAAAGCTATATGCGCCAGCTGAAGGGGAAGCTCCACTTCCCGCATATCCGCTTTCCGTTTCAGTTAACCAATTGGTTTCGCCGGTTACACCGGGAAAAATAGTCGCCATAGGCAGAAACTATCGGGAGCACGCGGCAGAAATGGGCGCGGAAATTCCCGCGGAACCGCTGTTTTTTCTCAAAGCGCCAAGCTCGGTAATAGGTCCCGGAGAACCGATAGTCATTCCGAATCTAAGTGCCAATGTTCATTTCGAAGGCGAGTTGGCGGTTGTAATCGGCGAAGAATGCAAAGGCGCAACCATCGAAAATGCACTTGAACACGTTTTCGGCTATACGATTCTGAACGACGTAACCGCACGCGATTTGCAGCGCAAGGACGGTCAATGGGCTCGCGCGAAAAGTTTCGACACATTCTGCCCTCTCGGTCCTTGGGTTGATACCGAATTCAAGCCCGGCGACCAGCGACTTATTACTCGAGTTAACGGAGAAGTTAAGCAAAGCTGTCCGCTCAGCGATATGGCATTTTCGGTTGCAAGAATCATAGAGTTCGTCAGCGCTGCTATGACGCTACTTCCTGGCGACGTGATTGCGACGGGCACTCCGGCGGGTGTCGGGAAAATCGTCGCAGGGGATACCGTATCAGTTGAAATCGAAGGACTAGGCGAACTTGTTAATCCTGTCGAGGGAGAGTAAGCCTTTTGCGAAGCGAGCTATTAATCGATCTTGTCCATGAATTCTGGACTGACACGGACGAACTGCTCGACGTGAAGAGGAAGCAGCTGGCTCAATCTAACGAGCAATATATGGCGAAATGGCCGTCTCTTAAAGACGAAGTAAGATTGCTTGATTTAGGCAGAACCTATGTGGATTTGCTTCTGATGTACGTTTTTTACCCATACTACTTAAGGAATTTTCAAGGAATCCCTATCGAATACGACGGCGGAACCTTGAAAATCGTATCCGAAACAGTTAGGCAAGAGCGAGTATTAAAGCGAGCGATGAAAGGAGTAACCGAAATCGAATTCGTTTTCGCCCATAGGTCCAGCATAGATTTCATTAACGATATCGTCAGCCATTACTTTCACAGGTATCCGCCGTCCGAGGGTCTCGTAATAAAATGGCTGATTATTAATCGCGGTTTTTCCGCACCTCAACAATGGTACAACAACGCGGTCCGGGAATATCTGCAATATCAAACTCGTTCGCTTGCTTCTCTGACAATGGAGGAATTTAAGCGAATTGTGGATACCAAGCCCGGCGGTTATTCTCATACCGAAACCACAGCGCTTTTTCTTCAGGATATTTACAACATCCCCCTCGACCCAAATGCACCGCCGCCAGAGAGCACTTGGGAATTTGCGAAACCGATTCCACCGGCTTTGCAGGATTCATACGCAACGGAACATGGTCTTGAAATAGTCGATATGAGCATGGAAATCGTGGATTTGACAATTTTTCAAAGCTTTCCGCTTTACTACTTGAAAAAACACAGGATAATCCCGCTGCGTGTAGAAGATAACCATTTGATAGTTGCAATCGTCGATTTGGGGATTGAAGAGGAACTCGAAGAAATAAAAATGTCATTCAAAAGGCCGATTAAGTTAAAGCTAATTCGCGAATCGGATTTTTACCGGGTCTTTTACAACCTCGTCAATCACTTTTTGAAGTTTTAAAAAAAAACGAGGCGGCCCGAAAGCCGCCTCGCCGTTATCCGCTTAAAGCGGTAGTCACATGTTTAATTTTCGAACTTCGGTCAGCGTAGAAACCGACTAATCGCCCCAGCTGTCGCCTTCATCGTCACTGCCGCTGTCGCCGCCCGCTCCGGGATCGGTCGCAGGAGGTGCGCTACCGGGATCGCTCGCCGGCGGTGCCGCACCCGGATCGCCTGCAGGAGTAGTTGTACTGCCGTCACCGGAGCCGTAGGCCTCGGGATCGCCTGCAGTGCTCTTCGGGCAGCCCGCCATAAGCACTACCGACGCGATTACCATCCAAACCACAAGGAGAACCGCGAAAAACTTCCTCATCTCAAACACCTCGAATTACCTAACTTGCCCGATGGGCAACCAATTATAGCACAAGTCAATTCTAACGCCTGCCACGGCCTCCTCCGTCACCGAAACGGGCTCTGTCGCGCGACGGCGGACGGGAGCCTCCGCCGGGCCTCGGCGGCCTGCGCTCGCGCTCCACGTGTACGTCCGTTCTCACAAGGTCGATTTTCCCTTGGTCGTCTATGTGCTTCACCATTACGGGAACGACATCCCCCATTTTGAGCTCATCTTCCACGCGTTCGACGCGATGATTGGCAATTTGGCTTATATGGAGTAGCCCGTCCTTGCCCGGCGTCAGTTCGAGAAACGCGCCGAATTCGGTGATTCTTACGACTCTTCCATCGAACGCCATTCCTTCTTCGATGTCGGTCGTGAGCGCTTTGATGAAACCGACAGCCTCGCGAACGAGCGAGCGGTCTTGACCGAGAATGAAAACGTGACCTTCTTCGTCGATGTCCACTTGTACTTCGAAATCGGCGGAGATTTTCTTTACCATTTTTCCGCTCGGCCCGATTACCGCGCCGATTTTCTCCGTGTTGATCGTCACGATTTCGAGAATCGGAATATACGGGCAGAGCTCGTCGTCTTTTTTTGGCTCGCTAATGACCTGGCGCATCAGTCCCAATATGTGCAGCCGACCTTGGCGAGCTTCTTCGAGAGTATCTTTCACCATATCGAGCGTCAGACCTTCGATTTTTACGTCAAGCTGGATCGCCGTAATTCCGTTGTCGGTACCGGCTACTTTGAAGTCCATATCGCCGTTGAAGTCTTCGAACCCGGAAAGGTCGCGCAAAAGAGCGTATTTTTCGTTTTCCACAACGAGGCCGATTGAAACGCCACCAACCATTTCCTTTAGCGGCACTCCCGCGTCAAGCAGCGCCATCGTACTTCCGCAAACGCTTGCCATCGAGCTCGATGCGTTGCTTTCGACAACTTCACTTACCACGCGTATCGAATATGGGTATTCCTCTTCGGGAGGTATCATTCTCACGAGAGCCTTTTCGGCCAGCGCTCCATGTCCGATGTCTCTCCTCGAAGCGCCTCTGAGCGGCTTCACCTCTCCAACGGAATACGGCGGAAAGTTGTAATGGTGGACATAGCGCTTGAGGTCGTCCGATTCCATAATGTCGATTTTCTGCTGATCCGCGTAAGTGCCGAGCGTAACGCAGCTTATTACTTGCGTCTGGCCGCGCTTGAACATTGCGCTGCCGTGCACGTGGGGAAGAAAGTGAACGTCCGCTTCTATAGGGCGCACTTCGACGAGTTTGCGGCCGTCCACGCGAATTCCCTTTTCAATTGTTAGCTTTCTAGCGTATTCCTTGATGAGTTTCTTGAGTTCGTATTCTACCGGTGGCGCATCTTCTCCTTCCGCTAGTCCTTCCGTAAAATGGGCAAGGCAGTCTTCGGCCAGCTTGTCGATGGAGTCCCACAAATCGACCTTTCCTTTTGCGGGGATGATTTCCTTAATCTTCGGCTCGGCGTATTTGCAAAGTTCCTCGGCGAAATCGCTTTTTTCAGCACCGTTTACCGGCAATACCTTTTTCGGTTTGCCAATTTCCTCGCGGATTTTATCGAAATGACCGATAATCCCACGGATTTCGTTCATTGCGAACTCGATTCCGTCATATATCATTTCCTCCGGCACCTCGTCGCTTTCGTCTTCGATCATGTTTACACGATCGACCGTTCCGGCGACGAGAAGCTCAATCGGGCTTTCCTTAAGTTGGCTAGCTGTTGGGTTCGCCAGGAACTTACGATTGATATAACCCACCCTTACGGCCGCAATCGGCTTATCGTAAGGTATATCGCTTATGTGCAAAGCGAGACTTGCTCCGTTTATGGCGGCGACATCGGCGGTATGTTCACCGTCCGCTGAAAGCGCAGTGACAACGATTTGCACGTCGTGGCGCATTCCTTCCGGGAATCGCGGACGGATTGGACGATCGATCATTCTCGATGTCAAAATCGCCTTTTCGCTGGGTCTGCCTTCGCGCTTCATGAAACCGCCGGGGAATTTTCCGGCAGCGTACATCTTTTCTTCGTAATCGACCATAAGCGGGAAAAAGTCGATGCCATCTCGAGGCTTTTTCCCCATCGTTGCGGCGCATAGAAGTGCGACCTCGCCGTAGTACATCATCAGGCTGGCATTCGCCTGTGCAGCGACATGTCCCGACTCGACCCGAAAATGCTTATCCCCGACCGGGATTTCGTACACGTACTTTTCCAATGTGTGCTCCTAGGTGGACGTTTGTCCAAAAATACGGTCGAGGTTTGAGGTTGGCTTGCTAGCCTTGGTGTGCCCGCTTTACTTTCGGACGCCGAGACGCTTGATTAGTGTCTGGTAGCCCTGGTAATCCTTGCGGGAAATGTAGTTAAGAAGGCGCCTTCTCTGGCCGACGAGCATCAAAAGCCCGCGACGGGAATGGTTGTCCTTCTTGTGAGTTTTCAAATGGTCAGTTAAATGATTTATACGCGCGGTCAACATAGCGACTTGAACTTCCGCCGATCCGGTGTCGCGTTCGCTTGTCGCATACTCACGAATAATCGCCTGCTTGTCTAAATATTCCGCCATTGCTGCTCCTGCGCATCCGCCTTTGCGGCCGGACGCGAACAGGCCTTATACCATGAATATCTCCAAATAGTCAATATGAAAAGTGCCGAAGGCAACTTCTTATCAATTCGCACAGAATTGGCGCCCGTTCGATATATCGAATTAGGCATTGATTTTCAGGCCATAGCTATAATGAAGGCCGATTTCCAAACTTCGTACGCCGCTGAGCAAGAAACGGAATAAAGTTTTATTGTATCTACCGTAAACTCAAGGGTGGCATTTTCGCCTTCGGAAACCATGCCTGCCGAGGCGATCTGTGCGCCCATAATTTCGGCGAGTTCGGCGAAACGGCCGCTGTTTTCCGGTGAAACTTCTACCAGCCAGCGGTTGCCGTCTTCGGCAAAAGCCGCCATTAAATGTTCGGCTTTCAGTTCGGCTCCCGAATCGCTGTGTTCATGTTTGATAAATCCCGAAACCGCTATGCAGCAACCCAAGCCGGTGCCGAACGCCATCTCCGCCGCACAAACAGCAAGGCCGCCGTCGCCAACGTCATGGCAACTTTCAATTAGGCCGTCTTGCATCGCGGAAAGCAAGAACTCCATATTTACCTTGAATTTTTCAATATCGGGTGGTGAAGGTTTTCCATAATTGGCTCCGTGCCCCAAAGCGTAAAAGGCAAGCGCACTTCCATCCAGTTCACCCTTTGAATTGCCGACGAGAAACAATTGGCTTCCATTCTTTACGAAGCTTTGCGGTATTCGGCTCGAAGCATTTTCCAGCGAACCAATCATGCCAATGACTGGGGTGGGATTAATGGCATATTTTCGGGTTTCATTGTAAAAACTTACATTTCCGCCGGTTACCGGAGTTTCGAGCGCGTTTAGTGCATCGCACATTCCTTCTATTGTCCGCACGAATTGCCACATGACTTCCGGATCTTCGGGATTGCCGAAGTTCAGGCAATTCGTTATCGCAAGCGGCCTAGCTCCGACAGCGACCAGGTTTCGGGCGGCTTCGCAAACGGCGCGCATCGAACCGGCGTAGGGATCGAGGTAACAAACGTGGGACGGGCAATCTGTAGAAATCGCAACCGCCCGTTCGGTCCCCTTAATACGAACGACCGCAGCGTCTCCGTCGTATGGAGGAACCGTATTGGTTCTTACCATATGGTCGTATTGCTCAATTACCGAGCATTTTGAAGCGATGCTTGGATGGGAGATTAACCTGAAAAGCAGATGAGCGTAGGGCTGGTTCATCGGCGGAGCGGGAAGCCGCCCATCCCATTTATGTTCGCCAATGATATGTATTCCGACTCGCGCCACTTCGTCAGGATCAAGTACAGGCATCTTTTCAAAATAAGAAGGTATTTTTGTGGGACGGTCATATTCGGGGGCGTCCGTGGTGATAAAATCGTTCGATATTTCTGCTACTACTTCACCCTTGAATTTGACTCTAAGCACCTTTTCGGAAATTACTTGTCCAACTTCGACAGCATCTAGGTCCCACTTCCGAAACGCGTTCAGGATGGGCAGTTCTTTTCCACGCTCGATGGCTATAAGCATCCGTTCCTGACTTTCGGAAAGCATCATTTCATATGCGGTCAGGTCTTCGGCGCGCTTCGGGATTTTATCAAGATCGAGCTCGATACCGGCGCCTCCGCGCGCTGCCATTTCGCAGGAGCTCGAAGTCAAACCGGCGGCCCCCATATCTTGCATGCCGATTAGACCGTCTAGTTTGGCCACCTCGAGGCAGGCTTCTAGGAGCAGTTTTTCATAAAACGGATCTCCGACCTGTACGGCGGGGCGATCTTGAGATGCATCTTCTGCAAGATTTACGCTTGCAAAAGTGGCGCCTTGGATTCCATCCCTGCCGGTTTTTGCTCCAACGTAGTAAATAGGATTGCCTACGCCCTTTGCGACGCCACGAACAATAGAATCCGGGTCGAGGGTGCCAAGACAAAGCACGTTTACCAAGGGATTGGTCGAATACGAATCGTCGAAGTGGATTTCGCCGCCTACGGTCGGTATTCCGATGCAGTTGCCGTAGTGCGCGATTCCGGCAACAACTCCATTAAGCAGATATCGCGTGCGTGCGCGCGTATTGATTTCCTCTTCCGGGTTTTCGACTTCCGTTTCCTCGTGCTCGGTAAGCGAGGCAATAGGACCGAATCTTAGCGGATCAAGCAATGCAATCGGGCGCGCACCCATGGCGAAAACGTCCCTGATTATTCCTCCGACACCTGTTGCGGCCCCCTGAAACGGCTCGACCGCGCTAGGATGATTATGGCTTTCGATTTTAAACGCCACGGCCGTGCCGCCCCCGATATCTACTATACCGGCGTTTTCACCCGGCCCCTGCAATATATGTGGCCCTTCAATAGGAAGTTTTTTCAAATGGATTTTGCTCGATTTATAGCAACAATGCTCGCTCCACATGGCGCCGAAAATTCCGAGTTCGACGATTGTCAATTCTCTCTTCATCAGCTCGCGTGCGCGCTCGTATTCCTTTCGCTTGAGTCCGACGCGCGAAAGCAGTGCATCGGTAATTTCATTTTCGTTCAAGAAACTCGCTTCCGTTTTGCGTTTTGGCTCGCTCATGTCAACTCCGAATAATCAAATGGCTGCGGCGGGAGCAAGAACGCTTTCGAAAACGCGAAGGCCGCCAGTGCCGCCAATCAAGCCTTCGACTGCGCGTTCCGGATGAGGCATCATTCCAAGCACGTTTCCGCCCTTGTTCATAATTCCCGCTATGTTTGCGGCCGAGCCGTTGGGATTGTACGACGGAATTCCGGAATCCCAGCTGCTAGCTCCTTCTGGAGTGCAATATCTCCAAACGACTTGACTCTTGCTTTCAAGCTCTTCCAGCATTTTTTCGTCCGCATAATAGCTGCCTTCGCCGTGAGCAATCGGGACTGAAACAACTTCGCCGGGATTGAATGCAGTCGCAAAAACACTTGCGTTTGATTCGCACCTGATATGCACCCACTTGCATGAAAATCTTAGCGTGTGGTTCCTGCGAAGCGCGCCGGGCAATAGCCCAGCCTCGCACAGCATCTGGAATCCGTTGCAAATTCCGATAACCGGCCTGCCGGCAGCTGCGTGATCTACAACGCTTTCCAAAATTGGGCTGAACCGAGCGATGGCACCGGCGCGAAGGTAGTCGCCGTAACTGAATCCGCCGGGTAGCAACACTACGTCGACTCCGGCGAGGTCGCGCTCCGCATGCCAAAGGAAAACCGTATCGAGATTCAGTACATGCTTAAGCGCATGATACGCATCGTGGTCGCAGTTGCTGCCTGGAAATACGACAATACCGAACTTCATAGGTCCTCCTCGAATGGCACGTAGTGAGCTTTCAATATACCGCTTACGGTAGATTCAAGTGTGCGCACATCTTCATTTATAACTTGCCAAATCAACTCCAGATCCGCGGCGTAATCCTCGTGAACACGGATGTCGCGCAGTCCTGCTACCTTCCGCCAAACAAAATTTGGATAGGCCTGCCGGAATTCTTCAGGTGGTCTTTTAACGGCTTCGTCAAGAACCGTCAACCTATATTTTGCCGAGGTTTGAATTTCGCCGTTTATGGAGAAGTCTTTCCATGTGTATTTTACGGGCTTTTCGGACGCTTCAAGTGCGGCGCGGCGGACATCGAGCAGTGCCGTATCATCTTGTACCGAAAACGACATGTTCCGACTCCAGAATAGCCTTACATCTTACCCAGTTATGACTGCGCTCGATTCCATTGCGCGACAAGAGGTCGATGTTCCGACCGGCGATTTCACGTAGCCGGTCTTTCATTTCCACCACGTCAAACAGCGACCACGGCGCGCCTTCCTCGAATGTGTAGAGAAAGTCCACGCCGCTGTCCGGGCCGAAGTCGTCGCGCAGAATCGAGCCGAAGACCGCAAGCTCTTTGATCCGCCAGCGCTTGCAGAAATCATTCAGCTCGTCCATCGGCAAGTTTATCGGAAGCGTTTTCATTGATAAATTGAAGACTCCGGCAAATCCGGAGTACAAAGCGATTATAGCCGATGCGTTTAAAATCGCTGCACTAAGGCCAAACCACCGGGCGCCAGACGAGCGGGTCTTCGATTCTTGAAAACCCGATGCTGCGCAGCAATTCCTGGCTTGCGGTGTTGCCTTCGATAACGTGGCAGACGGCGATGTTATGTTTCGTCAGCATATGGTCTATTTGAAACGCGGCGAGCGAGCGGGCGTAGCCTTTGCGGCGGTGCTCTTCCGGCGTGTATATCATCCCCATCGCGCCGGAAAGATGCGTGCAACTCCAGCAAACTGGATTTCCATCAATTTCACAAACGAAACTCGGCCCGTTTTCCAAGCACATCCGGATATATACGCCTTCCCGGTCATACGAAATCCCCTGCTTCAAGTACTCCAGAAGCTCCAAGCCGTTTCCGAGCCTGCAGGTGTGATTGACGTAATCTTTTAAACGAGGCGGTCCGGTCTCGAACCAGACATGAGCGTATGTTTCGTTGTAGTCGTGTTGAACGTCCTTGGCAAATCCGGCAGCGATTGCGGCTTCCCACGCGGCAAGCGGCGCCTGATCGAGAAACAGGCCTTTGCGCCGGTTTTCCTTTTCCTCGCTGTATTTCCAGTGCTTTTCGGTTAGCGGATCGGGCCATGCTGGTTCTTGCTCAATGCGCCCGTTCAGTAAGTCTTCCATTGCCCCCGGCCAGTATGAATGGTCGCGGGCCGCCATCATGAAATGCGCGCCTTCGTGCGCCATCAAAACGTTCGGCGAGCGCGGATCGTCCGCGAGTGCGATGGGGAAAACACGCGGCAACGCATCAAGTTTCGTACCCGTGCCTAGGGAGCCGCCACTAACGCGAGCGGCATTGTCAAGCGCCTCGCCCGAACCCGCCGCAGAATCCGGCGGGCAGTCTTCGGACGCAAGTTCGTGCGCTTCGTCCTCCGCCGTGCGGGCGCGGCCTTTAAGAAAATTCCGAAGCGTGAATATGCGCGCGGGCTCAAGCCCTAACGAATCGAGCGCTTCGACCGGATTCTGAATTTGCGTAAGCACGGGGGTATGATACAGCATTGAGCAGAGTAATTTTGTTTGAATTCGAAATGGAAGTAATTGCTCCAAAATCGAAATCCTCCCCCTTGCCACATCTTTCTCAAGCTAAATAGTATGAATTGAAATAGGGCAATTTCGCCGTATTCGGTTACTAAAGGCGTGTTTGAACGGGCGTTTACAAACAGAGGCGAATCAACGGCGCAGCGACACCGGGTCGTCATTGTGGGCGCGGGATTCGGTGGACTGAACGCCGCCCTTTCGCTCGCACGCGCACCCGTGGACGTTACGATTATCGATAAAAACAACTTTCATCTTTTCCAGCCGCTTTTGTATCAGGTGGCGACGGGCGGGCTTTCTCCGGCAAATATAGCGGCGCCGGTTAGGTCGATTCTGGGTGGTCAGAAGAATGCGACCGTAATTCTCGGAACGGTTACCGGTTTCGACCCAATGGAGCGGTGCATTTTCTTGGGGGAACGTCCTGTTCCATACGACACGCTAATCGTGGCGGCAGGCGCGTCGAACAATTTTTTCGGCCACGACGAATGGGAAGCGAACGCGAGAGGACTGAAAACTATCGAAGACGCTCTTGAAATCCGGAAGCGGATATTTTTGGCTTACGAAAAGGCGGAACGCTCGTTCGGGCATCCCAGCGTTAATAAGCTGTTGACGTTCGTTGTCGTGGGAGGCGGCCCGACGGGAGTGGAACTTGCGGGAACTCTTGCTGACTTGGCGCATTTGACGCTAAAACGCGAATTCAGGCACATCGAAACCGACAGAGCAAGAATTATTCTCGTGGAGTCCTCGAGCCGGATTTTACGGCAATTTACCGAGGATTTGTCGAATAAGGCGAGCCGTGCGCTTGAGAGGCTGGGTGTTGAAGTTTGGACGAACTCGCGCGTAAAGGAAATTGGAATCGACGAGGTCGTAATCGAACGTGAGACGTCAACTGAGAGGATAGAGGCAAGAACCGTTATTTGGGCCGCCGGTGTTAAAGCAAATCCGCTAGCGAAAATGCTTGCGGAATCCCTTGGTATTGAGACAAACGGCTCCGGCAGGATTGATGTTACTAGGCAGCTTGCGGTTCCAGGTTACCCGGAGATAAAAGTAATCGGGGATATGGCGAAAGCTGTGGATGACAAAGGAAACGAGTTTCCCGCTCTTGCCCCGGTTGCTCAACAGCAAGGCAAATACGCCGCGAAGTTGATTCGTGAAAGGCTAGCTGGCAAGAAAACGCCGCCGTTTAGATATTTCGACTTGGGGACGATGGCGACAATAGGCAGAAAGGCGGCGGTTGCGGATTTGAAATTTATAAGGTTCAACGGATTTTCTGCGTGGCTTGCTTGGCTGTTCATTCACCTTATGCAGCTGGTAATGTTCGAAAACCGAGTGCAGGTTTTTCTTCAATGGGCGTGGAATTACATTACTTTTCACCAAAGCGCAAGGCTGATTACGAATATGACCGAGGCCGATAATCCGCCGAAATAGATTTGCTGCAAAGCGAGTATCCAATTTGAGCATTTTGTTCAGGAGGAACAGGCAACATTTTTGCCGCAAACTAAATGCCGAACCAGTGAACCGTTTTTTTCAATTCCGGATCCGTACGCGGTATGGGCGGTATCTCGTGGGAAGCGACTCCAAGAGGCGAAACTGCGACAAGATCATGCCTTTTCGGAATGTCGAGACACTTTTTAATTTCTTCATGCACGAGCGTAGGCGCAGTCATCCAGCAAGTGCCGAGTCCTTCGGCGTAAGCTATGAGGCAGAAGTTTTGCATCGCAGCGCAAGCGCTTGCATAGTCCCACAAATCCCAATCGAAAGGCTTTTCGCGTTCCGAGGGCTTTTTCTTTTCGTAGGTTAACGTAACGATAACAGGCGCCCCGCCGACGGTTCGCAAGTAAAGTGACAGAAATCGCTGAACTTTTTCGTCGTATTCGGCGAATAGCTCCGTTGCCCTGTCGCTGGTTTTGGCAATGATTTTAACTAGCTCGTTTCGTTTTTCCCCGGTTGCAACCCACCAATGCCAGTTCTGCCGATTTCCCGCGCTCGGCGCCCATCGCGCGCCGTCAATGATTTTCTCAACCAGCGCACGCGTAGGCATATCCTTCGTATACCTGCGTTGACTGCGTCTTCCGATAACGACGTCGTAAATGCTTTTCATTCCAAACTTCTCCCGAAGACTACGATTGCGGCGGAACTCGCCGTTACAACATTCACTTAAACACAGCCTCGGCAGCCATGTAGCCCGAAATTACTCCACCCGGTTCAAATCGTCTTGCTGCGTGAGGTAGGTCTACGTATCCGGCCAAACCGGCATCTTCCGGTTTTCCTGCGTATACAACTTCCACAATTAAATGCTGGCCGCGAGGCGAATGCGTGAATTCGGCGAGCCACTCCAATTTCGACAAAGTTTCGCCCGAGCGTTTCCATGCTATATGCTTACGCTGTGCGGCCTTTTCTGTATCCGAAACGATTTTTCCGCATTCCGCCGGATTTGAAAGCCCAGCGCCTCCGTAAATTTGCAGTCTCGCCTTTTTTCCGAATAGATTTCGGGGAATCGTAATCTTTACCGGAATCCATACGTCTAAATTAGACTTGAGCGGAACAAGCCGTATCATGAGACACACTCGGCCAACGCGATCGTGGGTTAGTGTAAGTTTGTCATCTGTTACTTTTTCTGCGAATACTGCTGGAAAGGACTCCTCGAATTGTTGCCCGGCAGGCACGGGTATATTGCCGGATTTCGGGATTAATATTTTGTCGAATTCGAGTGCGCTGAGTCCCCGGACTTCGGCAACTCGATAGCCGGTTCGCCTCAATGAAACTTGAGAGTCCGCAAACACGGACTCTATTTCCACCTTTTCGCCTTCGCCACGTAAGGCAGCGTCTAGAAAAGCTCTTACCTCTGCACCGCCTGAGCCCAGAGAATCATCGGCGAAATAAATCGTTTTCCAAGAAAAGCGGTTTTGATTTTTCAACTTAATATCAAACAAGGCCGTTACCGTTCCTTCAGACGACCTTCCCGAAGCGTAACCTAGTCCTGCAGAGACGATACCCGATGCAGCCTGAGGTAAGAGGTCGATACTATCCGCGGCTTCGCACCTTATAACGGTTGTTTCTCCCGTGTCTGCATCTTGTGCCGTTACGGTTACCGGAATCCACGATGGCTTGTGTCCCAATGTCCCTGCGACGGCCGCTCCTCTATCCTGATAAAGGGTGCCAACCGTTTCAAGGCAAACCGCGTTTTTGCCCACTCGCTGCCAGTTTGCCGAAACGTAGTATACATAGCCATTCGCTACCGGCATCGACACTTTTCCGCTTCTGCCCGATCTGTGACCGTATGCAAGAAAATTGCCGTTCGAATCGACATAAGTTAGCGTGCCGTAGCCGAAACTTGAAAGATCTCCACGCACCGTTCTAACTCCGAGTACGCATCCCGGTTCTAGAATTGCAGGCGCGAATACGTTTGCGGGATAGCGAAGTTCCTCGAGGATTGAATCTGGAACGATTCCGCGCATGGCTTCAAACTCCGAATCGGGAACTGCAAACATATCGCCGATCGCAAACGGAGCACCTATCGAAACATCGTATTCTCCACTAATTCCGATAGCGTCGGCATATGCGTTTGCAAGCTTGTCCGAGGCGGAGGAAATAGTTAATGGAGATAGGCAAGGTTGCATAACAAGTACGCCCGGCGTTTCTTTTGTAGAAGTGACCGGTTTTCGTGCAAGTTCGAAAGCGGATATTTCTTCCCCTCCGATTTCTACAGGCGAATCGAGGATGAAAAACTCGTTTGGTGAATTCCTTCCGGCAAATTTTTCCGCTGCAAACTGCGTTCCGGTGGGCGAACTCATACCTCCAATTTGGGAAGGCTTGTCTTCATTATGTGGATAAGCGAAATCGAGAATGTAAGGCGCTACATCGAAAGCACTTCCCGGAGTTGCCAGCGAAATCTGCTCGAATCTGTCGTCGGAATGCTCGAATGAAAAAAGCATCTGGTCGATTGGGGTGACTATGCACGTTTTCTGGTCGGTATTGGACCAGTGTCCGCTCACCGCCCCGGCTAGCTTTCCGTCAATGTAAACCGGGCTTCCGCTCATTCCGCCGGCTATTCCGCCTGTTAAATCGACAACCCAGCCCTCTGCTCTGCAAAGAAGCATCGGGCGATTGTCAAAACCTCTACCCCTTGCGACTTGAATAACGGTAACATCGAATTCATCTATGCGCGTGCCGAAAATTACCGTTTTCGCGATTCCTTTCATTCCCGGTCTAATCTCCCAACTTCCCATAAAGAAGTCGGGATTCCAATGGAGCGGAACGGGCGAATTCACGTCATTCGCATTTCCGTTTGCCGATGTCGCCAGACCGAAACTCCAAGCGATTAGGCAAAGGCAAATAATGGTAAAGTAAAGACGATTCCGCATAGTCATTCCTGAGGGTTCGAATGTTATCACGCGGGCAGCCGCGGCTCAAACAAGAATCTTCTTCAGGCATTACCTAGAGCGGAAAAGGACTCGAGGAGAAAGCATTGGCCAAAATTTTGTTTGCGATTGCCGTTTGTTTGATGACCTATGCAAACGCCGTAATGCCAGCAGTTGCCAGTGAAGATGACACTCTGGAATCGCAGTACGAAGAAGATTACCCGGACGGAAAAATCAAGCTGTTCGGAAAAAGATATTCGCTTGCAATTACAGGCGGATATTCCGAGCCTTCCAGCGGAGTATTTCGAGGTTTTTACGGCGGTGGAAGACCGGGATTCGGCGTTTCACTTTTCCGTCCCGAAACGGAAATTACCAGATTCGATGCTGACTTCGTGTTTAAATATTACGAAAACGACGGCCTCGAGGCTGTTATTTTAGGATTGACTGGCGGAGTTCACCATAACTTTGTCGATCCACAGTCTTCAAATAGTGTTCCTTTTGTCGAATTCCACGCAGGTCCGTATATGTTTTTAACGCCTGGATACGGCACTGCTCATTTGCCTTCACAAGGACAAGCGCCAAGGGATCCGCCGGGCACATCTTTGACCGGGGGGGCGAACGCAGCGCTGGGAGTGGAAATTAACGAAAGTGTGGTGTTGAACGTTCGTTACGACTATATTGCAAAGGTAGGCGGTGTTAATCCATCGTTCTGGTCAGCCGGTATTCTCTTCAAAGTTTGGTGAGATTTTCGCCAGATAATCGAGTATGAAAAAGGACGTTAACTTCATTCGTAAAGCGGTAGGTGTCGGACTCGGCAGCATGGCTGCGATCGTCGCGTTGTGCGCCGCATTGATGATCGGTTCGGTAGAATTTCTTGAACGCAGAGCGACCAGCCAAAAGTGGTCGTATGAAAGGGAATTCTCGATTTCACTTTCGATAGAAAAAAACATCGCGAAAATGGTCGATTGTTCGGCTCTTTACGAATATTCCGGCTTGGAGTTCGATTTAAGGGAAGCAGAAAAAGCTTTTGCGGCAATCAAACGTAGCATTGAGGATGCGAGAAGCTTAGGGACTAACGGCGCGTCCAGCGGAAGTTTTTTCGGCGAAATCGAAAAAATTGAAAAAAAAGTTACAACTTACGGACTTGTTATTGAAGACATAAAGAAATCTGCCTACGCGGTTCGCCAAAGTCAATCCGAAGCGGAAACAGCCGGAAAGGAATTTTTGGCATCCTTAAATAAACTTATTGAGTTTGCATCGATTAATCAAACCAAACCTGCAAAGCTGCAAGCGGCATTCGAGGCGAAATCTTTGGCCGAAACACTTACATCGAGCTATTTTGCAGCTGCGGCTAGCAGAATACCCGTTGCAATTTCGGCCGAAATGAATGCTTTCGGCACAATTGAGGAAAGGCTCAAGTCGTTTGAGGCGGCGGGAGCCGGCGGCGAATCTCAAGCGTCAGCAGCGAGGGAAAAAGCAAAGGAATTCAAAAAAGCCTTGGAAGTTTACATTAGGTCGCTTGGGGAACTAGGTCTTGTATCAGAAGTTAGAAAACGGGCAAGTGCGGATTTGCTTAAAGACGCAGATAAAGTTGCTTCCGCTGCAATCGACAAAGCAAACGAAGCCGCAACCAAATCCTCGAATACACTATGGCTGGTATCGATATTCGTGCTTATCGCCGCCGCAATCGTCATTGTAGGAGGGATATCTATTTCGGTTATTGTGCTTAAGAAACTGGATTATGCCGGTGAAAAAGAATTCGACTGGCTCGAACGAAAAGCGTCCGATAGTGCTCCCGACTAGCGGCCCATTGCATCCGCTGGGCAGAAAAATTTTGCTACTTAATGTTTTCCCGCAGCCATCTCTCGAAAACGGTTTTTACGTTTTCAGCATTCTTTTTGAGGCTTTCAGGAATTTTGAATCCGGTTTCCAAAGTATCGTTATGAGCCGGCACTTCGAGAGTTTCATTCTCTACCGGACTTGCACTCGATTCGGACTTATCGGCAAAAGTTAAATCGCTATCGGTATGATCGGACAATTCTATAATTTCTTCATCCGTACCTAAATGCTTATCGGCCGCAATTGGCTTTGCTTCCTCAGTTTCGATTCTCGGCAATGGTTCTTCGAAGGCAACCTCACTCGAGGGTGAGAATTCCTCTCCACTTTGGGCAGAGCTTTCATCCTTCATTGCCTCTTCGGGGACATAAATGCCTGCGGAGTGAAATTCGCCCGTTTCAGCTTCCATTACTTCCAGCTCTGCAGACCTTATATGAAAGCGCCAGCCGTGCAATTCAAGAAGGCCGTTTTCTACCTTTTCGCGAACGAAATCATAGGTTAGCAAGTTGGCAAGTGCGATTCTGACGAACTCTCGCTCTGTTTCCTCTGCAAGCAGGCTTTTGTCGAATGGCACGGCGCCACGTACCGACAATCTAGATTCTGCGGCAAACGGGGCATTTTGGCCGTAGCTTAGCCAAAGTCTGAGAGCGGAATCTGCGGGGATGTTTTCGATGTTCATAACGGCTTCCACGGCACCGCAATGCGTATGACCGCAGACTATAATGTGCTCGATACCGAGATGTTTAACGGCGAATTCAATTGCCGCATCGGTACCAGCGGTTCGCGTGTAACTTTCGTAAGGCGGCACGAGTGCCCCTATGTTTCTGTGGATAAACAGCATGCCGGGAAGAGTGTCCAAAACACGCTCCGGAGTATATCTGCTGTCGCAACAGCCTATGAAAAGCACTTTTGGCGTTTGACCTTTTTCGGCAAGTTCTTCGAACAGCTCGCGTTTGATGGTGAACTCGCCTTGCCTAAACCGGGTCAGCCCTTCAAGCAATTCAGAAAGCCTCTCGTTCATACAATCACCCGATGGAATAATACACGATTATGGTAATGAGGCTGGGGAATTTTGGCGGCGCTCAGCCAAGAGCGAATTGGAGTGTGGTAATATCCGCACTGCGCTTTGCTTTTGGCAATGCGCAATTTGCTTTTGGAGCTTTTTTATGACAGAAAATCGCAAGAAATCCGCTGGATCGAAATCTCCCACTGGTTTATCGTCAAATTCCAAGCTGAAATCGGACGCGTTTGACAAGTCTTTCGAAACGCTGTGCCGTCAATACGAAAAATTCGTATTTAAGAGCTTTCCGACTTACGGCACTTATATGGGACTTGAGCAATACGATTCGATGCTTTCAAATCCTACGCCGCAGTTTTTTCGTAAGTACCAATCTAAACTTGAAGATTACTACACAAAGTTCAGGGCAATACCTGCAGCGAAGCTAAATCTCGACAACAGGGTCGATCGCTCGCTCGCGCTCAACCTGCTCGAACTTGAAATCGACGAACTTAAAAACCGTCCGGAATGGAAACGCTCGCCTTCAATGTATTTTCAGGAAGTCATGTATGGTAACTACGTGATTTTAACTCGCGGCGGCGAGGACTTAATCAAACGCGCGGACGGAATCATTGCTCGTACTGAAGGGCTGAGTAAGCAGTTGGAACTCGGAAAAAAGAACCTCGAAAACCCGCCTGCGCTATATACCGAAAGCGCGATTATGAGTGCGCACGGTGCAAAGTTTTTTTTCGATTCGACTCTCAGAACATTTGCCGGAAATCTCGATTCGAAACGCTCAAAGAGGCTTTTTAAAGCTTGTGACGCGGCCGTTCGTTCTCTCGATTCCTACATCGAATGGCTTCAAAAAGAGCTGCTTCCCAAGTCCAAAGGCGAATGGCGCGCCGGAAAATCGCGTTTCAACAAACGCCTTAAGAAATATCACGAGGTACCTTTCGATTCCGATTCGCTGTATAAGCTCGGAGATAAGGTATTCAAATCGCCGATTTCCCAAATGACAAAGTTGGCGAAGGAAATCGACAAATCCAAGAGCTGGGAGGCAATCGTTGCAGAACTTAAAACGGATCATCCATCCAACGCCGCGCTTGTTGGTTATTACGCAAAAGAAATGCAAAGGGCAAGACAATTCGTGAAATCTAGAGACCTTGTGTCCTTTCCTCCTTCCGAAGTCATAAAGGTAATCGAAACGCCGGATTTTGCAAAACCGCTTATTCCTTATGCGGCATATCTGATGCCCGGTCTATACGAAAAAGAGCAAATCGGTATTTTCTGGGTTACTACGGTTTCGAAAGGTACGCCCAGAGACCGCGCCAAAGAGCAGCTCGAAGGTCACAGCAAGTATGGAATCGTGGTAACTGCCCTTCATGAAGCCTATCCCGGACATCATCTTCAGCTTACGCGAGCGAATATGAAAAATCGTATTTGGAGGCACATGCACCACACGAGCGTATTTGCGGAGGGGTGGGCGCTTTACTGCGAAGAAATGATGTACGAGCAAGGATTTTATGCCGATCCGCGCGTTCGGCTGTTACAGCTTAAAGACCAGCTTTGGCGCGCCTGTCGAGTGATGATCGACGTTTCATTGCACACTCGCGGTATGTCCGCAAATGAAGCGGTGGATTTCTTGGTTGAAAAAGCCCATCTTGAAAGGCCGAATGCGGAGGTGGAAGTCCGCCGTTATTGCATGTCACCTACGCAGCCGATGAGCTATATCCTCGGGAAGCACCTCGTTTTGGATCTGAGGGACAGGCTGAAGAAAAAGCTGGGCAGAAACTTCAATCTCAAGGCGTTTCACGATGCACTTATCGACCACGGAACCATCCCGGTTAGCCGCGTAGAAGAGCTGATGAACGGCTGAGAATTATTCAGGCTTAATTGTTGAACGGCATTTGCGGCGTACTTTGTTATGCGCTTACCGCGCAACCGGTGTATTCGCTTAAAAGCTCACGCAGCCTTACGAAATCAATCGGTTTTTCAAGATATGCGTCGGCAAGATTTTCGGCCTTGAATTTTCCAAGCTCGGCGTCGAGATATCCGGAGATAATGATTATCTTCATAAAGTGCGTATCGCCGTTTTCTTTCAGTTTTTTGCAGAGCTCGTAGCCGTTCATTTCAGGCATCCTTATGTCTGTAATAAGGACGTCCGGGCATTCACGGCCAATCGCCATCAACGCATCGAAGCCGTTCTTAAATGTCAGAAGCTCAAAAGGAGCGCTTCGGTTTTCGCCCATAAGCCGCTCTTCAAGCAAAAAGAGGAAATCGTCTTCATCGTCTACTACATAAACGATCGGTTTTGCGAAGCCTGTCAGGTCGTCCGGAATCGGCATTCCGTTCTTTTTCAATAAGTCCACCAAATCTTCGACGAGAATCTTGTTTCTTCCGGTTGGCGTCTTGAAGGCTTTAAGTATGCCGACATCAATCCAGCGGATTATAGTTGCGCGTTCAACGTGGCATACGCGTGCCGCTTCCGTGGTCGTAAAAACCTTTTTTGACATTCCAAGCCTCGAAATCGAAGCTCGATTTTATCCGCTCCAGCCTTGAAGTGTCAAGAAGGGAGGCATGAGGCGCAAAGCGAATGCAATCTTCTTTTCTCCATTCGGTATCAAGCCTGCAACAAAGTCGCGCGAAAAGCGCTTATCAGGTAAAGTAAAACACGGCGCGCGGCAGTTCATGGCGTCATGTATTTTGCGGAGATCCATATGGAAAGACGAGTCGTTGAGTGCGTCCCGAATATCAGCGAGGGAAGGGACGCGAAAAAAATAGAAGCCGTTTTAGCGGAAATCCGCTCCGTTGACGGTGCGGTTTTGCTCGATTCCGATCCTGGAAAAGATACGAATCGGACCGTGATCACATTCGCCGGCGAACCGGAGCCGGTGATGGAAGCCGCGTTCAGGACGGTAAAAAAGGCGGCTGAAGTAATTGACATGAGGCACCACTCCGGAGCGCATCCGAGAATGGGTGCGACCGACGTTTGTCCGTTCGTGCCGGTTAGGGGAGTCTCAATGGAGGAATGCGCGGAGTTCGCCCGCGTTGTTGGAAAGCGGGTCGGCGAAGAACTGGGCATCCCGGTTTATCTTTACGAAAATGCGGCGAGCCGTCCGGAAAGACGAAACTTGGCGGAAATCCGCAAAGGCGAGTATGAAGCACTTCCCGATAAACTGGGTACGGAATTTTGGAAACCAGATTACGGGCCTAACGCGTTCAACCCGCAAACAGGCGCCACCGCGGTCGGAGCACGTGAATTTCTTATCGCATACAACATCAACTTCAACGCCCGAGACCATAAACGCGTACATAGAATTGCAAAAATGATTCGCGAAATCGGGTATCCGAAGAGAGACGATAGCGGTACGTTGATACGCGACGCGGAGGGAAACGAAATAACAGTTCCGGGCTTTTTCAAAAACCTGAAAGCCGTAGGATGGTGGCTCGAAGAGCAAGGAATAGCTCAATTGAGTATGAATTTTACCAACCATAAGGTTACCCCGCTTCACGAAGTTTACGTGAAGGTAATGGAGCTTGCGGCCGAGCAAGGTCTAATAGTTACCGGCAGCGAGCTAGTCGGGCTTGTGCCGCTCGATGCAATGGTGGAAGCCGGGCGGTTTTTTACGCGCATTCAAAAACGTTGCGAGGGAGCGCCGGTTTCAAGGTTGATTAATATGGCCGTGAAAAGTATGGGTTTGGAGGAATTCGGACCGTTCGATCCGCAAAAGAAAATCGTAGAATATGCCATAGACGAATCGAGGCGGCCTCTCGTTAACATGACGCTTCGGGAATTTGCGGACGAACTAGCGAGCGATTCGCCCGCTCCGGGCGGCGGGAGCGTGGCGGCGCTGGCAGGTGCGACCGGCGCAGGGCTTGCCGCAATGGTGCCGAATCTTACGGTAGGCAGGCGGCAATTTCTTGACGTCAAGGACGAGCTTAATTCAGCCGCCATCGAAGCTCAAGATTTAAAAGACAAGCTGCTTGATGCCATTGACGACGATACGGAGGCATTCAACAAGTTGCTCGTGGCGTTTCGAATGCCGCAGGGTACGGAAGAAGAAATCGAAGCGCGTAAGGCCGCCGTGAAAGAGGCGATGAAACATGCCACGATTGTGCCGCTGCAAACGCTTAAAAACTGCGTTAGGACTATCGAACTTGCTCGAATCGCCGCAGCCAAAGGCAACCCCAATGCGATGAGCGACGGCGGTGTCGCCGCGCAAATGGCGCTTGCAGGTGCGGAAGGCGCCTATTACAACGTTTTAATCAATCTGTCCAATCTGAAAGCGAAAAAATTCAAAGAAGAAACCGGCGCCGAAGCCGAGAAGCTAATTGCGCAGGCTCGGGCGGGAGTAAAGGAAATCGCCGATTTTATCGAGTCGTCTCTTAAGGGCGAGCTTAAGAAGGCGGCAAAAAAGGATGAGGAAGAAGAAGAAGAAAACTGAATCATCCGGATTTTTTTGAATGATCCGTTTTAAGCGCCAATTTCGAAATTGATTCGGAGGAGTTAAACTTTTCCCATTCCACTCCGCTGTCCTTAATCGCGTCGAATAATGCCCGGATGAACTCCTGTCGCGATAAGCCCGTTTTTTTCGCCGCTTGATCCAGGCACTCTGCCTGGTCCTTGAATATGTTCAGGACCACGCGCTCGGATAACCTTTCCGGGGGCGCTTCCATTTCCTGAACTCCCATCAATTTTCGATATTGCGATCTGGCCGCTTCCCACTGCGCTCTTGCAAGTTTGGCTATTACCGGGTGGCAGGTTTTATCCATTAACGCCCGCGAAAACCAGTTTACCGCCTGACGATATTCACCGCGTTGGCGCTCGAGCTCTCCGATAACGTAAGCGATGCCGTTGCTTCCGAATTTTGTGTTTTCGGTGTGTTCTATTTCATAGCTGTTGATGAATAGCGCAAGCGCTTTTTCTTTGAAATCTTTCTCGACGGCGGCGAACACTTTCGACTCGCGCTCACGAGCAACTTTTGCCAAAAAGCTGCCTTTAAGCGCCAAATTGCCTCGAATGTACAGAGTGGCATTTGTGAATTCGTAAGAAGCATAGGCTAGCTGAAACGATTGAATGCCCGCAGCGTATGAGCGCTCGCCGCATAGTTCGGTCAGATCGAGAGGCCGAATTTCCTTAAGTTTCTTATCGAGGCCACGTTTGTCCACAACAGCAAAATCCTTCCAGGATTTGCCCTCCCCC
>JAANMV010001094.1_pt1 | contig 31132 bp, 26 predicted proteins | sample 7279661 | NCBI WGS metagenome assembly JAANMV01 (sample SAMN14094540, study PRJNA606508) | bioreactor metagenome | isolation source: A lab-scale SPAN reactor treating ammonium-rich wastewater day 121 | place: Ireland: Galway | collected 2017-05-16
ATAGTTAGTAATTAAAGAATTAGAATTATGAAAGATTCAACATTTGAAATTCAACAGAATCAATTGAGTAAATCAATAGATTTTGAAAATAATTCAACACTTCTTAATTATAATAACAAAGGGAAAATCAAATCACGGCTGGGCTTTATTTATTTCTTTGCTTTAGCAGCAACACTTATAATTCTTTTCGTAAAATAAACTATCAGAGTTTCAAACTTATAATTAAATCTTCTTAATTACTTTAGCAGGTACACCTGCAACTATAGTATTTGGAGGAACATCTTTAGTCACTACAGCTCCAGCTCCTACTATAGCATTTTCACCGATTGTTACTCCACAAAGTATTGTAGAAGAAGATCCTATTGATGCACCATTCTTTACAAATGTTTCAACTACATTCCAATCAGATTCAGTTTGAATTGATCCATCAGGATTTGCTGAGCGCGGATATTTATCATTAATAAATGTAACATTATGTCCAACAAAAACACTATCACCTATATGAACGCCTTCACAAATAAAGGTATGAGATGATATTTTACAATTTTTACCGACAGATGCATTCTTCTGTATTTCAACAAAAGTACCTATTTTCGAATTGTCATCAATTGAGCAGCCGTATAGATTGACAAAATCAAATATCTTTACATCTTTACCGAGTTTTACATTATTAAGATTTTTCTTTTCCAAATATACTGCCCGAACAAAATTTAATAATTAAAAGTGAACAAGTTCTTCGATTTCAACTATTCTGCCCATTCCCTTTAATGATTTATCACTGGCTTCCAACAATTTAACTATTTCCAAACCATCATATCCGTTTGTCAAGGGCTGTCTGTTTTCTTTTATTGCATCAAGGCATTCGCGTGCGCCAAGAGCAAGAGCTTCAGTCTGATTTACTTTAGGTGAAAACATATCACCGATTCTGTATTGAACCAGTGCTTCATGAATTCCTTCAGTTGTCTTTATTTCTATTCCACTATCATAAACTTTTATCTTTTCAAAATTTTCCATATCATCATAAACAAGCATCTTCTTTGATCCCCCAACAATCATTCTTCTTATCTTTACCGGTGAAAGCCAATTAACGTGAAAATGAGCAAAACAATTATCCTCAAAATAAATACTTATATGTGCGATATTCTCTTTTCCATTAAAGTTCGCAATTCCATTTGCCGAGATAGCTTTTGCCTTAAACCCAAGAATATACTGCATTATTGAAAGATCGTGTGGTGCAAGATCCCAAATAACATTAACATCTCTTTGAAATAAGCCAAGATTAATTCTTTCAGAATCAAAATACAGAATGTTTCCAAGCTCGCCTTTATCAACAAGTTCTTTCATTTTAATAACAGCGCCATTATATATAAAGGTATGATCAACAAAAATATTAAGATTCTTGGACTCAGCAATTTCAATCAATTCCTCAGCTTCAGCAACATTAGCTGTAAAAGGTTTTTCCACCCAGATATGTTTACCGTTTAATAGTGCTTTTTTGGCAATAGGATAGTGAGTTGCAACTGGTGTCGCGATAACTACAAGATCGCTGTTACCGGTTAAGGTTTTTTCGCAATCATTAGAAAGGATAACACTGGGAAATTTTTGTTTCATTACCTTCAGTCTGTCTTCTCTGGTATCACAGGCTATTAACTGTTCAACATCATGCTGCGCAAGAAAATTTCTTAGTAAATTTGGTCCCCAATATCCTAATCCAACTACTGCTACTTTCATTTTAAATCCTTGTTAAAGTATCTGATAAAGAAAATTTATTTTGCTCCTCTGGAAAAAAGCATAACAGGAACAGTTTGAAATATCAACTGTATATCTAACCAAGGGGACATATTATTAACATAGTATAAATCTAACACAATACTTTCCTGAAAAGTAGTTATGCTTCTTCCCCAAACCTGCCAAACTCCTGTGCAGCCGGGAATTACACTTACTCTTCTTTTTTGCCATTCATCGTAATTCTCAAATTCGTATGGCAGGCAAGGTCTTGGTCCAACAAGACTCATATCGCCCTTTATTACATTGAATAATTGAGGCAATTCATCAAGTGAAGTTTTTCTGATAATTTTCCCAATCCAGGTTACACGGCTTTCATTAATTATTTTAGTATCTGATCCGTTTTTATCAGAACCATTTTTCATAAATTCAATCATCATCTTTTTACGTTCTTCATCCTCACCATTAATTTGTTTCATTGACCGGAATTTATAAAAATTAAATTCTTTACCATCTTTACCAATTCTTTTTTGCTTAAAAAGAATGGGACCGGGTGAAGATAGTTTTACCATTGCTGTAATGAACGCCATTACAGGCGAAAGAAATATGATAGCAAAAGAAGCAATTACAACATCAAAAAACCTTTTTAGTCCAAGTGTAAAATTATCATTATACTGGGGAGAAACATCAATAACCGGAATATCTGAGTATTTCTCTATTTTCAATTTTTGGTTAACAACATCTAACAGACTTGATGTCATTCTTATTGGAACATTAAATGACTTACAGTAATCTACAACATCAAAGAATTTTTCATAAGATTGACTGTCACTTGAAATTATTAATTCATCAACTTTGTTATTATCAAGAATCTCCTTAAGACTTTCCAGATTTCCTAACACTTTCTTACCGGCAACAACAAAATCACCAATCTGTCTCTCATCATCAATAAAACCAAGTATATTTAATCCCAAAGGATTTTCATAAATTAATTTTGTTGCTAAAAGTTTCCCGGGTTTACCGTTGCCAACTATTATAACATTTCTTTTAAAACTACTCTGACTTAATTCAACAAATAACCACTTAAGCAATTCAACACGAACAATAAACAGTAGACCAATTGATATCAGAAAGAAAAACACGAAAAGAAGTCTTGAATCAATAATTGTTCTTGAATCAAGTAAAAAAGATAACAGAACAATTTTTAACGAACTATAATATATTGCTTTAAGTATCTGAGTAAAGTGCGCTGTTCGATTTAAAATTATATCAAGACGATATAATCCGTTATACTGAAAAATCAATACAATAATTGATGAAATTAGAAATACTAACGAAAGCACCCATGGTATAGATCCGTAAAACTCAAAAAAATTCAAGGATGTATTATTTCGAAGTGCGAAAATTGAGATTAAGAATGAAAAGATCAGGATAAAGAAATCTGCAATTCCAAAAAAGTATTTATATCTGTAATTTTTTTTCATAAGGTTAATAGAAATAGTTAAGCTTTTTTTATTACTCAGTAATTGTGCCACCTGTCAATTCTTTGTTTTTTAATCATTTCAAAAGCTTTCTATATAGATAAATTTCAAAATGAGATTTCAAGCAGTTTCTGTCAAGAGATTTGAGACAACTAATTGATTTGGATTTGAGGCACTATAATAAAAAAGCCCGATTCGACTAATCGGGCTGTTTGCCATCCTTAAGAAGTTTTTAAGAAACTATTTACTAAAGAACTCTTTTATTTTTTCAATTACATAGTTGATCTGTTCATCAGTCAACTCAGGAAACATTGGTAAAGATAATCCTGCTTCTGCAATTTTCTCCGAGTTAGGGAAATCTCCTTTTTTATATCCAAGATTTTTAAAACACTCTTGCATATGTAATGGAATCGGATAATGTAATCCAACATTGACGCCATTTTGTGTTAAAAAATCTTTTAGTTTATCCCTTAACTGATTACTTTTTTCTAGACTTCCATCATTTAATTGTATTACATATAAATGATAAACATGCTTTGCATACGATGCCTCTTTTGGAGTAATCACCTTAGCAAAATTTTTTAATCCTTCATTATATTTTGCAGCAACAGATCTTCTGGCATCAGTCCATTTACTTAGATATTTTAATTTTACTTCAAGTACAGCGCCTTGTATTCCTTCCATCCTGTAATTATGTCCAAGGATATCGTGATAGTACTTTTGAGATTGTCCATGTTCGCGCAGCTTTTTAATTTTGTTATAAAGCGCTTCATTATTTGTAGTTACAGCACCACCCTCACCGTATGCACCAAGATTTTTGCCCGGATAATAGCTGAATGAAGCAGCTTCAGTTAATCCACCGACTAATTTTCCTTTATATTCTGCAAGATGAGCTTGGGCAGCATCTTCAACCAGAATAAGATTATGTTTTTTTGCAATATCAATTAAGGGATCTAAATCTGCGCTCTGTCCGTAAAGATGAACAGCAACAATAGCTTTTGTCTTCTTTGTTATAGCCTTTTCAACTTTAGCAGGATCAATATTATAGGTTTCAGGATCGCAGTCAACAAAAACCGGTGTAGCAGCGCAAAGAGTTGCTCCCCAGGCAGTTGCAATAAATGTATTAGCTGGAACAATGACTTCATCACCGGCACCAATACCCAAACCCCACAAAACCAGATGATTAGCATCTGTGCCTGAGCTTGTACCAAGGCAATATTTAACTTGATGAGCAGCGGAAAAATCTCTTTCAAAATTCTGAACTGATGCACCAAGTATATAAGCAGTATTATCAAGTACTTGCTGAATAGCAGCATTGACCTCTGACTTAATTGAATTATAATTTGCTTTTAAATCTAAGAAAGGAATATTCATTTTATCTCCAATAATTTATTCAAAGTCAAAATAGATATTTATTATTATTTGTGATACAGTTTATTTTTATGATTCTTTTTCAAATAATTTCTTGTCAATGGATATTTCCAAACAACCAAGTAAATTTTTGTCACTCTTTGTATTTATGCTGAGCCTAATATGCGATCTACTTAGACCCCCAATATCAGGAACAGAGACTCTCAAAGTTTAAAGTCAGAACTTTATCTTTTATGATTAAACAATAACTTTAATACTAAGATCTTTTTGCAAAATATTTGTTCGTTAACTAAAATAATTCTTTAACTATTTGTATCCACTGTGGAATTTCTTTTAAGATTTAATTCGATAATCATTTCAATCATTGAATCCAGCGAATATGATCTGGTCCAGGATGATCTCAATTTGTCTTTGTCAGAAAGAAACCCAGGATCAGTCACACCTGGATTGAGATCCTGATACTCAGCATTAAGCTTTCGATGACTTAACTCTTCAAATCTTTTAGAAATATCCTGGTTTAAATACCCATCACCAACAAGAAGGTAATTACCTTGAACACCAATCAAAGCAGAATTAATTATCAAATCTATTGCTTCATCTATATACAAAATGTTTGAAATGTGTCCTTTATTTACAATAATCTTTTTATTATTAAAAGCACTGTTAAAGAGCTGGGTTAACAGTTGAGTTGGCACTTCTCCAAATGCTGCAATAGACCCTAATCTTAAATTAACAACCTGAGTAGATGTTTTATTAAACAAAGCTCTAAAATAATTTTCAGCAGCTATTTTTGATATTCCGTAAGGAGTTAACGGTAAAGGAACAGTTGATGTTGAAACCGGGTGTTCATTTAACTCACTAAATATTTTAATAGTAGAAATGTTAATAAAATTTTTTGGTTGCTTTTCTTTTAACCAATTCCAGAAAAACTCATGCATACTTAGATTTGAGTTAATCTCATATAACAACTGTTCTGTAAATGTTTTAGATCTATCAACCTGCCAATGGAAATTAATTACATAATCAAATGGCTTCAGTTTAGTTAAATCTTCTTTTGTATAAATCTTCATTGGCTTCACTGATGATGCCCATTCTACTCTTTTAGGCATTTCGGGATAACCTTTTAAGATTATTGGGATTACTGTAGCATTTAATTCTTCCAGTCGTAGGCAAATATCTCTGCCTAAACGACCGGTAGAACCTATAATCAGAAACTTTTTTCCGTGTAAAATTTTGTTTTACTCCCAGCTTCTTAATACTTCTTGCTTAAGTAGTTCTTCAGGAGTGTAGGGCAAGCTTTTAAACCAAGCAATGGTTTTACTTATTCCTTCCTCAAGAGTTGTTTGAGGTATATAACCTGTTAACTCTTTAAAGTACGAATTGCCTCCAAGATGTCTCATAACATCACCAGGGCGAGGAGCTTGTTTTTGAATATAAACATTGGGATCTAGTGAAAATTCATTACAAATTGCTTCAGCTATTCTTCTGATAGTAGTTTCTTTTCCAGTGCAAATATTTATATTTTTATTACGACATGCATTATTATTAACTACATCAAGTATTCCTTTTGCAGCATCTTCAACATAAATAAAGTCTCTGGTTTGTTCACCTTCACCAAATATAACCAAAGGTTGTTTATTCATAGCTCTAACAATCATTTTAGGAATTAACTCTCCTCTGTAACCCTGCCAATGAGAGTGTGGTCCATACATATTAAATGGTCTAACCGTAGTCCAAGGCAAACCATAAGTTCTTCCAAAACTAAATGTGTACATATCCTGGGCAACCTTAGATGCTGCATAAGGTGTTTCAGGTAACAGAGGATGCTTTTCATCCATCGGAATATATTGTGCTGTTCCAAAGACTTCAGATGAAGAACAATTAACAAACAATTCAACATTATTATTTCGAGCGACGTTCAAACAATTTAGTGTTCCATCAACAATAACATCGTTTACTCTCTGAGGTTCTTTAATGGATTGTCGTAAATCAAGAACTGCAAGGTGAAAAACTATTTGTCTATCTTCAAAAGCTTCTTTTACATTATTAATATTAGTGATATCACCTTTAATTACTTTAATATTAGGGTTGTCAGCAATTTCTTTTAAATGCAGTTCTTTTCCATGTGAAAAATCATCTAATACTGTTACTTTATTTCCTTTATTTAATAATAGATGAACTAAATGTGAGCCTAAAAATCCAGCTCCTCCTGTAACTACAATATTTTTGTTTTGCAAATTATTTTCTCCTTTAATTTATGATATAAAGAAATTTGTTAATAATGATTATCAATTATGACTTGAGAATACTTAATATAGTTTAAAGTTAAAAGAACAAGCTTTCAGAATTACTTCTTAATCCACTACTACTCATTGATACAACATATTCAGTTTGCTAATCTGAATACTCAGGAAAAAGGGCTACTAAATATTCTTCATTACTCATTCTATAATTACACCAAATCAATCTCTTTCATAGTGCAAAAACATAATCAAAAAAAATGGATTCGGTTAGTGTAATTTGTTAAAAACTCTACTCTCCAATAAAAATGATAAAAACTTATTTCAAGTTTCTTTCATTTTTCAATATAAACAATTCTTTTTCAACATCTTAAATCTAGCTTTTTGATCAAACAATGTATCTTTCATTAACATCAAAGCTATATAATCTCTTTTTAGGTTGTCTTCTTAAAAAAGTTATTATGTTATGCAGCACATTATTTTTAGAAATGTTTATAAGCAAGAACTGTGCTAATAAATTTTAGCAAAACTTATATAAAAAATATAATATATTTTTCATTTATTATTTGAATCCAATACCCTATTTTCAAAATTATTAAGAGATGTATTGTGTAATGAAATATCTATTGTTTTGTATTATTATCATAATAATATTGTGACTCAAGAAAGAGATATTTTCTCATTTTGATATTCAAAAATATTAATGCGCTAGCTTAAAAGAGAAATTACTAAGCAATGGTGGCATAAATATTGACTTTAGGAGAATATTAAATTAATCTATACAGTTTTGTGAATAAATTTCAACTTCGAAGGCGCATCCTGCAATAGTGTTTGATTACTTTTATAACCCTCTAATTTGAAATGCGTGATTTTTGAAGCTATTTGAACTTTTTAATTATAGCATTATTTTATAACATGAGTTTATTATCTATTCATTTTTATTAAAGATTTCAATATGAAAAAAGTATTTTTTATTCTTTTTATTAGTCTTAACTTATTTTCAAGTATAAATTCATTTGCACAGAAAATAAATCCAGGAGATGGGGTTAGAGTTGCTTTTCTTGATATCTCAGATGTTATTACAGGCGATTATTATATTCAACCGAACGGTTTACTTAATTTACCTCAAATTGGAATTATAAATACAACTAATAAAAATTTTAGCGAGATTAAATCAATTATCGAATCTCGTTATGATTCTCTGTATAAAAATCCTCATTTGAGCATTAATGCATTATTTAGAATAAACATACTTGGTGAAATAGAAAATCCTGGGTTTTATTTCGTTTCTGATTCTGAGAAATTTACTGCAATATTGGCATTTGCTGGTGGCCCAACAGAGACCGCGGATTTAAGTAATATACTGCTGATAAGAGACTTTGAATCTATTGAGATTGATGTAGAAGAAATTATTCAAAAAGGTAGAAATGCTTCAGACTTTGGATTACAATCAGGAGACCAGATATATATTCCAAGAAGATGGTGGGCAGATAATTCTGGAGTAGTTACAACAATAATTTCTATTGTGGCACTTGCAATAACATCTTATGCAGTCTTTTTTCAATAAACAGATCAAATAGATTGAGGAAATAAACCGAATCATGGCTGAAAAATTTTCTAAAAAAAACACTAAAGAGAAATCACTTTTAGAAATATTAAACATTGTTTATCAAGGTCGTTTAAAAATATTATTATCCATAATTACATTTTTAGTTTTGGCATTCTTATATAATATGTTCTCTACACCGGTTTTTGAATCTACAGCCTTACTTAAAAAAGAAACTGCTGATAACAAGGGGAGAGAGGATGAACTTTATGAAATTGTAAAACTTCAGACTTCTGACCTACTCGAAACAGAAATGGAGCTTATAAAAACCAATGAAGTATTAGGGAGAGTAATTGATGAATTAAATTTGAATATTGAATTGAATGAGATAATTGACCAGAATGGAAATTCATATAAACTGAAGAATGTTATTACTGATTTTCCGGATTCTGGAAATAATTATTCTAGGGAAATTTCATTTTATCTACCACGATTTAAGGACTTCCATTTGATAAATGAAAATATAGAACTGGAATTGTATATAAAGAAAATAGGGGAGAAACAATTTGAATTGTGGAACTCTAAAGAAAATAAATTAATCACAAAATTGAGTGATTCTCCTTTGGATGATTCAGATACATTAAAAGATTACCATAATACAGACTCACTTAATTTAACCAAACCTTTAGTTGAGAATAAAAGTTGGGTAACTGCAGATACCGATTTTGCGAGGTTTAAATTTAACTGGGATAATGCTCCTGTAGGAAGTAGAGTTATCTTCAGCATTAAAAATTACAGGAAATTCATATTGAACTTTAGTAAAGGGATTAATGTTTCTAGAGTTGGACATACTGATGTATTTGCAATAAGTGTTCAATCACCTTCTCCAATAGCTTGCAAAATAATTGCTGATCATATAATTAATAACTTTAGAGAAGTGAGAATGGAACAGCAAAAGCAAACCGTTCGTTACTCATTTCATTTTGTGGATGAACAACTAACAGAAGTTCAAAAAAAGTTAATAGATGCTGAAAGTAACCTAAGCAATTTCAAAGGTAGAGGGAAAATAATGAGTATTGATCAAAATACTCAAGAGCTTTTAAACTACCAGAGCACTTTAGAAGCAGAACGATTACAGACTGATCTACTCCTATCAAATTATAAAGATAAGGCAAGTGAGATTAAGAAAGAACTCGAATCAAGTGGATATTTTAATCAAAGTTTTCTTGAACCGTCCGGTGAAAACTCGGGTCAGTCACCATTCTCGGGTTTAATGACTCGTCTTTCAGAACTTGAACTACAGAAACTTGAACTTTTGCAAAAACGTACAGAAAACCATCCTGATGTGATTAACATTGAAGAGCAAATTAAATTGGTAAAAGAAAAATTAGCTGGTTTTAACCAACACACACTTACTGCATACAAAATTATTATCAATACATTAGAAAATAAGCTTCGAAAAATTGATAACTTAATGGCGGGCTTCGATGCTAAAATGCAACAATTGCCGGCACAAGAGACTCAAATGGCAAGATTAGTCAGAGAAAAAGATGTTTATGAAAAAATATTTAAGTTACTACTTGATAAACGTGAAGAAATGAGAGTGGCTGAACTTTCTCAATTGCAGGACATTGTTATTGTTGACCATCCTTTTATACCTATAAAGCCTATTCAACCAAAAAAAACCCTAAATATGTTAATCGGATTAATTCTTGGTGGATTTGTCGGGATTGTTTCTGTTTTCCTTGTACAATTGATAAAATTAAGACATATAGATCTGGATTATTTAGAGGATGAATTAGGAATGTCAATATTAGCATTGATTCCAAATTTTGACAAATCCATACTTAATAGAATGAAAAAATCGAATGACGAAAAGGATAAGTTTGTTACATTGAATACTGATGACTCTGGAATTAGCGAGTCTTATAGGCTGCTTAATACTAAGCTATCTCATCTAGATCTAAAGGGTAAAACAATTATGGTAACTAGTTGTGAAGAGAATACCGGTAAAACTACCATAGTTGCAAACCTTGCTATTACTATGGCATTAAATGATAAGAACATTTTAATTATTGATTGTGACCTTAGAAAAGGTGAGCTTTCGAAATTGTTCAATGTTTTTAATAATTCATCAGGACTAATTGATTTTCTTGAAAAGGGCACCCCTCCAGTAATTTATACTAAAATTTTGAAGAAGATTAATATTATACCATCTGGTGGTTTAAGAGAAAATTCAAGTATACTTTTAAGTTCAGATCGGATGAAATCAATTTTTGAAAAGATCAATACATCTGCTTATGATTATGTTATAATTGACACACCTCCTGTAACAAGAGTAGTTGACACACTTGTTCTAGGCAAATACGTGACAAATGCTTTGTTAATTGTTAGACCCGAAACCAGTTTGAAAGAGTCAGTAATGGGAGGAATTCAGGACTTAAAGCAGTCACAAATTAAAATTGTTGGAATAGTCGCTAACGCTATAGATATTCAGAGTTCTTATCGCTATCGTTATAGTTACGGTTATGGTTATGGATATGGACAAGGAAATTCTAAAGAAGGTAAAGGTAGAAGACACATAGTTAAAAAAATGAGTTCAACAGTTTTCAAAAATTCCAAAGTAAGTTCATAGTGATTTTTATCCATTCTTAACCATAATTAATTCTTAGCATTAAGATTTATTGAGAAATAATTCACGAACTTTAATTTTACAGCTACTTTAATAATATATCTTTAGTTTATTGCTAAGTAAAATGTAATATAGTTTAGATTGGTAAAACGTTAATTAGATTTGTTTTTCTTAATTGGGGATAATGGAATCATCATTTTGAAACATATAATAATAAGGATTTATTATCAAGTTTGATAATTCCGTTGATTTATTTACAATTTATTTTGGTGTGATAATTAGTATAAAATTGTGAGTTGTTATTTTGTTTGTCTAAAAAACTCAGAATAATTGTTAGTGATTTTAAAATAGAACATTTATTTAGAATATTCTTGAACCTATCATTTAGAATTAAATTTTTCAAAACCAAATAAGATAATTGATATTTTGGAATAATAAATTATGATTAAAAGTATTATCAGCCGATTTTTATTAAGTCTATCATTTTTTGCACCGTTTGGATATAGTTTAAGACCTTGGCTGCATCGTATCAGGGGTGTTAAAATAGGTAAAAATGTCTGGATAGCTAAATCTGTATATTTGGATGAATTGCATCCAGATGATATCGAAATTGGTGATAATTCGATAATTAACTATAGAACTACAATATACACTCACTCATACTTTGGACCACGACAGAAAAAGAGTACGGGCAAAGTGATTATTGGTAAAGATGTGTATGTTGGACCACATTGTTTGATACTGCCAGGGGTAAAGATAGGTGATTGTTCAGTTATTAAAGGTGGAACAGTTGTAACACGAAATGTACCGCCAAATACTTTCTGGGGAATGCCTAACTCCGGACCACTAGCAAGAATTACTGTCCCTCTAACACCAGGACACACACAAGAAGAATTTGTAAAGGGACTTCGTCCAATAAAAAAGAAGAAAATTACCCCCGAGGTTTAATCAAATTAATTTTATGGATTTTTTAAAACAATATATAAAGGGAAAGAAGATATCATGAGTGAAATCACTGCGGTTAAAGAATTTATTATTGAAAATTTTCTTTTTGGCGAAGAAGAACAACTTTTGCTTGACACAGATTTTTTCGATGAAGGTATTATAGATTCTACCGGTGTAATAGAATTAGTAAGTTTCTTAGAGGAAAGATTTAACATATCTGTTGATGATGAGGAACTGATTCCAGAAAATCTATCCAGTTTACAAAATATAAATCTATTCCTTCAGAAAAAGCTTAACAAGAAGGATGCTTAAGCATGTGTGGTATTGCAGGTATTGTTAATCTAGGACATCAGCAACCAATTGCTCTTGATGCACTTAAGCGGATGGTCTCTATTCAGCAATACCGTGGACCAGATGAAACCGGCGCTTATTTTGATGACTATATAGGGTTAGCTCATGCACGACTAAGTATTATAGATTTAAAGGATGGTACTCAACCAATCCATAATGAAGATAAATCCCTCTGGATAATTTATAATGGAGAAGTTTTTAACTATCCAGAACTTAGACAAGAATTAATTAAATGTGGTCATAAGTTCTACACAACAAGTGATACTGAAGTTATTTTACATTTATATGAGGAAAAAGGGACCAATTGCTTAAATCAACTAAATGGGCAATTTGCCTTTGCAATCTGGAACTCAAAGAAAAGAACCTTGTTTCTCGCACGTGATAGAGTTGGGATTTTACCACTGCATTATACAATCCACAATCAGCGATTATACTTCGCTTCCGAAATAAAGGCTATTTTTGCTAATAAAGAAATTAATCGTTCTGTAGATCTCGAATCTCTAGATCAAATTTTTACATTCTGGACTACACTCCCGGGGAGGACTGTTTTTAATTATATAAAAGAACTGCCTCCAGCACACTATATGTCAGTTTCGCCGCACGAAATTAAAATTGATAAATACTGGGATATTAATTTTTCAAGTAACACAGAAACATTAAAAATAAAGAGTGATGATTTAGTAAATGAGATATCTGAAACGCTAATGGATTCTGTTAAAATTCGTTTGCGTGCGGATGTTCCTGTTGGCACTTATCTCAGTGGAGGTCTGGACTCTTCTGCTTTAACTGAGACTGTTAAAAAGAATTTTAATAATGAGCTTCGATCATTCGGTGTCAGATTTGAAAATAAAGATTATGACGAAGGCTGCTTTCAAAATGAAATGGTTGATTTTCTCAAAGTTAATCACTCAGAAATTATAGCAAGCAATGATGCAATTGGAGAGAATCTAGAAAATGTTCTATGGCATACAGAAAAACCATTATTAAGAACTGGTCCTATACCATTATATATTCTATCTGGATTGGTTAATCAAAGCGGTTATAAAGTTGTACTAACTGGAGAAGGTGCTGATGAAATCTTTGGTGGGTATGATATTTTCAAAGAAGCAAAAATCAGAAATTTTTGGGCTAAAGATCCTGACTCTAAACTCAGACCATTACTATTAGGAAGATTATATCCGTACATTTTTAAAGATGATCGACTAAAGCAAACACTTATCGCCTTCTTTAAAAACGGAATTGATAATCCTGACGATCCATTCTTTTCACACAACATAAGATGGAAAAATACTAGTAAAATAAAAAACTTTTTCTCCGAACAGGTAAAAGATTCAATCAAAGATTATAATAGCTACTCAGAGTTAAAAAAATTATTACCTGCTAATTATTTTGATTGGGATACAGTTTCAAAATCACAGTTTTTAGAATCAATGATCTTTCTTAGTAATTACCTGTTGTCATCACAAGGAGATAGGGTTGCTATGGCACACTCAGTTGAGTTAAGGGTACCTTATCTCGACCACAGAGTTATTGAGCTTCTAGGGAAGGTGAATTCTGAGATCAAAATTAATGGGTTAAATGAAAAATACTTACTAAAGCAAGTGTTTAAGAACCGACTTCCTTCAAACATTGTAAAAAGATGGAAGAATCCTTACAGAGCCCCTATTCATAAAGCACTGTTAAGTAACAATCTTAACCTGGTTAAAGAGTTCTGTTCTAAAGATGCCATAAACAAAGCCGGTATTTTTGATTCAGTTAAAGTCTTGAAACTCATTAATAAGCTTGGAAAATTAGACAAAGCAGGTGAATTTGATGAAATGGCGTTGATTGGTATAATATCAACACAAATAATTCATAAAAACTTTATAGAAGATTTTAATACCACTCGTTTTGAGTCTGATAATTTTGACCAGTTTTATGATTACAGATCTATAAACGATAAATTGAAAAAAGTTTTATAGATAGATTTTTATTAAGTATGGAAGTATTTGAACATTTCTTCAATAATATAGAAGTTTGTGAGGTTCGGGTAATATTGGCAAAGGGTGATAATTAAAGTTATTAATGTAGTTTTATCAACGTATAGAAATAAACCCAAGAAATATAAAATTTCTCAAATAATTTAATTCGGGATTTGACAAAAGTTTTTCTAACATTATTAAAAAACTAAATAAAATAATAGTTATAAATTGAAATAAAAGAGTAAGGTTAATTTTATGAAGTTCACAAAAGACTCGATTAATATTGAGCCGGCAAAAGAATTTGAAAAAATAAGTTCAAAGTTAAAAGAAGATGTTATCAAGAGGCTTAAGAAAAGAGGAGCGGTTGTTGGAATAAGCGGAGGAATTGATTCTTCTGTTGTTTTGGCAATTTGCGCTAAGACTTTTGGCTCAGACCGTGTTTTAGGTGTAATGATGCCCGAAAACGATTCCAATCCCGATAGTCTTAATCTGGCAAAAAAGCTTTCAGCTAAGTTCAATACAAAATATGTTGTCGAAAATATGACAGATGCATTAGCTGGGTTTGGCTGTTATAAAAGAAGAGATGATGCGATTAAAGATGTTTTTCCAGAATATAACAATAGCTACAAAGCAAAAATTACCTTGCCTGCTAATTTGTTGGAAAAAGAATCATTGAATGTTTTTCAATTAACTATTATTGCCCCGGATGGAAAAACAAAATCTGAAAGACTGCCGCTTAAAGAATATCTGCAGATTGTGGCTGCTTCAAATTTTAAACAAAGAAGCAGAATGAGTATGCTATATTATCATGCAGAATCCAGGAATTATGCTGTGATAGGTACAGGAAATAAGAATGAACACGAACAAGGATTTTTTGTGAAATATGGTGATGGGGGAGCTGATATAAAACCAATTGCACATCTATTTAAAACTCAGGTATTCCAACTTGCAGATTATCTTGAAGTTCCGGAAGAAATTAGGAAAAGAACTCCAACAACAGATACATATAGTGCTGAACAAACTCAAGAAGAATTTTTCTTCAGGGTTCCGTTTGGAATTTTGGATAGAATTTGGTTTGGCTGGGAACAGGGTATTCCATCAAAAAAAATTGCTGAAGTCTTAGAGCTGACTGAAGAAAATGTTGATTCGATAATTCGTGATACACAGCGGAAAATCAGAACAACAGAATATTTAAGAATGGAACCGCTTTAAGTAAAAATGTATTCTTCTTCAAAATAATTCCGTACAATAAGGTTATTTTAATTGTAATTTAAAAATAGTAATTGAGTAAAATAATGGTAGTTGATCATATAGGGATAGTAGTAAAATCTTTAGAGAAAGGGATAGAATATTGGGAAGAAGTCTTTGGTTATAAGCAAATGACAGAAATTGTTGTTAACACCAGACAGAAAGTTAAAGTCGTTTTTTTATCAAAAGATAAATCACTTATTGTTAAATTGATTGAACCGACAGATGAAACCTCTCCAGTATTCAGATATTCAAGAAAAGGCGGAGGACTACACCACTTAGGATTCAGATGTGAAAATATTAATGTTGAAATTTTGAAACTCAAAAATTTAGGTTTGCGTGTTATTGCAAATCCTCAACCTGGTGAAGCTTTTGAGAATAACCAAATAGCTTTTTTACTGGGTAATCAAGCATTAAATATTGAATTAATTGATACAGATATAAAAGCCAGAAAAATAATTTCTAATGAATAGTCTATAGAAATAAATATGACTAGATTATTTTATTTTTTTAAACCAATCATATTAAGAAGTGTACAACTCTTTTTGAGAAGATTACTGGTAAAAAAACAGGCAAAGAAATACAAAGCTGTTTGGCCAATATTCCCTGGTAGTGAAAAAAAACCTGATAATTGGAAAGGGTGGCCAGAGGGAAAAGATTTTGCCTTTGTTCTTACACATGATGTTGAACTAAGAGGAGGTCATGATAAATGCAGAGAACTTTTAGAACTGGAGAAAAAACTTGGATTTAAATCCTTATTTAACTTTGTTGCAGAAAGATATAAGGTTGACAAAGAACTGCGTGATTTTATCGTAAGTGAAGGATTTGAAGTAGGTATTCATGGAATAAAACATGACGGGAAAAAATTCAAAAACAAAAAAATATTTGATAAGAGAGCCTTAAAGATAAATCAGTACATGAAGGAATGGAACATTGTCGGATTCAGAGCGCCTGCAGTTCAGCACAATCTGGAGTGGATTGGTGAACTAGATATTGAATATGACTTATCTACATTTGACACAGATCCTTTTGAACCTCAGCCTGATGGGGTTGGTACTATTTTCCCTTTTCTTGTTGAACGAAAAAGTGGTGAGCCGGGTTATGTTGAATTACCATATACTTTGGATCAGGACTTTACTTTGTTCATCCTTATGAACGAATCTTCTCCACAAATGTGGATAGATAAGTTAAATTGGATCGCCAAAAATGGTGGGATGGCTCTCGTAATAATCCATCCTGATTATGTGAATTTTAATAACCAAAAAAAAGCAGAGGAATATCCTCTAAACTATTATATAGATTTTCTTAAATATGTAAAAGAGAACTATGAAGGCAAATATTGGAATGCCCTACCAAGAGAGGTGGCAGCATATTATAAAAAAATGATAAAGGTTGGTTAATTGTGAAAATAAAAAAAATTCTTATGGTGGTATATTCATATTTCCCTCAAGATGTGAGACCTAGGCGAGAAGCTGAAGCTTTGATAAATGCTGGTTACATAGTAGATATGGTTTGTTTGAGACTACCTGACCAAACTAAATTCGAAAAGACTTGCGGAGTAAATACTTATAGAGTAAAGCTTTCAAAATCCCGGTCTTCAAGAAGAAAATATATTTTTCTATACGCTAGTTTCTTTGTTCGTTCCTTTTTTCTATTGAACCGACTATATCTAAAAAATAGATATGCTGTAATACATGTCCATAATATGCCAGATTTTCTGGTTTTTCTTGCAATGATTCCCAAGATTTTGGGTGCAAAAGTAATTTTGGATTTACATGATCCCACTCCGGAAATGTTAATGACAAAATTTGCAGAGGAAAGAGATAGTCGGCTGACAAAAATTCTAAAATGGCAAGAGAAGGTAAGTATTAGATTTGCACATAAAATTATTACAACAAATAAATCTTTTCTGGATAAATTTATATCACGTGGATGTCCTTCTGATAAAATAAATATAGTTATGAACTCTCCACAGGAATCTATTTTTAATAATCGTAACAACTCAAAAGAAAAATCTGATAAAAATAAATATGTAGTTATGTATCATGGAATAATTATAGAAAGATACGGTTTCGAGGAATTGTTGAATGCTGTAAATTTGTTAAAAGATAAAATACCAGGATTAGAATTAAGGATTTATGGCACCGGAGAAGACCTGTCAATTTTTATCGAGATGGTTCAAAAATTAGATTTGGAAAATATTGTGAATTACTTCGGACAGGTTTCAATAGAAAAAATAGTGGAAATCATTCCAGAATGTAATGTTGGAATAATTCCAAATAGACTTACTCCGTTTACCAAGATAAATCTTCCAACAAGAATATTCGAATATTTACATTTGAATAGACCCGTAGTAGTCCCGAGAACGCAGGGCATTAAGGATTATTTTGATGAAAGCTCAATCTTTTATTTTAATGCTGGTGATGCAGAAAATTTGGCAAATGTTATATTGGATGTTTATTCCAACCCGACTAAAACATTGGATGTGGTGAATAAAGGCAACCAAATATATCAGAATTATAGATGGGAACTGCAAAGTAAAAATCTGATTAAGATTTATGATGAACTGCTTAATTAATTTCTGAAATGAAAATGAACACATTCAGATATGTTTTGATTACTGCTGCTAAGAACGAAGAATTATATATTGAAAAGACTATTAAATCAGTTATCAATCAAACAATTAAACCAGAGAAGTGGGTAATTGTTAGTGATGGCTCAACAGATAGGACAAATGATATTATTGAACAATTCAGTGATAAAAATAATTTTATTGACTTAATCGCACTTCCACCTACAAAGGAACGCAATTTTAGTTCGAAAGTGAATGCTCTCAATCAAGCATTGAAAAAGATTGAGGGATTAGATTATGATTTTATCGGTAATTTAGATGCAGATGTTACTTTAGAAAAAAATTATTATGAAGAAGTGTTCCGGGCTTTTCTGGGAATTCCTAAGTTGGGTATCACCGGTGGAATTATTCTTGATTGCATTGGTGATAAAGAGTTACCGCAAAACATAAGCCTGAATAGTGTTGCAGGTGCAATTCAAGTATTTCGTAAGGAGTGTTTTAAAAATATTGGCAATTATGTTCCGTTTAAATATGGCGGAGAAGATGCTTGTATGGAAATAAGAGCGAGAATGAATGGTTGGGATGTGCAAACTTTAACTGAATTAAAAGTACTTCATCATAGACCCACCGGAACTGGCATGGGAAGTTTGTCAAAAGCAAATTTAAGAAGCGGAAAAATGTTTTATACACTAGGTTATTCGCCAATTTTTCTTTTAGTGAGATGTTTTTATCGAATATTTGATAAACCAGTTTTTGTAGGTAGTATTCTCAATATCTTTGGATACTTTATGGCTTTTATTAAAAAAGAAGAATGTCCTGCTGGTGATGCATTCATTAGTTTTGTTAGAAGCGAACAAAAAGAGCGCTTGAGATCGCTTTTACCATTTAATAAAAAAAGAGCTGTCGTTAAAACTTCTCGTATGATCAAAATATAGATTTAACATAGATTAGAAAAATGTAAAATGTGTGGAATTTGCGGTCAATATTATTTTAAAGAGAATCATCCGGTTTCTCCCCAGACAATAAAAAGAATGACTGATTCGATAACTCATCGCGGTCCTGATGATGAGGGATATCATATTTCAGAATCAATCGGACTTGGATTTAGAAGACTCTCTATCATAGATTTAGCCGGCGGACATCAGCCAATGTCAGATCAGGAAAAATCAGTTTGGGTAATATTCAACGGAGAAATTTATAATTTCCCGGAGCTAAAAAAAGAGCTTGAAAACTTTGGACATATCTTTAAAACACGATCGGACACAGAAGTTATAGTTCACGGGTATAAGCAGTGGGGAATTGATGTTCTGAATCATTTGAATGGAATGTTTGGGTTAGCAATCTGGGATGAGAAAAACAAACGACTGGTTCTGGCAAGAGACCGGATGGGTATTAAGATAGTATATTACAAAATTGAAGATGGACTGCTCTATTTTGGTTCGGAGATCAGAGCAATCCTTGCTGGCTTGAATAAAAAGCCGGAAATTAATCCAGCAGCAATTAATTTGTTCTTACGATATCGTTATACACCTGCACCACATACTATTTACAGGGATATTCAGAAATTAGCAGCCGGAACTTGTCTGATTGTAGAAAATGGGAATGCTAAAGTAAAACGCTGGTGGAATTATAAACCAGAGCCATTTAATCCAACTCCCAAAGAAACACAGGTGAAAGAAGAATTACTTGAATTATATCGTCAGGCGGTGAAGAGTCATTTATTGAGTGATGTACCTGTAGGAATACTTTTAAGCGGTGGGGTTGATTCCAATATGTTGCTGGCACTAATGAATGAATTTGGTGAAGAATGGAAATCTTTTACTGTTGGATATGGAGGCTCATTCTTTGATGATGAATTGGAATATGCAAAAAAATCAGCAGAAATTTTTAATTCCCCACATTATTCAATAAAAATAAGCCAGGAACGTTTTGAAGAGTCTCTTTCAAAAGTCATTTCAATCGTTGAAGAGCCAATTGCATCTTCCTCAATCGTGCCTATGTATTTTTTATCTCAAAAAGCAAGACAGAGAGTAAAAGTAGTCTTGATGGGACAAGGACCCGATGAATTATTTGGTGGATATATGCGTCATCTTGGTGTTTATTATGGCAAATACTGGCGTTTTTTACCAGTGACTATAAGAAGACCAATCGGTAAACTTCTGTCACGCATATCAAAAAGTGAATCGATCAGAAGAGGATTAGATTCACTAAAAGTCTCGCAAAAGTTGATTCGTTATCAACTCGTATTTTCTGTAATGTCCGAATCACTAATAGACGGTCTATTCCAGGACCAAGTGCTACCTGAAGGAGCCGGGGATTTTATACTTGATTCGTGGAAAGATTTAGAAAATTTAATTGAAGAAACAGATGATCTCAATGGTTTTCAATATCTGGAAATTAGATCTTCACTTCCTGATGAACTTCTTATGTACGGAGACAAATTATCAATGGCGCATGGTCTTGAAGTTAGAGTTCCGTATCTTGATCAAAAAATCGTAGAATATGTTGAACGACTACCTTCAAACTATCATATAAGATTTGGAAGCCAAAAATGGATTCATAAGCAAGTTTGTTCAGATTATTTACCAAAGCAGATTATAAAACGAAAAAAACGCGGATTCGCTGCAAATGTAGTTGATGGATGGTTTAAAGAATCACTTTCAAATGAATTTAGCAGTATACTACTTGATAAAAGTTCACTTATGTATGAGTTTTTAAAACCAAAAAAAGTACTATCATTATATAAGGATCATATTGATGGAAGAGAGGTTAATTATAAAATTCTATTTAGTTTAATTGTACTGGAAAATTGGATGAGAAATAATAATTGAAAGAATATTATCCAAGTATTATTTAATAATTTACATTAAAAACCCATTAAGAAATCTGATTAAAATTTATAAGGAACCACTTAATTGAGCACTGAACAGAATTTAAATACAATGAAATATGTTTTGATAACTGCCGCTCATAATGAACAGGAATTCATAGAGAAAACTATCCATTCTGTCATTAACCAGTTACATAAACCTCTTGAATGGATAATTGTCAGCGATGGTTCTACAGACAACACCGAGTCTATAGTTCGTAAATATAGTACTGAGAATTCATGTATCAAGCTATTAACGAACAATCGAAAGGAAGGCCGCGATTTTGCATCAAAAGTTTATGCAATTAATTTAGGATTAAAAAATATTCAAGCAGTTCAATATGATTATATAGGAATTCTTGATGCCGACGTTTCTTTCGAAGGGAATTATTATTCATCGCTAATTGAAGAATTTAGAAAAAACCCAAAACTCGGAATCGTGGGGGGAAACTACTTTGATATTATTAATGGGAAAAAAGTTCGTGTTCAAATGAATCCTTTTAGTGTAAGAGGTGCGACACAGTTTTTCCAAAGAAAATGTTTTGAACAAATCGGTGGTTTGATACCAATGAAATATGGCGGAGAAGATGCAGCAGCATGCTTTTCAGCAAGAATGTATGGCTGGGAAACAAAAAGCATTCCTGGTTTGATTGCACTACATCATAGGTTAACGGGAGATAAAAACCTATTTAAAGCAAGACTCAGAGATGGATATGTAGAGCATAATCTTGGATATCATCCATTGTTCCAATTAGTAAAATGTATTCAAAGATTTAAACAAAAACCCTATTTAATCGGAAGCGTTCTTCGTTTTATTGGATTTTGGATTGCTTACATTAAAAAAGAGAAAAGAGTCATTTCCAACGATTTGATAAAATTTATTAGAAAAGAGCAGATATATAGAATAATTAATTTTTAGTTTAAACATATGAATTTTAAAGTACTCATTGATTGTTTCGACATAACGTTGTGGGAAAATTATGGATCATTTTTTTTGATTACAATATCTATCAAACTTGGGCATACCAACAGATTAGAGCTGAAACAGATGCCACAAAATTAAGTAGGTTTATTGTTGTAGGTGATGATAATATTCCTTTTATAATGGGCCAAATCAGAATTAAATCTTTAATAAATTTTAAGATTGGCTATATTCAATTAGGTCCGATTTTTCAAAGAAGAGAAATGATGTTAGAGGAATTACCTGAAGCAATTAAGATTTTAATCCAAAATTTAATAGAAAAGTTAGGACTTGATATAATAAGAATCAATTTAAATTTATGGAAAGGTCAAAATGACTTTGCTGAACTTTTCAAGAGAGTTGGATTTACAGAAGCGAAATATTATAGAACATACAAAACATTTGTAGTTTCACTTGAACGGAGTGAACAAGAAATATTTAAAGATATTGACAGTGAAAATAGAAGACTCATACGTAAAGCTGAAAAGCTAGGATTAGAATTCGGGATCTCTTACAATGAAGAATATCAACCATATTGGATAAAATGTAACTTGAAGCAAAACATAGAAAGGGATTTACTGATATTGATTTTAATGGTCTCGAAAAACACAAATAAAACTTTACTCAAAGAATCACTTTCAAGTGAATTTGAAAATATTCTGCTTGATGAAAGTTCACATACGTATGAATTTCTAAAACCGAACGAAGTACAATCTTTGTATAAAGATCATACTGATGGAAAAACTTATAACCACAAAATTCTTTTTAGTTTGATTGTACTAGAAGAGTGGATTAGGGATAATTCTGTATAGAATATCTGATAAAAAATCCATTCTTAGGAAATACTTTGTTTCAAAGTGAAAATAACAAATAAAAAGTATAATTCTCTAATTTTAATCACGGATATTATTTTATGTTGAAGACTTATTTAAAGCGAACTCCTCTAGGAATAAAAATATTGTATAGCAACCTATATCAAAGAATTAAACACCCTGATGAATTTCAGAAACAGTTGGAAGAATATAACTTTTACAAAGACCTGATTCATAATATTAATTACCAGAAGGATTTGATTATTGATGTTGGAGCAAATGTCGGTAACAAAAGTGAATTATTTTCTAAACTAGCTAAAAAAGTCTTAGCTTTCGAACCTTCCACTGCAATGTTTCACATTCTTAAACATCGAAATAAAGGTTCTAATGTGGAGGTTTTTAATAATGCTTTAGGTAGTAGTAATACAACCTTAGATTTTTACGAGTTAGAAGGGAAAGAAGCTTATAGTTCACTAAGTAAAAAGCATATTGAAACAACCGTGATGGAAAGAAAAGTTGCTGATACGAACTCGCTGAAAAATAAGAAAGTGACTGTTGAAAAAATTGAGAACTATATTAAGAAATATGGGGTACCAATTTACATAAAGATTGATGTTGAAGGTTATGAATATGAGGTAATCCAAGGGCTGGAAACAGCAGTTCCCTTAATAAGTCTGGAAGCGAATTTACCAGAGTTTAAACAAGAATCAGTTAATTGCATTACATATTTGTCTAACATTTCAAAAGATAAATATGTATTTAATTTTACTACAAATAATTCCTTCATATTGATAAATTTTGTACCTATGAATGAAGCTGTTAAGTTTATAACGACAACAGAATTAAGATATTTAGAAATATATGCTAAATTAGTTAAATGAACTTTTGTGAAAACAATATTCTTAATAGTTGTGTTATATTGTATTTGAATGGTAAAACTTATTTGAAGTTATTTTTTATACTGAGCCTTGTATTATTCTTGCTTCATTTTTGAAACGATTGTTGTTTGAACTTATAAGAAAAATAGTTAGAGATTTATGTTGATTAAAGAATGTTTAGAAAACTAACTTTTTATTATCAAGGTTTCATTAGAGTAAGATTAATTCTTTTTAATAACATATTTTTTTGTTAATACGTTGGGTTTGATTTGTGAAACCTCTGGATTAGATAATTAAAGAATTGTAATGATCAGATAAAGTAAAATTGTTTTAATTCATGTTGCTATTAAATGTTAAATCTATTAGAAAAACTTAAGGAACCTATTAATTTAATTGATCTGTTGGTCAAAATTAATTCATTTGTACTTATTTATGTTACATTTTTTACTACAAACATTCCCTTTGACCCTGCTAATTATGCTGATACTTTTGGAGCAGAAACTAGTAACATTAAAAATCAGGTTGTTTATTTATTCCTGTTTTTTTCATCATTGATTATTTTATCGAAAAGGTTTGATAAAATAGTATCACTTATAATAGCTGAGAAATATCTTGGTTTATTTGTAGCAATTTGTCTATTAAGCGCTTTGTGGTCTGATTATAGCCTTTTATCATTCAAAAGGTCTTTTCAATTATTTGTAATATTTCTTGTAATCGTTGAAGCATTGGTGAATATTGATCCCAAGATACTAATGAATCAACTTAAGATAGTAGTATCAATATATTTATTTTATAATTTATATGCCTGCCGGTTTATTCCAGCTGCCATTGACCCGGTTTTTGGAACTTGGAGAGGAATGGAAGTACAAAAAAATATTCTTGCCCAAAACAGCCTCTATTGTCTTTTATCATCAATTGTTTTCTTTAACTTCGATAAAACAAGATTGACAAAGCTTTATGATTCCTTACTAATTTTAATTTCTGTTTTGATAATTTATAAAGCTCATAGTTCAACAAATCTAATAGCAGTAGTTATTATTGTCTTTATGGGTATTGTTTTCCAGATAGAATCGATCTTTAATAATTTAGGTATTGGTAGATCGATTCTGGGATTAGTGTTTTTGTTCATCCTTACCTTTAGTGGGATATTTGTTATTTTTTCATCAGAAATTTTCGGGTTAATCCCCGGATATTTTGGCAAGGATACAACTCTGTCTGGTAGAGTTGATATCTGGAACTTTGTGTGGAATGATATAGAAAAGCGATTCTTATTAGGATACGGTTTTGCAACCTACTGGATAATGGGTTCTTCAAGATTAGAGATATTTGCAAGTTATTTTGAAGGGTTTATGGTGAACGAAGCACACAATGGTTATCTGGAAATAGTGCTTCAATTAGGTTTAATTGGTTTCGTATTTTTTTTGTTTCCTATTGCTGCATATATATACCGGATGTTTAAGTTAAATAATAATTTAGCCATACTGATTTTTATTTCGATAATGACACTTAATTATACTGAGTCAGTATTATTTAAAGTTGGTTTGGGAATTACAACTTTCTATTTTATGGCTACATATGTTACACTTTCAGTTTTTCATTTTAACTTAGGACATGTAAATCATAATGAGAATGATTCCTCTTTAAATATTCCTAATTTTAAAAATTGATATTTGAATAGTTATTCTGAGAAAAAAACAATATTAATATAAAGAGTTAAGAAGGAATTATATCTCCGGATTATTTAGCATAATGGCTTGGTATTTGTTGCTTAACTTCCAAAATATTGCAATTCTTTCAGAAAAGTGTATTGACAAAAATTATTAACTGCTATTATTTTAATTTTCATCAGTTTGCTTCTGTTAATCTTTTGTTTTGAATTGGAATGAAAAAAAATCAAAACCAAATTAACTTACTAAATATTTATAGTTGATTTTAGCAAATCAATATTGTGTGTTACCTTAAAGAGTAAAAAAACGATTGTAAGTAATAAGATTGACTAGTTATAGTCGGGTATGAGTAATAATCTGTCTCAGTAAGTATTTCTGCAGAAGTAAAAGTAATAACATTATGGATAAAAGTTTTAAAAGAGATTTTATTAAAGGTTCAGCCGCCGCATCTATGGGAACTGTAGTAGCTATGGTTTTCCAGTTTCTGAGTATTGTTATAATTACACGTTATGTTACTAAAGAGGAATTTGGAATTTATGTTTTGATAATTGTGATTTCTACTTTCATAGATACTGTCAGCGGATTAGCTCTTGAACAAAGTCTCGTAAAATTTATATCTAGTGCTGATAGTCTGGAAAGAAGATCAACATTTATTCCTATACTGATGATAAGAATTATATTAGTGGTTGCTGCCATTATTCTAGTAGTTTTATTTGGCAATTTTATAATGCCTTTGTTTAATTTTACTGCAACCGGATTTTTAGATGTAATCATCATACTGTTTATATTGTCAAGTTTTAGAGGATTATTTTATAATTTATTACAAGGAATGAACCTCTTTAAGAAATATGCACTGGTACAAACTATAACATCTATTATAAGGGTCGCACTTTTATTCATTATTATTTATTTAAGTGCTTTAACCCTAAAAAATGTTTTATTAGTAGAGATAATTGCTGTTACTTTTACAGTGTTGTTACAGATGGTTTTCATTCCCTATAAAGAAGTTTTTCATTGGAATGTTAATATTAAAAACATCAAAGAGATTCTCAACTTTAGTTTTCCCCTATATTTCTCAGGTATATCATATTTTGTACAAACCCAAGTAAATGTTTTTATAATAAGTGCATATTTAAACCCGCTTAGTATTGCTAATTTTGATGTTGCTGGTAAAATTCCTCAGGCAAGTGCAAAAGGATTTCAATCATTTATTATTGTGTTTTTCCCAAATCTTTCAAGATTGTTGTCGATGGGTGAGCGTGATTCTGCAATGATATTAATTAATAAATCAATCTTAACACTCTCTATCATTATAAACTTACTATTGCTGATTTCTTTTCTCTTCAATAGTGAAATAATTCTTTTACTCTTTTCTGACAAGTATTTAGATTCTGCGTTGGCTTTTTCATTAATGATGGTTGCTTTTTATTTAACTGCAATGTCACATATTATGGGATATTCATTAGTTTCAGCAGGACTCCCATCCATTAATTTAAAAGTTAATATTGCCGCAGGCATAATAAATTTAATTGGAGCCTTCTTGATGGTTCCACTCTGGGGTTTTATGGGAGCTGTATATTCAATTTTATTAACCGGACTTTCGTCACTACTGTTTCATTATTTATATTTGACTAAATATGATATGCAGATAGAGGCTATTAATTTTATTAAACCTACGTTGATTATAATTTTAGTACTGCTTCTTTATTATACATTTTATCCGGTGAGTTTAATTATTAAAATAATTTTATTGATTATTTATTTCGTTGCGATCTCTTTTTTAATACCGGAAGCAAAAGAGATATTCAAACAGATATTTAAACATTTATTCAGATTCAAGCCAGAAAGCCACAGTTAGAAATTTTTATAATGGATTGCTCATTTTATTCAAAGTTATAATCAGATTATTCAGTATTAACAAAAGATCTATTAAGATTAATAACAATGAACGTATATATAAAACTAACATAACAGGCATTACATAAATAAATAAATAGAACTTAATTTTTTATTTTATATCACAAATTGAAAGAAGTTCATGAGCTTAAGTAAAATCAAAATATTAATGATAGATTCCTGGGTGGGGGAAGGAAACGAATATGCTCTTTACATCTGTAAGGAGTTGAAAAAAGCTGGTGTTAACATAAGTCTGATAGTACCTGAAGATAATATTGACAAAGAGATTTTTGATTTCCCTTTTCTTCCTCTTTGTCCAACAAAAGCGAAAAATATTAGTAAGTTGAATAAAATGTTAAGATATTATAAATATCTTTTAAACATCTATAAACTTATACGAAAAGAAGAATATGATGTTGTTCACTTTCAGTTCTTTCGTAGAAGGAGAATTGAAAGTTTATATTTTTTGATACTTAAATCGATGGGTATAAAACTTGCCTATACCGTACACGATATTTCACCCTTGGATGAGAGCAAACTCGATCATCTTTTTAATCTGCTGGTTTATAAGGCGGCTGATATTCTAATCGTGCATTCCAATTTAAATAAGAAAACTCTATCTGAACAAACTAAACTAAAAGAAGAAAAGATAATGGTAATGCCTCATGGTGATTTTGATAACTATGTTCCAGACAGAGTTATATCCAAATCTGAGGCTAGGCAAATCTTTGGATTATCACAAGAACATAATGTTATTTTATTTTTTGGTGCTATCAAGGAATATAAGGGATTAGATATTCTATCCAATTCTATATCTTTAGCATCCAAGAAAATCAATAATTTGGCATTTATAATTGCCGGTGAGGCTGGTGATGCAGAGACAAAAAAAATTGTTTTGAAATGCCGGGATATATTATCAAGGCTACCAAAGAATGTTAAGGTTATTTTTCATGATGAATTTATCCCTATAAATGAAGTTGCAAAATATTTTATTGCTTCTGACATTGTGGTACTACCATATAGAAGGGTAACACATAGCGGAATTCCTCATCTGGCTTTTTCATTTGGCAGACCAATAATTGCATCGAATGTTGGAGATTTTCAGGAAATTATTGAGGAAGGCAAGAATGGATTTGTTTTGTCTTCTAATACCCACGAGAATTTATCAGAAAAAATTATTCAAGCTTTTTCTGATAAACCCAGGCTCGAAGAAATGGGGAAATATGCAAGGGATTTTTGTGCAACAAAATATACATGGAAGAATAGTGCAGAATCTTTGATTCCAGTTTACGAAAAAATGGTTAAGGACAGGTAAAATAATTTAATGAAACATACTGTTACTTTTTACGGTGTTTCTCAGATTACATTACTTTTCAGAGATATTATGTATAAGGATATTTTCTTAAAGTTTTTCAAAGACTAAGTACCTAAAAATTAAATAATTAACTTATAAGATGATTATTAGATTATTAAAAATACTTATCAGTGTTTTATATCTTATTACAAAGAAAATTACAGCTGTTTTTGGTAAGACTCAGGACAGTCAACGGTGTGTTGTGCTGTATTATCACTCTGTATTGGAGAGTGAAAAAGAAAAATTTATTCGTCAAATAAATTATCTTTCAAATAAATATTACTTTGTTTCTATTAACTCTCCTAATGTAATTACTTCAAAAAAAAATCTGATTTCCATTACATTTGATGATGGACTATCCAGTATTCTAAAGAACGCTTTACCTGAATTAATAAATAGAAAAATCCCCACAACCATTTTTATACCTGCTGCTAAGGTAGGTAGTTATCCAAGGTGGGAACAAAAAAGGCAGGAAATTTACTACGACGACAGGATCTTAAATCAGGATGAGATAAAGTATTTATCAGATCATGGAATAGATATTGGATCTCATACCTTACACCATACTGATTTAAAAAATGTAACATCAGAGGATGCAAGGAAGGAATTTCAATTATCAAAATCACTCCTTGAAAAAATCACAAGAAAGGAAGTTGTATCGTTTAGTTTCCCTTATGGAAGTTTTAATGATGAATTGTTAACTCTTGCATTTGATTGTGGTTATAGTTTTGTTTATACAACGGAGCCAGAGAGAATTTCTTTCCCTACTATTCGAAAAGTAATTGGAAGAGTAGGTGTTGACCCTGATGATCATTTTTTAGAATTTAAACTTAAGGCTGCTGGAGCATATTCCTGGTTACCAAGAATCAGCAGGTGGAAAGCAAAGGTAAAGAATTTTACAGCGTTTTAGTGTTTGATTTTCAAAAAAATAAATTAAAATAAGAATAGAATTATAATTATTACAGAAAATGATTTTTTTAAAAGAAATAGACGACAAAACATTTTGGCATAATTCACTGAAAGAATTTGATGATGCAAACATATATCAAACCTGGAATTTTTCCTTAATAGTTCAAAATGAAAAGAAAGTAAAACACATTGCGATTTACTCAGACAAGAACCTGATTGGTTTAGTAAAAGTGCGCATCAGGACAGTGCCAATTCTAAATCGCGGGATAGCTTATATTTTAAATGGACCCGTATGGCAGAAAAGAAATCAAGAAATTAATTTCCAGATATTAGAAGATATTTTTCTTGCTTTGAGAGAAGAGTTTGTCCTTAAGCAGCAACTTGTATTAAGGATACAACCCTTCATTTTTACTGACAAGGTTCAAAATTTGGATTTTATTGAAAATCTTGGATTTTATCACTTAGATAAGTCCAAGAGATACCAGACATTAGTTTTATATATTGATAAAGAACTTGATGAAATAAGAAAAAATTTTAAGCAGAAATGGAGAAACTGTCTGAATCAGTCCGAAAGAAATGATCTGGAAATCAAAGAAGGGAATGACCAGCAACTATATAATGTTTTTCTTGGTATTTACAATCAAATGATGACACGAAAGAAATTCAAAGACAATGTGGATCCATTTAAAATGGGGAAAATGAGCGAGGAGTTGGATGAAGGTTTTAAACTGAAAATTTTTATTGCATACATGGATAAAGTCCCTGCTGCTGGTGTAGTAGCAAGTGTTATAGGAGATACAGCTATATATTTGCTTGGAGCATCAAATGAAATTGGTATGAAGACTAAAGCATCCTATTTACTACAATGGGAAATGATAAAATGGTTGAAGGGAAGAGGCTGCCAAAGATATGACTTAGGCGGAATCAATAAAGTTGATAATCCTGGAGGATATCATTTTAAATCCGGGATTACCGAACATGAAGTATCGGGCATGGGCACTTTTGAAATATATAATAATTGGTTATCCAAGCGAATTGTTAATTTCGGAGAGCTTATTACTCGATAAATTAGACCAGATTTGTAATTAAGGATTAACTTTAAAACAACACATCATTTTTTAATTATCAAATTATTTTACTGATTATTTCATTTTTTAATGAACTTAATTATTTCCCAAGAATTATTTTAAGGGAAACGATCTTTTTTCGTTCCCCTTCTATGTTTTGTTCTATTTTAACTAATTTATTTACAACTACTTAAATTTTCTTATAGTCATTTGATACTATTTTAGATATATCATTTTCTTGGTCTCTACAAAGGAACCTGCTTGTAATCTGTAAAAGTAAATACCACTAGTTAGATTATAAACTTCGCCTCCAAATGAAGACCCACCATCAGCGGAAAACTCAATTTCATAACTTCCCATAGGTTTCTCTTCATTGACAAGTGTTGCAACTTTTTTTCCCAAAATATCATATACTATTATTGTTACAAATGAAGATGAGGGAATAGAATAGTTAATTGTTGTAGATGGATTAAATGGGTTGGGATAATTTTGACCCAAAGTAAATCCAGATGGTAAGTTATTGTTGAACGGATCAACTATGGTAGCATCACTTCCCCAAATTTCGGCTTCCCAAAGCCCTGCCCAAGGGCTTTGATTGTTATTAATAAAATGAACCCTTACATATCTTGCTTCAACTGACGTAAATT
>JAANMV010001095.1_pt1 | contig 31120 bp, 29 predicted proteins | sample 7279661 | NCBI WGS metagenome assembly JAANMV01 (sample SAMN14094540, study PRJNA606508) | bioreactor metagenome | isolation source: A lab-scale SPAN reactor treating ammonium-rich wastewater day 121 | place: Ireland: Galway | collected 2017-05-16
TCGGCGGGCAGCGGCAGCTCGGTGTGGGCCAGCGCGCGCAGCGCGGTGCGCGCCAGCTGCATGTCGCTGGCGATGGTGCCGGCAATGCCCGGGTACTGCACCTTCACCGCCACCAGGCCGTGGCCCGCAAGCTGCGCCCGGTGCACCTGGCCCAGGCTGGCGGCAGCAAAGGCCGTGGGCTCGAAGTGCGTGAACAGCGCCTCGGGTTCCTGCCCGAATGCCTGGCGGAATACGCGCCCCACCAGGGCACGGTTGAGCGGCAGCGCCTGGTGCTGGGCGCGCGCCAGCTCGCAGCGCACGCCTTCGGGCAGCAGCGTGGGGTGCATGCTCAGCAGTTGCGACACCTTGAGCGCGGTGCCGCGCAGCTGCCCCAGCGCGCCGAAAAGAATGCGGCCCACATCGGCCTCGTGCGCGGCCTGCGCCTGGGGCGACGGCGTGCGCAGGCGCTGCCCGAGGCGGGCGGCGCCAATGCGCGCCGCTGCCACGCCCGTGATGGCACCCCGCGCGAGCCGGCTGGTGCGTGGCGGGTCAGCGCTGGCCATGGTCCGCCAGCTGCTGCAGCATTGCCCGCACGATGCGGCGGTGGAAGGGCGTGATGAGGGCCATGTACCCATGGCCCAGCGTGTTGTGGATGTGCACCACGGTGCTGACGACGACCGTGGCAGCGCCACCGATGGGCGCCTGCCGGACCAGCGACACCTGCACGTCGAGGTGCCTGTCGTCCTGCCCCATCACGACCTCCGTGGCGCTCAGGTGGCGGATCTGGAAGATGCCCACGCGGTCGCCGACGCGGTAGCTTGCCGCATCGTCCGGCGATGCGCCGCTGGCCGGCGGATGCACGTCGTTCAGCTGCCCCGCGCCTCGGAGTCCCACCAGCCGCACCAGCCGGTTGCGCAAGGCCATCAGCAGCTGCGTCCAGCGCGGCGTGCGCGCGACCATGTCGAGCCAGGTCTGCAGCGCGCTGGCGCCGGGCTGGGGGTCGGCCACCGTGTAGGCGTCGAGAAAGTCGGCGCCAGGCAAGCGGGCGTGGATGGCGGTGCCTGCGGGCACCTCGGTTTCGTGCACGGCGGTGTTGGTGTTCATGCGGCCTTCCTTTTGCGTGGCGTGCGCGGCGCGCTGGGCGGCTGCGGGGGCTCGGGTGTGACGGGTGCGCTGGCCCGTGCGGTGCGCGCCGAGGAGGAGGGCGCCCCCATGGCCTGTTTCGCCAGTTGCAGCACAGCCACCAGGCCGCTGCCGTGCTGCGCCAGGCGCGCCATCTGGCTGCGCAGCACGAAGCCGCCGAGCTGCAGCACGCGGTTGATGAGGCCGCTGCGCAGCGTTTGCACCAGCACGCCCAGCGACAGGTCCACCAGCTGCGTGGTGTCGGCGAACTCCTCCGAGGTGTCGGCCAGCCAGTAGGCCACCACCCCGGCGAGGTAATCGGTGTAGAGCCCGCCCGCCATGCCCTTGAAGTCGCAGGGCTCGATCTCGCCGCGGGCCTCGGCCGCTTCCAGAAAGCTGGCCACCGCCTCACGCAGGCCCTGGCGCGCTGCCAGGGGCTCGGCCAGCATGGTCAGGGGCGAGCGCTGCGCCAGGGTTCGCACCTGGGCCACGAATTCGCGGTCGGGCAGCAGGCGTTCGAGCACGGCGTCGGTCAGGCGCTGGAGCTTTTCCTGGAGCTGGTAGCCGGTGAAGCCGGGCGTCTGCAGGGCGTCGGCCAGCGCCTGCTGGACCACCGCGTCGAGGTAGCCCAGCACGATGCGGTCTTTGGTGGGAAAGTACTTGTAGATCGTGGCGTCGCCGATGCCGGCGGCGCGCGCGATGTCCTTCATCGTCGTGCCGTCGAAGCCCTGGCGGGTCATGAGGTCCACCGCGCTGGCCACGATCTGGCGGCGGGTGGCATCTTGCTGTTGGCGGGTGGTTTTCATTTGCTGTCTTTAAATAATCAATATTTGTTATTTAAAGAATAGTAAATTTTGTTTGCAGTGTCAAGAAGCACACACCAGGGCACCGCAGGCACGGGTGCGGCGCAATTTACAGGTGTTTTTGGCCTCTGGTGGCCGACAGATAAGCGTCAAATGCTATTAAAATAATAGCATTTGACGCCCCACGCAGGCGCGGGTGCCGTGGTCGCGCTAGCGCCGCATGTGGGCGAAGGCCTCGAACTCCCAGCTGCGCAGGGCCAGCAGCAGGGTGTAGCCTTCGCGCTCTGCCTCGGGCAGGCGCTGGTCGGCCAGGTGTTGCTGGGCGAAATCCTGCGCCACGCGCTGCATGCGCTCCATGAACGCGGGGGCCAGCGCGCGGCTGATGTTGCCGTGCACCAGCAGCACGCCTTCGCCCGGGCCGTCGAAGCCGCCGGCAAAATAGTCGAGCAGCGCGTGCTCGCGGAAGTAGTTCATCACCGGGCCGTGCGGGCGCCAGCGGAAGGTCTTGGCCAGCTTGAGGCGGTAGCGGTTCAGGGGCCGCAGCTCGATGATGCCGATGCGGTCGAGCTGGGCAAGGTACTGGATGCCTTCGGTTTGCGTGATCCGGTAGGTCGCGACGATCTGCTCCAGCGTCCACTGGCTGAGCACCGAGATGGCCGCGAGCAGCAGCTTCTTGTCGGCCACCACGGCCTTTTCCTGCTCGTGCGTCAGCTCCTTGAGCAGCGGCTGGTTGTCAGCCACGCGCCGGGCCAGGTCGGCGAAATCGAGCGCCAGGGCGCGGCAGATGGCGTCGATGCGCGACAGCGGCATGTCGCCCTTGGCCAGCATGCGCTTGACGCTCGATTCGGCCATGCCAAGCTGCAGCGCCAGGTCGGCGTAGGTCATCTGGGCGGCCTTGAGTTCCTTTTTCAAGGCCGTGACGAGGTCGGCGGTGGTGCTCATGGGCTGTGATTATGGAGACCTGCCGCCGTGCCCCGTCAGGCGTTCCTGCGCGCGCTCATTCGCATACCGCACGGCACTGGGCTGGATCGCTCGCGCAGGCGGGCGCCACGGTGCAGGCCTTGCGTGTGCGGTGGGTCAGTTGCGCTTCGGGGCCGTACTGGCACACCACGGCGGTGATGGGGCCCTTTTTCTCTACGCGCAGGCCGGTCATGCCCGATTTCGGGCTGGCGGGTGTCTCGCACGACAGGTAGCCATCGAAAGCGCCATCGGCGGATTCCCACAGCGCGGTGTTCTTCAGGCGGCGAAATTCCTGGTAGTCGGTGCAAGGCCCGGTCTTGCCTTGATAGGCATTGCTGTTTTCACTGCAAAACCCATTGAAGTGCGCACGCATCTGCTCCTCGGTGGGGCAGGCGTTGACCTGACGCAGCTGCTCGGGCCGCGGGCAGGACAGGGTCTGGGCGTGGGAGGTGAAGGCGGCCAGCAGCAGCGCGAGCGTGCCGAAGCGCCGGAGGGTGCGGAATGTGTTCATGGGGCGACTGTACGGAGTTCTGAATCCCTTTGGCCTTGACAGAGATCATGTTGGGCCGGTATGGCCCCGGCAAAGCCATCGGCGCCTGCCCTTGGGGGTAGGTGAAAGTATTGCCATGCGATACCCGAAGTGCATCGGGTCGCGCTTCGCGCAACTTTCGGGTGGGCAGGTACGGCTGTGTTGCCACACTGCGCCCATTGCTGTCCCTGCATTGCCCAACCGGAGCCCCCATGACACCCCTGAACCCCCTGCCTTCCTTTCCTGCGGCAACGCTGCGCCGCTCCACGCTCCTGGAGGCCGCCCTGCTCTGGGTTGCCGTGGCGCTGCTCATGCTGGCCGTGTTCGGCCCCGCGCTGCCCGCCAGCCCGCACCAGCACGGCTTTGCCGATCAGCGCGCGCTGGGTGGTCTGCCCTGCGCGCTCGATGTGCTGAGCAACCTGCCCTTCGCGCTGGTGGGTGCCTGGGGCCTGACGGTGCTGCGGCGTCTGGGCGGCGGCGTGCTGGACTCCACCACGCACACCACGGCCACGCTGTTTTGCGTGGGCCTGCTGTGCACCGCCGTGGGATCGGCCTGGTACCACGGACGGCCCGACGACGCGGGTCTGATCTGGGACCGCCTGGGTATGGCCGTGGCCTTTGCCGGGCTGCTGGGCCTGGCGGCGGCCCGCTGCGTGAGCCTGCGCGCAGGCCGCGCCACCGCCCTGGCGGTGCTGCTGGCCGGGCCGCTGGCCGTGGCCTGGTGGGCGCGCACGGGCGACCTGCTGCCCTGGGCCGTGGTGCAGCTCGGCGGCATGCTGGTGGTGCTGGCGCTGGCCTGCCTGCCGCAGCGCCCCGGTGCCATGGCGCTGAACCTTTTTGCCGTGATCGCCTGGTACGGCGCGGCCAAGCTTTTCGAGGCAGCCGACCACGCGGTGTTCGCCGCCACGGGCCAATGGGTGTCGGGCCACACCCTCAAGCACCTGTGTGCGGCTGGCGCGGCGCTGCCCGTGCTGGGAGCCCTGCGCGACGCCGTCACGGCACCCGTGCAGAATGGCGCCCCAGACGAATCAGAAGAAATGGGCCGGGCCTGCGTGTGACCGCAGGCGAGCCCGACCACCGTGACGGAACCGAGGAGAAACCCATGAGCCCCGACACCCCCCGCACCGGCGAATCTGCCGTGGCGCACGAGGATCCCAATCAGTTCGCCCTGCTGAGCCAGCGGCGCTTCGCACCCTTTTTCTGGACGCAGTTCTCCGGCGCCGCGAACGACAACCTGTTCAAGTTCGCCTTCACGGTGATGGTGACTTACCAGATCAACGTGGCCTGGCTGCAGCCGGCCATGGCGGGCCTGGTGATCGGCGCGCTGTTCATCCTGCCCTTCCTGCTGTTCTCGGCCACCAGCGGGCAGCTGGCCGACAAGTACGACAAGAAGGTGCTGATCCGCTTCGTCAAGCGCCTGGAGATGGCCATCATGGCGCTGGCCGCCTGGGGATTTTTTTCGCAGAACGTGCCGGTGCTGCTGGGCTGCACCTTCCTCATGGGGTTGCATTCCACGCTGTTCGGGCCGGTCAAGTTCGCCTACCTGCCGCAGGTGCTCAACGAGCGCGAGCTGACCGGCGGCAACGGCATGGTGGAGATGGGCACCTTCGTCGCCATCCTGCTGGGCAACGTGGCGGGCGGGCTCATCATCGCCGTGCCCGAGATCGGCGCGCACCACGTCGGTTTTGCCTGCGTGGGCGCGGCCATCGTGGGGCGGGTGCTATCGGAGTTCATTCCTTCGCTGCCCCCGACCGACCCGGGGCTCAAGGTCAACTGGAACCCGGTGAGCGAAACCTGGCGCAACCTCAAGCTGGCGCACCAGAACCTCGTGGTGTTCCGCTCGCTGCTGGGCATCAGCTGGATGTGGTTTTTCGGCGCCGTGTTCCTGAGCCAGTTCCCGAGCTTCGCCAAGGAGGTGCTGCACGGCAACGAGCAGGTGGCCTCGCTGCTGCTGGTGGTGTTCTCGGTGGGCATCGGCATCGGCTCGCTCTTGTGCGAGGTGCTCTCGCGCCGCCATGTGGAGATCGGCCTGGTGCCGTTGGGTGCGATTGGCATGAGCGTGTTTTCCATCGACCTGTATTTCGCCTCGCGCGCACTGCCGCCCGCCGAGATCATGGGCCTGGCGGCCTTCCTGGAGCATGGCGCGCACTGGCGCGTGATGCTGGACCTGGGGCTGCTGTCGCTGTTCGCGGGCCTCTACAGCGTGCCCATGTACGCGCTGATCCAGATGCGCGCCCAGCCCACGCACCGCGCGCGCATCATCGCGGCCAACAACATCCTCAATGCGCTGTTCATGATCGCCAGCTCGCTCATTGCCGGCGCGCTGCTGGGCGCGGGCTTCACCGTGCCGCAGATCTTCCTGTTCACCGGCCTGGCCAATGCCGTGGTGGCGTTCTACATCTTCCTGCTGGTGCCCGAATACCTGCTGCGCTTCGTGGCCTGGGTGCTCTCGCGCTTTGTGTACCGCTTCAAGGTGCAGGGTGACGAAAACCTGCCAGTGCAGGGCGCGGCCGTGCTGGCCTGCAACCATGTGAGCTTCATCGATGCCGTACTGCTCATGGCCGCCAGCCCGCGCCCCATCTACTTCGTGATGGACCACCGCATCTTCCGCGTGCCGGTGCTCGGCTGGCTGTTCCGCCTGGCCAAGGCCATTCCCATCGCCCCCTACAAGGAAGACGCCGCCACCTACGAGGCCGCCTTCGAGCGCGCTGCGCAGGTGCTGCGCGAGGGAGACCTGCTGGCCATCTTCCCCGAGGGAGGCATCACGCGCGACGGGCAGTTGCAGCCGTTCAAGGGCGGCATTGTGAAGATACTGGAGCGCGCGCGCGCCGAGGGCGTCGAGGCTCCCGTGATACCGATGGCGCTGACCAACCTCTGGGGCTCGTACTTCAGCCGCATCGAGCAGGGCGGCGCCATGGTGCGGCCGTTCCGGCGCGGCCTGTTCAACCGCGTGGGCCTGAACGTGGGCGCGCCTGTGGCACCGGCCGAGGCCGAGCCGGTGCAGTTGCGCGAGCGGGTGCAGGCTTTGCTCACGGCGTGAAGGCTTGCCTGGGTTGCTCCCGTTGACCCTGGGCGGGGTAGCGCACAGCAGGCAGCATCATCGCCCTGCCATCCGCCTGCGGGCTGGCGCCAGGGCGCACAACGGCGCCGTGTCCGACAACCGCGAGGCGCGGTTCGCGTTACGGTGGTTTCTTTGCCACTGCACCGCAAAGGAGACGGACCATGGCTTACTCGCTGACCCAGGCGCGACCCCTTCTCACAGCCGCCGAGCTGGAGCTTTTTGACCAGAGCCGCGCCGAACCCATCAAGGCCCTCACGCTGGCCCGGCTGCGCGGCAAAGTGACCCGGGCACGCACCTTGCGCGACAAGTACCGCGATCTGTTTCGGCGCCAGACGGTGGCCGTGCGGTCGGTGCCCGCAACCCAGGGCCGCTCACCAGCGGGGACGGACAACGAGCGCACGCAGCGCAAGGCCGACATCCTGCAGGAAGTGCTGGGGCGTTTTGAAGCCCGCCTTGCTCAGTTGGAGGCGCGGGACGCCAGAGAGGCCAGCCGTGTCAGCACCGCCGCATCCAAGGCCCGCACCCCGGCTGCCACGAAGAAAAAGGCCGTGAAACCGACGAAAGCCGGTGCCTCCCGCACTAAAAAGGAACAGGAGGCGCCTGCCGCCAAGGCCGTACCGCAGGCCAAGCCTAAGGACGCAGATTCCGCCCCCGCAGGCAAGCCACTGGACGCCACTGTGCTCAACCAGCATGCCACGCGCTCGGTCAAGGCGCCTTCGGACAAGGCTCCTACGGCCAATGGCAAGGCCCATGCACCGCAGGTCCACGCGCCCACCGACATGCTGCCGTCCGCCTTGCGCGCCAACCCGCTCAAGCAGGCACCCGGCAATATTGCGCAGCACGGTCACCAAAGTGCCAGCATGCGACGAGCCCAGGGCAAACGCGACAGCCGCTGAGCACCACACAGGGCCGCAGACGGTACGTTCACGGCCATCGCCCAGCGGTCGTGCCCGGTCGGGGGGGCTGACAGGTCACTGCGCCTCTACGGCAAAGTTCAACCCGGCGTAGGCCTCTAGCCGTTCGATCAGCGCCTGGCCCAGCGCCGGGGCGGTGGTCCAGATGCCGCCGGGTGTGCTGCGGTTTTCCAGCAGGCACACGGCGGCCTCGGTGATCATCTTCGAGGTGGAGCCGTAGCCGGGGTCGCGGTCGCCCGTCACGGCCACACGCAGGCGGTGGCCTGCAGCGTCCTCGCCGAGGAACAGCACGTCGTAATGCCCGGCTTCGCGCTCGGCGCGCGAGGGGCCTTCGCCCGGCTTGGGGCTCTTGTCAGAGCCGAGCGACTTGTCGGATGCTACGGCGTTGGCGATGGCTTCACCCTTTTCCCCGGGGCCGGTGACCAGCATTTCGTCGTAGACGAAATCCGCACCGTAGGCGTGGCCCAGCAAAAAGTTGGAGCGGTGCACGTTGCGCGTGTTGATGGCCGCCATGACGAACGGCGCGACCCAGACGCCTTCGCCCAGCGCCTCGTCCACCATGGGCTTGCTGCCCGAGGGCTGGCGCGGGCCGGTGAAGCCGGGCGTAAGCGCGAAGGGGTCGCGCAGCAGGTCCAGCACGCCGGGCTCGCTGGCGGCGGCGGTCAGCGTCGCCTTGAGGCTGGCAGCGGTACCGCCCGAGAAAGTGCCCTTCATCTTGCGCACCCGGCCGCGCACGCGGCTGGCGGGCTGGCCGAAGCGGGCCTTCATTTCGCTTTGCAGCAGGAACACGCCGAGGTCGAACGGGATCGAGTCGAAGCCGCACGAGAACACGATGCGCGCGCCGCTGGCCTTCGCCTGGGCTTCGTGCGCGTCGATCATGCGGCGCATCCAGGCGGGTTCTCCGCACAGGTCCACGTAGTCCACGCCGGCCTTGGCGCAGGCGGCCACGAGTTCGTTGCCGTAGAGCTGGTAGGGGCCCACGGTGGTCAGCACCAGGCGGGTGCTGTCCATCAGCGCCTGCAGGCTGGAGGGATCGCTGGTGTCGGTCACGACGAGGGGCGTGTCGGCCGGGGCGCCGAGTTCGTCGCGCACGGCGGCCAGCTTCTCGGCGCTGCGCCCGCCCATGGCCCAGCGCAGGCCGCCGCCGGCAGGGTAGCGCTGCAGCAGGTATTCGACGACGAGCCGGCCGGTGAAGCCGGTGGCGCCGTGGACGACGAGGTCAAAGGGCTTGGTCATGGTGTCTTCTCTCATAAGGCAGGGCCTGCGAGGCCGGATGCCGGGCCCGTGGGCACGGCGTTGGCTGCATTGTGAGAGAGCGGTGGCTTGTCGTGTGTCACGCAGGCGCCGCCGTGGGGCGGCGTGCCGTTTGGCTCTTCTGGATCGACAATTGGCGCTAAAAAGTATCACAAAATGATACTCCAAAGGCCTGCAGGCGCATCTTGCATACACCGTTGCAGACGGCGCTTGCACGGCCCGGCACCATGCAGTCCATGTTCAACCACGGCCCCAGGGCCCTTGCTGCAATGTCCCAAACTCCTTTCATCGTTCAGCGCGACACCCGAGCCTGGCAGCTCCAGGTGTGGATCTCTTTCGGCATTGCCGTGTTTCTCTGCGCGGTGGGCCTGGCCTGGCTGCCGGGCGAGCCGCTGGAGCAGGTGTTCATGGTGATGGGCTATGTCTTCTGTCTGTCCACGGTCTTTGCGCTGGCCAAGTTCGTGCGAGACAACGCCGATGGCCGCCGGGGCACGGGCGACACCCCGCTGTGGAAGCTGGTGGTATGGGGCGGTTTTGCTGTCGCCATGGGTCTGACGGGCTGGGGCCTGCTGGGCATGGACATCAACGTGACCTACAAGGCCTTCCTCGGGGTGAGCTGGCTCTACCTGGTGACCACCGCTTTCACGCTGGCCAAGATGCTGCGCGACCGCCACGAGGCCGACCTGCTCGCCGCCCGTCTGCAGGGCCGCCGCGAGGCTGTGCAAGCGGCCTCTGCCACCACCGAATGATGTTCTGCAACCCCAAGGAGATTTCTCGATGACTGCATTCCTGAACAGAAACCTGGCCCGTCTGCTGCTGGCGGCAGGCCTTGCGGCCACCCTGGCCACCGTGCCGGTGCGGGCCCAGAGCGAGGCTTCGGCGGCACTTTCGCTGCTCCCCGTGGCATCGGTAGTGGGCACGGCCTCGGTGGGTGTGGCCGCATCCGGCGCGGTGGTGGCCTTGCCCGCTGCGCTGTCGGTGGCCGGCGCGGTGCTCACGGTGAGGGCTGTCGAGGCCTCGGCCACGGGCACGGTGCTGGTGCTTGAGCGCGCGTCGGATGGTGCGCGGGTCAGTGTCGAGCTGGCGGGCCGTGGTGTGGCCGCTTCGGCCCATGGCGTGGGCACCGTGGTGGCCTGCAGCGTGATCGGCACCGGGGTGATCCTGTCGGTGGCGGGCGAGGTGCTGGCCTTCGTGCCCAACGCCCTGGGCCGCGCCCTGCTGCACAACGAACGCCTTTGAAAAATATGAAGAACATCCCCCTGAGCCGCTACGCGGCTTTCCCCTTCTCTCGCGCTACGCGCGGAAAGAGGGACGACGCCAGTGGCCTGGCAAAGCCAGTTCCACGGCGTCTGCTGGCCTGGTGCAGTGCCTGTGTCATGCGCCATGGGTGGTGCGTGGCGCTGGTGGCCGCCATGGCAATGACCACCGCGCCGGCCCACGCGGGCCGTTCCTGCGAGGCCCGCAAGCCCACGCCGCAGCTCATCGAACGCGGCATGCAGCTGGCGCAGCAGACCGCTGCGGCGCTGGATGCCGAGCACGCGCGCAGCGGCACCCGCGTGGTGGTGCTGGGCCGCGCCGGGCAGGACCTGGGTAAATACGGGCTGCGCTATTCGCACCTGGGCTGGGCCTACCGCACCGATGCCGGCCCCTGGCGCGTACTGCACAAGCTCAACGAGTGCGGCAGCGCCGTGGGCCATCTGTACCGCCAGGGCCTGGGCGAGTTCTTCCTCGACGACCTGTGGCGCTACGAGGCTGTGTGGGCCGTGCCCACGCCCGAGGTGCAGCAGCGCCTGCTGCCGGTGCTGGAGGACGGCGCCCGTGTTCGGCTGCTGCAGCATGCGCCCTACAGCATGGTCAGCTACGCCTGGGGGCGCAAGTACCAGCAGTCCAACCAGTGGGCGCTGGAAACCCTGGCCCTGGCCATGGAGCCCGACAGCGTGCGCACGCGCGACCAGGCCCAGGCCTGGCTGCAGTTCAAAGGCTACGCGCCGAGCGTGCTGAAGATCGGCGCGCTCACGCGCCTGGGCGGGCGCATGGGCTCGGCCAACATCGCGTTCGACGACCACCCCAGCGAGCAGCGCTTTGCCGACCGCATCGAGACCGTCACCGTCGATTCGGTGCTGGCCTGGCTGCAGCGCGCGCAACTGGCATCGAGGCCGGTGGTGTTTGCCGTGAAATATTGAATAAAAAGTGGCTATTGCGCTTGACGGGTAAGCGCTGACAGCTATTAAATTGGTAGTAATTCAATCGACGAGGGAATCATGAGCAAAGCATTGCGACTGTCCGAAAAATGGTTTCACCGGGGCCTGTGGCTGGTGGCGCTGGTGTTTGCCGGTTTCCTGATCGGTCTGGGCGGCACCATCGTGGGCGATCTGCCCAAGGTCGAGGCGCCGCTGCGCGTGGACGACTTCCTCGACAAGCCGGTGGCCCAGGCGCTGCGCGACCAGGTGCGCGATGCCCAGCAGGCACAGCAGGACGCACAGACTGCGCTGGAGCAGGCCCAGCTGCAGCGCAGCAAGGCGCGCAGCGAAAGCCAGGCCGCGCGCGAGACCTTCAACAACTGGCTGTCCGCGCGCAGCGTGACGCAACGCGCCGAGCACGACCCCGAGGTGCTGGCGCGCACGCAGGCGCTCGATGCGCTCAAGCAGTCCGAGCGCAGCACGCAGCAGGCCGTGGAGGCGCAACAGCAGGCGGCGCTCGATGCCCGCCAGGCTGCCACGGCCGCACAGCAGCAGTTGCACAAACTCGAATCGGCGGCCTACGAAAAGCTCCATGCCGAGCGCCGAAAGGTCGAGCTGCGCGTGTTCCTCTACCGTCTGGCGCTCACGCTGCCACTGCTGGTGGTGGCGGGCTGGCTGTTCGTGAAGAAGCGCAAGGGCACGTACTGGCCCTTCGTGTGGGGTTTCATTTTCTTCGCACTGTTCGCCTTCTTTGTCGAGCTTGTGCCCTACCTGCCGAGCTACGGCGGTTATGTGCGCTACGTGGTGGGCATCGCCATCACGGCGCTGGTGGGGCGCTACGCCATCCTGGCGCTGAACCGTTATCTGGAGCGCCAGAAACAGGCCGAATCCATGCCCGACCAGGAGCGCCGCAAGGAACTGAGCTACGACGTGGCCCTGGCGCGCCTGGCCAAGAACGTGTGCCCGGGCTGCGAGCGCCCGGTCGACTTGAAGAACGACAAGATCGACTTCTGCCCGCACTGCGGCATTGGTCTGTTTGACCGCTGCGGCCCCTGCGGCACGCGCAAGAGCGCGTTTGCGCGGTTCTGTCATGCCTGTGGCGCTTCCAGCCAGGGGGCGGCGCCTGCGCCTACATTGCCAGACATCTCGACGTGATACAAAGGTCGCTGGCGCTACGAGGTTCCACCCCGGGTGCCAGGCTTTACGCCAACCTCAACCTCACTTCAGGAGCACCTATGGGTTTCTTTTCCAATATTTTTGCCAAGATTTTCCCGTCGGCCAATGCGGCTGAAGTGGTGGTGGCCCCACCGCCGTCCGCCGCAGGGGCGCCTGCCGCACCCGCTGCACCGGCCTCCATCCCGATGGGTGACGTGGCCCCCATCCTGGATGCCATGCCCGGTGCCAAGGGGCTGAACTGGCGCACCTCCATCGTGGATCTGCTCAAGCTGCTGGGTCTGGACAGCAGCCTCTCCGCACGCAAGGAACTGGCCGCCGAACTGCTGTACAGCGGCAATGACGAACCGGGCTCGGCCGCCTGGAACATCTGGCTGCACAAGCAGGTGATGCGCAGCATTGCCGCCAACGGTGGCACGCTGCCGCCCGAGCTGCGCGACTGACCCGCCCCCCCGCGCTCGCCGCAGGCGTCTGCCATCGTGTATGGCAGGCGCCTTTTTTTCGGATGTACTGATTGAAGTCAATACGTGGAACTACATCCTGACAAGCCCGATGAAGTAACTCCACGACTGGCGCGGCACCGGAGGGCGCCCTAGTCTCACGCTCCTTAGAAACAAGGAGACAGACATGCGCAAATGGATTGTTCCCGGCACCTTGACCTCGGTGGCCATGGCCATCCTGACGGGCTGTGGCGGGGGTTCTGATTCGGCGGTCAACAGCCTGCCCGTCGGCATTGCCGAGGTGTCGCGCACAGCGTACACCGCTACCCAGCCGGGTGCGGGCACCAGCCCGGCCACGCAGGATTTGCTGACCGGGGGGCTGGGCAAGGCCGGGCTGGGCCTGGCCGCCGCGCCCGCATTTGCCGATCCGCTCAACCCCACGGCCGCCGAACTGCGCCGCAATGCGCTGCATGGCAACTACCGCGGCATCATGGATGCCTCGGCAGGCAGCGGCTATGGCACCTTGTACGGCCCCAACATCGACCTGGCGGGACGCGACACCCTGGGGCACGGCCTGATTCCGGGTGTGGAATACCTAGCCCGGCTCGATGATGGCAGCGGCCGCAAGAACGTCGCCATGGTCGTGCAGGTGCCTGCCCATTTCGATGCGAACAACCCCTGCATCGTGGCCGGGCCTTCATCGGGTTCGCGCGGGGTGTATGGGTCCATCGGCAGCGCCGGGGAGTGGGCCCTCAAAAAGGGCTGCGCGGTGGCCCTGACCGACTCGGGCAAGGGCATGGGCCTGCATGACCTGATGGACGACAGCGTGAACCGCATGGACGGCACTCGCGCTTCGCGCACGGCGGCGGGCATGCTTTCGCACTTTGCCGCCCAGATCACGGATGCCGCACGCACGGCGTTCAACACCGCCTTTCCCAACCGGCTGGCGCTCAAGCATGCGCATTCTCAGCAGAACCCGGAGCAGGACTGGGGCACGGACACCCTGGCATCCATCCGGTATGCCCTGTACGTGCTCAACCAGGAATATGCCCCCACCGTCGGAACCGGCCCGCAACGCGAGGTGCGCTTCAACGCCGACAACACCCTGGTGATCGCTGGCTCGGTGTCCAACGGCGGTGCGGCCGTGCTGCGTGCCGCAGAGCAGGACACCGATCGTCTGATCGACGGTGTGGTCGCCTCCGAACCCAGCGCCCAGCCGCGCACCACGGTGGGCTACGGTGTGCAGCAGGGCGGTGTGCCTGTCGAGGTGTATGGCCGGGCACTGATCGACTACTTCACCGTCGGCAACATCTACCAGCCTTGCGCGGCGCTCGCCCCCTCGGTGACCATGGCCGAGGCCAGCTTCTTCAACTACATGACGCTGGCCCGATTGAATCCGGCGGCTGCCAACCGCTGCGCGGCCCTGGCCAGCAAGGGGCTGCTGAGCGGTGCCGATACCGCCGCCCAGGCCACCGAGGCCTTGCAGAAGCTCCGTGCCTACGGCTGGACGGCGGACCATGACGCCATGCACAACGCCCACTACGGGCTGGGCAACTCGCCGATCATCGGCATGATGTACACGAACGCGCTGGGGCGCTTCTCGGTGCTCGACAACCTGTGCGGCATGAGCGTGGCCCAGGTGAACGGGGCCACGGGGGATGTTGTGCCAGTGTCCGCAGCTGTGAAGGCCGGGTCTTTCGCCATTGGCAATGGCACCGCCAATGGTGCGCCGGCCACGGTGGTCTACAACGACTCGGTGGGCGGTGCCAAGGCCTGGCAGTTTGCCGTGTCGCCCAGTACGGGCAAGGCCGATATGGCGCTCGATGCTGCCCTGTGCCAGCGGGCGCTGGTGACCGGCGTGGACACGGTGACGGGAGCCGCCCTGGGTGCCGCTACGGTGCCCACCAAGGCGCAGGGCGACGCCGTGCGCGCCGGCATGGCGCAGGTGCAGCTCAACGGCAACCTGCAGGGCAAGCCGACGCTGATCGTGGCGGGTCGCAGCGATGCCCTGGTGCCGGTCAATCACTCCTCTCGTGCCTACGTGGCCTACAACCGCGCTGTGGAGGGGGCGGCCAGCAAGCTGCGTTACTACGAGGTGACCAACGCCCAGCATTTCGACACCTTCCTGTCGCTGGCCGGTTTTGACAACCGCTACGTGCCGCTGCATGGCTACTTCAACGATGCGATGAGCGCGATGTATGCGCACCTCAAGTCAGGTGCGGCCCTGGCCCCGAGTCAGGTGGTGCGTGCCACGCCCCGTGGCGGGCAGCCAGGTGCGGCACCGGCCATCACGGCGGCGCATCTGCCCGCCATCGTGGCCGCGCCACTGGCGGGTAACCAGATCGGTTTCACCGGGAGTTCTGTCAATGTCCCACACTGAACATGCCCCCCTGGCCTGGCTGCGCCAGGCCGCTCGAAGCGTGCGCGGGCTGTGCGCCGCTGGCGCCCTGGCGCTGTCGTGGTCTTCGGCGCAGGCGGCCGACATCGTCGTCGGCCAGGTGGCCCCTCTTTCGGGGGTGCTGGCGAGCACCGGCAAACAGATGGTGCTGGGCGGCACCATCTACTTCAAGCATGTCAACGCCACGGGCGGCGTGCATGGCCAGAAGATCGTGGTGCAGGTGGCCGATGACGGCTACAAGGTGGACGACACCGTGCGGCTGACGCGCGAGTTTCTGTCCAACCCCGAACTGGTGGCCCTGTATGGTTTTGCGGGTACCTCCAACGTGGGCAAGCTGCTGACCGACGGGGTGCTGGAGCAGGGCGGCGCGGCGCTGGTGGCGCCCTACACGGGGGGCGAGCCGCTGCGCAACCCGTTCAACCCCTGGATCTTCCATGTGCGCGCCGGCTATGCCGACGAGACCGAGCACATGGTGCAGCAGGTGACCACGTTGGGCATGACGCGCATAGGCGTCATGTACCAGGACGACGGTTTTGGCAAGGCGGGCCTGGAGGGCGTGCAGAAGGCGCTGGCCAAGCGCAACCTGGAACTGTCGGCGGTCGCCACCTACGACCGCAACACTGCCCAGGTGGATGATGCGGTGGCGAAGATCATGAAATCCGACGCCCAGGCGGTGATCATGATTGCGGTGAACAAGCCCGCGTCGGCGTTCATCAAGGGCTACCGCGAAGCGGGCGGTGGTGCACAGCTCTACAACATCTCGGTGGTGGATCCGTCCGAGATCGTCAAGCTGGCGGGCCTGAAGAATGCGCATGGCCTGGGCATCAGCCAGGTGGTGCCCTTCCCGTACCAGCCCAACCTGCCGGTGGTGCGCGAATACCAGACGCTGCTGAAAAAATATGCTCCCGAGGAGCATGTCAATTACACCAGCTTCGAGCAGTTTCTGGGGGCCAAGGTGCTGGTCGAGGCGCTGCGCCGCGCGGGGCCCGCGCCGACGCGCGCCAGGGTCTTGAAGGCGCTGGAAACCCTGGGGAGCTACGACCTCGGGGGTATCACCGTGAACTTCGCGCCCAACAACCGCGTGGGCTCGCGCTATGTGGAGGTGACGGTCATCGGGCGCAGCGGCCGGCTGATGAAGTGAGCTTCTGAGCCCCACCCTGGGAGCCTGCCCGTGCAATCAGGCCGAGTTGCCCAGCAGTGTGGCGACCAGCTCGCCGGTGGTGGTCGCGCCCAGCTTGCGCATCAGGCGCCCCCGGTGGGCCTCGACGGTGCGGTGGCTGATGTCCAGCAGGCGCGCGATCTGCTTGCTGGTGGCGCCGGTCACGATGTGCTGCGCGATCTCGCGCTCGCGCACCGTGAGGTCGGCGCTCACCGGGCGGCGTTGCGAGATGTCCTCGAACATCCACACGGCATGGGCAAACGGGTCGGCGCGGTCCAGGGCCCGGCCGGCCACATGGCACCAGAACAGCGAACCATCGGACCGGGCCATGATGCGCTCGTCGCTGTAGGTTCCGGTGGCCTTCATCACGGGCAGGCCCAGGTTGCCGATGTGGGTGAACTCCTCGAACGAGGGGTAGAGCTGGGCCATGGAATGGCCCATGAGGTCGGTCTGCGCATGGCCAAACATCTGCGCAAACGCCTCGTTGCAGATCTCGATCGTCCGGTTGCGCGAAACACACATGCCCACCGGGGCCAGATTGAAGGCCAGTTCCAGCGTGTGCTGCATGTCGGAGGAGGTGTCCATGGCGGGTGATTCTGCCGCAGGGTGCCCTGGGTGGGGGGGTGGGGAAACTACCTGCTTGTGCACGGGGCGGGGCAGGCTGTGGGCGGGGGCTGCATGGCAGTGCCCGCGATGGGGTGCCATGCCGCTGCTGCCGTCTGTCACCCCTCCATCACCACCGGCCCTCCCTGGGCCAGTGCGCGCTGGTAGGCCGGGCGCTGGTGCATGCGCTCCTTGTAGGCCAGCAGGTGCGGATGGCGTGCGCCTTCGTCAGCGCGCGCGAGGGCTGCCTCCACGGCAAAGCTCATCTGGAAGTCGGCGATGCTCAGGTGCTCGCCCGCAAACCAGCGGTGCTGCGCCAGGTGCGCATCCATGAAGGCCAGCGCCGTGGCCAGGTTCGGGTCGATGAGCTTTTTTTGCACCTGTTCGCACAGCGTGCGCGCAATGGGCCGCACAAAGAAGGGCATGGGCTGCGTGGGGATGGTGCGAAACACCAGTTTCATCACCAGCCAGTTCATCAGCGAGCCCTCGGCATAGTGCATCCAGAAACGGCACTGGCGATGCTCTGGCGTGCCGGTCTGCGGCACCAGGTGGGCCAGGTCTGCCGGTGCGCTGTTGGCAAAGCGTTCGGCCAGGTATTCGATGATGGCACCCGATTCAGCGATGACATCCTCGCCTTCGGTGATGACAGGCGACTTGCCCAGAGGGTGTACTGCCTTCAGCGTGGCCGGGGCCAGCTTGGTGCGCGGATCGCGCTGATAGCGCCGCATGTCGTAGGGCACCCCCAGTTCTTCGAGCAGCCAGAGGATGCGCTGCGAGCGCGAGGTTTCGAGGTGGTGAAGGGTCAGCATGCGCGCCATCGTAGCGGGCATGGGCGGTCGGCGCTGGGAAGGGTTTATCGCCGGTTCATTCCCTGGTGCGCAGCAGGGGGCGCAGCGCCAGCAGCCCCAGTGCCGGGCCCAGCGCCAGCCCCGTCAGCAGGGGGCCGAGCGCGACATGGGCCGAAAGCTCGACGAACAACAGAATGCTGACAATGGAGATGCCAAAACCGATGCTGTTGGTCAATGTGAGCACGCTGCCCACGGCCTGGGGCTGCGCATTGCGCGCCGTGAGCGCTGAGAACTGGGGAGAATCGCCCGAAACGGTGATACCCCACACCAGCAGCCAGGCATAGAACAGCGCATCGGGCGCCCGCATGAGCCAGGGGGCAAGCAGGCAACACAGGCCGCTGGTGGCCAGTTGCACCGCCGCTACCCGGGCGCTGCCCCAGCGCGGCGCCAGCCAGCCGCCCACAATGCAGCCCAGCGCGCCCGCGCCCAGCACCCAGAATGCGGCCCACGACAGCGCCGTGCCCTGCAGGCGCGTGGCCAGAATGATGGGCATCAGCACCCACAGGGTGTACAGCTCCCACATGTGGCCAAAATAACCCAGCACCGAACTGCGCACGCGTGCATCGGTGGCAATGCTGGCCAGCGCACGCCATTGCAGTGTGGTGACGCGGGCCACCGCACCGGGCGGATCGGGCAGCCACCCGTACAGCAGCACCCCGCCCGCAGCCGCCAGCCCCGCCACCCCCAGCATCAGGCTGGGCCAGGGCAGGGCGTCGCCCAGGGCGCGCAGCGCGTGGGCACTGGCCGAGCCCAGAATCAGCGCGCCGATCAGCAGCCCCAAGGCCGGGCCCAGCCCGCGCGTGTACCACTGCGAGGCGATCTTCATGCCCACGGGATAGATGCCTGCCAGGAAAAACCCCGTAGCAAAGCGCCACGCCAAGAGGGCCGGAAAACTCGTCACCATGGCCCAGGCACCCACCGTGCAGCCCGCACCGGCCAAGGCGCAGACCAGAAACACGCGCCGGGGCGAGAACCGGTCGGCAATCGCCAGCAGCGCAAAGACCAGCGTCCCCAGGATGAAGCCGAACTGCAGCGCCGAAGTCAGCGTGCCCACGGCGGTGGCAGGCCAACCCAGCTCGCGCTGCAGGTCGGGCATGACGGCATTGACCGCAAACCACAGCGAGGTGCCCGCAAACTGTGCGGCCACCAGCACGGGCAGCACGTGGCGTGGGACCGGAGGCTGCGGGGTGCGGGTCACAGCCGTTGCGCTATACGCCCCGCGCCCGGTCGGCCTTGAACTGTGCGCGGAACTCGCCAAAGCGCCCGGCGTCGAGCGCCTCGCGCACCTCGCGCATCAGGTTCAGGTAGTAGTGCAGGTTGTGGATGGTCGCGAGCATGGGGCCGAGCATCTCGCCGCAGCGGTCCAGGTGGTGCAGGTAGGCGCGCGAGAAGCCGCCGCGCCCGCCGGCATCCCAGGACACGCCGTCCTTGCCCGCGCAGGCGTGGCAGGTGCAACTGGTGTCGAGCGGTTGGTGGTCTGCCTTGTGGCGCGCGTTGCGGATCTTCAGGTCGCCGTAGCGTGTGAACAGCGTGCCGTTGCGCGCGTTGCGCGTGGGCATCACGCAGTCGAACATGTCCACGCCCTGGGCCACGCCCTCCACCAGGTCTTCGGGCGTGCCCACGCCCATGAGGTAGCGCGGCTTGTGCGCGGGCAGGCGGTGTGGCGTGTGCGCCATGATGCGCAGCATCTCGTCCTTGGGCTCGCCCACGCTCACGCCGCCCACCGCATAGCCGGGGAAGTCCATCTCCACCAGGGCTTCGAGCGATTCCTGGCGCAGGTTCTCGAACATGCCGCCCTGCACGATGCCGAACAGCGCGTTGGGGTTGCCCAGGCGCTCGAACTCGGCCTTGGAGCGCACCGCCCAGCGGCGGCTCATCTCCATGGACTGGCGTGCCTCGCGCTCGGTGGTCAGGTGTCCCTTGGTTTCGTAGGGGGTGCACTCGTCGAGCTGCATCACAATGTCGGAGTTCAGCACCGTCTGGATCTGCATGCTCACCTCGGGCGACATGAAGAGCTTGTCGCCATTCACGGGGCTGGCAAAGTGCACGCCCTCCTCGGTGATCTTGCGCATGTCGCCCAGGCTCCAGACCTGGAATCCCCCCGAGTCGGTGAGCATGGGCTTGTTCCACTGCTCGAACGCATGCAAACCGCCGAAGCTCTGGACGATGTCCAGGCCCGGCCGCATCCACAGGTGGAAGGTGTTGCCCAGGATGATCTGTGCGCCCATGTCATGCAGGCTTTGCGGCATGACGCCCTTGACGGTGCCGTAGGTGCCCACGGGCATGAAAATGGGAGTTTGCACCTCGCCGTGGTTGAGCGTGAGCGTGCCGCGCCGGGCGTGGCTGGAGGGGTCGGTGGTGAGGATCTGGAACTGCAGCATGGGCGTGATTGTCCCAGATGGGCACTGCCGCGTTGCGAGCGCGTTCTGGCCGCGCGGGGCCGCTACACTGAACCCAACACACCAGAAAAAGGAACTGCCATGCCCCGAATTCTCATTGCCGTCGATGGCTCGGAACTCTCGCTCGACGCCGTGCACCATGCCGTGCAATTGACCCGTGACGGCCTGCAGGCCGACTTTGTGCTGGCCAATGTGCAGGAGCCCGCCTCGCTCTACGAGCTGGTGGTTTCGCGCGACCCCGACCTGATCGCTGCCGCCAGCCTGGAGGCCGGCGAGCACCTGATGGCATCGGCCCGCGCCCTGCTGGACGAAGCCGGGCTGGACTACGTGACCGAAGTGGGCGTGGGCGACCCGGCGCACACGCTGGTGGACATTGTCGAAAGCACGGGCTGCGACCTGGTGGTGATCGGCGCGCGCGGCCAGGGCGCCATCAGCAGCGCGCTGCTGGGCTCAGTGTCGCAGGAACTGGTGCACGCCAGCCCCGTGCCGGTGACCATCGTCAAGCACGCCGAAGTGCTGGAGCCGGACGACGAGGCCACGGAAGAGCCACTGGCCTGAAAAAGAAAGCCGACACGCCGCGAGACGTGTCGGCTGGCAGAAGCGGGTGGCAGTGCTCAGGCCGCCTTGCGGAAAGGTTCCCGCGGGGCCTGCAGCTTGCCGTGGGGCAGCGTGGCCAGGCGCTTGAACATGCGGCGCACGTAGCCGCTGATCCACAGGCATTTGTTCAGTTCGTCCACGGGCAGCGGGCCCGACACCACGACGATGTCGTTGGCCACGTCCTGGGCACCGGCGGCGCGCAGGCGCCTGCGCGTGTTGGCTGCCCACGACTGGATGCGCGTGGGACTGCCGTGCTGGTGCACCTCGCCGGTGTGCAGGTCGAATGCAATGGCGACCGTGTCGGTCTTGAGCTTGAAGCGCCGCTCACCGGTGACGACGCTGGGCGCTTCGCGCATGTCGTACAGATAGTAGCTTCCGGCCTTGAGCTGGTATTGCATGTCCATGGTTGTCTTCCTCTTGAACGACATTGTCCAGGTGATGCCGCAGCGGCAATGGCCGGGAAAACGGCGTGAAACAGGCGCTTTTCGGAGGGTGTTTCACACGGCGTGTGCCCGCCGCACCGGGGTGCGGGTGCCATTGTGGCGGCTGCCTGTTACAAGTTCAAGAAACCAGGGATGATTTAAGTAACGGATTGTTGTCGTTGCTCAAAAATCGACCAGACTTAGCCCCACGGAGAACACCGTGCGCTTGCGGTTGAAGTCCACCATGCTGTCGCCGTAGCCGCTGAAGAGCTGGGTGTGCAGGCGCAGATTGCTCTTGCCGCCACCCAGGCCCGTGCCCAGGGTCTGCAGCCATTCCAGCCGTGCCGATCCACGCCGGCTGCTGCTCAGCGAGCTGCGCAGCGTCAGCCCCAGGGTGTTGTCCTTGTCCATGTTCCAGAACGCCGACAGCTCGCCCCGGCCCAGGGAGTCGTTGATGCCCGGGTTGTCGTCGCTGGCGGCGCCTTCGGGAAGGCGCTTCCAGAGGCGGGCGTTGACCGACCAGCGGTTGTCCAGTTCCATGCCGGTCATGAGGTAGGCCCGGTTCCAGCTGCGCGACAGCGGCAGGCTTTGTCCGTTGGATTGGTGCACGATGCCCACCCCGCTGTAGCGCCAGCGCCAGCCCCAGGGCAGCTGGGCGTCTGTGGGGTAGACGTAGATGACTTCGGGCTCGTGGTCGGTGGTGCGGAACGGCCGCGAAATCCCCGGGTTGAACAGCTGCCAGTACGACTTTTGCGTGTAGCCGAACCACAGCGAGTCTTTGCCGGGGGAGTCATGGTGCGTGAGCAGACCTTGGGCGAACTTGGTGCGCACCGAAAGCTGCAAGCTCATCTCGGTGCTGCGGTAGGGCACGGGCGTGGGTGCCGAATGGTCGGGCGCGTCCGACGTGGGCTGGCGGTTCACGCTGCTGGCCGCCACCACCGAGGCCGTGATGGGCCGGTAGCCCCGAAAGCTGAACGTGCCGCAGTCGCTGCCCGTCTCCAGTTCCCAGAACCGAGAGAGGCTGGTGAACTGCGGGTTGCGGCAACCGCCACCCCGTGCCCCATCGCTGACGGGTGCGGCAGATGCGGGTGCTTGCGCCACCGCCACTGGGGCCACGCCGGTTTCGGACGCCGCGGGGCGCGTGGCCGCAGGGGCCTGCCATGCCTGCTGGCCCGCCCAGGCGTCGAAACAGGCCAGCCGTGCGCTGGCGTCATGGCCCAGGGCAGCGCAGCGGCGCCAGGCGTCGTCGGGTACCGTGGCGGCGGGGGCCGGCGCCTGGGCGTGCGCCAGAGGCGCCAGCAACGCCAGGGCCAGAAGGGTCGGGTAACGAGGACGGAAGGGCAGGTTGAGCATGGATCGCCTCGGGGTAAGAATATGAATGAAAATGGGTTTAAGCGCTTTGTTGATAAGCGCTGCGAGCTATTTAAATAATAGCAACTGACGGCATCAGGCCGCTTTGGCGGCGGCCTGCGCCTTGAGCGCGAACTCGGCGCGCAGGGCCTTGAGTTTTTCGCGAGGGTCTTCGCGCGCGGTGGTCTTGTCGAGCGCCATTTCGGCGATGAAGCGGCTGGGCTGGGCGGCCACCATCTCTCGGCCCTTCTTGCGCTTCTTCGTCCAGCTCACGGCCAGCGAGCGCTGCGCGCGGGTGATGCCCACATACATGAGGCGCCGCTCTTCCTGCAGGCGCGAGAGCGTTTCGTCGCTCACTTTTTGCTGGCGCCCGCCATCGTCGTCGAGCTTGAAGGGCAGCATGCCCTCGGTCACGCCCGCCAGGATGACGTGCGGCCACTCCAGCCCCTTGGAGGCGTGCAGGGTCGAGAGTGTCACCACGTCCTGGTCCTTTTCGCGGTCCGACAGGGTGGACAGCAGCGCGATGGTCTGCGCCACCTCCAGCAGGCTTTTGGTTTCCATCTGCGTGGTGGCGCCGGCCGTGTCGTCGATCTGGCCACCAGCACGCTGGGCCATCCAGTCGCAGAACTCCAGCACATTGCTCCAGCGTGCGGCGGCCACTTTCTCACTGTCCTCGCCGTCGTAGAGGTGCTTTTCGTAGTCGATTTCCTTGAGCCAGTCCGCCAGGAAGGCGCGCGCGTTCTCTGCGCCCAGGGTCTGGCGGGCGCGGTACTCAAGGTCGTTCACGTAGCGGCCGAACTCGTGCAGGCCGTCGAGCGCGCGCCGGGGCAGGGCGGCGGGCAGCATGGGGGAAAACAGTGCGGCGAACAGGCTGGTCTTGTGCTGGGTGGCGAACTCGCCCAGTTGCCCCAGCGTGGTGTGGCCGATGCCGCGTTTGGGGCTGGTGATGGCGCGCAGAAAGGCCGGATCGTCGTCCGAATTGATCCACAGCCGGAACCAGGCGCACAGGTCGCGGATTTCCGCGCGGTCAAAAAAGCTCGTGCCGCCCGAAACCTTGTAGGGAATGCCCGCCTTGCGCAAGGCCTTCTCGAACGGCTTGGCCTGGTGGTTGGCGCGGTACAGGATGGCAAAGCTGCGCCAGTCCGGTGGTGGGTTGGCGGCAGCGCGCAGGCCCTGGATGCGCGCCACGGCGCGCTCGGCCTCGTGCTCTTCGCTGTCGGCATCGACCACGCGCACGGGTTCGCCCTCGCCGAGTTCGCTGAACAATGTCTTGGGGAACAGCTTGGGGTTGGGCCCGATCACGTTGTTGGCCGCGCGCAGGATGGCGCTGGTGGATCGGTAGTTCTGCTCCAGCTTGATGACTTTGAGCTGGGGAAAGTCGATGGGCAGCTTTTTCAGGTTGTCCAGCGTGGCGCCGCGCCAGCCGTAGATGGACTGGTCGTCGTCGCCCACGGCGGTGAAGCGCCCGCGTTCGCCCACCAGGAGCTTCAGCAGATCGTACTGCGTGGCGTTGGTGTCCTGGTACTCGTCCACCAGCACATGGCCCAGCGCTGCCTGCCACTTGGCGCGCACCTCGGGGTGGTCGCGCAACAGCTTCAGCGGCAGGCTGATCAGGTCGTCGAAATCCACGCTCTGGTAGGCCGCCAGCCGCTCCTCGTAGCGCTGCATGATCAGCGCGATGCTGCGTTCGTGGTCGTCCTTGGCCTGGGCCAGCGCCTGCGCGGCGTTCAGCCCCATGTTCTTCCACAGGCTGATGGTCCACTGCCACTGGCGCGCCGTGGCGGCGTCGGTGGTGCCGCCAGCGGCGTCTTTCAGGATACTGGTCACGTCGTCCTGGTCGAGGATGCTGAACTGGGGCTTGAGGCCCAGCACCTTGCCATCCTCGCGCACCATGCGAACCCCCAGCGCGTGGAAGGTGCACACCAGCACGTCCTTGGCGGCGCGCCCGATCAGCCCCTTGGCGCGCTCGCGCATCTCGGCCGCCGCCTTGTTGGTGAAGGTGATGGCGGCAATGCGCCGGGGCTCCAGCCCGCGCTCGATCATGTGCGCAATCTTGTGCGTGATCACCCGCGTCTTGCCCGAGCCTGCGCCGGCCAGCACCAGGCAAGGGCCGTCGGTGTAATGGACGGCCTGGAGCTGGGCGAGGTTGAGACCTGCGGACATGGGGAAGGGGAGAGGCGGGAGGGAGGGGGGTGCGGAGCGCGCAATGATACCGGCGGACCCAGGCGGCTGTTTTTGCATCGTGGCAAAGCCCGTGCGGACCTCCGCAAGGGCGCGCGCCTTGTCACCGACCGGATGTTCTCGAATCCGCTGTCCGCCGGAGCTGGCTTGGTGCTGCCATTGGCATTGCTGGTCTAAATGCTATTTATTTAATAGCTGTAGACGTATACCCCTTGGATGAAAAAGCCAAAAATAACCGGAAAACACGACCGCTCAGCAGGGGCCGCGCGCCGATGCCATGAGCATTTGCATCGCGTAGAGCGCCAGCAGCGACACACCGGCCAGCGCCACGCCCTGCAGGTTCAGCCGCAGGGCGAAACCCGGTGTATGGATGTGCACCACGCTGGTCCGCGCGAGCTGCAGCAGGCCCGCCAGCGGCAGCAGCAACAGGCCGAAGCAGGCCGTCGCCTTCCAGCCGCGCAGCGTGGAGCCCAGGTGCGTGCGGGAGTCGCACCAGACGATGGCGCCCAGGCTGCGCCATTCCTGGAACGCGTCCATCAGCACCGCCAGCAGCATGAAAGCCAGGGGCACCGTCAGAACCGCCCATACCAGCACCCAGCGGCGGTCGTGCGGGTTCCAGGGGCGCGCGGCCTGGGCGGCGTCCGCCGCCGGGCGCTGGCCTTCGGTGCGCACCACCTCCTCGGCGGCGTCGATGGCGGTGTCCAGCCAGCGGCGCCAGTCGCGCACGCGCGGGCGCTGGCCCAGGGCTGCGGCGTAGACGTGTTCGTCGTCCACGCAGACCTGCTGCGTGGCCGTGATGCGGTCGTCCGGCAGATACCACCCGGAAGACTTGCGCGGCAGGCGCACCACGAACACGGTGGTGGTGTCGGTGGACGGTGCGCCGGTAGAGAACAGACCCGTGGAGCCGTGCTCCAGTTCGATGGCCATCCAGTCATGACCGCGGTGCTGGCCGCGCACGATCGACAGCGGCCGCAACCGGTCCAGCCTCAGGCGCTCCCACAGCGGTGCGGAAAAGCCTTCGAGCAGCCCCGGCGGCGGCGCTTCCCGGGTGGCCATTCAAAGGCTCTCCAGGTCGGCCTCATCCTGCGCGGCGCGCCGCAGGCGCAGCCCCACGGTGATGGCGACGGCGGCGCAGACCAGCAGGTTCCACAGGCGGGGCATGCCGTACACGGCGAGGGTCACCCCGACCACGCCGGAGAGCACTGCCAGGCGCAGTACGGGATGGTCTTCGCAGAGCCCGAGGACGCCGCCCAGCAGCATGGCGATCAGCCCCGTGGTCAGCGGCCAGCCGAGGAGGCAGACGAACATCAGCACAAAGGCCGTCATGCTGTCGGCCTGGGTGAACCACGACTGCCAGAGGGAGTTGGCCAGCAGGGCCGCCACGGCGACCGTGGCGGTGCCCCACGGCGGGGACAGGGAGGAGTCGTCGGCAAACATCATGGGTGTGCAGCAGGGCAAAACCCGCGCAGTATGCACTGTGCCAAGAGCGTGGCGCCAGCGCGCTCAGGGCGGCCCGGCGGGGTGGCGCACGGATGCCGGAAATGCACGCACGGGCACCCTCACCATGCGCAGTGGAAGCACGCTGCCAGCACCCTGCAAGCCAGTCTGAACCGGCGGGCGCCACAATAGCGTCCGTGCTGTCCGTCCTGCTCGTCACCTTCCCCTTCTTCGCGCTCGTGCTCTGTGGCTACTTGGCCGCGCGCAGCGGCGTGCTGCCGCAGCCGGCCATTCCGGGGCTCAATGCCTTTGTGCTGTACTTCGCGCTGCCGTGCATGCTCTACCGCTTTGGCGCCAACACGCCCATCGCGCAACTGCTCGACCCAGCCGTGGCCGGTGTCTATCTGCTGTGCGCGTTGGTCATGGTGGGCGGCACGGTGGCCCTCACGCGCAATGCGCGCATCGGCTGGAACGACGCTGCCTTTGGCGCCCTGGTGGCCGCCTTCCCCAACACCGGCTTCATGGGCGTGCCGCTGCTCGTGGCGCTGCTGGGCGCGCAGAGCGCAGGCCCGGTCATCGTCACCATCGTGGTGGACATGGTCATCACCACTTCGCTGTGCATTGCGCTCTCGCGGCTCGACGGCGCGGGCACGCATGGCGTGGGCGTGGCGCTGCGCAACGCTTTCAAGGGCATGGCCACCAACCCCATGCCCTGGGCCATCGGCCTGGGCGCGCTGGCCTCGGCCCTGCAGTTCAAGCTGCCCGGCCCGGTGGATAAAACCGTCGCCATGCTGGCCGACGCCGCCTCGCCGGTGGCGCTGTTCACCATTGGCGCGGTGCTGGCGCGCTCGCAGATGAACCTGCACGAGCGGGTGCCTGCGCGCGACTACGTACCCGTGGCGCTGGCCAAGCTGCTGCTGCACCCGCTGCTGGTGTGGGGCGCTGGCCATGCCGCCATCGCCGCAGGCGTGCCGCTGTCGCCGTTCGCCCACACGGTGCTGGTGCTGCTGGCCGCGCTGCCCAGCGCGAGCAACGTCTCGCTGCTGGCCGAAAAGTTCGGCGCCAACAACGGGCGTGTGGCGCGCATCATTCTGGTGTCGACTGCGCTGGCTTTCCTGAGCTTTTCGGGGGCGGTGGCGCTGCTGACCTAAAATAGGAGCTTCCCCGAAAGAACCGTCATGGCCGCAGCCATGGAAGGCTTTCATTCTTGAAACCAAAGGTGGTGAAGATGAACAAGCCTTTTATTGCTCTGTGCCCCGAGATCACCCGGGCCAACGCGCTGACCCTGATGGACTGGCTGGAAGACGAAGACGTCACCCGCTACCTGAGCGATTCGCGCCATGTCTCCCGTTTCATCGAGCAGGTGATCGGCCGGGTCCAGTTGCCGATCCTCACCCATCTGTTCAACCAGGGCGGCCGGTTCTTCATGGCCTACGACGCTCATGATGTGCCGGTCGGCTTTGTGCGCCTCGTCAAGGCAGGCCCGGACTGCGAAATGGTCCTGGTCATCGGCAACCGCGACAACTGGGGCCGCAAGCTCGGCGCCAGCGCCATCCGTGAAGGCATGAAGCTCGCCTTCTTCGACATGCGGGCCGAGAGGCTCATCGCCAAGATCCACCCGGACAATGCGCGATCGCTGAAGGCCTTCCTGCACAGCGGCTTCCTGCTGCAAAGCGAAACGCCCGCGATGAAGTCGCTGGCCATGAGCTCGGAGCGTTATCTCCGGCTCCTGCGCGAAAGCCCTGCGGTGCACGCCGCCGACATCTACATCACCGAGATCGACAAGGCACGGCTCAGGAGTCTGGTCGAGGTCGAACGGGGCTCGGAAATTTTCGAGCTGGAGCATGAAATCGAGCGGGCCATCGTCGTCGATCCATGGAATGTGGCGGAGGATGTCGTCACGATGAATTCCAAGGCCTTGTTGCAGGTGGATGACGAGGAGCTGGAAGTGGCACTGGTCTACCCGGAAGATGCAGACGACCGTGCCGGGAAGCTGTCGGTGTGCTCCGGCATCGGCACAGCGATCCTGGGTTACAGGGAGGGCGATGCCTTCAGCTGGCGGATTCCGAACCGGACCTGCCACATCCGGATCGAGAAAGTGCTTTACCAGCCGGAAGCTGCGGGCGATTTCCACCTGTAGCTGGGCACGCTGCGCCCGTGGCGCACACCGCGCCTGAGCGCGCGGGCCGGCCGCGATTCGGTGGTCAAAGGGACTGCGCCGGATGCATGCGCAGAGTGGTCATGGAATGCACCAAGGGATACGGCCCCTCTGGCCGGGTTCCGGTCTTCTGTGAATCGGACTGCCACCACCGTTTGATGGCGCGTACCGGGGAATCGTTTTGTGCCCCGAAAGGCGGCCATCGCGGAGCCCCTGCCCGCAGCAGGGTTGCGTCACGCGGCCGTCACTATTGCACCGCAGCATGGCGCCATTGCCACTTGCGCTTACACCATGAATGCATCTCTGGGTCTGGGAAAGTACCGCGACCTGCTGTTGGCCATCCTGCTCTTCATCGTGCTCGATCTGGGCATCCTGTTCTTCAACTTTTTTGCCTCCATCCAGCTGGAACGTGATGCCAGCCGCATCAACACCGCAGGCGAGCTGCGCATGCTCACGCAGCAGATCACCAAGTCGCTGCTGACGCTGCAGATCGAAACCCGCGACGGCCTGCTCGTGCAGACCAGCATGGCGCAGCTGGGCCAGGGCACGGCGGCGTTCAACCAGGGGCTGGCGACGCTCAAGGCGTCCATGGCGTCGGGCAGCGAGTTCCGTGCTTTCGGTCTGGACCCCGAAGAGCTGCGCGGCATGCTGCGGCGCCTGGAGAATGAATGGCGCCCGCTCAATGACGCCATTGCCCCGGTGCTGACGGTGCCCGCGCCTCGCCTGGAAGATGTCGAAATGGCTTCGACCAAGGCCGTGGCGCGCAACATCCGCCTGATGGGGCAGAGCGACGACCTGGCCATGGGCGTGGAAGCTGCAGCGCGCCACAAGACGGGCCTGATGCGCAGCATCCAGGTGGCGGCCATCGTTCTGGCGCTGCTCAATTTTGTCTTCATCGTCTTCAAGTTCGTGCGCCGCCTCAAGGCCGCCGACCAGGTGGCCGAGGCCGCGCGGCAGGAAACCGACGACATTCTGCAGACTGTCTCCGAGGGGCTGCTGCTGGTGGGGACCGATGGCCGCATTGGCGGGCAGATTTCGGCGGCCACGCCGCGCCTGTTCATGCGCCCGGTACAGCCGGGCGACGACTTTCGCCGCCTGCTGGCTGGCATGCTCGATGCCGAGCGCGCCGAGGAGGCGCACACCTACCTGGATCTGTTGTTCGACCCCAAGGTCAAGCCCGCGCTGCTGACCCAGCTCGACCCGCTGCAGGAGGTGCCCGTCCAGTCGCCGGGCGACCCGCATGCCAAGCCGCGCTTTCTGACCTTCCAGATCAGCCAGGTGCGCGAGGAAGGCCGCATCAAGGAGCTGCTGGTGACGGTATTCGACGTGACGCAGAAGGTGCAGCTGGAGCGCGAACTCTCGGCTACGCAGCAGGCCGCGCGCAATGATGTGGAAGACCTGCTCGTGGTGCTGGAGCAGGAGCCCCTGCTGCTGCAGGACTTTTTGCTCGGCGCGCGTGAGCGCCTGGCCGACCTCAACCAGGCCCTGCGCACCGTGGGGCGCGAGCCCGGGGCCTGCAAGGCGCTGGTGGAAGATGCCGCGCGCCTGGTGCACGGCATCAAGGGCGAGGCCGGGGCGCTGGGCTCGACCGGTATCGCGCGCCAGGCCCACGAGATGGAAAACACCCTGGCACCGCTGCTGCGCCGCCCCCATCTGGAGGGCGAAGACCTGATCCCCGTCGTGGTCGAGCTGGCACGCCTGCAGGACCAGGTCGAGCGGCTGCACCGCTTCTTCCTGCGCGTGGGCCAGCCCGTGGCAGACCGGGAAACCACCAGTACCCTCGACGCCATGGTGAACAACCTGCAGGCTCTGGCGCAGCGCGTGGCGCTGTCGCTGGGCAAGCAGGTGGCGCTGACGGCCCGTCTGCCCGAGGGCGGGCTGCCCCCCGAAGTGGAGCGCGCCCTGCGCGAAGCGCTGCCGCAACTGGTGCGCAACGCCGTGGTGCATGGCATCGAGCTGCCGCACGAGCGCGAGCAACTGCGCAAGCCGCCCACGGGGGCCTTGCGGCTGGACATCGGCCACGCCACCGATGGCAGCATCGAGGTGCGCCTGAGCGACGACGGGCGTGGCATCGTCGTGCCCCATCTGCGTGAACGCATCGCGCAACTGCGGGGCGACGCCGCCCAGCTGAGCGACCAGCAGGTGCTGGGCCATATCTTCGACCCCCACTTCACCACGGCCACCGAGGTCACCGAGCACGCAGGCCGGGGCGTGGGCCTATCGCTGGTGCGCCAGGTGGCCGAGAAGGCCGGCGCCCGGCTCAAGGTGCTGACGCAGCCCCAGGTGTCCACGCAGTTCGTGCTCAGATTCAGGGCGGGGGCGGCATGAACGCGGTCACGCTGATGGTCGTGGACGACTCCATGGTGTTTCGCAACCGGATTGCCCGTCTGGCCGGCGATGCGCGGCTGGGCGTCAAGGTGGTGGCCCAGGCCGAAAACGGCCTGGAGGCCATCCACCAGGCGCGCCAGCACCGGCCCGATCTCGTCACCATGGACCTGACCATGCCCGAGATGGACGGTCCCGCCTGCCTGGAGGCCTTGCGCACGGTGCTGCCCGGTGCGCGCATCCTGGTGGTGTCGGCCCTGAGTGACCGCTCCACCGCCTTGCGGGCCATGGCCCGGGGCGCGCATGGTTTTCTGCTCAAACCCTTTTCCGATGAACAAATGGTCGAATCCCTGCAGGAGCTGATGGCATGAGCGGAAACCGTCTCAAGGTGGAAGACGTCAAGGTGTTCTCTGACGCCGCACTGGGTTTTTTCGCCCAGACCACCGGGCACAAGGCCTCGGTGCGCACTGCCTACCTGCTCGACGGCGCCGGGCCGATGGTCTGGAACGACTTCCAGGGCCGCATCGAGCTGGCCGGGCGTTACCGGGGCAGCGTCACCTTCTCGGCGCCGCGCGGCCTGCTCACGCATGTGCTGCTGTCCATCGGCGAGAGTGACTACACCGACGCCAGCCACCGCGACATCGTGGGCGAGATCGCCAACCAGATGTCGGGCCAGGCACGCCGCCATTTCGGCGAGGCGCTGGACATCTCGCCGCCGCGCGTGCTCTCGCCTGAAGAGGGCGCGGCCTCTCACCCGGCTGGCGCTGTGCCTTTTGTCATTCCCATGCAGTGGGAGCGCTATGAGGCGCACCTGGTGGTGCAAATGGA
>JAANMV010001101.1_pt1 | contig 31035 bp, 28 predicted proteins | sample 7279661 | NCBI WGS metagenome assembly JAANMV01 (sample SAMN14094540, study PRJNA606508) | bioreactor metagenome | isolation source: A lab-scale SPAN reactor treating ammonium-rich wastewater day 121 | place: Ireland: Galway | collected 2017-05-16
CAATCTCTGTCAAGGCAGCAGCCGTTGCCTCGGTCAGATCGGCCATGCTGCGCGACCGGTCCAGCACCACCGCCAGCCGCACATCGGCGCCCAGGGTTGGCGCAGCCGTCGGCTGCGCCGGTTGGACGAGCACCGTCTGGCCGTTGGGGAAATCAACGCGGTGCGCTGCCGGGCGGATCGGTTTGCTAGAGGGGGCAGTGGGTGGCAGCCAGGTGGCGCCGTCCGCTTCCAGTTTGTCGCCATGCAGCAGGCGAACGCTGTCGTCGACCCAGTAGACGTTGCGCTTTTCCGCCAGGTAAGGCAGCGGCCAGCCGGCGTCTGTGCCCATCACCTGCCAGGTCAGCCAGAGGTGCATGGCCGGGCCAGGCGTGATCGTCGTTTGCCGACGCTCCTCATTCCATCCCCAGATTTGTGGCTCGATGGGGAAGACGCGCAGCCGGTACTGGCTGGGGCCGATTTGCTCCACCAGCGCTGGGTCCAGGTTGCGACGCACTTCGTTGCGATACGTGGCCTGCGCCGCGCCGCGCGGGGCGACGATGTACGGGAAGCGGTCTGCGCGGTCGTCGCTGTTGCCCAACCAGACGCCGGTGATGACGGCCGTTTCCGGCAAACTAAAATAATAGATCACCTCCTGGCGCAGCGTCGTCTGGTTCTGGTACACCTCATACAGCTCCACCTCGGCCCAATCGCCATGCTCGGTGACGGTCACTTCCTGCCGCGCCAGATAAATCTCGCGGTCATCTACCGCCAGCCAGTTGGCGCGCGCCTGGTCAATGTTCCAGGTAGAGCGCACCGCCTGCACCACTTCATCACGCTCTCCGTCTAAAATGGAAACGTCAAAGAACTGTTCGTACAGAACGGCCGCTTCTGCCGGTTCATTGATCAACGCGCGGTTCTGCCAGCTCTGCTGCGTGGGCGGAATGGGCGTGATCGGTTCGTACAACATCGGGCGGGCGACCGTTTCATAAAGATGCTGCACCTGCCGCGCCTGGGCGTCAGAAAGCCTGAGCGCCTCTGTATACATATTGTGGACATGCTGCACTTCACCAACGGCGCTGATGTACCGCTGCGGCGCCAGGTAGGCGTTGAGCAGCCCGGCGCGGAGCGCCTCTTGCTGCGCCAGCAGCGCCTGCGCCTCGTCTATGTTCGCCGGCGGCGTTTCCAGCAGGGCAAAGGCGGTGTGCTGCGGCTGCCGCGTCAAAAAGATGAAGGCGACGATGATGATGACGATGACGGCCACGCTGATAGCAATCGCGCGCGGCCGGCTGTAGCTGGCGGCCACCGCCTGCACCCCCTGCCACCACGCCCGCGCATACAAAATGGAGACGGCGATGGGCATGAGCACAACCAGCGTACCACTGTAAATCCCCAACACAATGCCTAACACGGTAAAGGGAACCATGCGCCATTGAATGCTGCGCCAATCCAGCCGGATCAATTCGCGCCAGATGCCTTCGAAGAAATCGCCAATGGAACGCACCCCCATCACCCCCAACGGCAGGGCGTAGAAGGCGATCCAGATGCTGGCGTAGAGACCGGCGAGCAGCAAACAGCTTAACCCGATCAGGTGTAGCAGCGCCAAAACGGGGCCGCGTTGGCCGGCTTTGACGTCGAGCAGGCGCCACAAGTACACCAGAATGCCCACCCCGGCGACGCCGAGCAGCAAGGCCATGGGCGGCGTTAGTTGGCGCACGATGAAGAAGCGCAGCGCCAGCAGGATCATCAGTGGCCCTTCGACGCCATAACCGAGGGCGAAGAGGCGTTCGGGCTGGCGGCGCAGCCAGGTGAGGCCGAGGAGGACGGCCAGGGCGGGAATGAGGGTGAGGATGATGGCGTAGACGATGAAACTCGCGGGGATGTCGCCGCTGCGCACGGCCGTTAACATCTCTGGCAGCACCGTGGGCGCAAACCCCAGGGCCATGAACGCCAGGAAAATGACGTTCCACGTCCAGAAAAGGCCGGAAGCCCATTTGCGTTTATTCGTGAATTTTTGTAATTTCGCGTTCATTGGATACTCCATGTTGGTAAACCGTAATCCGTGATCCGTGATCCGTAATCGGTGATCGGTTCACCGATTACCGATGTTCGCGGCTGCTGCTGCGTGCAGCGCCAGATAGAGAGAATTCAGATCAGGCTCGTCTGCCTGATACACATCGTCAAACAAAATGGAGACCAGCGCCCATTCCTCGCGCTGCGGGGAGAGGTCGGCCCAGATGCGCGTGCCGTAGTCGTCGGTGACGCGCGTGGCTGATTGGAACCAGTAGGCGGCCGAAAGCGCAGCGTGCTCATCCCCTCGCCCTAACGAGATAAAGCGCACCGGCATTGCCCCCACGCCATCGTTCATTGCTGCCTGATCCCCGTTTACCAAATGCGTTTTCACAAACCGCCATTCGTCTGAGGGCGTATCCGAACCCGCTACGGTCCACGTCATAAGCGCCCGGGAACCCGCCTTCAGCTCGAATGTCCCCGGACTCTCAGCCCCGCGAAACTTCACGCCGAGCTCATAGACTCCTGACTTGCCACCAAAGCGCACCGATGCGCTGCCACGTCCCCCGTTCGGCAGCCAAACGCGCCTCGGATCGCCGCGTTCCACATCAGAAATACCTTCGGGACGGAGTTGACCCGTACATTTCATCGCACTGGAGCCGTAGGAGATGATGCCGTCGCCAACCGGGAACCCGAAAGAGTCAAACACAAGGAGCGTGCCATTCCACCCCGGCGTTGCAGGATTGGTGTGGAAAATCGTGGTGGACAGGCTGGCGTTCTGTTCGCCATTGTTGTGGATGTACTGCTTGCCTCGCGCATACATATAAAAGACCAAAATGCTCCCGGTGTACGCTTGGGAGCAGTAGCAGTTGACTGTCAATGGATTATCTTGACTACCAGACCAGGCTGTGGGGATGTACTTGTGGTCCAAGTAGCCCCCCGTGGGATAAGTAATCGGCGTTGAACCACCTCCAACCGCTGCGTATGTACTTTGCGACGAACTACTAATGTTGTCGACTGCTGTTTGCATTTCAGTAAACGCGCTGAAATCCCCGCGAACTTCCGCAGTGCAGGTCGTTTCCGCACGAACATTTCCACCCGTTGATCTCTGACGCGACACGATTATCTTAGCGTTAATATCGCTGTGAAAGGCAGCATCGATAATCCACGTTGCGTTTGGGTCATCGATTGAGCCCTGAAAACGCTTATCGGCCCAAGTCGTCACCCAGTTATTGTAGGTGACCCCGCTTTGTGCATTTCCTAGACTTCCACTCCCCAGAACCCAGACGTAGCCGCTATGTCCAGTGATGCCTCCAACAGCAGGTGACAGCCAGCCACTCGACACAGTTCCGGATTGGCTTGCTGAAACCGAGGTAACAGCGACGAACATCAGAGCTAGAAATCCCAATGACTTGAAAATTTTAACCATAACCGCTCCTATATGCTATCATGAAGCAAAACTATAACCTGGTCTAGCGATTTTGAAGTGCGGCGTCAGATAGGAAATTGATACGTCGAACATCGAGGGTGGTTTTGACGCCTGGCAGAAGGCCGGCCTGCCCGTCATGCAGTAACGCGGCAACTCAGCGCGGCGGGCGGCCCTGGCGGTCGCCCGCTTTCATTTTCGCGCCGCCCAATCTATGCAGGGGTATGGCCGAAAGCGTCAGTGTCCTTTACTGCCCCGGGCTTGACGGCAATGCCAGAGAGATGGAGCCCGTGGTCGAGCTCTTGCCGGACCACGTCAGGGTTGAGCCCTTCTATTACCCCACCCTGCCCCGGGTTTCGTTTGAGGAACTCGCCCGGCTCATTGCCATTCGCCTTCAGGAGCGCCCCGGTGGCCGGCGCTTGCTGGCCGGTTGCTCCTTTGGCGGTGCCGTGGCCCAGATGGTTGCCCTACTCCAGCCCGGCTGCCTCGACGGGCTGTTTCTCGTTGTCACGTTCAACCACGAGGCCGAGGCCTTCGCGTCGATGCTGGGTCGCGCGGCCGTGAAGGTGCTTCCCGATTTTGTGCTGCGCCCCGTTACGCGGGCGTTGGCGCGCTGGAAGCTCGCGGGGGGGCTGGACGAGGAGTCCAACGAGCGTTTTCTCAAGAGCATCACCAGCGTGGACCCCAGGCTTCTGGCCGCGCGCCTGGCGATGCTCAAGGGTTTCGATGTGCGGGCCAGGCTGGGGGAGATCAAGATTCCGGTGGATGTGGTCTACTCGAGTGACGATCCCATCAGTGCGAGTCCTGCCCAGCTTGAAGGGTGGAAACGGTTGCCCGAGGGGCGCGTCAGCGGGGTCAAAGGCGGGCACGTGGCCCAGCGCCAGGCGCCCGAGGACATCGCCCGCCTGCTCTTGGCCTGGATCGAACGGGTGACGGGGGCGAAATGAAAGCCATGCCCACCATCGCGGCCATCGACACGGGCGGCACCTTCACCGATGCCGTGCGCTTTGACGGCCGCAGCCTGACCCGCGCCAAGGTTCCCACCACGCCCGAAGACCCCAGCCGCGGCGTGGCACAGGCACTGGCGCAACTGGGCGGCGCCGACTTGCTCATTCACGGCACGACCACCGCCACCAATGCGCTGCTCGAGGGCAGGCTGGCCCCCGTCGTCTTCATCACCACGCGCGGCATGGGCGACGTGCTGGCCATCGGCCGCCAGAACCGCGACCCACGCGACCTTTATGCCCTGGCCCCGCGCCAGAGAAACGAACTGGTGCCCCGTTCGCATCGCCTGGAAGTGGGAGAGCGGCTGGGGCCGCAGGGCCAAGTTGAGCTTGCATTGACCGCCGGTGAAATCGAGGCCGCACGCCAGGCCGTGGCCGCGCTGAAGCCGCAGGCCGTGGCTGTCTGCCTGCTGCACTCTTATGCGAACCCTGCCCACGAGCGTGCGCTGGCCGACGGCTTGCGCGAGCTTGGCATCCCCGTCGTGCTCTCCAGCGAGCTTGCACCGGAGTTCCGCGAGTACGAGCGTTCGCTGGTTACGGCGGCCAACGCGGGCCTGATGCCGTTGTTGCGCAGCTACATTGACGCGCTGGAGCAGCGGGTTGCGCCCGCGCGCGTGGTGATCATGCACAGCGCCGGCGGCTGGCTGCCTGCCGCGCTTGCGTCACGTGAACCCGTGAAACTGGCGCTCAGCGGCCCGGCCGGCGGTATTGCCGGTGTTCGCGCAGCGCTGGATGCCGAGGGCTGCGACAGCGGCGTTGCCTTTGACGTGGGCGGTACCAGCACGGACGTTTCACTGGTGACGCGCGAGGCCCGCCTGCGCCCCGTCACGGAGATCGCAGGCCTGCCCCTGCGTACTCCCTCACTGGACATTCACACCATAGGCTCGGGCGGCGGCTCTTTGGCCTGGCTGGATGCAGCCGGTGCTCTACAGGTTGGGCCGCAGAGCGCAGGCGCCAAGCCCGGGCCGGCCTGCTATGGGCGCGGCGGCAAGCAGGCGACGCTGACGGATGCGCTGGTAGTTCTGGGTCGTTTGCCCGGCTCGCTCAAGCTGGGCGGCGCCCTGGAGTTGAATCACGACCTGGCGCAGCGGGCCTGCGCTTCCCTGTTTGTCGGGCAAAAGGGCAAGGGCCCGCAGGCCCGCGCTACCGCTGCTGCCATGGTGCGTGTGGCCCTTGCCGGCATCGAGCGCGCCCTGCGCCGTGTAACCGTTGAGCGCGGCATTGACGCGCGCGGCCTGCCCCTTGTGCCCTTTGGCGGCGCGGGCGGGTTGATTGCCTGCGAGCTGGCCGAGTTGCTGGATATGAAGACGATTCTCGTGCCGCGGGACCCCGGCCTGCTGTGCGCCCTGGGCATGCTCCAGACTCCGGCCTCGCGCGACTTTGCGCGCACGCTGTTGCTCAACGGCGCCGACCGGCGCTGTCTGTCAAAGGCCCGGCGTGCAGCCCGCGAACTCCAGCAGCGCGGCAGGAGCGAATTGCACGCCAGCGGGCTGCGAGGGCCGTTCAAGAGCACGGCTTCCCTGGATGTCCGCTATCTGGGTCAGAGCTTTGAACTCAACGTTCCTTTGACCACTGACTGGCGCCGCCACTTCGATGCCGCGCACCTGCGCGAGTTCGGCGACGTGCACAGCGGTCGGGGCGCCGAGATTGTCAATGTGCGTGTATGCGTCTGGGCAGAGCAGCGACGGCTCATTTCCGCGCCGAAGCTGCCGCGTGCCCGGCCGCAAGCCAGGACGTGGCAGGGTGTGCCGGTGTTTGAGCGCGACGACTTGCCACTGGGCTTCAGGCTGAGAGGCCCCGCCATCGTGACCGAGTTGTCGAGCTGCCTGTGGCTGGCCGAAGGCTGGAAGCTGGAAGTGAAGAAGAGCGGCGCGTTGATGGTGACGCGGCAGGCAGGTCCGCGCCAAGGGTTGGGGTCAGTTTCGGGGTCGGGGTTGAATTGAGCCCGGGGACGTTATGGCAAACATTGCGCAAGCCGCGGAGATCAGCGTGTTTCATCACGCGCTGGTGGGGGCCGCGGAGGAAATGGGCGAGGTGCTCAAGCGCAGCGCGTTCTCGCCTAATATCAAAGAACGGCAGGACTACTCCTGCGCGCTGTTTGACGCCAATGGCCGCCTCCTGGCCCAGGCTGCCCATTTGCCGGTCCATCTGGGCAGCATGCCGGCAAGCGTGGAGGCTGTGGTGCATGCGCTTGGACAAAGGCTCAGGGCCGGCACCTGCGCGGTGGTGAATGATCCCTTCCGGGGAGGCACGCACCTGCCGGACATCACGCTCGTGGCGCCTGTATTCGCGGGCGGCCGTTTGCTGGGCTATGCCGCCAACCGGGCCCACCACGCCGATATCGGCGGCGGCGCGCCCGGCAGCATGTCACCTCAGACCGACCTGATCGCCGAAGGTCTGGTCATTCCGCCCATGCTGCTCGATGACGCAGCGCTCTCGCTGATTCTCGCCAACACGCGAACGCCCGAAGAGCGCGAAGGGGACCTGGCGGCCCAGCGCGCCGCCTGCGCCCGGGGAGTCTCCCGCCTTCAGGAGTTGCAGCGCCGCGAGGGCAAAGCCTTTGAGCGTCGCTGCAAGGGGCTGCTGGCCCACAGCCGCGCCCTGATGCTGCACTCGCTGGGGAAGCTGAAGCCGGGCGTCTATCGCGCCGATGACGTGATGGACGACGACGGCGCGGGCGCTGCGGACATTCGCATCCGGCTCAGGCTTCAGGTGGGGCGCAAGGGCGTGCGATTTGATTTCGCAGGCTCAGCACCGCAGGTGCGCGGCGGCATCAACGCCGTTCTCGCCGTAACGCAAAGTGCCTGCTACTACGCTGCGCTCTGTTTCTGTGATCCAGTGCCGCCCGTCAACGCCGGTTGCTTCGAATGCGTCAGCGTGATTGCCCCCAAGGGCAGCATCGTGAACGCGCGCAGACCCGCTGCGGTTGCCGGCGGCAACGTTGAGACGAGTCAACGCATCGTTGATGTCTGCCTGAGCGCGCTGTCGAAGGCGGCGGGGGGCAGAGGTTGCGCGCAAAGCCAGGGCACGATGAACAACGTGACCATTGGCGGCGGGGGCGAGAAACCGTTTACCTACTACGAGACCGTTGCAGGCGGCTGCGGCGCGACGCGAGAGCAGGCTGGGGCCAGCGCCACCCACTCGCACATGACCAACACGCTCAACACGCCCATCGAGGCGCTGGAGCACGCCTATCCGCTGCGCGTAGAGGAGTATTCGCTTCGGGCAGGGGCGCAGCATGGCGACCGCAGGGAGCGAGCCGAGGCGGACACACTGCCTTCGCACGGCAGGCCCCTGCAACCGGCGTGCGTTCTTGGCGGCGCGGGCGTGGTGCGCCGCATTCGCGCGCTGGTGCCGTGCGAGTTTGGCCTGCTCACGGAGCGCCGCAGGCACTCGCCGCGTGGGCTCAATGGCGCGCCCGACGGCGAGGTGGGACAGAATACACGGATTCGCGGGGGTAATAAGCAAAGCCTGCCGCCGAAATGCAGCGGCAGGCTTGAAGCGGGCGATGCCCTCGAAATCAGGACGCCAGGCGGCGGCAGCGCGTAAGCCGTGCCAGCAGGAGCGAGCCAAGGGCCAGCCACGCCAGCAGGCCTGCGGCCACGTGAGCTTCTTGGGTGGTGCAGCCGCCACCCCCGGAGTCAGATGAAGGGGCGGGGCTTCCGCCGCCGCCTCCGCCTCCACCGCCCGAGCCGCCGCCGCTGCCGGTTCCGCTCGTTCCGCCGCTGCCGGGGCCGGGGTTGGTGCTGCCGTTCTGGACGGTGCTGCCCGCCAATGCGCCCCATGCGCCGAAGTTGACGTCAACGTTTACGTTGCCCTGTCGGAAATCGACGGCAATGTTGTTCGTTGAAAGTGTGACTTGCGCGTACGTGGGCCCGCCAAAGCTGCCGCCGCTGCAGGTCAGCGTCCAGGTTGCCGGGTTGAGGTTCAGCCAGTACATGCCGGCGGAGTTGGTGGTGGCGTTGACGACCACCGAGCCGCCGCCATTGGCCGAAACGGTCACGCCGCTGAGGCCTTCGCCCAGGTCGTAGCGGCCGTTGGTGTTGGCGTCGTTGTACACAAAACCGCAGATGAAATAGACCGCGGTGTCGCGCACGCCCGTGTGGATGGCCCAATAAGCGCCGCTGCCGTCCGGCGGCGTGCTGGAACTGAAGGGGCTTTCAGGGCGGAATCCCTCGGCATAGCCCGTGCCGATCTCTCGGAACTGGCGATAGAAGTTGATCTCGCTCGACGATCCACCCCAGGCCAGCAGGTGATAGCGGTGGCCGGGCGGGCTCACGCCGGAATCAACAATCAGTGCGCGAATGGCGTTGGGCGCCGAGTAGCTGATGCCGCCGCTGCTTGAAGTGAACTGACACGCCAGCGACTCAAGGTTGTTGGCCGCGCTCGGGAAGCTCGAAATCAGCGGGTATCCCGCGTTGCGCACCATGAGATTGGGCTGGTTTCCAGTGATCGCGCTGGTGTGGGCGAAGTAGCCGTTCTGCGCCATCTCAGTTGAATGAAAGCGCGACGACGTCACCAGCCGCTCGTTGAGCGCCAGGGGACTCGCCGGAGTGATGCCCGCCAGAATGCCGCCCAGTGAATTGGCCGTGTCGTAGGCCTGCGGATTGGCGCGGGCGCGGTTGATTTCGTAAATGGCCAGCGCCTCGGTGTTGCTGGGCGGGGTCTCGACGGACGACTGCGCAATCAACGGTGAAGCGAGAAGCACTGCCAGCAGGGCTATGCGCATGAGTTCTCCTGGGTGCCCAGCCGTTTTCTACGCGCAGCCATTGTAGCTTGCGCTCAGGCGCGAAGTTTCTTCATTTCGGCGATGATCGCGTCGCACTCCTCTTCCGTGTTGTAGAAGTGCGGGCTGACACGGATGCCGCCCTTGGGGCGATAGTCGATCACGAAGCCACGTTTGATCAGCTCCTGCTCGGCTTTGTCGGCGCCGGGCCAGTCGATGCACACGGTGCCGCCGCGGCGCTTGGGGTCCAGCGGCGTGTTGACCTTGAAGCCGGCGGCCTGGGCCCGCTCGATCAGGCGCGATGTCAAGCGCTGGCTCTTCTCGCGGATCTTTTCGACGCCCACCTGCTTGATGATCTCGTAGCCGGGCCGGCAGGAGTAAAGCGCGACCACGGGCGGCGTGCCGGTGCTGGCGCGCCACACGCCCTCGTGCGGGGTGAACTCCATTTCAAACTTGAAGGGCCGCGCGTGGCTGATCCAGCCCGTGAGCGCGGGGTCGTAGTCTTTGATCAGGTCAGGGCGGATGTAGAGGTAGCACACGTTGGGCCCGCCGCAGACCCATTTCACCGAGCCGCCCACGACGTAATCGACGCCCATTTTGGTGACGTCAAAGGGCACGGTGCCGATGCTCTGGTAAACGTCGAGCAACACTTTCGCGCCGACTTTGTGGGCTTTCTCGATGATGGGCTGCACGTCCTGCAGGTAGCTGCTGCGGAAATAGACGTGGCTGATGGGAACGAGCGCGGTTTTCTCGGTGATGGCGTCGCAGATCTTCTGCACGTCCACGCCGATGCCGTCGTCGCTCTCAACCATCGTGATCCTGGCGCCATAGCGCGCCCACTCCTGGACGACGTAATGGGGGCTCGTGAACTGCATCGTGTCATAGACGATGCCGTTGCGCTTCTTTGAGAAATCAATTGAGCTGAGCACCTGAGCCGTAAGCGTGGCTACGTTGAGGTGCAGCATCACGCTGCCCTTGGGCGCGCCCATCACGGAGCCAATGAGGTCGGCCGTGAATTCGCAATCATGCAGCCAGCCCGAGCCGTCGGGATAGTGCCAGGCCACGACGCCGTCGTTGTTCCACATGTCAGCGAAGTGCTTGACGCCTTCGTAAACGCCGCGGGGCATCGCACCCAGCGAGTTGTTGATCAGGTAGGTCTTGCGCGAAAGGATCGGAAACTCCTCGCGCCATTTGAGCAGGGGATCTTTTTCAGGCATGGCTTTGGCTCACTTGAACGGCTTGGCTCTCGCAGAGTGCGCAGAGGCCCAGAGTAGTCACTTCCTTTCAAACACGACAATGACAGCTTCGGTTTCATCCTCGCCGACCCGAACCATGGTTTTGATACCGCCGTTGAACTGAATAGCGTCTTGGGCAAGTTGCTCAGCAAGGGTTTCAGGACCGCTAGACCCTAACACACCCCTAGTTGACTTCAGGAAATACACCTTCGCAGTCTGTGTGCTTCTACTTGATCCTGCCGTAGCCAAGGCATACCTGAGCGTTGAAAGCTCTTGCTCGTTGGATTCCAACTTCGACTGCAAATCCTTGACGGTTCCTTGCAGGCGTGCCAATTCGTCGCGTGTTTGTTTCAGTGCAGATTCGTTTTTTTTCGCAGCAGCGTCAGATGATGCCTGTTGATTGGAGGTGTTTGACACCGCGACGCTAGCATCAGCCCCACAACCGCCAATCAAGCATGCTGCTAGCGCAGCCAACAAATGACGATCGCTCTTGCCATTGCTGATCCTCCTCGGCCGCTGCCTCGCTCACTTACCGTCAAATGGCGAACTCCACCCTGACACTAGCCCCTGCTGATCAAATGAAACTGAGCCATCGCCTTTTGCGCCGCCTACTCCTGAGAAACCCCTGACACCATAAACCCAGCGAAGACCCTTACCACCAAACTCCGCCACTTGCGGATTGCCCAGGAGACGAAGCACTTCTTCTTGGCTCATTCCCTTCCTCAGAGAACTCCAGCGGTCCTTCTCTGTAGTCAGGGTCTGGCCTTGTTGCGCTGGTGCATAGTCTGGAGCAATCCAAACAGGGTTGCCTTTCTGGTCTCGGATCAGGAGGTTTCCCCAGCCCTTTGCATCTAGTTCCATACTTGCGCGGCAAGACTTGCTCCCATCAAACAACTGGACTACGGGCGACCCAGTAGAAAGAGTACTTAGCAAGACACGCGGCGAGCCATTCGAGTCGTACATCACGAACGAGGCGCCGCCTTCCTTCGTGTTGAACAGCGCCGCTTTCTTGCCGCCAGTTTTGTCGTGAAGTTCGAAGGTCCTAGCCGTCAGTGTTTGAAACTCCCCATCCTTGTCAGCAGCAGAGACAGCACTTGTTGGCTGCACAAACTGCGCTACATATCCTCCTGCAAACGCTGCGACCAAAAGCCCCAGATACCGAAGAAGTGACATATCCCCTCCTTGCTTTGGTATGAAGTGCGCTCTTGCCAGCGCCGAAATGCGTTTACTGTCTGAACAGTTTATCGTCCTTTTCCCTTGAGCGTCCATGCGCCGAGGATTGCGATGCCTACTCCGGCGCCTAACAAACCCCAGCGTTCGGGTGGCCATTTGCTGAATGAGGTGAAGCCGAGGTCGAGGTTGATGCCTTGGCTCATTTTGAAAACGTCCATGAGCGCGCACACGATCAGCGCGACTCCGACCAGCACGAGGATCATTCCGGGTTTCATGTTGGCCTTTCGGTGCCTTGGAAGCCCGCGCAGTAATGCGCGGGCACCCTGAAGCCTCGATTCGGGGTGCCCGGCCATAACTGGCCGGGCTGCCATTGTCTAACGTCTCCTAATACGCCCCGCCGCCTTGGGGCCTGTACTTTGCGTTGTAGGCGTTCGTGGTTCGATTGATCACCGCCCAGATTTCCGGGAAGAACGCCATGTTGCTGTTCTTCTCCAGCGCGCTTGCCGGAATTCCCTTCAAACTCATCACGGCGTCGCCGATGATCCTCTTCACGAGCTGGAAGTGGCGATAGCGCCAGTGCATCAGCTCCTGATCCAGCTCGCTCATCGCAATCGTGAGTTCAAACAGGTCGGGTAGCCCGTGCGGGTCCTGATGGATCTCGTCGATCGTCTTCTTGTGCTTCTTCAACGCAGCCGCGTAGGCTTCCCAGAGTTTTTCGGGCGTCTCCAGCAGTTTATTGAAGCCGGGGCTTTCCTGGCCGCTGCCTTTGCCCAGGCCCATGCGAATCTTGTGGTAGTCCCAGGGCGCGAGCGACATCGGGAACTTCAGGCTGTCGCCCAAAAACTCGATCATGCTGGCGCTGCGCTTGATGAAGCGCGTGGCATCGCGCAGCTTGTCGGCCTTGACCCATGCCACGGACTGCTCGAGATGCTGGATCACCACCTTGAGCCAGAGTTCCATGGCCTGGTGAATGGTCTGGAACAGCAGCTCCTCTTCATTGGCCCATTCGCCGGGCCCCTTCTGGAGCCGGTAAAGTTCCTGCGTGCGGATGTACTTCTCGTAGTCCGTGCTGCCGTCGCCGTAAATCACCGGGTTTGCCATGTTGTCCCCTGTAGGGACGCGGCTCTGCCGCGTCCGGGCGAGTCGTGCTCGCCCCTACACAAGTCCGCTCGGCGGGCATACTATCGCGCGCGCCAGAAAGGGGAATCGCCATGCCCGTTGGAATCGGCTATGACATCCACCGGCTCGTTGAGGGCCGCAAGCTCATGCTCGGCGGAGTGCATGTGCCCTATGAGCGCGGCTGCCTGGGTCACAGCGATGCGGACCCCCTGCTGCATGCCATCACCGACGCGCTGCTGGGCGCCGCCGGCAAGGGCGATATTGGCGAGCACTTCCCGGATACGGACCCCAAGTGGAAGGATGCCGACAGCACCAAACTGCTGAAGACGGTGGGGGAACTGATCAAGGAAGCCGGCTTCGAGATCGAGAACATCGATGCCAACGTGATTGCGGAGGCGCCCAAACTGGGCAAGTTCAAGCGCAAGATGGAAGCCCGCATCGCCGATGTGCTTGAGATCCGCACCGCCCAGGTCAACGTCAAGGCGCGCACGAACGAGGGTTGCGACTCGCTGGGGCGCAAAGAAGCGATTGCGGCTCAGGCCGTGGTCAGTTTGGTCAAGAGGTAAGGCTGTGTTGGGTTATGGGTGTTGGGAGCAGCCGGAACCTGAAACCCAAGACCCGACACCTCGGACCGCGCCGATGCGCCACATTGTTGAGAACGCAGGCAAAAACCCTATGTCCGTACTGAAGCTCAAGAACAGCTACACCCGCCAGATCGAGGTCTTCGAGCCCCTCTTTCCCGGTCGCGCGCTTATGTACTCCTGCGGGCCGACGGTCTACTCCTTTGCCCACATCGGCAACTTCCGGAGCTTCCTGTTCTCGGACGTGCTCAGGCGCGTGCTGGAGCGCAACGGGTACGAGGTCCGGCATGTCATGAACATTACGGACGTCGGCCACATGACCGAGGACCACCTCGCTGACGCCCAAGGCGAGGACAAGCTCGCCAAAGCCGCGCGCGAACTGGGCAGCGATCCGTTCAAGGTCGCCCAGCACTTCGAGAAGGCGTTCGTTGAAGACGCGCGGGCCCTGCGCCTGAAGCTCTACCTTGGCGGAGAGGCGGCTGAGCCCGGCCAGCACCCCCGCGCCACTGAGCACATCCCCGAGATGCTGGCCATGATCCAGAAACTGCTGGAGCGCGGCTACGCGTATCTCGACAGCGCCGGACAGGTTTATTTCGAGGTGGCCAAGTTCCCCGAGTATGGGCAACTGAGCGGAAAAAAGGTGGAAGAACTGGAGGCCGGCGCGCGCGTGGAAGTGCGCGAAGAGAAGAAGGCGCCCGAGGATTTTGCCCTCTGGAAAGTGGATGCCAAACACCTCATGCAATGGGATCCGCACAGTGAAAAAGGCTGGCGCCCCGAAGACTGGAAGCGTTATCGCGAACTCGCCCCCGGAGGCGTGGACGCGCGGGTCAGGCCGGGCTTTCCCGGCTGGCATATCGAGTGCAGCGCGATGAGCCGCGCCCACCTCGGCGCCACAATCGACATTCACACGGGTGGCGAGGACAACATGTTCCCGCACCATGAGTGCGAGATTGCGCAGAGTTACGGCGCCTATGGCTTTACCGTGCCCGGCCCGCACGGCGCCGCGGACGAGCATCATGCGCGCAAAACGTTCGCGCGTTACTGGCTGCATGGCCGCCATCTGCTGGTGGACAACCGCAAGATGAGCAAGCGCGACGGCACTTTTTTCACGGCCCGGGACCTGTTCAATCCCGCATTCAACGGACGCGCCGATCTGGCGGCCCGGCTTGAAGCTCTGGGGTTCAAGGGTGGCCGGGTGCTGCCTGCGGTGCTGCGTTACGCCCTGATTTCCAACCAGTACACCCAGCCCATGAATTTCACGCTCGACCTGCTGGCGCAGGCCAAGGCCAGCGTGGAGCGTATCCAGCGCTGCTTTGAGCGCCTGCGCGAGATCGTGGGGCCTGCCACGGACGCCGACATTGAGGGCCCGGCCGGTGATCGCATGCTGGCCCTGGTGGACGCCCAGGAGCGTGCCTTTGACGATGCGCTCAACGACAACCTCAACATGCCTAACGCGCTGGCCGCGGTCTTCAAGGCCGTGAGCGAACTTAACAGCATGGAGCTGGGCAAGGCCGAGGCTGTCGAAGGGCTCCGCCTGCTGGAGAGCTTTGATGAGGTGCTGGACGTGCTGGATCGGCGCGAGCGCTCAGGCCTGCTCACGCGCCAGGAAATTGACGCAAGGCTGGAACGGCCCCTCCCGGAATTCGAAAGCCTCGCCACGGCTGAGATAGATGCCCTGTCCGTGGCCGGTTTTGTGGCGCTGCGACAGGCGGCGCGCAAGGCCAAGGACTTCAAGCGGGGCGATGCCATCCGCGACGGCCTGAAGGCGCGGGGTGTGCTGATCGAGGACACCTCACAAGGCGTGCGCTGGAAACTGGAGTGATCAGCGTTCCCAGGGCGCGGCGTTGGGGTTTGCGCGCTTGGGCAGTGGCTTGTAGGGCACGGTAGAACCTGGCGGGCTGACGGGCGCCGCATATCCCGGGGGCAGGTGGGCAGGCGGCGGACCCCAGCGTGTGCCGGGCATGTAGCCGCCGGGCAGCGTGAACTCAGCCGCGGAGGCCCTTTTCAGGTTCCACCAGCCGCTGCCCAGAAGCACAAGCCCCACGAGGGCTCCCACACCCAGAAACGACATGGCCGAGAATTCCTTGTCTGCGATCTGACCTTTGACCACTTCCTGCAGAGTGAACCTGGAGGGATCGTTGTACGAACAGAGCACCGTGGCCGCGCGGGGGCTCTGCACGGTAGCGTTGCAGAACCTCGCGTAACCCTCGTGATTGACCTTGATTTCGTCGACGACATCGGTGCCGCCGGGATGCCGGTAGTGCACGGCCAGGTAGTAGTAAGTTGTCGTGCTGCTGCGGCGGGAGCGGCGGGTTTCCGTGCGAGCCGACACCACCTCGCCCTGCACGGGCTGTCCATGGTCACGAAGGTCTTCCAGGTCGCTCTGGCCCAGCAGAATGACTGCGGCTGCGATGGCGGCGCAAGCCAGAATGATGCCGCCGATGACGAGCTGGACCTTTGCTCCGGCCTTGGTAGGGGGGCCGCTTCTTCGAACTGACCAGCGAAAGGGCATGTCGTTCTCCTGACTCCATGAACATAGCCCGCAGCCCGCGCCGCCGCCGTTACTTTTCAATCCGGGAATTGGAACGCTTCACTTGCCGATGCAGAAGCGCGTGAAAATGAAGTCGAGCACGTCGCCGGGCGCCTGCTGCAGCAGGGCTTCGTCCAGTTCGCGCAGGGCGCGGCGCACCAACGCGGCCGTTGCTTCCGGCGGGTCCTGTCGCATGCCCTGGGCCGCGCGACTCAGCGTTTCGAGGGCGCGGCGGGCCCCTTCGCGCAACGTGGAATGGGGCGCCGTTCCGGCGGCGGCCAGCCGCGCTTCGATAGCGCGGGCCAGGGCAGCCAGGCCCGCGCCCGTGTGTGCTGAAACTGCCATGCACTCGACTGGCGTCTGAACCATGGTTGCATCAGGCGCGAGGTCGTTCTTGGTCCATACCCAGAGACAGCGGCCCGGCAAACTCCGGTCCTCGCGTGAAAGTACTTCAAACTCAGACTCCAGCTCAGCGCTCTGTCCGGGTGCGCACAGCAGGAGCAGGACGTCGGCCTTCAGCGCGGCGTCGCGCGCGCGCCGTGCGAAGCGGCCGCGGTCGCTGTCGGAGGCTCCCACACCGCTGAGGTCCACGAGTTCCGCGGCTATTTCGCCGAGCTTTGCTGCGGCCACGACAGGGTCCCGCGTCGTGCCCGGGACGTCACTGACCAGCGAGCGGCGCAGGCCCAGGAGAGCGTTGAACAACGAAGACTTCCCGGCGTTGGGTACGCCGAAGAGGGCTACCTGGGGAATGGTATGGCGCTGTCGGGGACTGGGCATGGCGCAGAGATTCGCCAGGTCGTCGCGGATGCGGGCCAGCCCCTGCGCCAGCGACAGAAAGGGGGCGGTCTCAATTTCATCCTCGCTGAAGTCAAAGGCGACTTCGTAGGAGGCGCTGAGGGCGCGCAGCGTTTCGGCCAGGGCCGCGAGGGCGCGCGCAAAGTCGCCCCGCATGTCGCCCAGGGCCTCGCGGCGCTGTGCATCCGACTGCGCATTGATCAGGGCGTTGATGGCTTCGGCGCGGGAGAGGTCGAGTTTGCCGGCCTCCAGGGCGCGGCGCGTGAACTCGCCGGCCACAGCGGGTCGAAGCCCCCGAGCCGCCAGCCATCGCTCCACGACAGCAACCAGTACGGGGCTGCCGGGAAATGCCAGCTCGAGAGTGTCCTGACCGGTGTAGCTGTGGGGTGCTCGGGCTATCCACAGGCGCAGGGGCACAGGGCCCAGTTCGGTATCCAGCGTGGCGGCTGCCGTGGCTGGGCCAAAGGTCAGGCCCAGGCCCTGAGCCAATGCGGCGCAGGCCGGGCCACTGACGCGCATCCACGCCAGCGGCGCGGGCTGCAACGGAGTGGCCAGGGCGAAGATCGTGTCCACGTGCGGATTGTCAGGAGCTGCGCCGGAAGTGTTGAAGCTACTTTGACACGTGATAGGCCGGCTTGATCTCCCCGGCCCCCGACTTGGGCTTGGGCGGATCAACGATGCCCTTGGCAATGAGATAGCGCTTGATGATCTTGGTTTCGGCCAGGGAGTAGAGGCTTGACACGATGAAATACAGGGCAAAGCCCGAAGCAAACGAATAGAACATCAGACCCATGATGGGGAAAATGCACCCCATCTGCTTCTGCATGGCCGCCTGCTGCGGATCATCGGGCTTGGGCTGCATTTTCATCTGAATCACGGACAACGCAATCCAGGCCATCGGCAGCAGGTTGATGGTGAAGATGCCGTTGTGCGTCAGGAATCCCTGCAGGAAGCCCGGAAGCCAATGCATGGCCAGCGAGAAAGGAATGGTGGCGTCGGGCAGGCTGAGATCGTGCAACCAGGCAAATCCCGCCTGGCGCAGGAAGAAGCTGTTGGCAAATGTCTGATACAGGCCGATAAAGATCGGCATCTGCATCAGCACGGGCAGACAGCCCCCGAAGGGGAAGAACCCCACGTTCTCGCTGCGCATGATGTCGCGCGTTTCCTGAAGCATGGCGAGCTGGCCGTCGCGGTCCTTGCGCGAGGCGTACTTTTCCTTCAGGGCGTCCAGGCGCGGCTTTACCACCTTCATCTTTTTCGTGTAGATGGCCATGGACTTCTGGCCCTTGAAACTCAGGGGACTGAGCAGCATGCGCACGATGAGCGTCAGCACGATGACGGCAAGCCCCGGCCCCATCACGCCGGACATGGACTTGAGCAGCCACGCGAGGGGCGCGGTGACAATCCACGGCCAGCCGGGAGGGGCCAGCTCGGCCCAGTGATTGGGCTGCTCGTCATCCTGGGCGGGGGCGACATCCCAAGCCTGCTCCAGCGCAGCCTTGTCGCGCGGGCCGGCATAGAACATCAGGCGCGCCTTTGCCTTGCCGGGGGCGCCGCCCGCGGCCTTGCCTACGTCCAGCTTGGGCGCCATGAGCGAGCAGGCGGCCACGTTCTCGCCGCCGACGCGCCAGGGCTTGATGTGTCCGGAGTGCTGCGTGCTGAGGACGTCGGGGTCGCTGGCAAAGAAGGCCAGGAAGTAGCGGGTGCGCAGGCCATGCGCAATCAGGAACATGCCGTCTTTGTCCGCGCTGTCCTGCCACACGCTGTCCACGGCATCGAGCGCGGACTTGCCCTCATCAGCGCGATCTTCATTGTAGTCGCCCAGGGTGCTCTGGAAGCCGTGCATGCTGGCGCCGCCCTTGTCCTTGGTCCAGCGCTTGTTTTCCGTGCTGCCGTAGAGCGCCACGCGGGAGTAGTCGCCGCTGTTCTTGATGTTGTCGTTGGTGATGCCGGGCGGCCCCCACAGGCCCACCACCTTCTCCAGGGACTTATCGCTGTGGTTCTCGATTTCGACTTCGGCATCAATGCGGTAGCTGCCCTTGCGCAGTGTGAAGCGCTTGACGACGGCTGTGCCGTCACTCTCCAGCTTGCCGGCGGGCGGAAAACGGAAGGTTACGCTCTGGTGGCCCTCGCTGTCCGTGGTCACGGCCCCTGCTTCCCAGCGCGAAGTGTTGCGCAAGGCGTCGTTATCGTCGAGTTTGAGCGCAAAGGCGGCCACCCACTTGGGGTCGTCGCTGGGCGAGATCAACTCCAGACCCTCGGATGGGTGAATCGTGGGATCGTCCGGCGTCTTGAGGAACACCGGCTCGCCTTGCGCGTTGATGAACGTCAGGCTGTCCAGGGCACCGCCGCGCTCGCTGAAAACTGCGGTCAGCCTTTCGTTGGCCAGGGTCCTCGTGGCGGCCTGGCTGCGGCGCATGGGGTCAAAGCCGCGTTCCTTCTCGGCGGCCGTGGGCTCGCTGGTGCGCTGTGATCCGGGCGAAGGATCACTGACCTTGGGCGGGTCCTTGGCCTCGGCGGGGGTGTTGGCAGGCGCCTTGGCCGTGTTGTCGGCGGGTGCTCGCTTCGGGGCCAGCCAGGTCTGCAGAGCAAAGAAGGCCGCCAGCACGACCGCAATCGTGACAATCATCTGTATCCACGACTTGCGATCCATGAACTCTCCGGCTGTCCTCGACGCGGCTTGTGGGCCTGCTAAAACGGGGCAAAGGTTTAGTCTGTCAGGCGGCCCCCGTCAATGCAGAGCCTCGAACTCGAAGTCTCACACCCGCCGCTGGGCGCCACCCTTTTCCTGCCTTCGCAGCCACGCGCGGCTGCGCTGATCCTGCAAGGCAGCGGCGTCCATGACCGCGATGGCGCCATGACCGCCTTCAATTTTCCCAGCACGCTCTACAAGCGGCTGGCATGCGACCTGGCCGAGCGCTGCGGCCTGGCGGTCCTGCGCTACGACAAGCGCGGCGCTCGCGACACGGCCGATGCCCTGCGCGACTATTCCGTTGCTTCGCGCCTGGCCGACGCTGAAGCCGCGCTCATGGTTCTGGGCGGCAGCCCTGATCTTGCAGGGCTGCCCCGTTTTCTGGTCGGGCACAGCGAGGGGGCGATGCTGGCGGCCCGGCTTGCACATAGCCGGCCGGGGATGGTGGACGGTGTCATCTCGCTGGCGGCACCCTTTGGCAACGTGTTTGAGCTGAATCGATTCCGGGCCCGGAAGCTGGCCCAGGGGCGTACGCCGGAGGTCCGGGCGCGGGGCGAGGCGGCGCTCGACTTCTATGGAAAGCTGGAAGCGTTGTTCAAGTCCGGCCGCTCGCTGAGCCCCGCCGAGTTTCGCCAGTTCGCCTTGCCTTGGCGGGACTTGGGCTACTCTGGCTGGGAGAGCTATGAGTGGTTGCGGCAGCACTGGCAGGGTGTGCTGGACAGCGACCCGACGCTTGAGGGCCTGGCCATGCTGGTCGTGCAGGGCGGTCGGGACAATCGCCTGTGGGACGACAACGTGGAGCGCTGGCGGCAGTGGTGCGAGGTGCGGCCCCTGGCAAGCTTCCTTGAACTGCCGGACATGGGCCATGATCTCAACGACGCGCGGCGCAAGGCCTTTGTCATCCACGAAGAACTGGTGCCGGCCATAGCCCGCTGGCTGGAAAACAGAGCGGGGCGCGCCTGAGGCACGCCCCGCAGTTCGATGGCGGATGGCCTACTTTGCCGGTGCCTTGGCCACGGGCTTGGCCGCCTGCTTGAACTCCGGGAACAGGTTCTGCAGATACTCGCTCATGGTGTTGAACGTGGGGCCATAGCCGCCCTTGTAGATGTAATACTCGAGGTCCGTCGCGGCTTCTCCCGCGTCCTGGTAGCGCTTGGACTTGTCGCGCTCGAGCATCTTGTCGATTACGCGCTGCAGGTCGTCATCGACGTTGGGGTTGTAGTGCGAGATCGGCGGAATGGGCTTCTTCTGGACATTCTCGATGCAGACCAGGGTGTCGTCGTCGGCGAAGATGTTGCGCCCCGCCAGCAATTCATAGAGCACGACGCCCAGTGAGAAGATGTCCGAGCGGCCGTCCGTCTGTTCGAAGGCCGCCTGCTCGGGGCTCATGTACTGGACCTTGCCCATGAGCACGTCGCCTTCGCGGTCACGCATCAGGTTGCGGGCCTTGGCAATGCCGAAGTCGGTCAGCTTCACCACGCCTTCGGCCTCGATCATGATGTTCTTGGGGCTGATGTCGCGATGCACCACGCCCAGCAGTTCTCCGTCGCGGTTGCGCTTCTTGTGGGCGTACTCGAGCGCGCGGGCCACGCGGCTGATGATGTAGACGCACAGCTCGGTGGGAATGCGCTTGCGGTACTGCTGGTGGCGCTCAATGAACTGCTCGAGGTTCACGCCGTGGATGAACTCCATGGCCATGTAGTACTGCCGGCCGGACTTGCCCAGCTGGTAGATCTGCACGATGTGCTGGTGGATCAAGTCAGCGACGAGCTTGGCCTCTCCGATGAACATCTCGACGAATTCCGTGTTGTTCGTGAAGTCCTCGAGAATGGTCTTGATGGCCATTCGCTTCTCAAAGCCCTCGGCTCCGAGCTGATAGGCTTCGTACACTGCGCCCATGCCGCCCTCGGCGAGCTTGCGCACGAGGCGAAACGAGTTCTGATCCGTGATCGTGCCCAGTTCAGACAGCGACTTCTCAGTCTTCTTGAAGAGGCCCAAAGCGCCCCCCATTTTCTTGAATTGGACGCAACTGCGCGCCCTGACAGTGATCGGCCCGCCCAAAAACGCCCGAACACTATTCCAGAGTGGACGTTAATGTTCAAGGCACCTCGACCGGAAGTCGGGGCCGGACAAAATCTTGAGCATGGCGCAACTTCCACATCCCTCGGCACCCTCCAAGCCCCTGGTGCTGCCCAAGCCCAGGCCAGATGCCGCGCCCGAGGCCATCAGGCCCGCCTTTGCCGTGCGCTACAAGTTTCTGCTGCGCCTGATTCGGGCAGGTCTGACCCTGACAGTTCTGGGCCTCATGGCCTTTGCCTGGCTGAACTACACCTATTTCACGGTCCCCGGAGAGCGCAACTCGCAGCCGGTGCTGTTCGACATTTCCCGGGGCGACGCCCTGATACTGGCGCGCTATCGCCCCTGGCGCCCGCCCATGGTCGGGGACATTGTCTTCTATCGCGCGCCGGGCAGTGCTGATGACGCCGCTCTCCTCATCGGCCGTGTCGAAGGCGTGCCGGGAGAGACTGTGCGGCGCCGCGGACCCACCATGACCGTGGGCGGGCGCGAGCCCCTGGCCATCGGCTTTGAGCTGAGCCCGGACGCACCCATCAAGGACGGCGACATCATCGCCGAGAGTCGCTACCTCATCCTGGTTGATTCGGATGCCGTGGCCTACACGGACAGCCGCACCCACGGCTACATCGGTCGCGATCAGATTGAGTATCGCCTCGCCCTCAACCTGGCCCACTACTGGTCGAAGTAGACCTCGCACCGCGAAGTTCTCCGCCATGGACATCGTACCGTGGTTTTTCGCTGTTTCGTTTGCCGCGCCGGTTACTAGTCTCGCCCGCCATGTTCACCAAGTACGGACTGCGCGAGTTTGCGATTTACGGCTTTGGGGTGCCGGGCTGCGGCTTCATGCTGGCCTATCTGGCCTGGACCTGGCTGCCGCGCTTTGTGCCGGGCCCTGCGGGGCTGATCGTGGCCGGTGTGCTGGGCGCTTTGAGCCTGGGTTGGATGTTGTTCAACCTCAATTTTTTCCGCGATCCGCCAAGGACCATCCCCGGCGACGAGTTCACGGTGGTCAGCCCCGCTGACGGCACGGTGACCGACGTGGGCGACCGCGAGGAACCGGAGTACTTCAAGGCAAAGGTCCAGAGCCTGGGCATCTTCCTGAGCGTGTTTGACGTTCACGTCAATCGCGCCCCGCTTGAAGGCACGGTGGATTATCTTCAGCACAAGGACGGCAAGTACCTCGATGCCCGCCACCCCGATTGCAGCACGCTTAACGAATCACAGAACATCGGCTTCAAGAGCATCTGGGGCCCGCGCTTTCTGGTGCGCCAGATTACGGGCCTGATCGCCAGGCGTATCGTATGCCCCCTGAAGGAAGGCGACAAATGCGGGCGCGGCGAGCGATTTGGCATGATCAAATTCGGCAGCCGCACGGAACTGTATCTTGACGCGGCATTTGAGGTCGAGTGGAAGGTGAAAGTCGGAGACAAGGTCAAAGGCGGGGCTACGGTCGTGGCTGTGATCAAGAAGGCGGGCAACGTGGTGTCCAAGCACGACCTGCCTGTGACCTCCTCCGCCCTTCCTTGGAAGTAGAACCGGGAGATGCCATGAGAACTGCGATGGCCGTTGCGCTGGCAATTTCGTTGCTTTGCGTGCCCACTGAGGCCCAGGACAAGCCGGAATCCATGAAGATCACCCTGCGCAGTTACGGGGACTCTTCCCAGACGGCGTTGGAGGCCTTTGCGGCCAAACTTGGATACGGGGTGATACTGCCCAGCGAGGGCGACGACGTTGGCGGTTCGATCGAGGATGCCTGCTGGTTCTCTATCAAGGATGCCAGCGTGGAGCAGGCGTCGGCGGTGCTTTCGAGGGCCTTTGGACTGCGCGTGACGGTGCATCACGACCGCAAGAAGGTCTCCGCTCGCAGCTACATGACCACCACCCGGCGCGTGACACGCGGCTATGACGTCAGCCTGCTCTGCGCGCGCTATGTGGATTATGTGAACCGCTTCAACGGTGCCAAGCCGGCCAAGGGGTTCGTGGAGCGCCCGGCATCTTCCCACCTGCTGGATCACATGCTTGGGGTCATGGAGGCCACGGGCCTGCGCGGCGACAGCGGCAGCGCCGTGGGCCAGCGCTTGCTCTTCACACTGGAAGAGGGGGAGCACGCCCAGATCAAGGAGTTGCTCAATCTGCTCATGAACGAGAAGGGTGGTGCCAGCGTGGCCTGCGTGGCGCAACGCCAGACGCTGGAGGCGCTCGGCAAAGTGACCTGGGACGAAGAAGTCACCGAGCGCCCCGTGGCCAGCTTGCTGGCCGCGCTCTTCGCCAAGGCGGGGCGCGACTTTGTCATCACTTACGGCATGGCGAGGGAACTGGGAGAGGCCCACGTCACCCGCGCGGAGGCCAAGGGCCAAAACGGCGCCGCGCTGCTTGCGGACCTGACGGAGGCCCACCAGTTCGGCTTGGGCGCGGTGGCCGGTGTGGCCCTGCTGGGCGACATGACAACGGCGAGTTGGGGAAGCTACCGCGTGTTCGAGCTGAAGCCGCTGCTGGAGCGCCTGGCGCAGGACTATGTCAACCAGCGCACCAAGCCGCGCGACGGCGGCTTTGAAGGGGACATCAGCAACATGGGTGGTTTGGCCGTGATTACCTCGGCCCTGCAAGAGCAGGGAGAGGGCCGGGAACTCACCTGCACGCTGAAGAGCTTCGGCACAAGACTGGTGGCGCTGGGATCTGCGCAGACTCTGGACGAGCTGGCGGCTATACTGAAGGAAATGGGCTTTGAGGAGCCCAAGGAAGACTGAACGTGGCGGATCACGCCCAGGACCAGCCCGGCCAGCCCCCCGCGCCTTCGGCGCGTCAGGACGGTATCACCACAACATCCGGGGCTTTGGAGCCCTCAGTACAGGCCACCGGGTTTACAGCTTCGGGCCGCATGCTGCCGGCGGTGCCCGGGAGTGCTTCAGTTTCGCAGGGGGTCACGCGCCGCCGCCGCCGCACCCGCATGCAGGCGCTGTCAATGCTGCCGTCCATGCTCACGCTGGGCAACGGAGTGTGCGGCATTTCGGCGGTCATTGAGCTGTTCAAGGCCTATCTGGCCATGAACCTCTCGCACATCGACCACGCGCTCTGGCACATGAACCTCGCTGCCGTGCTCATTGGCGGGGGCATGGTGTTTGACGCGCTGGACGGCAAAGTGGCGCGGCTGACCAACACTTCGGGAAAATTCGGGGCGGAACTGGACAGTCTCTGTGACGCCGTCAGCTTCGGCCTTGCCCCCGCCATGCTGACTTGGACCTTCGGCCAGTACCTCTACGGCAGCGGCGACTACCAGACCAAGGGGCTATGGACGGCTGCCGTTCTCTATGCCTGCTGCGCCATTTTGCGGCTGGCGCGCTTCAACGCCGAAACGGAGCCCGACGACGACCACATGACTTTCTCCGGCCTGCCCTCTCCCGGCGCGGCTTGCGGAGTCGTTTCAATGTTCCTGGCCCTGTCGTGGTTTTCCGCCCGCTTTGACTGGATGCAAGACGCCTGGGCCACCACGCTGCTGGCCATTGCCCTGCCCGTGCTGACCGGCGCCTATGGCCTGCTCATGGTCACGCGCATCCGCTATGTTCACTTCATGAACCGCCTGTTCAATCGCCGCCAGAGTTTCCGTGCCCTGATTCTTGTGCTGCTGGTCGTCGCCCTGCTGGCGATATTCGCGGACTACTGGCAACTGATTGTTCCGGCCGGCGTCATCATCTACACATTGTCCGGCCCGGTTTACCTGGCCTATCGCTGGCTGCGCGGGCGCGGCGTACTGGGTCGCCGCATGCAGTTTGCCGAGCGCCAGAAGCAGCACCGTGAACGCCTCGCCCGCATGGAACGCGAGGCCGCCCGTGAAGCCACCGCCTGACAGGAAGCCCATGAGAATTGCCATTGCAAGTGATCACGCCGCCGTGGAGATGCGCCAGCATCTCGTGAAGTTCCTGCGAGACCATGGCCACGAAGTTGAGGATTGCGGACCCGCGCAGGGAGAAAGCGTGGACTACCCGGACTTCGCGGCAGAGGTGGCGCGCCGCGTCGCCAACGGGCAGGCCGGCAAGGGTGTGCTGTGCTGCGGTTCGGGGATTGGCATGGCCATGGCAGCCAACAAGGTGCCAGGCGTACGCGCGGCGGTAATTCACAGCGAGTGGGAAGCCGAAATGTCGCGTCGCCACAACGACGCTAACGTGGCCTGCTTTGGCCAGCGCCAGCAGACGCCCTGGCTGGCCGAGCGGTTTCTCAAGGTGTTTCTGGCCACGGAGTTCGAGGGTGGGCGGCACCAGCGGCGCGTCGAGAAGATTTGCGGTCTTGACGGCAGTGCTAAGCCGGCCCAGTGGGCCGCGGGCGGCGAAGCCTGAGTTCAAAGGCCACCGCCGCTTCATCGTCGGCATAGTACCTGGCCCACAAACCCACGACTCTGAAACCCGCCTCGATCAGCAGGTTCTGGGGAGCGAGGTTGCCCGCCCGAGTCTCGCACGTCACACGGCTGCAACCGCGGCGTCGGCACTCCTTCACGGCCGCGCCGATCAATTTCGCGCCGGCGCCAAGGCGGCGGCGAGCCGGCAGCACTCCCAGCGCCGTAATGACGGCCCTGTTCCCTTCCAGCGCCACGAGCACAAAGCCGCCCCAACCCAGCAATGCAAAACCCTGCTCAAGCGCCCGGCGCAGCTCGGCAGCGGTGAAAGCATCGGCGGGGCCGAGGCTGGAAGCGGCCAGGGCTTGAAGCTCGCGGACATCCGTGGCCAGCGCCTGGCGAAGTTCACTTGCCCTTGGGCGGAGCTTCCTTGAGCTTGGCCTGGGCCTGCTTGAGGAGGTCCTGCGCCTTGGTTTTTTCGTCGCAGTCGGGGTAGTCATTGATGACGGGTTTGAGGGCAGCCTCGGCCTTGTCGTACTTCTTGCGGTCAAAGTCTTTCTGGGCAGTTTCGCGCAGCGCCTTGAGCTCTTTGTTTGCGGCCTCGAGCATCTTCTCGCGAGCCTTGGCATCCGCGTTGATTTCGTCCTGGAGACCCTTGGCTTCACCCAGGTGGCCGGACAGCCGGTAGCGCTGGACCTGGGCACAGGCCTTCCAGGCATCGAGGTAACGTTTGCTCTTGAAGCGCGAATTTGCCGTTTTGAGCAGCGACGCGGCTTCTTTGTCCTGATCGGCCGCCGCCGCGTCGCGGAACTCCAGCAGGTCCTTTTCGATCGCCAGCCCCTTCCAGCGTACCAGCGCCTCTTCCAGCGCGGCAGTGTTGGTGAGGTCGGCCTTTACTTCGGCTTTGATGGCGTCGAGCTGCTGCTTGAGCGCGCGATTCAGGGGCTCCAGCAACAGACCGAGGGCGGAGTCCAGCTCAAGTCCACGCACGAGAAAGGAGAGCTCGTCCAATTGCGCCATGGCCGCCTTGGAGTCTGTCTTGATGGCGGCGATGATGGCCTCGGCGCGACGCGAGAGGATCCTCGTGCAGGCGCGCAGCAAAGCCTGGGTGCCTTCATCCAGTTCCAGTGCCGGCTCGGCCTCTTTCTTTGCCCTGGCTGAGATCAGCGCGGCGAGGGCTTGGCGGCGGGCTGCTCTTGTGTCTTTCCAGTTGTCCCGGTAGGGGGTGTAAAGGGGATCGCCGCAGAAAACGGACTGCCAGGAAAGCTTGTGGTTGGCGATCATGCCCGCCTGGCCAAAGTTCCAACCCCGCGCCAGGCGGTTCCAAAACAGATGCTCGTAAGGAAAGCCGATGGTGTAAGGCTCGTAAACCGTGCCGTAGGCGCAAGTCGCGTTCCATGAAAGCAATGGGGCCACCCAGGCGACATCGACGTTGCGGACCGAACCCGCCGAATAGCTGTGCAGGTGAATGCAGATGCCGCCCGTGCGAAACCGAACGGCTCCGGCGGGCTTCTGGCTGCCGGCATACCAGCCGTAGTAATGCAGGGGGCCCTTGAACGTACTCAGGTCCACGACATCGGGGTTGGTGTCATGGGTAAAGGGCAGATCCAGCATTTTCCATGCATCCTGAACCTGCACCATCAGCTTGTCGCGGAACGTGTATCCGTCGTCGGCGGTCAGGCCCCGGGTGTCGAGATAACTGTGGCCCTCGGGCGTGCACGCCTCGGCCAGCAGGGCCTTCTCGACCATGCCGCGCACGATCTCGACGGTGGGGCCGTCAAGTCGGCACACGATCAGGACTTTGTCATCGACAGTAATCAGCGACTCCTTCTGAAGCGTCGGGTTATCCACGGCTCCGTCGGTAGTGAGGCTGTCGGCGCGGGCCAGCATGAGTTCGCTGTCCACGCAGGCCTCAGTGTGGCCGTCAAAGGCGCCCGTAGGTTTGTCGCCCTCGTGCCGCACTTTCAGGGGCACGCCCCGCGTCGGTACGAGGTAAAGGACCTTGGGACGGTCCTTGATGAACTTGCGCACCGGCTCCCAGATCTCCTTGGTGAACTCAGGGCGCGAGATCTCCTCCTTGTCACTCGTGGACAGCGTGAGAATGTGGTCCTTGGGGATGCCGCGCGCCTCTGCATAGAAGTCAGCCAGCTCGACGCTGCCCTCGGCCTTGGAATTAGCGAGAATCACGACCTCCGCCGGCTCCCAGGCGCTCAAGGGCGCGGCCAGCAGCAGCAACACCAGCAATGTGCAATGCCTCATAGAATGCACTCCCCCCTCCTACTTGGTGGGGCTTGGTCGTCCCCGATTACCGCTATTTAGCCATGGCTTGCGCCGTGTAGTATAGCCTCGGGAGGTTGAACGCATGACCCGCTGGATGATTCTGTTACTGGCTTTGTTTGCGCCCGGCGCCCGCTGCTGCTGCGTGTGGGATCGCGACACGCTCAACAGCGAGGTGAAGGGGTTGGAGGCCGTGCAGGAGGTGTTGACGGGAAAGGTGGAGCGTTTTCCCGCCGCCTACTACGAGATGCGCCTTGAGCGCATGCGCGCGGCCGTCAAGCGCGACCGCTTTGACTTCCCGGCGTACGATGACGCGGCCGCTGCGCTGGATCGCCTCAGCCGTTTCGACGAGGCCCTGGACTGGATGGAGCAAAAGCGCCTCGCCCTGCAGGATGCGGTGGAGGGCAACATCCCCGAGAGCCACCGCTTCAACGACAAGAACCGGCTGCGCGAGCAGCTTCACCGCAAGTATGTCAACGAGGCGTCATTTGCCCTGCACCGCTGGATGGCCGGCGGCGCCAAGCAAGAGCGCGTGGATGACGTCAGCGCGGCCAGGGCCATGATCGTGCAGGCCCGCGAGCTGAACTCGCGCTTTGGCGCGGAGCGCTATCTGTTGATCTTCATTGATTGGATCATTCAGGGGGAGCGCCCCGAACCCAATCGCCTTATGCCGGACGCGCTGAACCTGCGCTTTGCGGACAAGACGGCATTGGGCGATAACAGCACGCTGAAGGACAAGGGCCTCGACGATTGCTTCATCGCGCTTGCCTCCCTGATCCGAGGCAGCGAACACTGGGAGAACGTGGACCTGTTCTACACGCTCTCGCTGGCCTTTGCGGTGGACGGAAAGCAAAGCCTCGCCTATATGGCGCGCTTGAGGGCCTTTGAGCTGATCGACCAGGGCAAGCGCTCAATGGTTCCGGGATCGCCCGCGGGCGAAGAACTCAAGAAACTGCTGATTCCCGTGCGCCTGGAAAGCGGCCGCCTGCTCGAAATCAAGGCCCTGGGCGACGACGCGCGCCGTGAAGTCGAAGAAGAGTTCAAGCGCCGGCGTGACTTTTCACGGCGCTGGCACGAGGCAAGGATGGCGCACATGGAGACCAACCTGGGTCTGGGCATGCACCCGGACCTGGACCCGCGCTTCTGGTCAAACTTCCAACCTCCGACTTACCTTCCGCGCGAACTGCCCAAGACTGAGCCCGTGCCCGATGCACCGGCTGCTGCTTCGGGGCAGGAAAAGGGCCCCGGGGGCTCCCTGCCGGCGGCCATGCCGGCACCCGCGCCCGTGGCCCAGGAGTCCGTACCGCTGGGCACGTGGATGCTGATGCTGGGCGGAGGGCTGATTTTTGCGGTGCTCGTGGGGGCCGTGTGGTTCTTGAAGAAGCCAGGCCGGGAGGGTCAGCCATGATGCGCGCGGCAGCCTTGACCTTGCTGATGCTGGCGGTGCAGGCCCCCAGCGCGGCTGAACCGGCTGCGGCCTCGCAGGCCAAGGCTGCAGAACAGGAGGATGCGGCCAGCCAGGGGATGTTGCTCGCCGGCATTGCTACGGCGCTGATCGTTGTAGCGGTGTTGGGCGGGCTGGCGGTGTATGTGACGCGGCGGCATCAAGCCGTGCCGACGATTCAGGACATGTGATGCTTCTGCTGCTGGATGAGAACCTGGAAATCGAGGGCCTGATCTCGGCTTTGTTCGTGGCGGGCGGGGTGGGTTTTGGGTTCGTGGTGGCTGTGAGCCTGTGGATGATCTTCGGCCGAATGCGCCGGCGGCGCTCTCCGCGCTGATCTCCCGGTCGAGATACGTGAACCGCGCTGTAAGAGGTGGAATTGACATGCGCGCCATGCCAGCCAAGGCGGCGCCTATGCTCGTGGGTCCTGGCTTGTCTGCGGCTGCGCCGCAGCCGACTGGGCCGCTCAGGCGAAAAGGCGCCACAAAGCCTCGCCGGAGATGGAGGATCTGTGGCGCGTGTTTGCGCCGTGGTTTGGCATCGAGTGGGTATATGGTTGCTCTGTCGACGAAGGCAATGAGGTCGAGGCGTTCAAGCAACGGCTGATTGTGTGGATCGGCGTTGGCATGGGCATCGTGGGCGAGGTGGCGTTGTGGATGCCGTTTACGCGCATGAAGCTCAGGCGCGCAAGTTGATGCAGGAAAGCAGCCGGCAAGCGCGGTGAAGGCTGCCTCAAAATCTCGGCCAATCATGCGGCCTGCGTCGTTCCACCGTGTAGAATCAAGCTGCGCGCAGATCAAGCTGGGGTCGCTTATGCGTAAGTACATGCTTCTGTTCATGCTGCTTGCGGCCGAGCCCTTGAGCGCTTGCCTTTGGGACAGTGATACCCTCGCCCAGGAATCGGCAGGATTGCCAGACGTCAAGGCCATTATTGTTGGGGGATTTCCGCGCAACCCGCCGTTGTATTACGAAATTCGCCTGGGACGTGCCGCTGAGCTGCTGAAAGCCAAGCCCGACGATCTTGAAGCTTACGACGATGCGGCCGTTGCCTGTGACCGCCTTGGACGCAGCGACGAGGCCATCGAGTGGATGGCGAGAAAGGCAGCCGCGCTGGAGCAAATCAAGTACGACCCCAAGGCGCACGCCCAACCCAACCATAGGTATCGCTATCTGGCCAACCTGGGAACGTTTCACGCGCACCGCTGGTTCAAGAACGGCGCCAGGCGTGACGCCATGGACGACCTGCAACGTGCCCGCGACTTGGTCAAGCAAGCCATTGCGGAGAACCCAGACGCCCACTTTGGCCGCGAGAAGTATCAGTTGATGGCTCTTGAATGGGTGATTCTGGGAGAGCCATTCGTTCCATCGTCTGGCGCTGTCGCAGATCGGTGGGCCAATCTGACTGCGGAGGAGCGAGAGAAACTCGCCCCTCCGGGGCGACTCCCGAACATGCTCGGGATTACGAGCCGGCAGGCGCTTCGCATCAAAGACGATGATTCGAACTTGGATGAACTGGGGCTCAAAGGCGCTGTTGATGGACTCTGTGGATTCGTACATTCCGGAGCCGGAGCGTGACACCGACAAGCCGTTCTTGATGTCGATCGAGGACGTGTTCAGCATTACTGGTCGGGGGACGGTGGTGAC
>JAANMV010001102.1_pt1 | contig 31015 bp, 28 predicted proteins | sample 7279661 | NCBI WGS metagenome assembly JAANMV01 (sample SAMN14094540, study PRJNA606508) | bioreactor metagenome | isolation source: A lab-scale SPAN reactor treating ammonium-rich wastewater day 121 | place: Ireland: Galway | collected 2017-05-16
ATCGTCGACATGCCGGTTGAGGTTCATCAGGTCGGCCCAGCTCAGCAGGGCCTCGAACTTGTGCAGGATCAGGCTGTCGCGGCGCTGCGGCTGGTCGCTCTGCCGGCGGCGGGCGCGGAACATGCGCGCGCTGGCCGGGTCGGCGGCGATGCCGTCGGGCGCATCGCCCGGCGCCGCGGCCAGCGTCGTCTCGGGCAGGGCCAGGTCGGGCCAAAGCGGCACCGGCCGCATCGGGTGATAGTCGCGCGGCGCCCTGGCCTGCGGATCGTCCAGCTCGGCCAGCCAGTCGCGGGCCAGGGGCGGCAGCGGCGCGGGATCGCCCAGAAGATGGCGCGCCAGCGCCTCGACCACCGCCTCGGCCGGGGGCAGCGGCGGGTCGGGGCGCAGGGACAGCACCAGCCTGGCCAGATCGTCGTAAAGCCCGGCCAGGCCAGGCGCATCCTCCAGCGTCGCCGCGACGGCCCGGCGCGCCGCGCCCAGCCGCGCCAGGTCGCGGCGCAGCGGATCGTCCTGCGGCGGCACCGGGCTGCCATGCGCAGCGCAGGCCGCCAGCCACAGGTAAAGCGCCCCGTTCGCCTGGCGCGAGGGCAGCGCCGTCAGCCGTTCCGGCAGGCGCAGGATCTCGCCGTCGAAACTTGCGCGCGGCACCATCTCGGCCGGGGTGCCCAGCCGGCGAAGCCAGCCGATGCGATGATGCGATGCCTGGGCGGCGGCGGGCCGGATCTCGACCCCCGCGCCGCCGCCCAGGGCCCGGAACAGCACCGCGAGCCGCCCCGAGACCTCGGAAAGCGCCACCGCCTGATCCTCGAACGCCTCCGGCGCGCCGAAGCTGCTGGCCCAGACGTGCCAGAGCTTGCCGACGGTTTCCTCGGGTTCCCAGGGTTCCAGGTCCAGGCCCATGATGGCGTCCTCCCTTAGCCGAAGATCGCCGCGGCCAGGTCGCGCAACCCGCGCTTGACCTCGGCATCGTCGGTCAGGGGCTCGATCATCGCCGCCTCGATGGCGCGGTCCAGGGACATGCCCCGCGCGACCAGGCTGGCGGCATAGACCACCAGCCGGGTCGAGACCCCCTCTTCCAGATCCTGGCCCTTGAGGCCGCGGATCTTGCCCGCCAGCCGCACCAGCCCCAGGGTGCGGTCGCGGTCGAGGCCGCTTTCGCGGGCCACGATCTCGGCCTCGCGCCGGGGTTCGGGAAAGTCGAACTCCATGGCCACGAAGCGCTGCCGGGTCGAAGGCTTCAGCGTCTTGAGGATGTTCTGGTAGCCGGGGTTGTAGGAGGCGACCAGCATGAAGCCGGGCGCCGCCTCGATTTCCTCGCCGGTGCGGTCGATGGGCAGGATGCGGCGGTCGTCGGTCAGCGGGTGCAGAACGACGGTCACGTCCTTGCGCGCCTCGACCACCTCGTCGAGATAGCAGATCGCGCCCTCGCGCACGGCGCGGGTCAGGGGACCGTCGGTCCAGACCGTCTCGCCGCCCTTGAGCAGGTAGCGGCCGATCAGGTCGGCCGCCGACAGGTCGTCATGGCAGGCCACGGTGTAAAGCGGCCGGCCCAGCCGCGCCGCCATATGGGCGACGAAGCGGGTCTTGCCGCAGCCGGTCGGGCCTTTCAGCAGCACCGGCAGGTCGTTCGCGGCGGCGGCCTCGAAGACCGCGACCTCGTCGCCCTGCGGCAGGTAGAAGGGGGCGTCGGCCGCCCCGTTCCGTTCGGGTTTCGCATAGGCGTTCATGGCTTACTCCGCAGCCTCCAGATGGCCGTCCTTGTGCGCCTGCACCGGGCCGGCTGTGACCACCTCGCGGCGCGGGAACAGCACCGCATAGATGAAGAGCAGCGCGCCCAGCACCACCGCGACGCCCGAGCCGAAGCGCATCCAGTAGAACAGCGCCAGCCCGTCCTGCACGTCCATGAAGAACCCGCCCTCGACCCGCTGCAGATGGGTCTGCACCGTGCCGGCGAAGGTCAGCGTCACCGTCATGAACACCATGCCCGAGGACATCAGCCAGAACGAGGCCATGTTCAGCACCTGGTTGTAGGGGTCGCGGTTCTTCATCAGCGGCATGCAATAGGTCACAAGCGCCAGCACCAGGCAGACATAGGCGCCATAGAAGGCCAGGTGGCCATGCGCGGCGGTGATCTGCGTGCCGTGGGTATAGTAGTTCACCCCGTGCAGCGTGTGCAGGAAGCCCCAGACCCCGGCCCCGAAGAAGGCCAGCACGGTGCAGCCCAGGCTCCAGACCAGCGCCGCCTTGTTCGGGTGATCGCGCCGGCCCTTCCAGACCATGACGAAGGCAAAGGACATCATCGCGAAGAAGGGCACGATCTCGAAGCTCGAGAAGATCGAGCCGATCCACTGCCAATAGGCCGGCAGGCCGATCCAGTAGTAATGGTGCCCGGTGCCCAGGATGCCCGAGAACAGCGCCGTGGCGACGATGACGTAAAGCCATTTCTCGACCACCTCGCGGTCCACGCCGGTCAGCTTGAGCATCAGGAAGGCGAGGATGGCGGCCATGATCAGCTCCCACACGCCCTCGACCCACAGGTGGATCACCCACCACCAGTATTGCTTGTCGAGGACCAGGTTCGCCGGGTTGTAGAAGGCAAAGAGCCACAGCAGCACCAGCCCCCACAGGCCCATCAGCAGCACGTTCGTGACCGCCGTCCGCCGGCCCTTCAGCGCGGTCATGCTGACGTTGTACATGAAGATCACCGCGGCCACGGCGATGCCGACCTTGACCCATTTCGGTTGTTCCAGGAACTCGCGCCCCTCCTTGCCCAAAAGCCAATGGCCATGGAAAAGGTCGAACAGATAGGTCACGACCACGCCCAGCGTGCCCAGCACGAAAATGCCCAGCTGGATATAGGCCAGCATCGGCGAATGGATTTCGCGCTCGGCCTCTTCGGGCAGGATGTAATAGGTCGCGCCGAAAAAGCCCAAGAGCAGCCAGACGACCAGGCTGTTGGTATGCAGCATCCGCGCGATATTAAAGGGCAGCAATTCGGACAGGAAATTCGGGCTGACATAGATCCAGCCCATGATCAGGCCGAAAATCACCTGAACGGCGAAAAGCGCCATGGCCACCAGGAAATAGGCATAGGCGATGCGTTGCGAATGGTATCTCATCGGTTTTCCCCCTCAGCCCGCGTCGTTCGGTGGCCAGTTCTGGGTGTTGATCGTGCCGGTCCACAGCAGGAAATCCGACAGCGCCCGGAATTCCTCGTCCGTCAGATCGAAGCGGGGCATCTGGCGGCGACCCTCGATTCCGGTGGGCATGGATTCCATCCAGCCCTTCAGCGTCTCGAAGGCGGATTCGGGATCATCCTGCACGCCCCAGCGTTTCATCACATTGCCAAGCTCGGGGGCGAAATAGGCGCCCTCGCCCAGGATGGTATGGCAGTCAATGCAGGCGTTGCGTTCCCAGATATGCTTGCCCTCGGCGACCGAGGGGGTGAGCTGGCTTTCATCCACTGCCTTGGTGCGGGCATAGATATGGCTATGCACGGTTAACGCGCCAAAGATCAGGATGAAGAATATGGACCCGCCGTAGAAGACGTTCCGGGCCATGTTCTTGGTCATGATTTCGCTCATGACGCGGGTCCCCTATCTGTTGTTTTCGATACGACCTCACTGTCCGGCAAGCGTGAGTCGATCATTGATGAAAGTCAAGCGAGGAAAAAGCTTGAGGTCTTGCCGGGAAATTCCGCATGCGGCGCGGGGATCGCCAGCTCGATCCGGCAACCCGGCAGGCGCGCCAGCGCCGCGCAGGCGGCCTCGGGCGGCATCAGGCAAAGCGCGGTCGAAAGCCCGTCGGCCAGGGCGGCGCTGTCGGCGCTGACCGAGATCGTGTCCCAAGGCGGCGCCCCGCCGTCCGGCGCCAGGATATGCGGCAGGCCGCGCGGGCCGATCAGCGTGCCGCCGGGCGACGAGGTCGCCAGCGCCCGGTCGCCCAGCCGGATGCGGCGGTGTTCGCGCCCTGCGGCATCGGCCAGCCCCACCCGCCAGCCGCCCGCACCCAAGGCCCGCATCTCGCCCGCGTCGATCAGCAGGTCGGTCAGGCCGTGGCGCGCGGCCGCCTCGGCCAGCCTGTCGGCGGCCCAGCCCTGCGCCAGGCCGTTGAAGGTCAGCGCCATGCCGGGGCGGGCCAGCCGCACCTCGGCCCGCGACCAGGCGACCGAATCCCAGCCGGCCAGGGCACGGGCCGCGGCCTCGTCCCCGCCCTGCGCCCGCGCCAGCCACAGCGGCTGCACGGTGGGGTCGAAGGCGCCGCCGGTGGCGCGATGCAGCCGGTCGGACAGGGCCAGCAGCTCGACCATGCCGGCGGCGGGAAAGCGCAGCCGCCCGTCGCGGTTCAGCCGCGCCAGGTCCGAATCGCGATGCAGCGAGAACAGGTTTTCGACCTGGGCCAGCAGCCGCGCCGCCTCGGCAAAGAAGCCGCGCGCCTGCGCCGGGCCTGCGCCATGCAGCCGCAGGGTGACATCGGCACCCATGGCGCGGCCCCGCCATTCCTGGGAAGGCGCGGCGGGTGCGGCGCCTGCCATGCCGGGCAGCGCGGCGCAGGCGGTCAGCAGCAGGAAGCGACGGCGGTTCATGGCGCATCTCCGGTCGGGGCGGGGCTGCGGGCGCGGCGCTTGAGCACCGGGCAGGTGCCGGGGTCGTTCATCACCACCTGGCAGCGCAGGCACAGCACGCATTCGTTGGGGTTGATCCGGCCCAGCGGGTCGATGGCGCCGACGGTGCATTTCGTCTCGCACAGCCGGCATTCGCGGCCGCATTGCGGGCGGCGCTTGAGCCAGTCGAAGATCTTCAGCTTGGCCGGGATCGCCAGCCCCGCGCCCAGGGGACACAGGTAGCGGCAATAGAACCGCTCGATGAACAGCCCGCCCGCCAGCACCGCAAGCGCGAACAGCACGAAGGGCCAGGCGCGCAGGAAGCGCATCGAGATCGCGGTCTTGAACGGCTCGACCTCGGCCAGGATCAGCGCCTGCTCCATGCTGTAGAAGCTCAGCGCGACGATGGCGACGAACAGCGTATACTTGATGACCCATAGCCGCTCGTGCAGGGCCTGGGGCACGGCGATCTGCCGCACCCCCAGCCGCTGGGCGGCGGCGTTCATCAGCTCTTGCAGCGCGCCGAAGGGGCACAGCCAGCCACAGAACACGCCGCGGCCCCAGAACAGCAGCCCCAGGGCGACGGCGGACCAGATCAGGAAGATGATCGGCTCGATCAGGAAGGTCTCCCAGCGAAAGCCGGACAGCAGCGCGTTCAGGAAGGCCACCACCTGCACCACCGAAAGCTGGCCGTTCAGCCCCCAGCCCAGCACGAAAAGCGTGGTGGCCAGAAAGCCCAGCCGCACGCGCCGCCACAGCATCGGCCGGCGCACCAGCGCCTCTTGCCCGAACAGGATCAGCGCCAGCACGAACAGCATGGCGCCGACGATGGCGATGCCGGGGATCTTCTTCAGCCAGAACTCCTGCCACAACGGGACGGCGGGGGCCTCGGCGACGGCATAGGCCGCGGGCAGGCGGATGGTGGCGCGGATGGGCAGCGCGCCTTCGCCCCCCGCGGCCAGCGGCCGGGTCGCCGTCACCACCAGGTCGAAGGGCCGGCGCGGGTCGATGCCGCCGGCGGCAGGGTCGATGTTCAGCCGGAACAGGCTGATTTCCTTGAAGGCCGGTGCGTCGGCCAGCGCCAGCGTCTCGGCCATGACGAAATCGCCGTCGCCCGGCTCGATCCGCAGCGCGCCCTGTTCGAAGGCGATGCGCTCGAACCGGCCCGAGCGGCGCCATTCCGTGCCGCGCGGGCTGTAAAGGCCGCGCGACAGCACCGCCACCAGCGCCTGTCCCGGCTGCAAGGCGCCCACGGCGGCGGTGAAGTCCTGCGCGCCCAAGAGGTTGCGCCCGACGGTCGGCGGGTCGATCAGCCCGGCATAAAGGTCGAGGAACGGCGCCTCCGATGGCTCGACCGGCACCTTGGCGCCGGCAAAGGCCCGCGCCGCCTCGGCCATCGAGACCGAGGCATGGCCGAATGCCCCCTCGGCCAGCAGTTCGGCCCAGGTGGCGGGGCGGTAGCCCACGCGGTCGATGCCGCCGCCGCCCAGCCCCTGCGCCTGCGCCAGCACCCGGCCGCTGCGCAGGATGCCGTCGCGAATCACCCCGGTCGAGACCGTCGCGCGCGAGATCACCGGCGGCAGCCCGCGATCCCGCCCTTGGCCCTGCGACAGGTCGACGCCGCGGAACCCGTCCACATAGGCGGCGATATGTGCCTGCGAGATCCCGAGGCTCAGCACCGGCTCGGTCTGGCGCACCAGCCTGGCGCCGGCGATGACCCCCTTGGGCGTGACCGCGACCAGCACGTCCAGCGGCTTGCCGGAATAGCCGGTTGTCGCCGCGATCTCCCAGGTCGAGCCGATCATGCCCAGCGCCCGGCCGTCGCGGCTGACGCTCCAGCCCGGCACCGGGGTTTCGCGGCGGTCCAGGACCACCGGCCCGTCGGCGCCGAACAGCGCCTGCGCCAGCCGCGCGTCGGGGGCGGCGGGCGGTTCGGCCCAGGCGGGCAGAATCAGCAGGACCAGCGCCAGGAGCGCAGCCAGCAGGCGGCAGGGTGCAACAAGATATTTGACGGGCATCGCCATCCGCATCCCAGGGTTTTCCTGCTGATCGCGCGAATGCCGCAGCCCGGCCTTAACAATGGTCAAAGCCTTGCGCGCAAATTCCGCACAGGAACGACGGGAACGCGCGCCAGCAAATAGGAAAGCCAGATGAGACAAAGGACTCCATTCGCCAGACCCGGCCTTCTGGCCTCGGCAGCCCTGGCCCTTGTCCTTGGGCCGCTTGCGGCCTCCGCACAGGAACAGGCCGCCCCGCCAAAGGATCCAGCCGCCGCGCTGGAGGACCACAAGACCCGCACCGACAACCGCTACGAGCCCTCGCTGGACAACCTTGCGCAGCAGGACGTCGCGGCGCCGGGCGCCCCCGAGGGCGTCCCCGCCCTGTCCGATGCCCAGTATAACGAGGCCAACAAGATCTATTTCGAACGCTGCGCCGGCTGCCACGGCGTCCTGCGCAAGGGCGCGACCGGCAAGGCGCTGACCCCCGACCTGACCCGCGAGCTGGGCTTCGACTACCTGCAAAGCTTCATCACCTACGGCTCGCCCGCGGGGATGCCGAACTGGGGCACCTCGGGCGATCTTTCGGCCGAGCAGGTCGACCTGATGGCGAACTACCTGCTTCTTGACCCGGCCGCGCCGCCGGAATTCGGCATGAAGGAGATGCGCGAATCCTGGAAGGTGCATGTCGCGCCCGAAGACCGCCCCACCCAGCAGGAAAACGACTGGGATCTGGAAAACCTGTTCAGCGTCACCCTGCGCGACGCCGGCCAGATCGCGCTGATCGACGGCGCCACCTACGAGATCAAGTCGGTCCTCGATACGGGCTATGCGGTCCATATCAGCCGGCTGTCCGCCTCGGGCCGCTATCTGTTCGTGATCGGCCGCGACGGCAAGGTCAACATGATCGACCTGTGGATGAAGGAGCCCACCACCGTCGCCGAGATCAAGATCGGCTCGGAGGCGCGTTCCATCGAGACCTCGAAGATGGAGGGCTGGGAGGACAAATACGCCATCGCCGGGGCCTATTGGCCGCCGCAATACGTCATCATGGACGGCGAGACGCTGGAGCCGAGAAAGATCCAGTCCACGCGCGGCATGACCTATGACGAGCAGGAATATCACCCCGAGCCGCGCGTCGCCGCGATCCTGGCCAGCCACTACCGGCCCGAGTTCATCGTGAACGTCAAGGAAACGGGCAAGATCCTGCTGGTGGACTATACCGACCTCGACAACCTCAAGACCACCGAGATCAGCGCCGAGCGCTTCCTGCACGACGGCGGCCTGGACGGCTCGCACCGCTACTTCATCACCGCGGCGAACGCCCGCAACAAGCTGGTGGTGATCGACACCAAGGAAGGCAAGCTGGTCGCGATCGAGGATACCGGCGGCCAGACCCCGCATCCGGGCCGCGGCGCGAACTTCGTCCACCCGACCTTCGGGCCGGTCTGGGCGACCTCGCACATGGGCGACGATTCGGTGGCGCTGATCGGCACCGATCCCGAGGGCCATCCCGACAATGCCTGGAAGATCCTGGACAGCTTCCCGGCGCTGGGGGGCGGCTCGCTGTTCATCAAGACGCACCCGAATTCGCAATACCTCTATGTCGATGCGACCCTGAACCCCGAGGCCGAGATCTCGGGCTCGGTCGCGGTCTTCGACACCAAGGCGATGACGGGCGACGGCGCGGACCCCGAGTTCACCACCCTGCCCATCGCCGAATGGGCCGGCATCACCGAGGGCCAGCCCCGCGTCGTGCAGGGCGAGTTCAACAAGGACGGCACCGAGGTCTGGTTCAGCGTCTGGAACGGCAAGGACCAGGAATCGGCGCTGGTCGTGGTGGACGACAAGACGCTGGAGCTGAAGCACGTCATCAAGGACGAGCGGCTGGTGACGCCCACCGGCAAGTTCAACGTCTACAACACCATGACCGACACCTATTGAGCGGTCACAACCCAGGTGGGGGCGTTCGCGCCCCCGCCCCGGCAGTATTTCAATGGGGTTCGACATGGCCGGCAAGACGGTGACGGGCGGCGCGGCGCCAGGCATGGCCGCGCGCAACTTGAACGATGCGGCAGCGGGCAAGGCACGGATGGGCAGGGTCGATCTGATCGGCGCCGGTCCGGGCGACGCCGAGTTGCTGACGCTGCGGGCGCTGCGGCTTTTGCAGCAGGCGGATGTGGTGGTGCATGACCGGCTGGTCTCGGACGAGGTGATGGCCTGCATCCCCGCCCATGTCCGGCGCATCCCGGTGGGCAAGGCGGCGGGCTTCCATCCCGTGCCGCAGGATGAGATCAACGCGCTTCTGGTCGAGCTGGCCCTGTCCGGCCTGGCCGTGGCGCGGCTCAAGGGCGGCGATCCGACCATCTTCGGCCGCGGCGGCGAGGAGTTCGAGGCCGTGACCCGCGCCGGCATCCCCTGCGACTATGTGCCCGGCATCACCGCGGCGCAGGGCGCGGCGGCCTCGGCCCGCTTTCCGCTGACGCATCGCGGGCTGGCGACCGGGCTGCGCCATGTCACCGGCCACCGGGCGCGGGACGCGGCGCTGGACCTCGACTGGGCCTCGCTGGCCGATCCGCAGACCACGCTGGCCGTCTACATGGGCGCGGCGAACATGGCCGAGATCGCGGCCCAGCTGATCCGCCACGGCATGCCGGCCGACCTGCCGGTGCTGGCCGTGTCGCAGGCCAGCACCCCGCAGGAACGGCGGCTGCGCGCCACGCTGTCGGGCATCGCCGCCGCCCTGGCGCGCGAGCCGCTGCCGGCGCCGGTGCTGTTCATGGTCGGCCATGTCGCGGCAATGGCCGAGGATTGCGCCCTGCCGCAGGGGCTTTACCGCCCGGAATGGCGGCTGGTGGCGCATGGCTAGGCTGGCGCTCCTGCTGGTGCTGCTGGCCGGGACCGCTGCGGCGGGCCCGCCCGATGCCGCGCGGCAGGACCAGCTGCGCCATCTGGTGCGGCAGGATTGCGGCTCGTGCCACGGGCTGCGGCTGACCGGCGGGCTCGGCCGGCCGATCACCGCCCAGGCGCTGGCCGGGCGCGATGCCGAGGATCTGAGCGGCGTGATCCTGGACGGCATGCCCGGCACCGCCATGCCCGGCTGGCGCCCGCTGCTGACCGAGGACGAGGCGCGCTGGATCGCCGATTACCTTCTGACGACGGAGACGCAATGATGCTCAAGCCATTCCTGGCCGCCCTGATGATCGCCAGCCCGGCGCTGGCCGACGAGTTGCGCGGCACCGGCGACCTGGGCCTGGTGGTCGAGCGCGAGGCCGGCTCGCTGCTGGTCGTGGACCGCAGCGAGCGCGCCGCGCTCGGCCGGATCGAGGGGCTGGGCGACCTGTCCCACGCGAGCCTGGTCTATTCCCCCGACGAACGCTTCGCCTATGTCTTCGGCCGCGACGGCGGGCTGACCAAGGTCGACATCCTGACCCGGCAGGTGGTCCGCCGCGTGGTGCAGGCCGGCAATTCCATCGGCGGCGCCATCTCGGACGACGGCCGTCTGGTCGCGGTCGCGAATTACGAGCCGGGCGGCGTCAAGGTCTTCGACGCCGAGACACTGGAGCTGGTGGCGGACGTGCCGATGGGCTCCAAGACCGTGGGCATCGCCGATGCGCCCGGCTCGCGCTTCGTGGTGGCTACCTGGGACACGGGCGAGGTCTGGATCCTCGACCATTCCGCCGATCCGGCGCAGCCTGCGGTGACGACGCTGGAAGGCATCGGCGCCAACCCCTATGACGCGCTGCTGACCGACGACGGGCGGCACTATATCGTCGGGCTCTTCGGCGAAAAGGGGCTGACGCAGGTCGACCTGTGGCAAGACCCGCCCAAGGTCACGCGCTTCCTGCCCGACTACGGCAAGGACCAGCCCGACCTGCCGGTCTACAAGATGCCGCATCTGCAAGGCTGGACCCTGGCCGACGGGCTTTTCGCCCTGCCTGCCGTGGGGCTGCACCAGCTGCTTTGGGTCGATGCCGACGGGCTGGCCGAGATCGGCCGCACCGAGCTGGCCGGCCAGCCGGTCTTTGCCCTGGCCCGCCCCGACAAGCGCGAGGTCTGGGTGAACTTCGCCCCGCCCGACAATGACAAGCTGCAGGTGGTGGACGTGCTGACCCACGAGGTTCTGGACACGCTGACCCCCGGCAAGGGCGTGCTACACATGGAATTCGCCCCCCGGGGGCGCGAGGTCTGGCTGTCGGTCCGCGACGAGAACCGGGTCGAGATCCGCGACACCCGCACCCGCGAGGTTCTGGGCGAGATCGAGGCCCGCGCGCCCTCGGGCATCTTCTTCACCGATCGCGCGCATCGCACGGGGTTATGACATGGATGATCTGGACCTGCGCCTGCTGGACGGTTTCCAGCGCGACCTGCCGCTGGAGACCCGGCCCTTCGCCGCCATCGCCCACCGCCTCGACACCAGCGAGGCCGAGGTGATCGCCCGCCTGACCCGCCTGCGCGACGAGGGGCTGATCGCCCGCATCGGCGCCACCTGCCGGCCGAACACCGCCGGCGCCTCGACGCTCGCCGCGCTGCGCGTGCCGGTGCGGCGCATCGACAAGGTCGCGGCACTGGTCGGGGCCGAGCCCGGCGTCAACCACGCCTATCTGCGCGAGGGCAGCGACTGGAACCTGTGGTTCGTCGCCACCGCCCCCGATGCCGCCGCGCTGGAGGAAAGCCTGGCCCGGATCGAGACGGCGACGGGGCTGCTGCCCTTGTCGCTGCCGCTGGTGCGGGCCTTCAACATCGACCTGGGCTTTCCGCTGCTCGGCCCGCGCCGCACCATGGCGCTGGACCGGCCCGCCGATCTGGCCGCGCTGCGCCCGCGCGACAAGGCGCTGATGCAGGCGCTGACCACCGGGCTGGCGCTGGTGCCGCGCCCCTTCGTCGCGCTGGGACAGGCGCTGCACCGCAGCGAGGCCGAGGTGATCTCGCGCATCCGCGCGCTGGCCGAGGCCCGCATCCTGACCCGCGTCGGCGTGATCGTGCGCCATCGCGCGCTCGGCTGGACCCAGAACGCCATGGTGGTCTGGCGCCTGCCCGAAGCCGCGGTCGAGGCCGCCGGCACGGCGCTGGCCGGGGTTCCCGGCGTGACGCTGTGCTATCAGCGCCGCTGCGTGCTGGGGCTGTGGAGCTGGCCGCTGTTCTGCATGATCCACGCCCGCTCGCGCGCCGAGGCGATGGAGGTGCTGGTCCAGGCCCGTGCCCTGCCCGAACTGCAAGGCGTGCCGCATCGCATCCTGTTCTCGACCCGCTGCTTTCGCCAGCGGGGCGCCGTCATCGCCGAGGTTGCCGCATGAGCCGCCAGACCCTGCCCCCCGAGGCGCTGGACGATACCGACCGCGCCATCCTGAACAGCCTGCAAGAGGGGTTTCCGCTGACCCCCCGCCCCTTCGACGATGCCGGCGCGGCGCTTGGCCTGACCGGCGCCGAACTGATCGAACGGCTCGAACGCCTGCGCGCGATCGGCGCCATCACCCGCTTCGGCCCGTTCTACGACGCCGCGGCGATGGGCGGGGCCTTCTGCCTTTGCGCGCTTTCCGCGCCGCAGGCGGATTTCGACCGCATCGCCGATCTGGTCAACGCCCATCCCGAGGTGGCGCATAACTATGCCCGCGACCATGCGCTGAACATGTGGTTCGTGCTGGCCACCGCCACGCCCGAAGCCATCGCCGAGACCGCCGGGCAGATCGAGGCCGAGACCGGGCTGACCGTCTGGCGCTTTCCCAAGCTGCAGGAGTTTTTCATCGGCTTTCGGGTGGCGGCATGACGGTCCTGGACGATACCGACCGCCGGCTGATCGCCGCGACGCAAGCCGGGCTGCCGCTGGTCGAGGCGCCCTACGCCCGGATCGCCGCCGACCTGGGCCTCACCGAGACGCAGGTCATCACTAGGCTGTCGATCCTGCATGCGCGCGGCGTGATCCGCCGCATCGCCATCGCGCCCAACCACTACGCGCTGGGAATGACCGCGAACGGCATGAGCGTCTGGGACGTCGAGGACGCGCAGGCGGCCGGCCTTGGCGAAAAGGTGGGCGCGCTGGATTTCGTGACGCATTGCTACCTGCGGCCGCGCGCGCCGGTCTGGCGCTACAACCTGTTCGCCATGCTGCACGGCCAGAGCCGCGCCGAGGTCGAGCAAAAGCGCGCCCAGGTCCGCGCGCTGCTGGGCGCCGCCTGCCGGGCCGACGACATCCTCTATTCCACCCGGATCCTGAAAAAGACCGGCCTGCGCCTGAAGGACGGCTAAGAAAGGCAAACCATGTTCCGCCTGACCCAATACATGCAGCAGCTTCTGGACCCCTCGCCGCCGCGCCGCCGCAGCCGGCCGGATGCGGTCCGCCCGGTGGTGATCTGGAACCTGACGCGCAGCTGCAACCTGAAATGCCGCCATTGCTATACCGTCTCGGCCGACCGGCCGTTTCCGGGCGAGCTTTCGCATGACCAGGCCATGGCGGTGCTGCGGGATCTGTCGGATTTCCGCATCCCGGCGCTGATCCTGTCGGGGGGCGAGCCGATGTCGCGCTTCGACTTCTGGGAACTGGCGGCCGAGGCGCGGCGGCTGGATTTCCGCCACCTGTCGCTGTCCACCAACGGCACCAAGATCAATGCGCAGAACGTGGACCGGCTGGCCGGGCTGGGCTTCGACTATGTCGGCATCTCGCTGGACGGGATCGGCGCGGTGAACGACTGGTTCCGCGGCGTCGAGGGCGCCTTCGACCAGGCGCTGGCCGGCGTGCGCGCCTGCAAGGCGCAGGGCGTCAAGGTGGGCCTGCGCTTCACCATCACCGAGGGCAATGCCCATCACCTGCCCGCCATGCTGGACCTGTGCCGCGACGAGGGCGTGGACAAGTTCTACCTGTCGCATCTGGTCTATGCCGGGCGCGGCGACAAGCACCGGGGCGAGGATACCGAACATGCCCGCACCCGCCGCGCCATGGACCTGCTGATCGCCCGCGCCTGGCAGGCGGTCGAGCGGGGCGAGCCGCTGGAGGTCGTCACCGGCAACAACGACGCCGATGCGGTCTATTTCCTGCGTTGGGCCGAGACGCGCTTTGCACCCGCCGCCGTCGCGCATCTGCGCGCGCATCTGGAAGCCTGGGGCGGCAATTCCTCGGGGCTCGGGGTCGGCAACATCGACCCGCAGGGCCGCGTCCATCCCGATACCTATTGGTCGGACTATACGCTGGGCTCGGTCAAGGAACGGCCGTTTTCCGCGATCTGGACCGGGGACGACCCGATCCTGGCCACGCTGCGCACCCGGCCGCGGCCGCTGAAGGGGCGCTGCGGCGCCTGCGCCTATCAGGCGGTCTGCGGCGGCAATACCCGCATCCGCGCGCTGCAACTGACCGGCGATCCATGGGCCGAGGATCCGGCCTGCTATCTCTCGGGCTCCGAGATCGGCGCCGAGGGCGCCGACCAGGGCCGCCTTGCCGTCACGCCTTTCCGGGGAAAAAGCCATGATCCGGCCCATCGTTTCCTTTAGCCTGCTGCTTGCCCTGCCGCTGATGGCGCAGGCCGACCCGGCCGCCGATTACGCCGAACATTGCGCCGCCTGCCATGGCGAGGACCGGCTGGGCGGCACCGGCCCGGCGCTGATCCCCGAGACGCTGGGGCGGGTGAAGGGCATCGACGCGGTGATCGCCCAGGGCCGGGTCTCGACCCAGATGGAGGGCTTTGCCGACCGGCTTTCGCCGGAAGCCATCACCGCGCTGGTGGACTACGTCACCGCACCGTTGGACCACCGCCCGGACTGGAGCGCCGAGCAGATCGCCGCCAGCCGCGAGATGAATGCCGACTACCACCCCGCGGACAAGCCGGTCTTTGCCGCCGATCCGCTGAACATCACCCTGGTGGTGGAAACCGGCGACCATCACGTCAGCGTGCTGGACGGCGACACGTTCGAGGTCCTGGACCGCTTCGCCACCCCCTTCGCCGTGCATGGCGGGCCGAAGTTCAGCCCCGACGGGCGCTTCGTCTACATCATGTCGCGCGACGGCTGGGTGCAAAAATACGACATCTGGTCGCTGGCCGAGGTCGGCCGCATCCGCGCCGCGCTGAACAGCCGCAACATCGCCATCAGCCCGGACGGCCAGCGCATCGCGGTCGCAAACTACCTGCCCGAAAGCCTGACCATCCTGGACGCCGACCTGAACCCGTTGCGGCTGATCGAGACCGAGGTCGGCGGCACCCCCAGCCGGGTCAGCGCCGTCTACCAGGCGCCGCAGCGCCGCAGCTTCGTGCTGGCGCTGAAGGACGCACCCGAGATCTGGGAGGTGGCGACCGCCGACCTGGCCATCCGCCGCATCCCGATCGACGAGCCGCTGGACGATTTCTTCTTCTCGCCCGACTACCGCCAGCTGATCGGCGCCAACCGGGCGGGCGACAAGGGCGTGGCGATCGACCTGGACGACGGGCACAAGGTGGCGGAACTGCCCTTGCCGGGGATGCCGCACCTGGGCTCGGGCATCACGTGGGAACGGGGGGGCCGCCGCGTCATGGCCACCCCGCATCTGGGCGAGGGGGTGATCTCGGTCATCGACATGCAGGACTGGAGCCTGGTCAAGCAGATCAAGACCGACGGCCCCGGCTTCTTCCTGCGCGGCCATGCCGCCAGCCCCTATGTCTGGGCGGACGTCTTCTTCGGCCCGCACAAGGACGAGATGCATGTCATCGACAAGGAGACGCTGGAAATCGTCAAGACGCTGGCGCCCTTTCCCGGCCAGACCTTCGCCCATAGCGAATTCACCCGCGACGGCAGCCATGTCCTGGTCTCGTTGTGGGAGGACGAGGGCGCGGTCGTGGTCTATGATGCCGGGACGCTGGACGAGGTGAAACGGCTGCCGATGCGCAAGCCTTCGGGGAAATACAATGTCTGGAACAAGATCACCTTCGAGGACGGAACCAGCCACTGACGGCTGGCCGGCCTGGAAACTGGCGCTGCTGTTCTATCCCTTCGCGGCGGCGGCGGTCTGGATCAACCTGTTCATGCTGTCGCTGCTGACAAGCTGGCTGGGCCTGCCGGTGCTGGCACCCGCCAAGGCCGCCGGCGCCGCGCTGCTTCTGGGCGTGCCGGCGGGCTGGGCCTCGGGGCGCTGGATCCGCAGCCTGATGGACCGCGCCCGGCCGCGCGACTGACCCTTTTCACCGGAAAGGCGGCCCCCTGCGCCCGGCCGGCGCAAGGGGGCGCGAAACTGCGGCACCCTACATAATAAAAAGTTATTAAAACTATTAAAATTTATAAATTCCAACAATTTCTGAAGCTGCTAGAACCTGTCTCCAGAAGGTGCGTAGATTCGAAAGAGCCATCCGTCGCAGCCACAAGACGGCCGCGATCCGCACCGGTCTACCAGCGCCGCCCCGCGGCGCGGCCCAGCAAAGGAGAGCTAGCATGGACGGCAACGATATTCCCTCGGCGGGCAAATGCCCCGTCATGCATGGCGGCAACACCGCCATGGGAACCTCGAACATGGACTGGTGGCCGAATGCGCTGAACCTGGACATCCTGCACCAGCATGACCGCAAGACCAACCCGCTCCAGGACTTCGACTATCGCAACGAGGTGCGCAATCTCGACTTCGACGCGGTCAAGCGCGACCTGCATGCGCTGATGACCGACAGCCAGGACTGGTGGCCGGCCGACTGGGGCCATTACGGCGGGCTCTTCATCCGCATGTCCTGGCACGCCGCCGGCACCTATCGCATCGCCGACGGCCGCGGCGGCGGCGGCACCGGCAACCAGCGCTTCGCCCCGATCAACTCGTGGCCCGACAACGTCAGCCTGGACAAGGCGCGCCGGCTGCTGTGGCCGATCAAGAAGAAATACGGCAACCGGCTGAGCTGGGCCGATCTGATCATCCTGGCCGGCACCGTGGCCTATGAGAACATGGGCCTCAAGACCTATGGCTTCGCCTTTGGCCGCGACGACATCTGGCACCCCGAGAAGGACACCTACTGGGGTGCGGAAAAGGAATGGCTGGCGCCCTCGGACGAGCGTTACGGCGACGTGAACGACCCCACGACCATGGAAAACCCGCTGGCCGCGGTGCAGATGGGCCTGATCTACGTCAACCCCGAGGGCGTGAACGGCAACCCCGATCCGCTGAAGACCGCAGCCCAGGTGCGCGAGACCTTCGCCCGCATGGCGATGAACGACGAAGAAACCGTGGCGCTGACCGCGGGCGGCCACACCGTCGGCAAATGCCACGGCAACGGCAAGGCCGAACTGCTGGGCGCCGACCCGGAAGCGGCCGATGTCTGCGAACAGGGCCTGGGCTGGGCCAATTCCAACAAGTCGGGCAAGGGCCGTTATACCATGACCTCGGGCATCGAGGGCGCCTGGACCACCCATCCGACCCAATGGGACAACGGCTTCTTCTACCTGCTCTTCACCTATGACTGGGAGCTGCGGAAATCCCCCGCCGGCGCCTGGCAGTGGGAGCCGGTCAACATCAAGGAAGAAGACAAGCCGGTCGATGTCGAGGATCCCTCGATCCGCTACAACCCGATCATGACGGATGCCGACATGGCGATGAAGATGGACCCGATCTATCGCGAGATCTCGCTGCGCTTCTACAACGACCCGGACTATTTCTCGGAAGTCTTCGCGCGGGCCTGGTTCAAGCTGACCCATCGCGACATGGGGCCGAAGGTGCGCTATATCGGCCCCGAGGCGCCGACCGAAGACCTGATCTGGCAGGATCCGGTGCCCGCCGGCAACCGCGAATGGAACATCGCGGGCCTGAAGGCGCGCATCGCCGAAAGCGGGCTGACGGTGGCCGAGATGGTGGCGACCGCCTGGGACTCGGCGCGCACCTTCCGCGGCTCGGACAATCGCGGCGGCGCCAATGGCGCGCGCATCCGCCTGGCCCCGCAAAAGGACTGGGAAGGCAACGAACCCGACCGGCTGGCCCGTGTGCTGGCGGTGCTGGAGCCGCTGGCGGCCGAGTTCGGCGCCAGCCTCGCCGACACCATCGTCCTGGCCGGCAATGTCGGCGTGGAACTGGCGGCCAAGGCGGCGGGCTATGAGGTCGAGGTGCCCTTCTCGCCCGGCCGCGGCGACGCCACGGATGCGATGACCGATGCCGACAGCTTCGCGGTGCTGGAGCCGATCCACGACGGCTATCGCAACTGGCTGAAAAAGGACTATATCGTCGCCCCCGAAGAGCTGATGCTGGACCGCACCCAGCTGATGGGGCTGACCGCACCCGAGATGGTGGTCCTGGTCGGCGGCATGCGGGCCATGGGCACCAATCACGGCGGCACCCGCCACGGCGTCTTCACCGACCGCGAAGGCGCGCTGACCACGGATTTCTTCGTGAACCTGACCGACATGGCCAATACCTGGGCCAAGGCCGGCGACCACTACGAGATCCGCGACCGCAAGACCGGCGTGGTGAAATGGACGGCGACGCGGCTGGATCTGGTGTTTGGCTCGAACTCGATCCTGCGCTCCTATGCCGAGGTCTATGCCCAGGACGACAACGGCGGCAAGTTCGTCGCCGATTTCATCGCCGCCTGGGTGAAGGTGATGGAGGCCGACCGCTTCGATCTGCGGTCGTAACCGGACTAAACCCCTGGGCGGCGCCCGGCGACGCTTGCCCAGGGGTTCGGTAGTGGTAACGATTGCAGCCCCAGGGACCAACGGTCCCTGGGGATTTTTCATGCCGCGATCGGTACGACCCCGCGCCCGCCCGGTCCGGCCCATCTGGAGCCGGAGATCATGCAGGCTCGCCGGTCTTTCGCGGCCGGGCCCCGATCCGCGATCTCGGCGCAGCAGGAAAGCTCGCGGGGAGTATTTGCAGAACGAAGAAGATGCGGGCGGGGCGCTGCATCGGCCAGCCGCTTGCGCCGGTCATGCGAGCCGCCGCAGGGCCGGGGCGCGGCTTGCGCTTGCAGAAAGCTTTGCGGATCGATGTCCACCGCCAGCCGCAGATTGGCTGGGTGCTTCGGCGCCAGACCCAGCCATGCGAAGAAGATGCGGGCGGGCGCTGCATCGGCCAGCCGCTTGCTCTGGTCATGCGAAACCGCCGCAGGGCCGGGGCGCGGCTTGCGCTTACAGAAAGCTTTGCGGATCGATGTCCACCGCCAGCCGCAGATTGGCTGGGTGCTTCGGCGCCAGACCCAGCCATACGAAGAAGATGCGGGCGGGGCGCTGCATCGGCCAGCCGCTTGCGCTGGTCATGCGAGCCGCCGCAGGGCCGGGGCGCGGCTTGCGCTTGCAGAAAGCTTTGCGGGTCGATGTCCACCGCCAGCCGCAGATTGGCTGGCGGCTTCCGCGCCAGACTCAGCCATACGAAGAAGATGCGGGCGGGCGCTTTGTCGGCCAGCCGCTTGCGCCGGTCATGCGAGCCGCCGCAGGGCCGGGGCGCGGCTTGCGCTTACAGAAAGCTTTGCGGGTCGATGTCCACCGCCAGCCGCAGGTTTGTGGGCGGCTTCGGCGCCAGGCCCAGCCATTGCGAGATCGCGCCTTGCAAGGGTGCCTGCCGCGGCGCCCGGATCAGCATCCGCACCCGGTAGCGCGCGCGGATGCGGGCGATGGGCGCGGGCGCGGGACCGAAAAGCTCGGCGCCGATGGCGCGCAGGGGCTCGGCGCGGCGGGCCAGCTCGCGGGCGTAATCCTCGACCACGGGCTGGTCGGGATGCGACAGGATGATCCCCGCCAGCCGGCCGAAGGGCGGCATCCCCGCCGCCTGGCGCGCCGCCGCCTCGGCATCCCAGAACGCCTCGTCCTCGCCCGACAGGATGGCGCGGATCACCGGGTGGTCGGGCTGGTAGGTCTGCAACAGCGCCAGCCCCCGCGCATCGCCGCCCTCGCGCCCGGCGCGGCCGGCGACCTGCCGCATCAGCTGGAAGCTGCGCTCGGCCGCGCGCAGGTCGGCGCCTTGCAGGCCCAGGTCGGCGTCGATCACGCCGACCAGCGTCAGGCGCGGGAAGTTGTGGCCCTTGGCGACGATCTGCGTGCCGATGATGATGTCGGTGCCACCTGCGCCGATCTCGGCGATCGCCTCCTTCAAGGCCCGCGCCGAATGGAACAGGTCCGAGGACAGCACCGTCGACCGCGCCTCGGGGAAGCGCTCGGCCACTTCCTCGGCCAGCCGTTCCACCCCCGGCCCGATGGCGGTCATCTTGCCCTCGACCCCGCAGCTGGGGCAGGCCACCGGGATCGGCTTGGTCGCCCCGCATTGGTGGCAGACCAGGCGGTTCTGGAAGCGATGCTCGACCATGCGGGCGTCGCAATGGTCGCAGCCGATCTGCTGGCCGCAGGCGCGGCAGGCGGTGATCGGCGCATAGCCGCGCCGGTTCAGGAACAAGAGCGACTGCTCGCCCCTGTCGCGGCGCGCCGCGATCTCGGCGGCCAGGCGCGGGCTGATCCAGCGGCCCTTTTCCATCTCTTGCTGGCGCAGGTCGATGGTGCCCATCTCGGGCAGGTCCGCCGTGCCGTAGCGGGCGCGCAGGTCCAGGCGGCGATATTTGCCGGTGGCCGCATTCACCCAGCTTTCGACCGAGGGCGTGGCCGAAGCCAGCACCACCTGCGCCTGCTCGACGCTGGCGCGCAGCACCGCCATGTCGCGGGCGCTGTAATAGACGACATCCTCCTGCTTGTAGCTGGAATCGTGTTCCTCATCGACGACGATCAGGCCCAGGTCGGCAAAGGGCAGGAACAGCGCCGAGCGCGCGCCGACCACCAGCCCGACATGGTTCTGCGCCGCCATGGTCCAGAGCCGCCGCCGCTCGCTGCGGGTGATGCCGGAATGCCATTCGCCGGGCCGGGCGCCGAAACGCGCCTCGACCCGGTCCAGGAACTCGGCCGAAAGCGCGATCTCGGGCAGCAGCACCAGCGCCTGCCGGCCCTGCCGCAGGCATTCCGCCACGGCTTCCAGATAGACCTCGGTCTTGCCCGAGCCGGTGACGCCGCGCAGCAGCGTGGTGCCATAGGCGCGGCTGCGCAAGGCGTCGCGCAGGGCCTCGGCCGCCTCGGCCTGGTCGGCGGCCAGCGGCTTGCCCGGCAAGGCGGGGTCCAGCTGCGGATAGGGGGTGTCGCGCGGCGCCAGCACCTCGGCCAGCGTGCCGGCCTTGACCAGCCCCTGCACCACGCCCGGACTGACCCCGGCCAGCTGCGCCAGCTCGCCGGGCGCAAAGCCGGCGCCGCCGTGATCCTCGATCACCCGCAGCACGGCGGCGCGGGCATCGGTCATGCGCGCGGGCACCGGCCCGGCGCGATGGATGATGCGCCGGGCCGAGGGCGGCTGGTCCAGGTCCGGCGCCCGCGTCGCCATGCGCAACAGCGAGGGCAGCGGCGTCAGCGTGTATTCGCCCATGCGGGTCAGGAACTCGATCATCCCCGGCGCCAGCGGCGGCGCATCGACCAGCCGCGCCACCGGCCGCAGCCGCGCCGCATCGAAATCGCCGACACCCGGTCCCCAGACCGCACCCATCACCCGGCGCGGACCCAGCGGCACCACCACCAGCTGGCCCAGCCGCACGCCGCCCTCGGGCGCGAGATAGTCCAGGACCCCTACCACCTCTTGCGTCAGCACCGCGATGCGCGCGCCATGGGGATAGAAAAGCGGCGGGGACATCTCAGACCGGCAGCAAGGCCCAGCCGATCAGCAGCAGCAGCGGCCAGTTGCCCACCAGCAACGGTCCGGCGGCCAGGGCCGGCAACAGGGCGACGAGATCGGGCTGAAAGGCTTCCAAGTCATTCTCCGGTTGCATGCGGCGGGGATAGTGGCATGCAAGACCTCTGCCCCGCAAGCCGCGCGGCCCGGACTTCACGCGCGGGCTGTTATGCGCTAAACCCACGGCAAAACCGCAAGAAGGGCTTCCCCGCATGAAATTCTTTGTCGATACCGCCGACGTCGCCGCCATCCGCGAGCTGAACGACCTTGGCATGGTGGACGGCGTCACCACCAACCCGTCGCTGATCCTGAAATCGGGCCGCGACATCCTGGAAGTCACCAAGGAGATCTGCGACATCGTCGAGGGTCCGGTCAGCGCCGAGGTCGTCGCCGCCAAGGCCGAGGACATGATCCGCGAGGGCGAGCACCTGGTGAAGATCGCCCCGAACATCACCGTCAAGGTGCCGCTGACCTGGGACGGGCTGAAAGCCTGCAAGGCACTGTCCTCGCAGGGCCACAAGGTCAACGTGACGCTGTGCTTCAGCGCCGCGCAGGCGATCCTGGCCGCCAAGGCCGGCGCCACCTTCATCAGCCCCTTCATCGGCCGACTCGACGACATCAACTTCGACGGCATGGAACTGATCGCCCAGATCCGCGAGATCTATGACAATTACGACTTCCAGACCGAAATCCTGGCCGCCTCGATCCGCTCGGTGAACCACATCACCGACGCCGCCCGCATCGGCGCCGACGTGATCACCGCGCCGCCCGCCGTCATCAAGGCGATGGCGAATCACGTGCTGACCGACCGGGGCCTGGAACAGTTCAACGCCGACTGGGCCAAGACCGGGCAGAAGATCGTCTGATGACCGAGCAGACTGCGGCCGAACTGACCGAGGACATCCGCGCCCGGCTGCTGGCGCAGCCCGAGCTGATCCTCTCCGACCGCGACCTGATGCGCGCGCTGATCGGCGCGCGCGAGGCCGAGGTGGGCGAGAACGTCATCGACATCCGCGGCCGCGCCATGCAGGCGCTGGAGGCGCGGCTCGACCGGCTCGAGGCGGCGCATGAATCGGTGATCTCGGCCGCCTATGACAACCAGTCGGGGATGAACACCATCCACCGCGCCGTGCTGTCGCTGCTGGAGCCGACGGATTTCGAGGAGTTCCTGGAAAACCTCGACATCGCCGTCGCGCCGATCCTGCGGGTGGAAACCCTGCGGCTGGTGATGGAATCGGGCGGCGAGGTGCCCGAGCCAGAGGACGGCAGCCCGCTGGTGATCGCCCCCGCCGGCACGGTGGCGCGGCTGATCTCGGGCGGGCGGCGGATGCCGCGCGGCGACGACATCGTGCTGCGCGGCGTCGTGCGCGAGACCCTGCCCTTCCATGGCGACGCCCGCGCGCCGATCCGGTCCGAGGCGCTTCTGCCCATCGACCTCGGCCCCGGCCGCTTCCCGGCGCTGCTGCTGATGGGCTCGGCCGATGTCGGGCGCTTCAACCCGGCCCAGGGCACGGATCTGCTGCGCTTCTTCGGCCAGGCGTTCCGGCTGGCGCTGATCTCCTGGCTCAGGAAATGACCGGCGGGGCCGAGCCTTTGGCGCTGGCCCCGGCCATGGCCGACAACCTCGCGCGCTGGCTCGACAGCGAGCGCGCGACGCGCGACCGTTCGGACCACACGATCCGCGCCTATCAGGCGGACCTGCTGGCCTTCCTCTCGTTCCTCGGCGGCTATCACGGCACACCCGCGCTGCCGGCGACGCTGGCCGGGCTGACGCAGACCGACATGCGCGCCTTCGCCGCCGCCGAGCGCGGCCGCGGCCTTTCGGCCCGCTCGCTGGCGCGAAGGCTCTCGGCCACGCGCAGCTTCATCCGCTGGATGGCCGACCGGCACGGCTTCGACGCCTCCAGGGCGCTGGCCTCGCGCAGCCCGAAATACACCCGCTCGCTGCCCCGCCCGCTGGCGCCCCAACAGGCGCAGGACGTGCTGAAGATCACCGCCGGCGCCCATCCCGAGGCCTGGATCGCCGCCCGCGACGCGGCGGTGCTGACGCTGCTCTGGGGCTGCGGGCTGCGCATCTCCGAGGCGCTGGGACTGAACGGCACCGACTGGCCCCTGCGCGAGGCGCTGACCATCCGCGGCAAGGGCGGGCGCGAAAGACAGGTGCCGGTCCTGCCCATCGCGCGCGAGGCCATCGCCGAGTACCTGCGGCTCTGCCCCTATTCGCTGCAAGCCAAGGAACCGCTCTTCCGCGGCGCCCGCGGCGGCCGGCTCAACCCGACGCTGGTCGCGGCCGCGATGCGCCAGGCGCGCCAGGTGCTGGGCCTGCCGCCGACGGCGACGCCGCATGCGCTGCGCCATTCCTTCGCCACGCATCTGCTGGCGGCGGGGGGCGACCTGCGCACGATCCAGGAACTGCTGGGCCATGCCAGCCTGTCCACGACCCAGGTCTATACCGGCGTGGACGACGCCCACCTGCTGGCCGTCTATCGCGCCGCCCATCCCCGCGCCTGAGCGGCTTCACCGTTTCCCGAATACTCAAGCCGCCGGCACAAACGGCTTCTGCATGCCCCAATGCGCATCCCGCCGCGCCGCCCGAGCCGGCTTTACATTTCCCGTGCGGCATCCCAAAGGGGCGGCATGTTCGAACTTTCCCTCGATCTCGTGCTGCTGCTGGCCGGCGCCGCCTTCGCCGCCGGCTTCGTCGATGCCATCGCCGGCGGAGGCGGGCTGATCACCGTCCCCGCCCTGATGCTGGCCGGCCTGCCCCCGGCGCAGGCGCTGGCGACGAACAAGGTGCAGGGCGTCTTCGGCGCGGCGACGGCGGCGATCTCCTATGCCCGCAGCGGGCTCGTGGACCTGCGCGGGCAAAGCGGGGCGGCAGCGGTCGCCTTCGCGGCGGGGCTCTGCGGCGCGCTGCTGGTAAGCTGGATCCCGGCGCAGGCGCTGCGCTACGGCCTGCCGGTGGTGCTGATCGGCATCGCCGCCTTCTTCGCCCTCAGGCCGGGACTGGACGATACCGACCGCATGCGCCGCATCACCCCAGCCACCTTCACCGCCTCGGTCGTGCCCCTCGTCGCCTTCTATGACGGGCTGGTCGGGCCAGGCACGGGATCGTTCTTCATGCTGGGCTTCGTCATGCTGGCGGGCTACGGCATCCTCAAGGCGACGGCGCATACGAAACTGCTGAACTTCGCCTCGAACCTGGGCGGGCTGGTCGCCTTTGCGGCGGTAGGAAAGCCGCTCTGGCTGGTCGGCGCCGTCATGGCGGTGGCGCAGATCGCCGGCGCCCTGCTGGGCGCAAGGCTGGCGATGCGGATCGGCGCGCGGGTCATCAAGCCGCTGCTGGTCGCGACCTCGACCCTGCTGGCGCTGCGGCTGGTCTGGCAGCTTCTTTGAAGGATGGGGGCTTTGCGCCCCCACGCCCGCCGGGCAAGCCCGACGGGCTTCCCCCGCAGGATATTTGCCCACGGAAGAAACCCGGAAAAAGGCCTCGGAAAAAGGCAATGCCCGGCGCCTGGCTTCTTCCGTGTCGAAATATCCTGGGGGAGCGCGGAACGCGCGGGGGCAAAGCCCCCGATCTGCTCGGGAAGGCTGCGCGCCGGAGCCGCGGCCGGATCAGCTCGGGAACCCTTCCGCCCGGCGCAATTCGCCCGTCGCCAACCCGCGCCAGTTGCGCAAGGGCGCAGTCAGGTATTTCTGCACCACCGGGTGGGCTTCCTCCAGCAGGCCCAGATGCACCATCAGCGCGGTGATCGCAGCCTCGGCGCCGCGGGTGCCGCCATCCGCGATCTTCAGCGCGACCCCCAGCCCGCGTTCGGGGACGATGCCGACGAAGACCGCCTCGGCCCCGGTCTTGACCGCGGCACGGCCGTCCATGGCGCGCATCAACTCGGTGCAGGCCCGCCCCTCGCCGGCGACCAGTTCGGGATGGGCCAGCATCGCCTCGACCAGGCGCCGCTGCGCTTGGCCGCGCTTGCCGGCCGCCGGTTGCGCAAATCCGGCCATGGCATGGGCCAGCCCCTCGACCGTGCAGGCGAAATTCGGCGCCGAGCAACCGTCGATGCCCCAGCCGGTGGCGACCTCGCCCGTCACCTCCTCGAAGGCGCGGCGCACGGCGCGCTGCACGGGGTGGTCGATCTCGACATATTCCGGCCCCGCGTTCATGTGCCGCTTGAGCGTCAGGAAGCCGGCATGCTTGCCAGAGCAGTTGTTGTGGACCTGGCAGGGGCTCTCGTCCGAGCAGACCAGCCGCTTGCGCTCGGCCGGGTCGGCCGGCAGATGCGCGCCGCAGCGCAGGTCGCTGTCATCAAGCCCCAGGCCCGACAGCCAGGCCGCGACCCGCTCGGTATGGAGGCGCCCGCCGCTGTGGCTGGCGCAGGCCAGCGCCAGATGCTCGCTACCCAGCCCCGCCTGGTCGGCCGCGCCGCTTTCGACCAGCGGCAGCGCCTGGATCATCTTGCAGGACGAGCGCGGATAGATCACCGCCCCCGGATTGCCCCAGGCCTCGACGATGCCGTTCGCATCCGCGATCACCACATGGCCCAGATGGGTGCTTTCGCGCATCCCGCCCCGCCACAATTCGATGAGTCTGGCTGCGGTCATGGCTGTTTTTCCTCTGACAATCGCGCGATTTTCCGCAAACGGGGGTTTTTCACGCCTTCCTTTTCGCATTATCTTGCCGCCAGATGGTTGAAAACACCACCATCATCGGCAACAAGCCGGATCGAACCGGACCATGGCAGGAGGCCAGAGCATGTTGAAATTCGCGCCGCGCGCCGCAGCGGCAGCCGCCGCAATTGCGATCGCCGCGTCTTCGCCGGTCCTGGCCCAGGACTCGACGAATGTGATCGGGACCGAGGGCGACTGGACCGTCTTCTCGGCGACCAGCCCCAAGGAATGCTGGGCAGTGTCGGCCCCGAAATCCACCCAGAACCTGGATTCCAGCGGCAAGCCCAAGGAAGTGACGCGCGGCGACATCCGGCTTTACGTCGCCTATCGGCCCGGACAGTCGGGCGAGGTCTCGTTCTCGGGCGGCTATCCCTTCGCGCCCGATTCGGCGGTCGAAGTGAATATCGGCGGCAATGTCTTCAAGCTGTTCACCGAGGGCGAAAGCGCATGGACCGGCTCGCCGGCCGACGACGCCAAGCTGGTCTCGGCGCTGCGTGCGGGCTCGACCGCGGTGGTGACCGGGCGCTCGGCGCGGGGCACCGTGACCAAGGACACCTTCAGCCTGTCGGGCATCACCGCCGCGACGAACAAGGCCCAGGCCGCCTGCAAATAAGCTACAGCTGCGGGAACCGCGGCGGACAGGGGCGCGAGCCCCTGTTTTCTTTTGGGCCGCCTTGCCCTATATAGGCCCATTGCCCCTTTCGCCGCCCGGACCCGCCAGCCATGAACGCCCCGTCGCCAGTCACGCCCGCCGCCCCGATCACCCAGGATCTGCTGACCATCCCGCGCAAGCTGCCCGAGACGGCGCGCCGGAACCTCGTCGGCCTGACCCGCGCGCAGTTGCACGAGGCGCTGATCGAGGCCGGCACCCCGGAACGGCAGGCCAAGATGCGCGTGGGCCAGATCTGGCAATGGATCTATCACTGGGGCGTGCGCGACTTCGCGCAGATGACCAACCTGGCCAAGGACTACCGCGCCCTGCTGGCCGAGAGGTTCGATATCGCGCTGCCCGAGATCGTCACCCGCCAGATCAGCGCCGACGGCACCCGCAAATACCTGTTGCGCATCAATGGCGGGCACGAGGTCGAGACCGTCTACATCCCCGAGGAAAACCGCGGCACGCTTTGCATCTCCAGCCAGGTGGGCTGCACGCTGACCTGTTCCTTCTGCCATACCGGCACGCAGAAGCTGGTGCGCAACCTGACCGCGGGCGAGATCGTGGGCCAGGTGCTGGTCGCCCGCGACGACCTGGGCGAATGGCCGAAGCCCGGCGCGCCCAAGGACGAGACGCGGCTGGTCTCGAACGTGGTGCTGATGGGCATGGGCGAGCCGCTGTACAACTTCGACAATGTCCGCGACGCGATGAAGGTGGTGATGGATGGCGAGGGCATCAGCCTGTCGCGCCGCCGCATCACGCTGTCGACCAGCGGCATCGTCCCCGAAATCGCCAAGACCGCCGAAGAGATCGGCTGCCTTCTGGCCGTCAGCTTCCACGCCACCACCGACGAGACCCGCGACACGCTGGTGCCCGTGAACAAGAAGTGGAACATCGAGACGCTGCTCAACGCGCTGCGCGACTATCCGCGGCTGTCGAACTCGGAACGCATCACCTTCGAATATGTGATGCTGGACGGGGTGAACGACAGCGACGAGGATGCGCGCCGGCTGGTCCGGCTGATCCGCGGCATCCCGGCCAAGGTGAACCTGATCCCGTTCAACGAATGGCCCGGCTCGCCCTATCGCCGCTCCAGCTGGGAGCGGATCGAGGCCTTCGCCGACATCGTCCACAAGGCCGGCTATGCCTCGCCCATCCGCACCCCCCGCGGCGAGGACATCATGGCCGCCTGCGGCCAGCTGAAATCCGCGACCGAGCGCGGCCGCAAATCCGCCGCCCAGATCGCGGCCGAGGCCCGCGCCTAAGACGCCATGTCTTGCGCCTGCGGCCCGGCCGCATGGGTATTTGAACAACGAAGAAGTCTTGGGCCGGCTGCGGGCTTCTTCGTTGCATAAATACCCATGCAACAGCACCGAAAGGCGGGGCGCTTCACGAATCCGGCAAGATCCGCGGCGACCTTGCCCCGCGCGCCCCGCAGTCGTAGAAGCATCGCGACCCGCGAAAGAGGTGACGCATGAGCTGTCCGAAACCCGTCGTCCTTTGCATCCTCGATGGCTGGGGCATTTCCTCGCGCCCCGAACAGAGCGCGCCCGACCAGGCCAGGACGCCGAATTTCGACCGGCTGATGCGCGACTGCCCGCATGGGACGCTGGTGACCTTCGGCCCGGACGTCGGCCTGCCCAAGGGGCAGATGGGCAATTCCGAGGTCGGGCATACCAATATCGGCGCCGGCCGCGTCGTCGCCATGGACCTGGGCCAGATCGACCTGGCGATCGAGGACGGCAGCTTCTACGAGAATGCCGCGCTGGGTGAGTTCATCCGCAAGCTCAAGGCCAGCGGCGGCACGGCGCATCTGATGGGCGTCGTCTCGGACGGCGGCGTGCATGGCCATCTCCAGCACGTCATCGCCGCCGCCCGCGCCGTGGCCGACAAGGGCGTGCCGGTGGTGGTCCATGCCGTCACCGACGGCCGCGACGTGGCGCCTACCTCGGCCGCGGGCTTCGTTACCGAGCTTCAGCGCGCCCTGCCCGAGGCCGCCCGCATCGGCACCGTCATCGGCCGCTATTACGCCATGGACCGCGACAACCGCTGGGAACGCGTCGCACGCGCCTACGGCGCCATGGTGCGCGGCGAGGGGCTGCCCGCGCCGGATGCGGCCGAGGCCGTGGCCGATGCCTATGCCCGCGACGAGACGGACGAGTTCATCCAGCCCACCGTGATCGAGGGCTATGCCGGCGCGCGGGATGGCGACGGCTTCTTCTGCCTCAATTTCCGCGCCGACCGCGCGCGCGAGATCCTGGCCGCCATCGGCCAGCCGGATTTCGCCGCCTTCGACACCGGCAGGCGGCCGCAATGGGCGGCGCTTCTGGGCATGGTCGATTACTCGGCCAGCCATGACGAATACATGCAGGCCGCCTATCCCAAGCGGCAGGTGGTCAACACCCTGGGCGCCTGGGTCGCGGCCAAGGGCCTGCGTCAGTTCCGCCTGGCCGAGACCGAGAAATATCCCCATGTCACCTTCTTCCTGAACGGCGGCAAGGAAACCCCCGAGCCGGGCGAGGACCGTTTCATGCCGGCCAGCCCCAAGGTCGCGACCTATGACCTGGCGCCCGAGATGGCCGCGCCCGAGGTCAGCGCAAAACTGGTCGAGGCCATCGAGGCGGGCTACGACCTGATCGTGGTGAACTATGCCAACCCGGACATGGTGGGGCATACCGGCAGCCTGCCCGCCGCCATCCGCGCCTGCGAGGCGGTGGACAAGGGGCTGGGCATGATGCTGGCGGCGCTGGAAAAGGCCGGCGGCGCCGCGGTGGTCATCGCCGACCACGGCAATTGCGAAACCACCATCGACCCCGAGACCGGCGGCCCGCATACCGCCCACACCACCAACCCGGTTCCGGTGATCGTCTTCGGCGGGCCCGAGGGCGCGAGCCTGCGGAACGGCCGGCTGGCCGACGTGGCGCCGACGGTGCTGGACCTGATGGGCCTGGACCTGCCGCCCGAGATGACCGGCACCTCGCTGATCGGGCGGGCATGAGAGCCAGGCTGTTCTTGCCGGTGCTGGTGGCCCTTGCCATCGGCTCGATGGCCCCGGCGCAGCCGGCGACGCCCGCGCAGGACGATTCGCCCCTGGACCTGGCCGCGCAGGAGGCGGCCGAGGCCGCCGACATGCTGCGCGCCGCCGTGGGCCAGCTGGACGAGGCGCTGACCGAGGACGACCAGGTCGCCTCGCTGACCCGGATGATCCGCGCCTATGAGCAGGGCATGGCCGCGCTGCGCGAGGGTTTGCGTCGTGCCGGCATCCGCGAGCAGGAGATCCGGGCCGAGTTCGACGCCCGCCGCGAGCGGCTGGGCCGGGTGCTGGGGGTGATGACCTCGATGCAGAAATCGCCCGAGACCGTGCTGCTGCTGCATCCCTCGGGGCCGGAATCCTCGGCCCGCGCGGGGATGATCCTGTCCTCGGTCGCGCCGGGGCTGGAAGCCGAGGCCCACGACATGCAGCAGAAGCTGGAGGAGATCCGCGCCGTGCGCGCCATCCAGCTGAACGCCGCGAACACGCTGGCGCAGGGGCTTGGTCAGGTGCAGGAGGCGCGGCGGCTTCTGGCCTCGGCGGTGACGGACCGCTCCAGCCTGCCGGTGCGCTTCGGCGAGGATCCCAGGGAATTGACCGCGCTGGTGGAATCGGCCGATACGCTGGACGCCTTCGCCTCGGGCATCGCCGGGATGGAGCAGGACGTGGGCGCGCCCATGGCCGATTTCGAAGGCGCGCAGGGCAGTCTGCCGCTGCCGGCCCTGGGCCGGGTGCTGCGCCGCTATGACGAGCCCGATGCCGCGGGGGTGCGCCGGCCGGGCATGGTCATCGCCACCGCGCCCGCCGCGCTGGTCACGTTGCCCTGGCCTGCGACAATCCGCTATCGCGGTCCGCTGCTTGATTACGGCAATGTGATGATCGTTGAGCCCGCGCGGGGGTATCTGATGATATTCGCCGGTCTGGCGCAGGTCTTCGGCGAGACGGGCGACGTCCTGACGGCAGGAGAGCCGGTGGGGCTGATGGGCGGGCAAGAGCCGCCCGCGCAGGAGTTCGGCGCCGAATTCGTCGCCGATGCCGCGGCCGGGGGCGGTGCTGGACAGAGCGAGACACTGTATGTTGAACTTCGCAAGGGCAAGGAAACACTGGACCCGGCAGAGTGGTTCGTGATGAATCCCATTGTCGGAGAGGCCGCGGACGGGACAAGCCGCAACGCAACCGGGCAGGACGGAGCTGAATGAAACATTATCTTCTGGCAGGGGCGATCGGCACGCTTGCGGGCATCACCGTCGCCACCCAATTCGCCGGCCCGCTGGTCGCACAGGAATCGGGCAGGAACGCCTCGGTCTATGAACAGCTGGACCTGTTCGGCAACGTGTTCGAACGGGTGCGCGCCGATTACGTCGAGCAGGTGGACGACAAGAAGCTGATCGAGGCGGCGATCAACGGCATGCTGACCTCGCTCGACCCGCACAGCTCGTTCCTG
>JAANMV010001103.1_pt1 | contig 30998 bp, 24 predicted proteins | sample 7279661 | NCBI WGS metagenome assembly JAANMV01 (sample SAMN14094540, study PRJNA606508) | bioreactor metagenome | isolation source: A lab-scale SPAN reactor treating ammonium-rich wastewater day 121 | place: Ireland: Galway | collected 2017-05-16
CCCCACCGCTGCTCGAGGAACTCCTCCACGAGCACGGCGTGCGCCGCGATGCGCCGTCGGACCTCGATCGGCGTCGTGGTCCGCAGGCTGAGCCAGTCGTCCCTGATCGCGGACAGACACGAAGGCTCCAGAACGAGGATCGACTCGGCGCGGTCGTCCTCGAGCCACGGGAGCAGCCGATTGATCGTCCGGTCGATCGTCGTTCTGGCGTCTTCGAGCAGCCCCGTGGAGATCATCGCCCTGCCGCAACACCCCGCATCGGCGAGCGCGACGCGGTATCCGAAGGCGGAGAGCACGCGAACGGCCGCCTCGCCCAGCCCGCGCTCGCCGTAGAGCGTGAAGCAATCGCCGAACACCACGACCGTTTGCGCACCTCCCCGGAGATCATCGGGTCGCCTGATAACGCGACCACGCACGCGCCGATGCAGCGGCGCGGCGAACTCCGGCAGCGTGCGCCGGCGGTCGATGCCGAGGAGACGCTCCGCCATGCGGCGCGCGACCCCGGTGCGATTCACAGCATTCGCCAGACGGGGCGTCAACGACGCCACGCGCGAGAGTTCTCGCACTCGCCCGAAGACCCTCGCGACGAACGGTGCGCCGCCACGCGCCCGATAGCCCTGGGCCAGGTACTCCGCCTTCAGTTTCGCGACGTCAACGTTGCTCGGACATTCCGCCTTGCACGCCTTGCACGAGAGGCACAGGTCGAGCGTGGCGAGCGTTTCGGCGTCGTTCCATGCGGGCGAGCCGACCTCGCCGCCGGGGAACTGGCCGGTGATGGCGAGGCGCAGGGCGTTGCCGCGACCGCGCGTCGAGTGCCGCTCGTCCAGCGTGCCCATGTACGACGGGCACATGGTCCCGCCGCGTTTCTTTCGGCAGACGCCCGCGCCGTTGCACTGCTCGACAGCGCCGCCGAACCCGTGCTGCCCTGCGTAGTCGAAGTACGTGTCCACGATCGGCGCTCGCACGTCCGCGCAGATCGGGCGCACTCTCAGTTTTTCCGTGATCGACTCGACCCCCGGCCCGCCGCGACCGAGCGCGTCGCCTGCGCCCAGCGGCGCCACGATGTTGCCGGGGTTGAGCAGGTTCTGCGGGTCGAAGAGCGTCTTGACCTCGCGGAACGCGCGCACGAGTTCCGGGCCGTAGAACCGCTCGATGAGCGGCGATCGAACCCGCCCGTCGCCGTGCTCGCCCGACATCACGCCGCCGAGATCGCGGGCGAGGTCGGCGACCTCGACGGCGATCGACCGCAGGAGCGCGAGGTCGCTCTCGTCGTGCAGGTCGATCATCGGTCGCACGTGCAGCACGCCCACGGAGGCGTGCGCCCAGTACGCCGCCTTCGTCCCGTGCCGCGTCACGATCTCCCGGAATCGGCGCACGAACTCTGCCAGCCGCTCGACGGGGACGGCGTTGTCCTCGACGAAGGTCACCGGCTTGCGATCTCCCGGCACGCCGTGCAGCAGCGGCTCGCCCGCCTTGCGGAGCGCCCACGCCCGCAGCATCGCCGAAGGTTCGACATGCAGCATTGCCGGCACACCGGGCAACAGCCCACGCAGCGCGGCGAAACCCGCGTCGATCTCGCCGCGGTCACGCTCGGCGGAGAACTCGACGTACAGCACCGCCGCCGGCGTCACGCCGTTCACCACCGGCAGCACGTCCAGCAGCCGCGAGCAGCCGGGATTCGCCCTCGCCAGCGAAAGCACCATGTCGTCGAGCAGTTCGACTGCCGTCGGCCTCAGCGCGAGGATCGGCGCGACCTTCTCGACCGCCTCGTCGAGCGACGCGAACCCAACCACCGCCAGCCCGCGCGCGACCGGCAAAGGCGAGAGCAGCAACTCCGCGCCGAGCGTCACCGCGAGCGTCCCTTCGCTGCCGCACAGCATCGGCGCAAGATTCACGTCCAGCGGGGGCACGCCCGCGTCCAGCTGCCGGAGCACTTCGTCCAGACCGTACCCCGCGTTGCGCCGGACCGTCTTCGGATATCTCTCGCGGATCAACCCGGCCTGTGCTCGGACGATCTCGACCACCCCCCCGGTCAGATCGGCCACGCGCGGCTGCACGCGGGCCGCGCCCGGACCGAACCGCACCTGTGTTCCGTCGGCCAGACACGCCTCGATCGAGAGAAGGTTCTCGCTCGTCCGTCCGTAGCGGATCGACCGTGCCCCTGCCGCGTTGTTGCCGATGCACCCCCCGACGTTCGCGTGTCGGCTTGTTGCCGGGTCCGGCGGCCAGAAGAGGCCCAGCGGCGCCAACCGCTCGTTCAGTTCGTCCACGCACACGCCAGGCTCGACCCGGCAGCGCCGCGCTCCGGCATCCACCGACGGCACGCCCCGGCAGTTCACGGAGAAATCGATCACGACGGCCCGGTTCGTGCACTGCCCGGCGAGGCTCGTCCCGCCGCCGCGCGGCAGGATCGGCAGCCCACGCGAAGCGCAGAACTGCACCGCGCGAACAGCGTCCTTGACCGACGCGGGAATCACGACCGCCAGCGGCTCGACCTGGTAGAGAGACGCGTCGGTCGCGTAGAGCATCCTGTCGTGCAGGCCGAGCCGGACCTCGCCCTCCACCGCCGCTGCAAGTTCGCGTCCAAGCCCGTCGAGGCCCGCGCGAACCGAACCCCCTTCGAGCACCGGCAGCCCTGCCATGCGACCTCCCGCGCCACTATACGGCCCGGCACGGCGTGTCACGCCGGCGCAACTCGCCCCCCAGCCGGCACCCGCTCCAAGCCCGCGACGGTACCTAGGCTGCGCCGGGCCTGTTCACTCGCCCGAGCCAGGAGACGAACCGTGAAACACTCGACCGCCGCGCTCGTGCTCGCCGCCGGGATGGCGCTCGCCGCGCCGCACGCCGCCCTCGCCATCGGCGACGGGGCCGACTCGCTGCCCATCAGCCAGATCACGCTCTACCGATCGGGGGTCGGCTCGTTCGTTCGGCAGGGCGTCGTCGAGGGTGACGCGCAGGCCAGCCTCCGCTTCCGCACCGAGCAGGTGAACGACATCCTCAAGTCGATGGTCGTGCTCGACCTCGACGGCGGCACGGTGGCCGGTGTGACCTACGCCTCGAAGGAGCCGCTGGAACGCCGCCTGCGGGCGTTCGCGGTGGACATCTCCGATGACCCGAGCCGGGCCGTCCTGCTCACGCGACTGCGAGGGGCCCAGGTGCTCGTGCGCACGACGGAAGGCGAAGAGCGCGGGGCCGTGCTGGGCGTCGAGGCGCGGAACGTCGTGCATCCCCAGACGAACCGTTCGACGGTCGAGCACTCGCTGAACCTGCTCACGGCCCAGGGTGTGCGGACCGTGCAACTCGACTCGGTGCGCTCGTTCCAGGTGCTCGACGCAGCCCTCGCCGACGAACTGAACAAGGCCCTCGCCGCGCTGGCCGAGCACCGGGCGGACACGACGAAGTCGGTGGCGATCGACTTTACAGGTCGCGGGTCGCGCCGCGTGGTCATCGCCTATGTGCAGGAGACGCCGGTGTGGAAGACCTCGTACCGGCTGGTGCTGCCCGAGGAGGGCGGCGATGCCGGGCCGCGGCTCCAGGGGTGGGCCATCGTCGAGAACACCACGGATGAGGACTGGCAGAACGTGCGGCTGGCGCTCGTCGCCGGCCAGCCGGTGAGTTTCCGCATGGACCTCTACGAGCCGCTGTACCTCGACCGCCCCGAGGTGCCCGTGCCCGTCGCGTCCGGGGTCACGCCGCGCGAATACGCCGCCGGCGTCGGCAAAAGCCCGATGCGTGATGCACAGGAGGAGAGCGCGACCGAGAGGAGGCGAGGAGCCACGGCGCGTCTCCTCATGCCGGGAGCGCCCACCGCCGCGATGGACAAGGAGGCGGGTGACTTCTCGGCCGGGTTCACGGCGGAGATGCTCGGGCGCTACGTCGCCGGCTCGCGTGCCACCGCCGCGCAGGAGGGCGAGGTTTTCCAGTACGTCCTCGATACGCCGGTCACGGTCGCGCGCCAGCAGTCCGCCATGCTGCCGATCCTCTCCGCCCTGATCGACGCCCGGCGCGTCAGCATCTTCAACCGCAACGACGGCCTCTCCAGCCCCATGCGCGGCGTCGAGATCACGAACACCAGCGACCTGCAACTCATGCCAGGCCCGATCGCCGTCTTCGACGGCGCGGCCTACGCGGGCGACGCCCAGATCGGCCACGTCCCCGCGGGCGACAAACGCCTCCTCGCCTACGCCGTCGATCTGGACGTGGCCGCGACGACCACCGACCGGGGTGCATCCTCGGTGCGCAAGGTCCGGATCGTGGACGGCCTGATCGAGCAGACCACGCAGCAGCAGCACACGGTCGAGTACGCCTTCGAGAACAAGGATCGCGAGCAGGGGCGAACCATCATCGTCGAGCACCCGCGACTCGAGGGCTGGGAACTCGTGGACACCGCCGAGCCGAAGGAACGCACACAGGACACGCTGCGTTTTGAGGTGTCGGCCAAGGCCAACGACACGGCGAAACTGGCCGTGACGCAGCAGATCGTGCAGAGCCAACGGCTCGAGCTGCTCTCCTACGACCTGCCCACGCTGCTGGCGCACCAGCAGGCGGGGCGTGCATCGGCGAAGGTCGTCGAGGCGTTCCGGGAGGCCGCCCGGCGGCAGGCCCTCGTCCAGGAGGCGGAGAGGACGATCGCCCGGCTCCAGAACGAGCGCAACGAGATCAACACCGACCAGCAGCGCGTCCGCCAGAACATGCAGACCGTGGACCGCCAGAGCGACCTCTACACGCGCTACGTCAAGCGGCTCTCCGACCAGGAAACCCGCCTCGAACAGATCGGCGCGGAGATCACGCAGGCGACGAACGAGCGCGAACGCCTCCGGGCGGAACTGGCCGCGTACCTGCGGAGTCTGAACGTCGAGTGAACAAACGAGCCGCGACCGTGAGGGAGCGGTTCACCCTCACACGGCTTCACCCTTCACTCCGTCAACCACGCCAGCGCGATCTGCACCATTACCACGGCCAGCGCGGCCGCCATGACGAGCAGCACGACCGGGTGCGCGGGCGTGCGCTCGCGCTGAGCCGGCCGCACGAGCCGGAGCCGCGGCTCGACGCTCGGGCCGTGCAGCCCTTCGCCCAGTCGGGCCGCGTCCTGCACGATGGCGATCACGAGGTTCGTGTCGAACGGGCGCAGGCCGAGGTTCACGCCCAGCGCGACGAGGCGGTCGCGCTTCTCCGGCGGCAGGACGGCGGCACGACCGCCCTCCAGCGAGGCCGCCACTCGGACCGCCATCGCCCAGCGGGCGTCTGACGCGGTCAGCGCGGCCGCGGAGCGGTTCTCGACCTCGACCGCGTGGGCCGCGTCCGCCCATCGGATGTCCGGGGCAGCGTCGTCCGTGCGCACCGTTCGCCGACGCGGCAACGTCCCGGCGTTGACCACTCGCAACGCGGGCACGCCGACTCGGGACTGAAAACGCGGGTCCGTCACTCGCCATTTCTACGGGCGAACGGTGTGCCCGGCTCGCAGCATGCTCCGCCAGGCGCACAATCGCCGTTATTGGGACTCGCCCCGCGGCCGATACACTTCCCGCCCGGCACCGCATGACTCCCCCACGATTCGGCCAGAGAGCCATCGCGTGAGCGACCCCCGACCCGCAACGCCCGCTGCGCCGCTCCCCGAGGTCCGCACGCCTCTCGCGCCCGCCGATGCGCTTGCGCGGCTCTCGACCGCCGCCCGGCGCGGCCGCCTGCCCGACTACCGGCCGCTCGATGACACGGCCTTTGAGGCCGAGGCGTTCGCCACGCCGTTCACGCACGTCCTCAGGGGACGGTTTGCCGACGGGCAGGACGGCACGACGCGGATCACCTTCGACCTGCGGCGCCCGTGGCCGATGCCGGCGGTCTTCGCGGTCGTGCTCGCCGTCACGGTCTGGCCGGGCGTGCTGCTGACGGACTCGCTGCTGGCGACGTACTGGCCGGCCTACGGCGGGTGGACGACGCGCATGCCGTGGCTGACCTACGCCTGGTACCTGCCGCTGACGGCCCTCCCGCTGCCGTGGGCGTGGCGTGCGTGCGTGCGCCGGTCGGCGGCGATGGCGCGCGAGTCCGCCCGCGAGACGATCTCGAAGATCGCCCGCGAGACGGACGGCACGCTGGCCGGCGCGGCGTGATGCGCGCCGGGTTGCACGTCACTTGACGTCCTTGCCCTCGACCACGTCCAGCGGCTTCGGATAGGGGTGACCGACGAACTCGCCCCGCTTCAACTTGCCGATGTACGTGTGGTAGGCCTTCATCGCCTGCGACCCGAAGATGAGCATGATCGGGATGTTGGCGAAGAGCATGACGCCCGTGCCGAGCGCGGTCCACGAGTCGAGCTGGGCGTCCGTGCGGATGAAGCCGAGCGTCGAGATGATGATGAGTGCGCAATAGCACACCTTGTAGAGCATGACGCCCCCGTTGCCGACGAGGTAGACGATCCCCTGCTCGCCGTAGTAGGCCCAGGAGATCATGGTCGAGACGGCGAAGAGCCAGCATGCGATGGTGACGAGCCACATCCCCAGGCCCGGCATCACGCGGTCGAAGGCGTGTCCGGTCAGGGCGGCACCGACGAAATCGTTGTAGAGACCCGGGCTGTCGAGTCGCGGCTCGTTGGGGGATGAGTACGGGGCCCAGGCGATGCGCAGCGTGCCGTTCACGTCCTGAACCAACCCTCGGAGGCGGTGCAGATCGCGGCCGGTGCGCGAGTCGTGGTCGCCGTGGACGATCATGAACACCGTGTTGCCCGCACGCCACGCCCCGCTGATGCGCCTGGCCTCGGCCGTCTTCTCCGGAACGCCCTCGGTCCGGGGCACCCACCGGGACGAGTCCGTCCCGAGCGCGACGACGGCCGAACGCGGCCAGACCTTGTACGCGGGTTCGCCCGGGCCGGTCTCGCCGTTGAGGAAGGCTACTTCCGATTCGCTCTCACCGATGAGCACGCCGTGGATGGTCCGCGATCGGGTTCCCTCCTGCACGGTCAGTGCGCGGGCGTTCTCGAGGGCGGGCATCGAGTCAAAGGTCGCTTCCGCTTCGCGGTTCCACGCGCCGCTGAGCAGGATGACGAGCGTCGTCAGGGTGCAGACGACGATGGTGTCGATGAACGGCTCGAGGCCCGAGACGACGCCCTCGCGGACCGGCTCGTTCGTCTTGGCGGCGGAGTGGGCGATGGGGGCCGACCCCTGGCCCGACTCGGACGAGAACAACGCCCGCTTCATGCCCCACAGGAAGGCGTACCCGGCGGTGCCGCCGAGGAACGCGCCGCCGGCCTCGGCGGGCGTGAAGGCCGAGACGACGATGAGTTTCAGCATGTTCGGGATGTCGCCGATGTGCACGACGAGGACGTACACCGCCGCCAGCAGGTACAGGATGCACATGAGCGGCACCAGCCGCCCGGCCACCGCGCCGATGCGCTTGATGCCCCCGATGATGACCATGCCGACGAGGATCGCGAGGATCACGCCGACCACGAACTTCGGCACGGCCGGGAAGTAGCTGTTGGTGATCTCGGCGACGTTCCAGGCCTGGAACATGTTGCCGCCGGTGATCGCCGAGATGATGAGCGTGACGCAGAAGATGCCGCCGACGATCGCGCCCAGCGGCTTGAGCGCGGGGCTCCACTTCTCGAAGCCCTTCTGCGCCACCCACATCGGCCCGCCGTGCGGGTTCTCGGGGTCGTCGGTGTTGCGGTAGAGCATGGCGAGCGTGACCTCGGTCATCTTCAACGCCATGCCGAAGATGCCCACCATCCACATCCAGAAGACCGCGCCTGGCCCGCCCAGCGCGATGGCCAGCGCGACGCCGCCGATGTTGCCCAGCCCCACCGTCGCCGAGAGCGCGGTCGAGAGCGCCTGGAAGTGGTTGATCGCGCCCGGGTCGGCCTTGTTGTCGTACTTGCCGCGGATCACCTGCACGCCGTGCGTCAGCGCGCGGTACTGCCCGAAGCCGGACCAGATTGTGAACATCACGCCCGTGGCGAGCACGATGTACAGGACGTAGTCGTGCCAGAGCACGCCGTTGATCACGTCGATGAAGTCGGTCAGGGCTTGCATGTCGGCTCCGTGCTGTGGGTCGCCGGCGCGATGCGGCCCTGGTCCGGCGGGCCGCGCGAGGGCGTCCGTGTCTGTCCCGGGCGCGACCCCGCCGCCCCGGGCGAGCGGGGAGTATCGTCGATCCTGCATGTGGTGTCCAGAGGCCCTGGTCGAGGCCTGCACAGCCGCCCTCCGGGCCGAGGCCCGTCGTCTCGACGCCGAGCAGGCCGTCCACGGCCTCGACGCCCTCGACGAGACCGCCTTCCACCCCATCCTCGCCGCCGGCCTCGCGGACGCCGGCTTCGGGGCGCTCCGCGAGCAGCCCTACCCCGGCGAGCCGACCCGCCGCGCACGGCACGCCGAGCGGAAGCGGTGCGACCTGGTCGTGCTCGAACGCCCGGGGCTGCGCCTCATGGACGAGACGGTCGAGCTGCGGGAGCGCGACCGGGCCGCGGGCACTCTCTTCGAGGCGTCCGCCGCGGCTGAGCGGATGCCCCAGGGCGCCGTCCCCCCCTCCGACGCGGCGTGGCTCGAAGTGAAGGCCGTCGGACAGTTCACCTACGTCGAGGGGTTCGCCGGGCCGAACCGGCACTACGCCGCCGAGCTGGTCGGCGGTCCGCTCGCCGACGCCCGCAAGCTCGCCGGCGAACGCGCCATCCGGCTCGCGGGCGTGCTCATCATTCTCTTTACCGCCGACGCCGCGACCGCCGAGCACGACCTGCACGCCCTCGCGCACAAGGCCCTCGACCGCGGCCTGCCCGTCGGCGCGCCGATCCTCGACGGCTTCGGCCTGATCGACCGCATCGGCAACGCACGGTGCACCGTCGCGCTCCTGCCCGTGCGACCCGGGCCGGACTGATCGCGCGACGGTTCGGACCCGCGTGGCTATCGGCCTCCCGCGCGGGGGGCTTGAGCCGCGACGCGGGGTTCATCCGACGATCCCCGGGGATCAGCGACGGATCCCCGGGGTCCAGCGACGGATCCCCGGGGCGCAGCAGCCGGAACGCAGGGACCGAAGACAGAACCCGCGGGTCAGACCGTCTCGGCCGCGACGCTCATCAGCCCGAGCGACTGCTCGACGGCATCGGCCGCGCTGCGGGCCGCGTGCCGGCCCGCGAACTTCTCCGCGATCCGCGCCATCTCCGCCCGCTGCCGGGCCGCGAGCGACGGGTCCGCGAGCAGCCGCAGGGCGTGCTCGGCGATCGGCTCCGGGCCGCCGAAGTGCGGCACCAGCTCCGGCACGATCTCCCGCCCCGCGATCAGGTTCGGGAGCGTGAAGAACTCGGTCGAGAGCACCCACCGCGCCAGCAGCACGTACACCAGCGGGTTCGAGCGGTAGACGATGACCATCGGCCGCTGCTGGCGGGCGATCTGGAGCGTGACCGTGCCGCTCACGACCAGTGCCAGCTCGCACCAGTGGATGACCGCGTCGGCCCGCCCCGCCACCACGCTGAGCGACCCGGGCCAGCCGCCGTGGCCCGCCGCGATCGCTCGCAGCCGCTGCTCGACGGCCGGCGTCGTCGCGGCGACCACGCCGACCGCCCCCTCGTGCGCCCGGCCGATCGCCCGGAACGCCTCCAGCAGCAGCGGGAAGTTCTTCGTGATCTCGGCGGGCCGCGAGCCGGGCATCAGGGCGATGCGGGGCGATCCTTCGGGCAGTCCCGCCGCGGCCTCGTCGAGCGCGGCCCGGTCCAGCGGCCGGTCGAAGAGCGGGTGCCCGATGAACCGCGCCGGGATCCCCCGCTCGCCGAACCACGCCTGCTCGAAGGGGAGCAGGCAGAGCAGCAGATCGGTCAGCCGGCGCAGCTTGTGGATGCGCCACCCCCCCCACGCCCAGACCTGCGGCGCGACCAGGTGCACGATGCGCAGCCCCATCGACCGCGCGATCCGGCAGATCGGGAAGTTCGCCGCGGGCGAGTCCACCGGCACGAGCAGCCGCACCTCCGGGTGCCGCTCGAGCCACGCCCGCACCCGCCGGTTGATCCGCTGGTGCTCGCGCACCTTCGCCAGCCCCGGCACGCCCATCACCGCGTCCTCGCCCGTGCGCTCGACGAGCGTCGCCCCCGCGGCCGCCATCTTCGGCCCGCCCCAGGCGTAGATCGGGAGCGTCGGGTGCCGCGAGCGGAGCTCGCGCACGACCGCCGCGGCGTGATCGTCCCCGCTCGGCTCGAAGGCCGTGAAGAGCACCCCCGACACCTCGGGCGCGACGGCGGGCAGGCTCTCGGCGCGACGGCTCAAGGACGGACTCAAGCGACCGGCGGGCGGCAAGTCAACGCCGGCGCGTCGCCGTCAGAACCCCGCGGCCCGGAGCCACTCCGAAGGCTGGCGGCCCAGCGCAATGGCCACGGCGACCAGCGATTCGAGGCTCGGCAGGTGCGCGCCGCGCTCGATCGAGCTCAGCTGGCTCACGCTCACGCCGGACTCGTCGGAGAGCTCCTTGAGCGTCCAGCCGCGCTCCGTCCGCGCCAGCCGGATGTGCCGCCCGAGCTCCTGGCGCAGCCGGTCCTGCGGCCGCTCGCCGAGATGGAACGCCGCCGCCGCCTGCGCGAGCGTCCGGCGCAGCTCCTCCACCGAGAACGGCTTGGCGAGATAGTCGAAGACGTCCTGCCGGAACGTCTGCCGCATGCTGTCCAGCGACGGGTAGCCCGTGACCACGATCACGCACAGCCGCGACCACCGCCGGCGGATCTCGGCCAGCACCTCCTCGCCGCTGTGCGGCCCCATCTTGATGTCCAGCAGGACCACGTCCGGCAACGCCCGCTCGCACTCGGCGTAGAACGCCGCCGGCGTCGCCACCGCCCGCACCTCGTGCCCCTCCTCCTCGAGCACGCGGCGGACGTACTCGCGGAAGTCGTCGTCGTCGTCGAGCGCGACGATCGACAGCCGGTGCGGCACGGGTTCGCTTTCAGCGGGCGTCACGGAACGTTCTTCGCCTCCTCGCTTCTGCCGGCCGCGTCCTCCGCGGGCGCGGGGAGCACGACCTCGAACACCGCCCCGGACCTGCCGGGACGGTTGCGGGCCAGCATAACGCCGCCGTGCTCCCGCACGATGCCCTCGGCCACCGCCAGCCCCAGCCCGGTGCCGCGGGCGTCCAGCGTCGTGCTCACGAACGGCTCGAACATCCGCGAGAGGACCGCCGGCTCGATGCCGGGGCCGTTGTCCGTCACCGTGAGGGCGATCCAGTCGCCCCCGTCCCGGCGGGACAACGTTGCTTCGACTTCGACCGCGGGACGGCCGTTGGACTGCGACCGGCCCGCCCCGCGCCGGGCGGCATCGACCGCGTTCCGCACGAGGTTCACCAGCACCTGCACGAGCCGATCGCCGTCGCAGTCGAGTTCCATCGCATCGGGCACGCGATCCACCATCTCGACGTCCGCCGAGCCTCGGTCGAGTCGGACGAGCGTCAAGGCCTCCTCGACGAGCGGCCGCAGGCGAACACGCGCGGTCTCCGGCGGTCGGGCGCGCGCGAAGTCCAGCAGGCTCTCGCTCAGGCGTTCGAGCCGCCGCACCACCCGGAGCATGAGCTCCGCCTCGGCGGCGTCGACGCGGTGCGTCGGCTCGGCGGCCAGCTTCTCCACGAGTCCCTTGAGCACCGCCAGCGGCGTGTTCAGCTCGTGCGCGATGCCCGCCGACATCATCCCCAGGCTCGCCAGCCGGTCCGCGTCCGCGAGGTTCCGGCGGGCCGTTTCCAGCAGGTGGTTCTTGCGCCGCAGATCGGTCGCGACTTCCTCCAGCCGAGAGAGCGCATCGGCGAGCGCGGCCTCGTGCCGGCGCAGCGACACGATCGACCGGTTCCGCGACCGCATGATGTCCCCGAGTTCGTCGGCCGGGATCGCGGATTCGGGGATGATCTCCTCCGAGGCACGCCCGGCCTGCACGGCCTCGTCCGCGGCGAGAATGCGGCGGATCGGTGAGTAGACCTGCCGCGGCAGCACGAAGACCTCGAACGCCGCCGCGATCAGCCCGTAGAACGACAGCAGCGCGAGCGCGACCAGGCCGTACAGCCTGAGCACGGCCGACCGCGCCGCCTCGATCCGCGCCCGCGCGGTGACGAACACGCCCTCGCCCTCCTCCCACGCGACGAAGAGCGCCGCGACCTGGCTCTCGTCGTCCGCCGGCGCTCCGGTCGGGGTCCACGGTCTCGACCGCGCGAGCGCGGCGAGGCCCGGGTCAAGCCCGAGTTCCTCCGCGCTGCCGGCACGCAGTTCAAGACCGCGCTCGCGGGCCGACGCGCTCGACGCAAGCGCGGCCAGGTCCGCCGACGAACCGCCCGCCCGCGCCTCGGCCGCGACGAGGCGCAACGCGAGCGCGGCGTGATCGGCCTCGGCCTCGCGGACGACCTTCGCGAGCGCGGGCCGCAACGCGAGCAGCAGCATCGCCGTCAGGGCGAGCGAGAAGCACGTGTGCAGCACGATCAACTTCCGCCGCACGCCCATGCCGAAGAGCGGCTGACGACGGCGCTTGTCGCTCCGCGTGCAGGCTTCCCCCCCACCACCCTCACCTAGACTCGCCCCGTGATCGGCCACGGTGGATCGTTCGAGACGCGCTCGCCCGGGGCAAGCGCCCAGGCGGCGGACGCCAGGGACGCGGCCACGCGCCTGGTCGCCCACCACGCGCGCCGCTTCCCGAACCTCGAACCCGCCGAACTCCCCGAGTCGGGGCTTGATGCGCGCGATGCGGCCTTCGCGCACGCCATCGCGGACGCCTGCGTGCGCCGCTGGCTCACGCTCCGCTATCTGCTGGAACGATGCCTGTCGCGCCCGTGGTGGAAGGTCGAGCCGAAGGTGCAGGCCGCGCTGCTCGTCGGTGCGGCCCAGCTGCTCTTGCTCGACCGCGTGCCCACGCACGCCGCCATCGACGAGACGGTCGAGTGGGCGAAGCGGCACGTGCGGCCGGGGGCTGGCGGGATGGTGAACGCCGTCCTGCGTGCGCTCGCGAAGTTGCGCGCGCCGGACGGGTCGGGCGAGCGGGCGCTGCGCGAGCGGGCGACGCTCGCCCGGGACGAGTTGCCGCTCTCCGACGGCCGTGCGCTCGCCCTGGCCGGGCCGGCGCTCCCCGACGACCCCGTCGCGCGCCTGGGCGTGGCGACAAGCCTGCCCGAATGGCACGTCCGCCGCTGGGTGAAGAGGCACGGCCATGACTGGTCGCGGTACCAGGCGTTGCACACGCTCGTGCCGCCGCCCACGGTGCTGAACGTCGCCCACGCCGCGTCGCCGTTGCCGGCGGACACGCCGGTGGAGCCGCACGATGCGTCGGGTCACCTCGTGTGGACCGGTCCCCGCACCGCGCTCGTTGCGCTGCTGCGGAGCCGATCCGACGTCTGGGTGCAGGACGCCGGCTCCGCGCTCTCCGTCGGCGCGGCGGCGAACGAGCGACCTTCGCTTATCGCCGACGTCTGCGCCGGGCAAGGCACGAAGACCCGCCAACTGGCCGCGTTGTTCCCGAGTGCCCGGATCGTGGCGACGGACGTGGACGACTCGCGGCGCGCCGTGCTGGCCGAGACCTTCGCCCGGCATCCCGGCGTGGAGGTCATCGACCCTTCCCTCCTGCGGCAGCGTTGCGACGGGCGAACCGACCTCGTGCTCCTCGACGTGCCGTGCAGCAACAGCGGCGTCCTCGCCAGGCGGGCCGAGGCTCGCTACCGCCTCGGAGAACGCCAGCTCGAACGGCTGACGGGCACCCAGCGGCAGATCATCGCTGACTCGATCCCGTTGCTCTCTCCGCGCGGTCGCATCCTTTACTCGACGTGCAGCCTCGAGCCGGAGGAGAACGAGGGGATGGTCGAGTGGGCGGGCAGGTGGCACCGATTCTCACCCGCACGCGGCGGCCTGGCCGCGCCGACCGGCCTGCCGGGAGAATCTCACAACTCGTACCGCGACGGCTCGTTCGCTTCGCTTCTGGCACGATGACACGCCGAAAATGAGGGCGGGCCTCGGGCGTGGGGGCTACACTGTCCGCCACCCCTCCGGGGGCCTCGCGTGCGGCGACGGAACGCCGACCGAGTGCGCCGGGTCCGGTCCTTTCGCTCCGCCGAGGTGAGGCCGATGAACTTGCTGGACATCCTCACCCCCGAGTGCATTCGCGCGCCGCTGCACGCGGCCGACAAACGCGGGGTGATCGATGAACTGGTGGACCTGCTCGCGGTCGCGGGCAAGGTCGAGAACCCGGCCGCGCTCAAGGAAGCTGTCTGGACCCGCGAGCAGACCCGCACGACGGGCATCGGGCACGGCTTGGCCATCCCACACGGCAAGTGCCCGGGCATGCCCGCGCTCGCCATGGCGCTCGGACGACCAGCCCAGCCGCTCGACTTCGAGGCCATCGACAATCAGCCCGTGCGCCTCGTCGTCCTCCTGGCCAGCCCCGCCGACCGGACGAGCGACCACATCCAGGCTCTCGCCCGCATCAGCCGCCTGATGACGATGGAAGACTTCCGCGAACGGATGTACAACGCGGCGAGCGCTCAGGAAATCTGGGAACTCCTCAGGGCGGCCGAATCCCGGTCCTGAACCCGAGCGTCACCCGCCGCGTCGGCGGCGCGGCATGCGACGATGACGCCGGCCAACGCCTCCAACCTGCCGAGCGCACGGTCCGCCTGGGACCGGAAGACCACGAACGGGAAGAGCGTCGCCAACGCCACAACCAGCCCGAACGCGGTCGTGTACAGCGCTTCCCCGATGCCTCCCGCCACCAGCGCGGGGTCCGTGACGACCTCCGCCCCGCCGAGCAGCCGGAAACTGCGGATGATGCCCGTCACCGTGCCGAGGATGCCGAGCATCGGCGCTGCGGTGATGATCGTCGAGAGCGGTACGGCGAACCGTTCGAGGGCGGGACGCATCGCCTCGATCTGCTCGGCGGCGAGCGCTTCCAGAGCCTCGCGCGACGCCTCGCCCGAACCAAGCAGCGATGCCGCGAGACGCCCGTAGACCGACGCGTCCGAGTCCGCGAGCGCAGTGGCCGCGGCAACGTCGCCCTTCCGCAGCCTTGACGTGATCTTCGCCAACCGCCGCACCCGACCCCGGCTGTGCGTGCTCATCCAGAAGGCGGCCCGCTCGAAGCACAGCGCGCCCGCCAGCAGGCTCAACGCCAGCAGCGGGTACATGACCCACCCGCCGGTGCGGAAGATCTCGACCAGCAACTGCACCCAGCCCGGCATAGGCCCGGATCGTAGCGAGACGGAACGGGCGCCGGCGTTCGCCCTCTATACTCACGCCCCGTGTGCCCACGTTGCCCGAGCTCCATTCCTGCCGCGCCGAACGCCGCCGTCTCCGGGGCGAGCGGTCTGTCCCACCGCACGGTCGCGCCGCTCGAATCGATCGAACGTGAACTCGCTTCGAGCATCGAACGGGCCGGTTACCCGGGCGTCCTGGACGCGGCGGTTCGCTACGCGGCTCTCGACGGCGGAAAGCGGCTGCGACCGCTGCTGGCGTGGCACGCCTGCCGAACCGTCTGCGGCCGAGGCGAGCCTGCCCTGCCGGTCTGCGCCGCTGTAGAACTGGTCCACGCCTTCAGCCTCGTCCACGACGACCTGCCGTGCATGGACGACGACGATCTGCGCCGCGGTCGGCCCACGCTGCATCGGCACGCGGGCGAGGCCGTTGCACTGCTCGCCGGCGACGCCATGCTCGCGCTCGCCTTCGCGACCGTCGCCCGTGTCTCCGATACCGCGCTCTCCTCGTCGCTCGCCACGGAACTCGCGCAGGCGACCTCGGCGATGATCGTCGGCCAGACGCTCGACACGCTCGGGCACGACGAACTCGCTCCGACGCACGCGACGCTCGAACGCATCCACGCCAAGAAGACGGGCGCGCTCATCCGAGCCGCGGTTCGCATGGGCGCGATCGTGGGCCTGCGCGAGCCGGGGGGGCAACCGGAGTGCCCCGACCCTCTTGCCGCCCTGACGGACTACGCCGAGGCCATCGGCCTGCTCTTTCAGATCATCGACGACCTGCTCGACGTCGAGCAGACGCACGAACAGACCGGCAAGCGAACCGGCAAGGACGCCGCCGGCGGGAAACTCACCTATCCCGGGTTGCTCGGCATCGAGGCGTCACGCCGAGCGGCCTCCGAACTCCATGCTCGCGCCGTCGTCGCTCTCAACCCACTCGGCCCCGGGGCGGCCGCGCTCCGAGAACTGGCGGACTACATCGCTGTTCGGACGAAATAGAGGCTCACGCGAACGCGGGAACGACCGGCACCGAAGAATCCGGGCCGACCCCAGCGTGACAATGGACTACACTGATTTCAGAATCTATTGAAAGCCGGCCGCCCGGCACCAGGAACCCGAATGTCCATCCTCGAAACCATCCATAGCCCTGCCCAGCTCAAGGGGATGGGCGTCGAACACCTGGAGACACTCGCGGCAGAGATCAGAGAGGCCATCGTCCGGCAGGTCGCGCACTCCGGCGGCCACCTCGCCCCGAACCTCGGCGTTGTCGAGCTCACGATCGCTCTGCACGCGGTCTTCGACTTCGCCCATGACCGGCTGCTCTTCGACGTCGGTCATCAGTGCTACCCCCACAAGCTGCTCACCGGCAGGCAGCACATGCTCCAGGGTCTGCGCACCCGCGCCGGCATGGCGGGCTTCCCGGCGCCGAGCGAATCGCCCTACGACCTCTTCGCCGTCGGGCACGCGGGCACGGGCATCTCCACCGCGATCGGCATGGCCCGTGGCGACACGCTCAACGGCGAGGCCTACGACCCGCGTGCCAACCCCGACGGCCGGCGCGTCGTCACGCTGATCGGCGACGCCTCCATCGTCAACGGCGTCGCCATGGAAGGCCTGAACAACGCCGGCACGCTCAAGCGCCAGTTCCTCGTCGTCCTCAACGACAACGGCATGTCGATCAGCAAGCCGCAGGGCGCACTCTCGCAGTACTTCGACCGCCTGCGCCTCAGCCACATCTACGCAGATTTCAAGAAGGGCGCTCGCGACATCCTCCGCCACATCCCCGGCGGCTCGCTCCTCGAAGAGGCCTACCACCGCATGGGCGAGGCCACCAAGGCCATGATCTCCGAAGGGAGCTGGTTCGAGCACTTCGGCCTCGTCACCGTCGGCCCCATCGACGGGCACGACCTGCCCACGCTCATCGAGTTTCTCTCCGAGGCCCGCGAGTTCGACCGACCGATGGTCCTGCACGTCAAGACCGTCAAGGGCAAGGGCTACGACTTCTGCGAGAAGGACTCCGTACGGTTCCACTCCCCCCCAGCGTTCCACACGGCCGAGGACGACGAACTCCTCTCGGAGGGGTGCCGCGTCGAACTACGCTCCGACGGCCGATCGTTCACCCGGGCCTTCGGGGAGGCGATGCTTGACATCATGGAGCGTGATCCGCTCGCGGTCGCCTGCACCGCCGCGATGCCTGACGGCACCGGCCTCACACCCGTCCTCGAACGCTTCCCGGATCGTGCGTGGGACACGGGCATCTGCGAGAGCCACGCGATGGACATGATGGCCGGCCTCGCCCGCACCGGCCGACGGCCGTTCTTCGCCGTTTACTGTACCTTCCTCCAGCGTGCGTTCGACCAGGCATTCCAGGAGGTCGCGCTGCAGGGGCTGCCGGTGCGGTTGTGCCTCGACCGCGCCGGACTCGTCGGCGGCGATGGCGCGGTGCACCACGGCTTCTGCGACATCGCGTTGCTGCGCGTGCTGCCCGATGCCGCGATCACGGCCGCCATCGATGAACCGAGCCTGCTCGCCGCGCTCGAGTTCATGCGGAGCTACGACGCCGGCCTGTCCTCGGTACGTTACCCTCGCGACACCGTGTCCATGCGGTTGGCTTCGGAGCCGTGCCCGCCCTTCGAACTCGGTCGCGCGCGTCGCCTGACGCCTCCCTGCCCTGTCTCCGAACTCGACGCCGCCGTGCTCGCCTTCGGCACGCCCGCCATCGCTGCACTCGAAGTCGCCGATTCGCTCTCCGGCGAGTACCGCGTGGGCGTCTGGGATGCGCGGTTCGCCAAGCCGATTGACGCCGAGCTTGTAACCGAACTCCTCACCGCGGGCGTTCCCGTGGTCACCGCAGAGGATCACTCGATCATCGGCGGGTTCGGCGCGGCCGTTCTCGAAGCCGCGCAGGCGCTCGGGCTGGATGCTTCGAGCGTCACTCGTCTCGGCATCCCGGACCTGTGGATCCATCAGGACTCGCGGTCGCGGCAGCTCGCCGAAGCAGGCATCGACGCCGCGGGCATCGCCCGTGCCGTCCGTGCCGCGGCCGGCACACGCCTCCCCGGTACGACGATCGAAGCGACGCCTCCCGCGCCGGTCGAGCCGCCCATCCGCTAGACTCTCTCATGCCCCGCGCCGCGCTGCTCGCCTACAGGCACGACGACGCCGAATCGACACGGGCGGCAACGCAGGTGCGCCCGCTCATCGAGCGATTCGGCCGACTCGTGGGCGTGGCGGATGCCAACGACCACGCCACGTCGCTCGACGGCAGGGGCGCGGACCTGCTCGTCGTCCTCGGCGGCGACGGCACCTTGCTCTCGATGGCTCGACGCACTGTGATGCATGGCGTTCCCCTCCTCGGCGTGAACCTCGGCCGCCTCGGCTTCATGGCCGAGTTTGATCTCGCCTCCCTCGCTTCACACGCCGCGTCGCTCTTCGGCGACGCCCCGCTGCGCCTGCACGAACTGGCCCTCCTCCACGCCTCGGTGCGTGCCCCCGATGGCTCGACCCGCTTCGAAGGGCTTGCGCTCAACGAGTGCGCCATCACCGCCGGCCCGCCCTACCGCATGATCGAGCTGGCCCTCAGCATCGACGGGCGGCCCGGCCCGATCGTCTCGGGCGACGGCCTCATCGTCTCCACGCCCACCGGCTCGACCGCGTACAACGTCTCGGCGGGCGGGCCGATCGTCGCGCCGGGGGTCGGCGCGTTCGCCATCACGCCAATCGCCGCCCACACGCTCTCCTTCCGTCCCATCGTCGTGCCCGACTCGGCATGCGTCGAGATCGCCGCGTTGCGCGTGAACTACGACGCCAGAGGCAACGGCACCACGCTCGTCCTCGACGGCCAGGTGCAGACTTCGCTGGCTGCGGGCGAGCGTGTCATCCTCGCCCGCAACGGGCGCGGCGTGCGCTTCGTCCGCAATCCGGACGGCAGCTTCTGGGCGACCGTGATCGAGAAACTCCACTGGGCCGCCCAGCCCCGCATGCGCACCCCGTAGCGAGAGCCGGCCATGAGACTCTGGATCATCCGCCACGGCAAGGCCGAGCAGGATTCGCCCACGTGCAGCGACGAGCACCGCCTCCTCCGCGACCGGGGCCGAATGCAGGCCCGATGGCTCGGAGAGCGGATGCGGGAATCCGACGCCCCACCCGTGCTGATCCTGTCGTCGGGCTTGCTGCGCGCCGTCGAGACAGCACGCATCATCCAGGATTGTCTCACCTGTCCTCTGCTGGTCGAACCCGCGCTCGAAACGGGTCGGCCTGCCGACGACGTGCTGCAACTCATCAAGGCTCATGCCGACGCACGCTCGCTGGCCGTTGTCGGGCACAATCCGCAACTGGAGTCCCTGGCAGAGATCCTGGCGGGTTGCGGCGAGGACGAGCCGTTCAGCATCAGGACCGGGCAGGCTCTCGAACTCGACCTGACACGAACGGTTGACGGCGCCCTGTCCGGTTCGATCATCCGCTCGCTGCGTGCGGACGAGTCCGAGGCCGCTTCCTGAGGGCCAGGCACGAACGCGGCGGGCGATCGCTAGCCACCGTGGGCCACAGTTTCCGCGATCTGCCCTGTTTCTTCCGTTGTGCGGCTCGTCGCGCGCCGGAATGGCGCGGCTTGGTTTTACGATCGTTCCCATCACCCTTTCCGGGAGAACTGCCATGGCCACGATCGACCACGCGCGCATCACGCTCTCCGTTCTCATGCTCGTGCTTCCACTCGCGGCTTCATGCTCGAGTGCGCCAACGCACGGGCGCGCGAGCGACCCGTACCCGCTCAAGCGTTGCCCGGTCTCCGGACGGACGCTGGGGGAAAATGCGGTCGTGCGTGAGATCGACGGGCGCGAGGTGCGGTTCTGCTGCGAGGACTGCCCCGACCGGTTCGAGTCCGCGAAGGCCGAACTGTTCGCAAAGATCGACGCCGAACTGACCGCTGCACAACTTCCCGACTACCCCACGGATGAGTGCATCGTGACCGGCGCACCGATGACGCTCGACAGGAAGGACGTATCGATCAACATCATCTACCGCAACCGCCTGGTGCGGGTCTGCTGCGAGGACTGCCGGGCGCAGTTCGAGAGCGCACCCGAGCACTATCTCTCCTTGCTCGACGAAGCCCGTTGCGCTGCCAACGCGGTGGAGTGATACGAACCGGGTACGACCGCTGCACGCTGAGGGTCCGGCATGCGCGATGCCGCCACGACGTTGCGGACAGTCGAGGCGCAAGGCTCGTCGCGATCCGCAGACGCGCCGTCTTCACGCTCGCCGCCCGGCGCTCGCGGCCGGCCGCAACGTCCCGGGGAGGACTCGAACCTCCGACCTGCGATTTAGAAGACCGCTGCTCTGTCCAGCTGAGCTACCGGGACACACGAACGGATGATATCGCTTCACGGCGCGGGCTGAGATCGCGGCGTGAGCAGCCGCTACGCCCCGACGATCCTGCATACGCCGTTCTCCCGCTCGTACCGCGGCATCCCCGGTTGGATGTCCATCGCCCAGAGGTCGATGCCGCCCACGACGGACTTCGCGCCGGCGAAGCCATGCCGCTGCAGGAGCAGGGCGGCCTTGACAGATCGGTTGCCGTGATGGCAGATCACGCAGATCGTGGCGTCTTCGCTCATGCCGCGATCGGCAAGCGCGTCCTCAACCTCGTCGAGACGTGATTCGAGTTCGTGCAGCGGGATCAGCACCGAGCCGTCCACGCGGCAGACCTCCCATTCCTCCGGCGTGCGACAGTCGAGGACCAGGAAATCTTCGCGAGTGCACATCTCCCGCGCAGCGACTCGCGGCGCCATCTCGAAATCCTCGTGGAAGAGGTAGCCCACCGGCAGGCCGTTCTCGTCGAGCGTCAACTCCTTCACTCCGCCGCCTCCTCGGTCATCTCCCCCGGAGCAGACTCCTGTGACACCCCAGCATCGCGTGAGTCGGTCTCGTCCAAGGGAACCAGCCTCGCCCGATCCGGCGCACGCTGCCAGATCGCTTTCGGGCTCCAGCCGGTGCGCCACTGCGGGTATACGAACAACCCCGGCACGACGGACACACCCTCGGCCGCCGCCTTGCCAAGGCCCAGGAACCCGTGCCCGATCTCGTCCGTGCAACCGCCCGATTCGAGATCGAGAGCGGAGACCGGCGTCGGGAACTCACCGCTTGCCCGTGCCGTGCCGGTCGGCCCGGCGTGCAGCGTGGCGTAGGTCGGTCTGTGCGACACGCCGTCCACGCCCGCCTCGAACCGAACGAGCGACCAGTTCGACCGATCGAGCCCGGTCAGCGATGGACCGTCGGCAACGCGATCAGGGCGCGGCTCGGCCCAATGCCCGTCGATGGCTTCCAGCCGGGCGCTGGCGCCGAGCGTGGCCCGGTCATTGTGGTGGCTCATGCAGCCGGCCAGCGTTCCGCCGGCGGCCAGGGTGATGATCGTCACCCGCAACAGGCCAAGGAGGTTGCGATTTGTCATGCTCCCAGCGTATCACTCTCCCCTGCCCAGCACCACGCGCACGACTTCGAGGCAGGTCTCCTCGTCGTACCCCCGCCGGGCCAGGAATGCCGCGAGCCGACGGTGGGCGGCGGCGGGTTCAAGGCCTCGCATCGAGTCAGCCCGTCTCCGGGCAGCCTCGACCGCCCGTTGCCGATCATCCCCATCGCCAAATGCCCGCTGCACGGCAAGGTCAGCGTGTCTCTCGTCGATCCCACGCTGCACGAGCCGATCACGCGCCAACCGGCGCGACACCTTCCGCTCTGCCATGCCGATCGCGGCGGTCTCGGCGAGCGCACGCTCATCGATCGCCCCCGCTTCGGTCAGCCGATCAGCGACCGCCGCGGCGACAGTCGCGTCGTGTCCTCGATCCAGCAACCGTGCCGCAAGTTCACTTCTGGTGCGAGGCCGAACGCGGACGAGCCGGAGCGCATCCCGCCTGGCGGCACACGACGCGATCGCGGCCAGAAGTGCCTGCGCCATGTGCGCGTCCAGTATCGCACCGCGCGCAACGCCGAGCCGGTTCGCTTCCGCTGCCTCGACCTCCCCTGCTTTCGCGCCGTCGAGCATCACAACGACGAGCGCGGGATCGCGCCTTGAACGGCGAACGCCCGTGACCCGTCTCCCTGCACTGATGTCAACAGCGCTCACGACAACTGCCCCAGGTACGCAGCGATCTCGGACGCCGCCTTGGCGTCACCGACGCGCCGCGCGACGGTCAATCCCTCCTCCAGCGTCCGGCGCGCTCCGGCTTCGTGGCCCATCGCTTCGAGCGACCTCGCCAGGTGGAAATGCGTGTAGGCGTTGTCGGGGTCGGCTGCCGCTGCACGCCGGTACAACTCGGCCGCACGCCCGTGCTCGCCCCGCTTCGCCCACTCCTGTGCCAGCCCGTAGAGCACGAACCCGTCCGTCGGGTCCACGGCGAGAAGGCGTTCGAGTTGCTCGATGCTTGGCATGACACCATCGTATCGTGACAAGCCCCCGTGCGGACGCACGGGTCCGCGCCATATCCTCCGACGGACACCGGGGAGAAGGGAGCACCCATGCACAACGTCAGGAAGATCGGCATCGTCGGAGCGGGCCAGATGGGCGGCGGGATCGCGCAGGTCGCGGCTGTCGCGGGGTTCACGACCATCGTCCACGACCCCTTCCCCGGCGCGCTCCAGAAGTGCCGCTCGCTGCACGACAAACTCCTCACCCGCGCCGTCGAAAAGGCCAAGATGACGCAGGCCGACGCCGATGCCGCGAAGAACCGCCTGACCTACGCCGACGGACTGGACACCCTCGCCGGGTGCGACGCCATCATCGAGGCCGTCGTCGAGGACGCGGGCGTGAAGAAGCAACTCTTCGGCGAACTCGTCGGCCTCGTGCCCGACAACGGGCTGCTCGCCACCAACACATCGTCCATCAGCATCACCGAACTGGCGACGGCCGTGGGCGGGGCGGCCGATCGCTTCATCGGCATGCATTTCTTCAATCCCGTGCCCGTGATGAAACTCGTCGAGGTCATCAAGGGGCTGGCGACGAGCGAGCAGACCACCGCCCGCACCATCGCTCTCGCCGAGGCGATGGGCAAGACGGCTGTTCCCGCCAATGACCGCCCCGGTTTCGTCAGCAACCGCGTGCTCATGCCTCTCATCAACGAGGCTTTCTACGCGTGGATGGAGGGCGTCGCCGAGCCGCAGCACATCGACGAGATCATGAAACTCGGGTGCAACCACCCCATGGGCCCCCTCCGCCTCGCCGACTTCATCGGCCTCGACACCTGCGTCCACATCATGGACGTGCTGGCGGACGGCCTCAACAACGACCGCTACCGCGCCTGCCCGCTTCTCAAGCAACTCGTCGCCGCCGGACGGCTGGGCGATAAGACGGGTCGGGGGGTGTACGACTACTCGCAGAAGTAGCCGACCGAACTGCGCCCTCCACGCTCCCCCACCCCCGGCCACGATTCCGTGGCGCACCCGCGCGGGACTGGTGCCCCGTCATTTACCCTTCGTTTCGTGGCATCCGCCTCACGAACGAGGTCGAATCGGTGGGAGAAGAAGTTGCGTGACAATCTCACCATGCGCATCCCCCTCTCCCGAGTCTGGCGGGCCTTCCCCGAACTCGACCGCTTCACGGACGAGCAGTGCGCTCGCTTCGTCCGCGCGGCGTGCCGAACCGGGCTGCGTTACCTCCACCGGGCCGCGCTCGTGGTGCTGTTCGTGCTGCTCGTGGCCGGGTCGCTCCTCGTGGCGACGGGCATCACGCAACTCGCGGGGCGGCGCTGGGATCCGCTCGCCCCGACCGCGGGAATCATCAACTTCGCCTTGCTGCTCCTCGTGCTCGTGTTCTTCGCGCTGCCGCCGCTGCTGGTGATGCTCATCCGCGACCGGTTGCTCCTCCGTCGCATCCGGCGGGTGCTGCGGACACGGGGGGCGTGCCCGGGGTGTCGGTACACGCTGGTGGGGCTGCCGGTTACCGCCGAGCTGGCTGTCGTCTGCCCGGAATGCGGGTACGAGGCCGAGGTCGATCCCGCACTGCGCGAACTCGTGATTGACGAGTCCGGTCGCGGCGTCTTCACGCCCGAGGCCTACCGCGAACCCCAGTCCTTCTGGACGCCTCGCCGCCGACAGTGGTTGAAGCGGACGACGATCGGGCTGGCGTTCGTGCTGTTCGTGCTGGCGCCTCTGCTGTGGGGCGGGTACGAGGTGTTCCTGCGCCGGCAGGCCGCGCTCGCCCTGAGCGAGCGGTTCTCTCCCGAAGACATCATCGCCTACGTCGAGGCGAACCAGCCGGAGGGCACGTCGCCGGACGACCCGAACGCCTGGGACGCGTTCTACGCCGCGTTATCGAGGATGCGTGAGGCAGACACGCTGGTGGCGCCGGCCGCGACGGTCGGTACACGAGGCGTGTTTGCGGACTTCACGCTCATCTACGACTACTCCCGGCGCTCGTTCATGGACGAAGAGGATCGGCAGTATTTCGATGCGTGCCGCGATCTCGGGCTGCGTTCGCTCGTCGCCTATCGCGAAGGCGGTGTGTTCGACCACCTGGGAGAAATCTCGGCACGCAAGCGAGCCGTCAGGCCGATCACGATCGGCGCGCAGGGCATGCCGATGCTGTCGTCGATGGTGCTCACCGAACTCGGCCAGGCTCGCTCGTTCGCCCGCATGAACACGGCCCGGATGCACCTCGCCCTCGAAGCCGGCGACCTTCCGGATTACGTCGATGCTCTTGAAACCAACCTCGCCCTCGCCAGAATCTGTGCTCATCAGCCGATGCTGATTGACGCCCTGGTCGCCTATGCGATCGAGGCGCAGGCGATCAGCAGGATCACGGCGACGCTCGGCGCACTTCCATCGGAAGACTGGCTCGATGCGATCGAGGGCGCGCTCGACCGCCAGCGCATCGCGGTTCCGCTGTCGTACCACGTCGGCGGCGAGCGCTTCTGGAGTCTAGACGCCGTCGCCTGGACCTTCTGCGACCCGGCGAACGTCCGCTTCGGCGCGGCGTCCCCCGCGCTCCAGGCGTTCACGGGTGGCATGTCCTCGACCAATACGATTCTGCTCGGCACGTACAAGGGCAACCGCGACACCTTCAACCGCTACTTCGACGAAGCATTGCTTCGCACCGACCAGCCCCCCCACACCCGCGGCCCCGCCCAAGAGCGACCAACGGGCGCGCTCGCCGAGGTCTTCCTGTCCGCCATGACAAACGCCCTGCAATCGTTCGACCGCATCCGCCTCGACCGCGACGGCCTGCGCGTCCTGATCGCGCTCGAACGCTACCGCATGAGGCACGCCGGCTACCCAGACACGCTCGACCAACTCGTGCCGGACTGCATCGACAACCTGCCATCCGATCCGTGGAGCGGCCACCCCTTCGGCTATGCCCGCGTGAACCCCGAGACCGACCGCCTCGGCCGGTCGTTCCTGCTCTACAGCGTCGGGGCGGACGGTACGGACGACAGCGGTCGAGAGACGCCGATGCTCAACGACCGGCACCACGTCCTCAATCCCGCCCACCAGCCGCGTCTGAAAGGCTTCGACTACGTGATCAACGGCGACTGACGACTTCCCGCGGCCCGGTCCCTAAACTTGCGCATCGTCAATACAACAACCCTCCCCGGAGGCCGGCCCATGTCCACCGCCAGCTCGCGCCAGACCATCTCCGGCCCCGGCATCGACCCCGTTACCGGGCGGGTCGATCCGAAGGCTGTGACGATCTCGGGTCTCGTCCTCGACGCCGCGTACGGCCCGGGCGTCCCCGGGTGGCAGCCCGCAGAGAGCCTCCGCAACGTCGAGCGAGACCTGCCGCCGCCCGGCGTCTTTCCGTACACGCGCGGCCTGTTCCCGCAGGGCTACCGCACCCGCCTCTGGACCATGCGCCAGTTCGCAGGCTTCGGCTCCGCGGACGACACCAACAAGCGCTTCAAGTACCTCCTCAAGGCCGCCAGCACCTCGACCGCCGCGAACACCGGCCTCTCCACCGCCTTTGACCTGCCCACGCTCATGGGACGCGACTCCGACGATCCGCTCTCCGTCGGCGAGGTCGGCAAGTGCGGTGTCGCCATCGACACCATCGAGGACATGCACCGCCTCTACGCCGACATCCCCATCGACCGCGTCACCGTCAGCCAGACCATCAACGGCCCCGCCGCCGTCATCTGGGCCATGTACCTCGCCATGGCGCACCAGCGCGGCATCTCGTGGGACACGCTCGGCGGCACACTCCAGAACGACATCCTCAAGGAGTTCCACTCCCAGAACGAGTTCATCTACCCGCCGGAGCCTTCTGTGAAACTCGTCGTAGACACCATCGAGTTCCAGATGCGCCACGTGCCGCGCTGGCACTCGGTCTCGATCTCCGGCTATCACATCCGCGAGGCGGGCAGCACCGCCACGCAGGAACTCGCCTTCACGCTCCGTGACGGCATGGAGTACGTCGAGGCGTGCCTCCTCCGCGGGCTGGACATCGACGCCTTCGCCCCACGCCTTTCCTTCTTCTTCAACTCCCACAACGAGTTCTTCGAGGAGATCTGCAAACTCCGCGCGGCCCGGCGCATCTGGGCACGCATGATGCGCGACCGCTACGGCGCCGCGAACGAGAAATCCTGGTACATGAAAACCCACGTCCAGACAGCCGGATGCTCGCTCACCGAGCAGCAGCCCCTGAACAACGTCGTGCGCGTGGCCTACCAGGCGATGGCCGCCGCGCTCGGCGGGTGCCAGTCCCTGCACACCGACAGCATGGACGAGACCCTCGGCCTGCCCACCGAGCAGGCCGTCACGGTCGCCCTGCGCACGCAGCAGATTCTCGCCCACGAGACCGGCATCACCCGCGTCGCGGACCCGCTCGGCGGGTCGTGGTTCGTCGAAGACCTGACCGACCGCATGGAGGCCGAAGCGCTCGGCTACATCGACGAGATCGACGCCATGGGCGGGGGCGCGTGGCGCCGAGGGGCGACGCCGAACGAGAACCTCGGCGGCTACGGAGGCGTCGTTTCCGGCATCAACAAGGGCTACTTCCGACGCCAGATCGCCGAGGCCTCGTACCGTTTTTCCGAGGAATGCGAGGCCGGCGACCGAATCATCGTGGGCGTGAACCAGTACGTCGATGAGAACGAGGAGCGCCCGTTCGACATCCTCACCATCCCGGATTCGGTGGAAACCGAGCAGGTCGCACGCCTCAACGCGTTCAAGAAGTCCCGCGACGCCGCGGCCGTCGCCCGCGCTCTCGACAACATCCGCTCCGCATGCCAAGGCAAACCGGCGTCCACCGTCCACTTTCCACTGTCCACCGCCGACCTCCACCCCACCAACGTGATGCCCGCCCTGATCGACGGCGCGCTCGCAGGCTGCACGCTCGGCGAGATGACCCAGGCGATGGCCGACGTCTACGGCCGCTACTCAGGCGGGCCGGAGTGGTGAATGCAGGCCGTGACGCGAGTCGAAACCGAATCGTCCGGGATCCGCGACAATCGGAAACCGTCTCGCGAATTCCCCAACACCCTCGTGCCAGGCGTACGCCGCTACGCCAAGTCGGCCTCTCCGCGACGTTTCCCAGCATCACGCACGGACGGATCACCGCCCGGAGCGCCCACGGTCAACCCAGCGGTTGTTTGAGCGATCAACGTCCGGCAGGACGTTGTCGGGATCGACGACGACCTCGACCACGCGCCGACCGGCGGGGTTCCAACCGTCGGTCCAGAGTGTCGTTGTCGCCCAGATTTCCACGGGCAGCCGCCGCTCGTCGGATGTGCCGTCATCGTAGTACACCCGCATTCGAACCGGCATCACCATGTCGCGCCGACTGGCGAGATAGACGCGCACCCATGAGCCGTCGTCTGTGTGTTCCACGCCCGTCACGGCCTGGTCGAGCGTCGCCGTGGAGAGGAACCACCCCCGCCAGAACCACGCCAGGTCGGAGCCCGCCACGTCCTCCATCGTGCGGAAGAAGTCTGCCGGTTGCGGGTGCTTGAACGCCCAGCGGTCGATGTACGCGCGGAAGGCAGCGTCGAACCGTTCCTCGCCCAGCACTTCCTCTCGCAGCAGGACGAGCGCGGCCGCAGGCTTGCCGTACATGAGAAAGCCGAGTCGCCCGCGCCAGACATGATCGGCGTAGGTCGGCGTAATGGGCTGCTGCTGGCCGCGCGCCATCTGGGCAGTGAAGGCATCCACGTCGCTGCGCCGGTCGCGGGCGCCGTCGCCGTAGCGGTCACGGACGGTGTACACGTTCATGAACGAGTTGAAGCCCTCGTCCATCCATGCGTAGCGGCGCTCGTCCGTGTTCACCAGCATGGGGAACCAGGTGTGCCCGAACTCGTGATCGGTCACGCCGTACAGCCCGCGTTCATCGTGGCGTTCGGCGCAGAACACGATCATCGGGTACTCCATCCCGCCCACGCGGCCATTGACGTTGATAGCGGTTGGGTACGGGTAGGGGTGCCACTGGCGCGAGTTGAAGTCGATCGCATGCCGCGCCATCTGCGTGGCTTGGCCCCAGAGCGGGAGGGCCTCCTTCGGATACACACTCTGCACGAGAACCCGGCCGTTCGGGGCCTGCGCCGAGCCGCGAACGTCCAGCCCCGCCGCGTCCCACACGAAGGCCGCGCTGGAGGCCCATGCGAACGTGCGGACATTCCTCGCCGAAAATCGCCACGTGAGCGGCCCTTCGCCGGCCGGCCATGCGGACGGGGCGCCGACTTCCTCCGCCGAGCGGATGACGATCGTCTCGTTGCTCCGCAGCGCGTTGTCGAGTCGCTCGCGGGCTGTCGTGGTGAGGACGTCGGCGGCGTTCGTCAGCGTGCCGGTCGCCACCACGACGTGCGAGCGCGGCGCGGTGATGGTCACCTCGTAATCGCCGAAGTTGGTGTAGAACTCGCCCTGCCCGAGGTAGGGCAGCGTGTTCCACCCATGAACGTCGTCGTAAACCGCTACAGCCGGGAACCACTGCGCGATCTGGAACACAACACCCTGCTCGACCTCTTCGACGGAAAGGCGGTCCACCCCGAACGGCGGAACGTTGAATCGCCACGACAGCTCGATCGAGATCGACCCGCCGGGTTGGAGCGGGTTCGGGAGGTCGATGCGGCCGAGCGTGTCGTACACGTGCAGTTCGACCGGCGTGCCGTCCACCGACACCTGCCCGAGCTCGTAGCCACCCTCGAACCCCTTGCGATACCCGAAGCGGGAGCCTGGTTCCTTCGACAACGAACCGAGGCTGTCGGGACGGAACAGGTTCTGCTCGAGGTGAAGCCAGACGTGGGTCAGCGTGTCGGGAGAGTTGTTGTGGTATGTGATCGTGCCGGTGGCGGACACGGCCTGCTCGCCTTCGTGGAGCGTCGCGTCGATGCGGTAGTCCGCGCGCTGCTGCCAGTAGGCGGGGCCGGGTGCGCCGGAGCCGAGACGCGCCGCGCTCGCAGCGGGAAGGTCCAGCGGGCTGAAGACCGTCGAGCCGTCGGGTTCCGGCGCTCGGAACCCGGCGTCGCTCGTCGCGCCGGCGAGCGAGGGGGCGGTTCTGAGCCGGTTGCTGTCCGTTGCACAACCGCCGGTCAGCAGGAAGATGGCAACGAGCAGGCACGAAAGAGCGCCGAAGGGACGGGTTCGCATGGGGGTCTCCGAATCACCGAGGCCAAGGCGGAGGATATCCAGGGAACCCGCGTGAGAGACGGGTCGATTCTCCGTTCGTGACGGGGAGCGCGGTGTGCGCCCCGGTACACACACGAACACAGAAGGAGACCCGCCATGAAACGAAAGACCACGACGGTGTTGGCTGCGGTGGCTTGCCTTGCGGGCGCTGCGATCGGAGCGGCCGCGGGCGACCTGCCCAACTACAGCGAGAAGCCCGACGCCTGGCGGTCGAACCTCGTGACGATCGAGGGGCCGATGGTGAGCGACAAGGACTTTGCCGGCTGGCTGAAGAAGGCGGACGCGATGGTAGCCGATAAGGGCGGTGCGCTGACGGTCCTGGCAGCGTTCAACCAGTGCTTCGGCGGCGGGTTCCTGACCGAGATGGAACGCGCGAGACTGCCACGCTTCGGCGCGGTGAGCGCATCGCGGTACTACCAGCCGGCGTACTACCGATCGCTGGACGAGTTCAAGAACGACGCGACCGGCGGCGGCTCCTACTTCACGCGCGCCTGGATCGCCGCGCTCGAAAAGGGACGAACCAACAAGTGGGACGACCGCCAGGTCGCGGAAGAGGCCCACGCCAGGAAGGGCATCGACACCGAACACACCCAGTACAACAGTTCGCAGAAGGATCGCGCCGGCGTCGAGTCGTTCGGCGGAGTCGTGCATTCGATCATCGTGCTGTTCGTGGGCGATCCTGACCCGGACGGTCGCGACAGCAAGTCCGTCACCGAACTTGCCGACCAGCTGGCCAGAGTCTACCTGATGAAGAAGCGCCCGGCAGTGCTCGTGCTCTACGGCGATGGCACGCCGCCAGACAATCTCCGCAAGGAGTTCTCGTGGGAGAAGGCCGACAACAAGAGCCACGCCGCGACGCGCGCCAACCTCGAGCATGCGCTGACGAACAAGGATGGCTGGCTCGCCAGGCGCGTCGGCGAGATCAAGAAGGGCGATCGAGTGCAACTCCTGTTCTGGGCGAGCGACCACGGCAACGCCGAACGATCGGCGTGGTTCTCGGTAGCCCCAGGCTCCAAGGCGATGGCTGGCACCGACATCCGCGCGGACAAGGCCCCGCACTCGAAGGCGTGGGAAGGCGGCCTCGGAAAGCACAAGCTCGCGTGGGAGCCGCCGAACCCGATGGCACGCAATGCCGACGTGAACGCGATCTCGTTCGACAACGACACGCTCCCGCCTCTCGACTCCGTGCTCCCCGGGGAGTTCTACTTCTCCGTGGACGAGCCCTCCGTCGG
>JAANMV010001111.1_pt1 | contig 30813 bp, 19 predicted proteins | sample 7279661 | NCBI WGS metagenome assembly JAANMV01 (sample SAMN14094540, study PRJNA606508) | bioreactor metagenome | isolation source: A lab-scale SPAN reactor treating ammonium-rich wastewater day 121 | place: Ireland: Galway | collected 2017-05-16
GGCCACTCGTAGTCGCTCATGGGGCGCAGCGTGCCGTCAGGCAGCACAACCTTCAGGTCGGGGTCGATCGAGAGCCAGCGACTCATCTTTGGATTACCTCACATTTCGGGGTCAAGAATTCCCCCCCCGAGTCGTGCTACTTGTTGGCCACCGGATCGGGCTCGACGAAGAAGTAGCCCACCATCTCCAGGTGCAGCGCCGAGCAGAACTCGGTGCAGTAGAAGGGGAAGATACCCGGCTGGTCGGCCACGAACTCCACCGTCTGGTGCTCGCCCGGCTCCAGGCTCAGGTTGATGTTGTATCCGCCCAGGGCAAAGCCGTGGGTGGCGTCACGAGTGCGCTCGAGGCTGGTGAGGTGCCAGATGATCTTGTCACCCTGCTTCACCCGCACGTGCTCGGGAGTGAAGTGGCTGCGAATCAGCGGCATCGAGATCTCGACCGTCTTGCCGTTGCGCTTGATTCCGGCCTTTTTGGGGTCGGTGACAGCCTTGGGGTCGACCTGGTTGGTCTCGGGGTTGTAGCCCACCTGGGGGTAGACCTCAAAAGGCTTGAGGCGGTCGGCGCGCATCACCTGCACATAGTGCGGCTCGGCAAAGCCGATCGGCATGTCGAAGAGCAGCTTCATACCTTCGCCGGGCTTGGACGAGTCCAGCAGCTGGAAGTTCTGGGGCAAGAGCGGCCCGACGTTGGCAAAGCGGTCGGTGGACCACTTGTTGAGAGCGACCACGAAACCGTTTCCAGGGGTGGCCGTGTCGCCTTCGATGGAGGCGATGTGGCCGATGTTGTAGTGGACGGGGAGTTTCTGGACCAGCGTCCAGCCGGGCTCGGGATTGAGCTTGTCGTAGTCGCCCCCCAGCGTCCAGCGGGCCACGGCCGAGTCGAGGAACATCGAGGTGTAGGCGTAGCCCTTGTCGTCGAAGACGGTGTGCAGCGGCCCCAGACCCAGCTCCACCTGGGCCTCCATGGTGGAGTCAAGGGGCAAAATCGGGATGCCGAACGGGTCCTTCTGCTGGCTTCCGGCTGCCATCCCCTTGCGGATCTTGTCCACCGAGAAGATGGTGACGTGGGGGTCGAGCTTGCCGGCCACCACCGCGAACTCGCCGTTGGGGGTGACGTCCACGCCGTGGGGGCTCTTGGGCTCGGGGGTCAAGAAGAGCAGGCTCTCGGCCACGGCTGTGGGTAGCTTGATGATGCGCATGCCGTTGACCGTCTCGGTCTTACCGGAGTTGGCTACCTGGGCGGCCTTCTTCCAGTCGATGATGTGCAGAAAGTCGGTATCGTTCTTGCTGGCCCCGGCCTCGAAGGGCGGATTGCCCGACTCGATCCCGCCGGTGGCCATCTCGGAGTTGAAGGAGTTGCAGAAGATCAGCCCGTCGCTGGGGCCCTTACCGGCGTCAGCCAGGTCCTGCCAGTAGGGAGGAAGCTCCATCTGGAAGGACTCCTCGGGAATCACCCGGCCCTTCATCGGGTCGAACTTCCAGAAGGTCATCAGGCCACGGTACTTATCCTTGTAGTCTTTGATGTCGGCATACTCCCAGCCCACCGGAGTGGCGTACTGGGGACCCTCGATGACGTACTCGGTGTTGGGGGTCACGAACGAGCCGCCGTGGTCGGAGATGGCGTTGGGATTCTTGACGATCTGCTTGGTCTCGAAATCGCGCAGGTCGATCACCGCCAGACGGGCGTTGGCCTTGTCGTTGATGAAGAGGAACTTGCCGTCATAGCTGCCTTTGGTCTCCGACAGCCCGGGATGATGGGTATCTCCCCAGGTCAGCTCCTTGCCCGAAGGCATGTTCCCTTCTTTGAGAACCCTGGAGGGCCCGCCGCCATAGCCGTAGCCCTGCCAGGGCTCGGGGGCGAAGACGGCGATGGTCTTGAGCAGTCGCATGGAGGGCACGCCGATGACGTGCACCTGGCCGGAATGGCCACCCGAGCTGAAGATGAAGTAGGGGTCGAGCTTCCCGGTCGGCATGAAGGTCTTGGCGGCGGCAACCAGGTCATCGGGGGTGAGTCCCCGCTCCTGGGCCACCTGCATGACCTCGGCCGGCAGGCCCCCTCCCGCCCCGGGGCTTGGGGTCGCACCCGGGCCCTGGGAGCAGCCGGCGGCCAGCAGCAACACTGCTAGAGTTGGAACGATTCTATTCACGAGGATTTGAGCTCCCTTCGTTGCTTGAGACCAGCCTAGCAGCCGGTCTGAGGAAGAAAATTGATCCAGGTCAAGGGTTTGGGCTGCATGGTCTGCCACAGGGTGACGGCGAAGAACGCCAGCGAGAGCAGTTGCACGAGGCCTCCCAGGGCGGTCAGGGCCGGCTGCCCGGCGGCTTGCGCCCCCAGGCGGGTGACAGCGCCGACCTGCAGGCCAGCCAGGATCAGGGCCGGCCTTCCGGGGGCGATGATGGCCCGCTTCTCGAGAGCCGGCACGATGCGCAGGGCCATGCCGGCCATCATGGTCAGGAGAAATCCCGAAGCCAGGGTATGCCGGGTCAGGCTCGGGGGCGCCTGCAGCACCGCCAGCAGACAGGCCACCAGCAACCAGGCGTAACTGGCTCGAAGGTAGGCGCGCAGGTCCCAGGCCAGACGGGCCGGCCGCAGAGAGACTCGGAACACCCTCAGCCCCGCGCAATGAAGCGCAGCGGCCAGCAGCAGCAAGGCCGGCAGGTCGGTCAGCAGACCCAGGTTCCACAAGATGACGATGGTGGGGCGGGCCCAGCGGGGCACCGCCGGCTGAGCGAGCAGGGCCGGGTGCATGCGCTGCCCCAGGCCCAGGACGAAAAGCGTGGCAAACCCCCACAGGGTGAAGTCGTAGCTCCCGGTCAGGACGGCGGCCAGAAGCCAGAGTGTCGCGCTGACCAGGTAGATACCGTAAGGCCAGCTGAGGAGGAGGAGAGGCAGACTGCCCAGCGCGAGCAGCGCCCGGCCCGCCCAGACGGGGACGCCAAGCGAGGCAAAGGCCGCCAGCAAAACACCCAGAGCGGTCAGTACGAAGGTCAAGGCAATCAACCACTTCGGGAAGCGGGGAGTGCGCAGCATAGCCAGGGCGATACCCTGGATGAAGAGCACGACGAAACCGTAGACCTGAAAGGAAGCGTGGGCCACCCGGTGAGCTTCCCAGGCCCGGGACGGTATCCAGCCAGCCAGCTGGGCCAGCATCATGGCGCCGATCAGCGAGCCGAAAATTGTCAAGAAGACGAGCGAAGTCTTCACGTAAGGGCGGTGCACCTTCACGCGGCCATCCTAGCAGAGCCCGGAGGGGGGGGTGATGATCTAGGTCATGTCGGGGACCCCAGCTCGTGGGCATGGTGGGCCGGGGACTGGGGGGCTGGCGCGGATCCCCACAGCGGACGGTGGGGATACCCACGCTGGGCTGTGGGGGCAGGGGGCTGGCGCGGATCCCCCACAGCGGACGGTGGGGATCCCCACGCTGGGCTGGGGGGACAGAGGGCTGGCCCCGATCCCCACAGCGGGCGGTGGGGATCCCCACGCTGGGCTGTGGGGGCAGGGGGCTGGCGCGGATCCCCACAGCGGACGGTGGGGATCCCCACGCTGGGCTGTGGGGGCAGGGGGCTGGCGCGGATCCCCATAGCGGGGCGATTGACATGGATCAATGAGCCTGGCAAAGATTGGGGACATGCTCCGGCCATGAGGACGCTGTTTGTGTCATTGTTGCTCTGGGCGATCCTTTCACCGGGGGCCTGGGGACAGGCCGCCCCGCCAGAGCCGTCTCCCTCTCCCGCTGCCCCGGAGGCTCCTCCTCAGCCTTCGCCTTCGCCATCGCCCGAGGAGGCGATCCTCGAGGGCGACCTGCGGATCCGGGCCGAGATCTGGGACTGGTTCGCCCCGGTCCCCCCTCTGGAGGACGATTACACCTTCGGTCACGGCCGCCTGCGCGCCCGGCTCGGATACCGCAATCCCGGGAGCTTCGAAGGCCTGGTGGAGCTCCAGGGGGTGCAGCTGGTGGGCCTGCCCGACAACGCCATCGGCCCTGCCCCTATCGGCCAGATGGGCCCGGGCGCCATTCTTTACAACCATGCCGGACAGAGCGACTTCAGCTCGCTGGGCGTGCGCCAGGCCTATCTCAAGCTGGGAGACCCCCAGAGCTTTCAGGCCCAGCTGGGGCGGATGGACTTTGGCAACGCCGCCGAGGTGATGCCGAAGGAGCCCTCTCTGGCCTGGCTCAAGCGGGCCCGACTGAAAGACCGCCTGATCGGCACCTTCGACTTCTCCCCCTTTGCGCGCAGCTTCGATGGGCTCAGGCTGGACGGCGACACAGGCGATCTCCACCTGACCGGCTTCGTGGCCATGCCCACCCAGGGCGGCTTCGAGCCCGGCTTCTCCACCACCATCGACAACTACCTGATCAGCGATCTGTCCATCACCCTCAAACAAGGTGGGCTGCTCGAAGACGGGGAGGCCCAGCTCTTCTGGGTGCACTCCGACGACCAGCGCCCGGTGCCGCAGGTGGACAATCGACCGCTGGCCCTGCGCGGTCAGGTGCGAGCTGAAGGGGGCGATCAGATCGACACGCTGGGAGGCCACTTCATCCACAAACTGGGTGAGAACGGCGACGCGCTCGTGTGGTATGCCCACCAGACGGGCAGCTGGGGCCAGCAGCGCCATGTGGCCGACGCCTTCAGCGCCGAGCTGGGCTACAAATTCAAACAGACCGGCTGGGAGCCCTGGGTCCGGGGTGGCTTCAGCTACTACTCGGGAGATTCCAACCCTCTGGATAACGTGCACGGCACCTTCATCGCTCCTCTGCCCACCATCCGCGTGTATGCTCTGACCCCCTTCTACTCCGAGTCCAATCTGCAGGATCTTTTCCTCCAGCTCATGCTCAAGCCCGGTCCCCAGACCGCGGCCCGCCTCGAGCTCCACAATCTGCGGCTGGCTCAGGCGGCCGACCTTTGGTACGTGGGTGCCGGGGCCACCCGGCGCACCACCATCAACGGCTATGCCGGCCGACCCAGCGGGGGCAACACGGGGCTGGCGAACTTGCTGGATCTGGGGGTTGAGCACCAGATCGACGCCAATCACAAGCTGTCGGCCTACTTCGGGCACGTCTTCGGGGGACCGGTCATCCAGTCGAGCTTCCCCGCCAATCCGAATGGGAACTTCTTCTTCCTGGAATATAACCTCAAGCTGCCCTGAGCCCCGGCCCCGTGAGCCTGAGCTGGTTCCACGGCGCGCCTGGAGCAGGGGCCACTTGATCCCGGTCATCGCATCCCTGGCTGCGCTCAGGCAAGCTGCAGGGGTGAGGCTGCGCCTGCTGGTGATGCTCTCGGCCGGGCTCTGGCTGCTGCTGGGGCTGGCCACCGGCCTGACCCGCCTGGGCTGGGGCCTGGCTCCGGCCGAGCTCTCGGCCCTCCACGGGCCTTTGCTGGTGGCAGGATTCCTGGGCACGCTGATCTCTCTCGAACGGGCCGTGGCCCTGGGTCAGGGTTGGGCCTACCTGGCCCCGTTCCTGACGACAGTCGGGGCCGCCTTGCTGGTCTCCGGCCGGCCGGGCAGCTGGCTCATCGTGGCCGGAAGCCTGGTTCTCCTGGCAGCCAACCTGGCCCTGCACCGCCGCCAGCCCTCGATTTCCAGCTCCACGATGGCATTGGGCACGCTGGTCTTTCTGCTGGGCAACCTCCTCTGGGCCAGCGGCCGCCCACCCGGCCAGGTGGTGCTGTGGTGGGCCTCCTTTCTGGTGCTGACCATCGCGGCCGAGCGTCTGGAGTTGTCCCGCTTGCGCGTGCCTCCGGCCTGGAGCCGGGTTGCCTTCCTGGTGTGCGTGATCCTCTTGCTGCTGGGTTTGTGGCTCCAGTCTGCCCTGGCAGGCCTGGCTTTCCTGGGGCTGACCGCCTGGCTGGGGCGCTTCGACCTGGCCTGGCGCACTGTGCGAGCCCGAGGGCTGACCCGCTACATCGCAGTCTGCCTGCTGACCGGCTACTTCTGGCTGGGGCTGGCCGGGTTGCTGCTCTCAACCGGAGGGCTGCCGGTCGCGGGGCCCTGGCGCGACGCCGCCCTGCACGCCGTCTTTCTGGGCTTCGTGATGGCCATGATCTTCGGGCACGGGCCCCTGATCTTCCCGGCCCTGGCTGGCCTTCGCATTCCGTATCGCCCGGTCTTCTATGCCCCGCTCACCTTGCTCCACCTGTCGCTGGCCGTCCGGGTGTGGGCAGATCTGGCCGGGCCACTCGAGCTGCGGCCGATGGCAGCCCTGGGAAACGCGGCCGCCATCCTGGCCTTTCAGGCCTGCATGGTCCTCAGCGCCCTTCTTGCCAGCCGGGCCGCAACCGGTCGGCCAGAGGGAAGAGCACCCCTTCCTCCAACTCAACCAGCCGCTCAAACAGCATTCGCGCGGCTTGATCGCCCCGACCCGCCAGCTCCAGAAGCTCGGCAAACACCAGGCTGCGCTCGAGCCACGGAGGACCCATAGGGTCGAGCGCGGGGCGGAGCCAGCGGTAGACGGCCCTCTCCTCCTTGCGGGCGTGCTCTTCGAGCTCTCTCACGAAGGTGGAATAGTCCCCGACCTCCAGGAGCGAGCGCAGGTGTTCGTGCTGCGATGCAAAATCGTTCATGGTTCTCTGCGGAGTTTAATCCCACCAGACCCTGAGGATCGTTGAGGCAGATCAAGTGGACATAACCCGGCTCCCCCTCTTCTCCGGACTCAGTCCGGAAGACGTCGAGGCTTTGCAACCCGCGCTCCAGAAGCGCAAAATGACGGTCGGAACGAGAATTTTCGACGAGGGCGACCCGGTGCGGGGGTTCTATGTAGTACTGAGCGGCTCGGTCAAGATTTTCAAGACCTCGCCCCGGGGCACCGAGCAGGTGCTGGCGGTCATCCTGCCGGGGCAGACGTTCGCCGAGGCGGCCGTGTTCATGGGCGGAGGCTACCCGGCCTCGACCGAGTGCCTGGACGACTGCGAGCTGCTCTTCGTGGAGCGCGAGCCCTTCGTGCGCCGCCTGCACGCCGACCCCGATCTGGCCCTGCGCATGATGGCGGGCATGGCCCTCAAGCTGCGACGGATGGTGGCCATGGTGGAAGATCTGACCCTGCGCGACGCGCGAGGGCGTATCTGCCGCTATCTGCTGGGTCTATTGCCCGAGGGGGCTACGGCCCCGGTCGAGCTGGAGCTGCCCGCCCAGCAACTTCTGATCGCCCGCATGCTGGGAGTCACAGCCGAGACCTTGTCGCGCACTCTGAAGACCCTGCGCGAGGACGGGGCACTGGAGACCCTGGGCGGAGGCAAGTTCTTGCTGCTCGATCTCGAGGAGTTGCGCCACTCGGCCGGCGAGGTGGTGGCCGCCTGATCGGGGTGGGGAATTGATCTAGATCATCGTCATCAGGCCAGACAGGGTGTTAGCCTGGAGCCGTGATGACGCGTCGGCATGCCGTTGACCTCGAGAAGCTTGCCTTTCCAGTCGAGGGAAGCCCCCGCGAAAAGCTCATTTTCGCTCTGCACGCGGCCATTCTGGCCCCCTCGGGCCACAACACCCAGCCCTGGATCTTCCGACTGCACGCCAACTCGGTGGACATCCGGGCCGACCGGCGACGCCGCCTGGCAGTCATCGATCCCCAGGACCGCGAGCTGACCATCTCTTGCGGAGCGGCCCTGCTCAATATCCGAGTCGCACTGGAGGCCCACGGCCTGGGCTGCAAGGTGAACCTGCTCCCGGATGAGGCAGACGCCGACCTGTTGGCCAACATCGAGTTGACCGACGCCCCCGAGCCAGGTCCGCTGGCTCGGCTCTGGCCGGCGATCCCTCGACGACACACCCATCGCCTCCCGTTTACCGACAGACAGGTCGAGCCTGACGTGCTCTGGGCACTGCAGGAAGCGGGCCTGGCCGAAGGCTGTCGATTTCTCCCGCTGACGGGAGACCTGAAGAACGAGGCTATAGGCCTGATCGGCGAGGTGGACGTGCGGGTGGCCACCGACCCCATCTATCGTCAGGCGCTCGACCGCTGGCTCTCCAGCCACATCGAATCCGACGGGGTGCAGGTGGCGGAAGGAATCGAGATCACCATTCTGGATGACTTTGCGGCCAGCCTGCCCCGCTGGCTCATGCGCTTCAAAGGCAATGGGCAGGCCCGCGGAGAGCGCGACCAGGAGCTTGCTCGCAGGGCCCCTTTGCTGGCGCTGGTGGCCTCTCCGGGAGATACCGTCTGCCACTGGCTCATGGCAGGTCAGGGCCTCCAGCGCGTTCTGCTCGAGGGAGTCCTGGCCGGGGTGCAGGCTTCCTACCTCAACCAGCCGCTCGAGCTGCCCGACACGCGCGCCTGGCTGGCGCGCTGGACCTCGGGCACGACCCCCCACCTGATGCTGCGGATGGGCTACCCGGAGCATGATCACCGCTCGCCTCCCAGGCGCCCCCTGAAGGATCTCCTGGAGGAGGCTCCATGACTCCGATCGGCCTGCATCCCTCGGAGGAGTACTAAAGCATGGCTCGCCCGCTCGACTCCCAGAAGGGAGAAGCTTACTGGAAAGAGGCTGCCAGCCAGGCCCGGGTCGACCTCGATCAGGTCGCGGCCCACAACCACGGGCTCCCTCTGGCCTTTCACCGGAGCATCCGAAGACGGCAGATCGACCGGCTGGAGCAGGCTATCAGCGCTCTTCCCGCGCCGCCCCGGGTGCTGGACCTGGGCTGCGGCCCTGGAGTGTGGGCCCTCGAATTGCAGTCCAGGGTGCGCTCCTGGCTCGGCTTCGACATCGCCCCCACTTTCGTGGAGGAGGCCACCCGCCAGGCCCGCGAGCGAGGGCTGGAGCACCTCGAGTTCAGGGTGGGCTCCCTGGTCGAGCTTCCCTTCCAGGGCCTCTTCGACCTGGTCATCATGGGCGGCACCCTGGGCCTGTTCGACGATCGGCAGTTGCCCGAGCTGCTCGAGACCGTGCACCGTCACATGGCGCCCGACAGCCTGGCCTACGTGCGCGTCTCCACGGTTCCCTGGCCCTACCCCCGCCTCACCATCCGCCACGACCTCCCGGTCCGCTACCGCCGCGTGGAGCACTACCTGAGCCTGTTCCGCGCAGCCGGCTTCGAGCCCACCTTCGAGCGCGATATGGCTTTCAGTGAGGCCTCGCTGGCCACCATCTACTGCTATGTCGGGCGCAGGCTTGGCCTTTCGGGCGAGACATGTTGCCGGCTGGCCCAGAGAAGCTTTCCTCTTTTCCGGCCCCTGCTCGACCTGACCCCGCTGCCTCGCTCCACGGTGTTCTGGCTGAGGCCAGCGTGAGCTGGGACTTCCGCACCATCATTGAGCCCTTCCGCATCCGCGCCGTCGAGCCCATCCCGCTGCTCGACCGCAAGGCCCGCGAACGGGCCCTGGCCCGGGCCGAGCACAACCTGTTCGGGCTGCGGGCCGAAGAGGTGACCATCGACCTTTTGACCGACTCCGGCACCGGAGCCATGAGCGCCGAGCAGTGGGGCGCCCTGATGATGGGCGACGAGACTTATGCAGGCAGCCGCTCCTTCCGACGCCTGGAGGCGGTGGTGCACGAGCTAACCGGCTACCCGCACGTCTTTCCCGTGCACCAGGGCCGCGCCGCCGAGCGCATCCTGGCTCGCACGGTGCTCGAGCCCGGCAAGCTCGTAATCAACAACACCCACTTCGATACCACCCGCGCCAACGTCGAGCAGGCCGGGGCCCGGGCGGTGGATCTGCCCACCCCGGGCTCGGACGACCCGAGCTACGCCTGTCCCTTCAAAGGAAACATCGATCTTGCCAACCTGGAAGAGACGCTGCAGCTTCGTGGCTCCGAGGTGGCTCTGGTCATGCTGACCCTGACCAACAACGCCGTGGGCGGACAGCCGGTCAGCATGGCCAACATCGAGTCGGTCAGCGCCCTGTGCCGGCGATACGAGGTTCCCTTCTTTCTCGACGCCGCCCGCTTTGCCGAAAATGCCTGGTTCATCAAAGTGCGCGAGCCTGGCTATGATCGCTGGCGGTTGCCCGAAATCGCCCGGCGCATGTTCGACCTGGCCGACGGGTGCACGTTGTCGGCCAAGAAGGACGGCATCGTGCATATCGGCGGCCTGCTCTGCACCCGTCTGCCGCAGTGGGCCGAGAAGTTCCGCTGCGAGCTGATCCTGGGAGAGGGCTACCCCACCTACGGAGGCCTGGCCGGCCGGGACCTGGAAGCCATGTCCCTGGGTCTGCTGGAGGCGCTGGATGAGGACTACCTGCGCTACCGCGTGCGCAGCATCGCCTACTTCGCCGAAGGCCTGGAGCGAGCCGGCATTCCCGTAGTCCACCCCCCGGGGGGTCACGCGGTCTTTGCCGATGCCGGGCGACTGCTCTCTCACCTGCGCCCCGACCAGTTCCCGGGCCAGGCCCTGGGGGCTGCCTTCTACCTCGAAGGGGGGGTGCGCGGCGTGGAGGTGGGCTCGCTCATGTTCCCGGGGGCGCGTCTTGAGCTGCTCCGCCTGGCCGTGCCCAGGCGCGTCTACACGCAGGCCCACATCGACTACGTGATCGAGGTGGCCGAAAGGGTGGCGGCCCGGGCCAGCGAGCTGCCCGGCTACCGCATCCTGCGCGAGCCGCCCTTTCTGCGCCACTTCAGCGCCAGCCTGGAGCCTCTCGAGGCTTACATTTGCGCCTCCGGTCGACGCGAGAGCTGCGCCCCCAGCCCCTGATTCAGGCTTTCCCGGAGCGCTGGAAGAGCGACCGCCAACGAAGGCCCATGAGACGGCCATAGAACTTTATCGTATCGAGCACGGGATGAAAGTGCGAGCTCTCGTTTTTGCCGATGTAGATGCTCTGCACGCGAATTTGCCGGATCCGGTGGTTGCGACAGCGCCAGATCATCTCCATCTCCCACTCGAAGCGATCGGCCTTGATGTCCAGGAGGTCAGCAAAGAGCTCGAAGGGGATGCCCCGCATTCCCGTCTGCACGTCGCGGATATCCTTGAAAAGCAGCAAGAAGGTGACCAGCCGCTGGAAGACGCTGCCGATCTTCCGGGGCAAGGGAACGCAGGCCTCGTCGAAAGAGCGACAACCCAGCACCAGCTCGTGGGGATGCTTCTCCAGCTGGCCGGCCACGGCCAGCACGTCCTCCACGGCGTGCTGCCCGTCGGCGTCCAGGGTCACCGCGCCGACTTCGCTGGAAGTGGCCGTGGCCTGAATGTGGGCCAGACCCGTGCGCAGGGCGGCTCCCTTGCCTCGATTCTGAGGATGCACCAGCACCTCGGTGCGAGGCAGCTCGCGCAGGGCCTGGAAGATCTCGGCCGTCCCGGCCCGCCGGCTGCCATCGTCGACCACCACCAGACGGGCCAGGCCGCCCTCGAGCAATCCGCGCGCCGCATCAAGCACGGCGGGCTGGGGCTCATAGGCAGGGATCAAGCCACAGACCTGGATCACGATGAGGTCTTCGAACAGCCGGTCGGCTCGCCTGCCGTCCGAGGGAGGATGGCAGCGGGCCAGGCGGGGCGCTCGGGGACCCGCACACGGGTCCCCGAGCGCAGGTACCCGGGCTGGAGATCGGCTTCGACCCAGAAAAGCCACTGGTCCCCGACCAGAAGTCTGGTCCCGCGTGCCTCAGCGCCTGGCCCCAGGGACGACTTGAGGCAGGTCAATTGCCGGGTCTTTTCCCCCGTGATAAGGTTGAGCCATGCTCTCACTCCCGGTTGTTAACGGCCGCCGCCCGATGCCGGCTGCCTCCGGGCCGGCAGTGCTGGCCCTGGGATTTCGGCCCTTCTTTCTGCTGGGCTCCTGGTATGGAGTCCTGACCGTGCTGGTCTGGGTGGCCATCTACCTCGGATGGCTGAGCTTTCGTCCGGGCCTGAGCCCGATGTTGTGGCACGGTCACGAGATGCTCTTCGGCTTCGCGACCGCGATCATCGCCGGCTTTCTGCTCACAGCCGTGCCCAACTGGACCGGCATCCCCACGCCCCGGGGAGCCCGCCTGGGCGGCCTGGTGGCGCTCTGGCTGCTGGGCCGTGGGCTGACCCTGAGCTCGGGTGTGCCCGCTATCCTGGCCGCAGCAGTTGATCTGGCCTTCCTGCCGGCTCTGGCGGCAGCCCTGGCCTATCCCCTGATCAAGGCCGGCAAGCGCAACAACCTCGTGTTCTTGCTCGTGCTGGGGGTCTTCACCCTCTCCAACGCACTGGTGTGGGCCGAGGCTCTCGGCCGCCCTGGAACCGCGGCCCTGGGCCTGGAGCTGGGGCTGCTCTGTATCCTGCAGCTGGTGGCCCTGATCGGAGGGCGCGTGATCCCCTTTTTCATCCGAGCCGCGCTGCCCGAGAGCCCGGCCCACAGCTGGCCCTGGGTGGAGCGCTTGGCCCTGATCAGCCTCCCCCTGGTGGCTCTGTCGGAGGCTCTGAGCCTCTCGCTGGCGGCGGTCTCCTGGGTTGCCGCCCTCCCCCACGTGGCCCGCCTGGTTGGATGGTTCGACCGGCGACTGGTGCGGGTCCCCTTGCTGTGGGTGCTCTACCTGGGCTATGCCTGGTTGCCAGTGGGCCTGGCGCTGAAGGGCTGGTCTCAACTGGCCGGGACGAGCCCCTTTCCCGCCCTGCACGCCCTGACGGTGGGCTGTATCGGACTCATGATCCTGGGAATGATGGCGCGGGTGGCCCTGGGCCATACCGGTCGAGCGCTCAAGCCCCCCCGACCGGTGGTGGCCGCCTTCGGGTTGCTCCTGCTGGCAGCTATTTTACGGACTTTCGGACCCATGCTGGCCCCTTCGACATTGTGGGTAAAGTCCTCCGCCGCCCTCTGGGCCCTCGCCTTTGGACTTTACGGGCTTGTTTACTTCCCGATTCTCACCAGACCGCGTGTGGACGGCAAACCCGGTTGATCGAGATCAACGACGCCAAATCTGGCCAGGATTAGGATTCCCTCTATGGATTGCCTGGACAACTATCGCTGGAAGCTCGCTAGCCACGAGCTGGTGCCTCTGGTCATCGGGGGCATGGGGGTAGACATCTCCACCATGGAGCTGGCCCTGGAGGCGGCCCGGCTCGGTGGGGTGGGCCACATCTCCGATGCGATGGCCTGTCTGGTCTCGGATCGGCGCTTTGGGACCCGCTACAGCTTGAGCAAGTTCAAGCGCTTCCGACACGAAGGCGACCGCTCGAGCTATCGCTTCGACCCGGGAGAGCTGCGAGAGAGCCAGCTGCGCCACGTTTGCGAGGCAATGAGTCGCAAAGTGGGCCCGGGCCTGATCTTCCTCAACGTGATGGAGAAGCTCACCATGCTGGACGCGGCCGAGACGCTCAAGATCCGGCTCACGGCCGCTCTGGATGGTGGTATCGACGGGTTGACCCTGTCCGCCGGGCTGCACCATAAGAGCCTGAGACAGATCGAGGAGCACCCCCGCTTTCGCGAGGTCAAGCTGGGCATCGTGGTGAGCAGCCTCAGGGCCCTGGAGATCTTCTTGCGGGCCGCTCAGCGCTCTCATCGTCTGCCCGACTACGTGGTGGTGGAAGGTCCTCTGGCCGGAGGCCATCTCGGATTCGGAGAGGATTGGGCCCAGTATCGCTTGGAGTCGATCGTGGACGAGATCCTTGCCTACCTGCGAGAGCACGAGCTGCCCATCGCGGTCATCCCCGCGGGGGGGATCTTTACCGGCACGGACGCCACCGGATATCTGCAGGCGGGCGCGGCCGCCGTGCAGGTCGCGACCCGGTTCACCGTCACCCGAGAGTGCGGTCTTCCGGCCGCGGTCAAGCAAGCCTACTTTCGAGCCAGCGAGGAAGATGTGGTGGTCAACTCCTACTCCCCCACCGGCTACCTCATGCGCATGCTGACCAGCAGCCCCTGCCTGGACTCCGGAGTGGAGCCCAAGTGCCGTCTGCACGGCTACCTGCTCGACCGCGGCGGGGAGTGCGCCTACGTTCGGGCCTGGGAATCCACTCCGCGGGGACAGAGCGTGTCCGGCAAAATGTGCCTGTGCCATCATTTCTCTCGCCACCAGTGCTACACTTGCGGTCACTACACCTATCGGCTCAAGGATACCAGCCGACCGGACGGCCAGGGAGGCTACCACTTGCTCAGTGCCGAGCATGTCTTCCGAGACTATCAGCACAGTCGCGAGCACAAGATCCATCTGCCGATTGATCCAGGTCAATGACGCAGCCCCTCTGACTGGCTTAACCTCATGCTGACATGTCCGTCCTCATCATCGGCGGCGGGCCGGCCGGGCTGGCCCTGGCCGGCCAGTTGCAAGAGCGAGCCATCGAGTACACCCTGCTCGAGCGGGCCCCGTTTCTTGGGAGCACGTTTCGATGCATGGCTGCAAACACGTGCCTCAGCCCCTGGATCAACACCGTTCTGCCGGGCACGCGGCCCAGCTGGCGGATCGCTCTGCGACCCACCGAGCGCGAGGAATATGCTCAGTATCTGACCGAGTACGCCATCCAGCGCAACCTGAGCTACCTCACCTCGGTAGAAGTCGACCGGGTCACCCGCGAGCCGGGCCAGTTCCGGGTCAGCACGAGCAGGGGCCAATTCCAGTCCCGGGTGCTGGTCAATGCCACGGGATACTTCTCCAATCCTCACATTCCCGAGCTTCCGCGCGACAGCCAGTGTGAGATCCCCCAGATCCATGCAGCGGCATATCAAGACCCGGATACGGTGCGCCGCCTGCTCGGCAGCAACCGGGGCCGGGTGCTGGTAGTGGGCCATCGGCTCACCGCCGGGGAGATTATCGAAGGCCTCTACCGGTCCGGCTACGAGGTCTGCCTGTCTCACCGCTCGCCCATCCGCTACGCTCTTCCGGACATGCTGCAGGCCTGCGTCTCCCCCTTCAGCTATATCCTGGAGGAATCGCTGGTGCATTTGCCTGGCATGAAGCCCCCTCTGTCGCTGGAGAGCCGCATGCCGGGCGGAGTGGCTCGCCAACTGATCGAGTGGGGCCTGGTGCGGAGCTTCCCGGCAGTGGTCCGCCTGGAGCGGCGTGCAGTGGTGTTCCAGGACGGTCAGGACGTGCCGTTTGACCTGGTGATCTACGCCACCGGCTATCGCCCCGCGCTCAAGCACCTGGCCGGGTTGATCTCGACCGACCCCGAAACCGGCCTGCCCCCCCTCTACGGTGCCGAGAGCCGCGAGACTCCGGGCCTGTTCTTCCTGGGCCTGCAGGGTCTGCGCACCTTCCGCAGCCAGTTCCTGAGGGGCATTCGCGAGGACGCCGTCTATCTGGCCGACTGGCTGGCCAACTACTGGCTGCTGGACCGTCAGGCGGCTTAATACGCAGGTTTCGGCACTCCTTTTCGCAGGATGAAGCCCTTGCCGGGGCCTGGAGCCCCCACCAGCTCGAACTTCTGGGTCAGGTGGGCCAGCGTGGCAGGGGCCACGTCGTAGACCGGCCAGCCCTCGCAGAGGAACTCTCCCCCCGGCTTGAGCACCCGGTGCACCTCCTCGAGGCCCGCGATGGCGTCCTCCGAGCGGGCTCCGATGGGGAAGCTGGCATAGGCGAGGAGCAAGTCCTGCGAGCCGTCGGCCACCGGCAGCGAGAAGAGGTCTCCCACGTGCTGGCGTGAGTTGCGGGCGGCCGGGCCGCCTACCGAGTCGAGCACCTCCCGCTGGAGAGCCAGAGCGGTGGCATTGACGTCCACCCCGAGATAGCGGTTGCCGGAATCCTCCGTGAGGAGCGTGCGGGCCACGCAGGTGGTGGCAAAGGGACCGATCTCCAGAATGGCAGCCCCTTTCAGGTGCCCGTAGCGCTCCCGCAACAGCTGGCTACGTTCTCCGCGCGACTCGTCCCAGGCCAGCACGTCCGCCACCGAAAGGCGCCGGGCCCGCTCCACCTCGCCGTCCAGGGCGCGGGGGTCGCGCTCGAGATCGCTCATCCGGTTGGCCGGCCGGCGAAGCCCCTCGCCGACGCTCTGGTAAACTTGCAGATCCTCGCTCCAGAGCTCACCGTGGCGCACGTCGCGCACCTGCACGACCGGCTGGCCATTCTGGCTGGCCAGAGCGGTCTGGTCGCTGAGCAGCCAGCCCTCCTCGGAGGGCAAATAGCGGGTGCGGATGACCGTCTCGCGCTCGGATCTCTCGGGCTGCGGGCTCACCGAGCGGGGCGGAAAATCGGTGGGGATCGCCCGGGCGTGCTCGTCGAGGGGCGGTAGCTCGCTCACGCTCTGCCCGTTGACCTCGAGCCCCACCAGCAGGCTCCGCTCACCGTCTGAGACCAGCCTGCGGGTCACCACCAGCTCGTCCACCGAAGCCGCCTCGCCCCGCCGAGCCTGGGGGGTCCAGGAGGGCCAGGAAAGGCGTGAGTCGTTCAGCTTATCCATCTTTGCTATTCTAGCAGCCTGTTGTTGCCAGAAATCTTGATCCAGATCATGGATCCGCTGCCCCATCTGGGGCAAAGTCGGGGTATGGCCAGCACCCTGCGACGTCCCGCTTCCGACAACTCCGTCAGTCCCTTCCTGGTGATCTGGGAGACCACCCAGGCGTGCGATCTTGCCTGTCGCCACTGCCGGGCCTGCGCTCAAAGCGAGCATGATCCCCTGGCGCTGAGCCATCCGGAGGCCAGGCGACTGCTCGAGCAAGTGCGCAGCTTCTCCGATCCCCCACCCCTGTTCGTCTTCACCGGAGGCGACCCGTTCAAGCGCGCCGACCTCTTCGACCTGGTCCAGTATGGCAGCGAGCTGGGTCTGCGTCCGGCGGTCTCTCCCTCGGCCACCCCCCTGCTGACCCGGGCCAACCTGGCCCGCCTGAAGGAGTGTGGCGCCCGGGCCATCTCGCTCAGCCTGGACGCCTCTCAGGAGCAGGCGCACGATGCCTTCCGGGGCGTGGCCGGGTCCTACGCGCTGACCATGCGAGGCTGCGAGCTGGTGCGCGAGTTGGGGCTCAAGCTGCAGGTCAACACCACGGTCACCCGCCACAACCTGGCCGACCTGCCCTCGCTGGTGAAGCTGCTGGTGCCCCTCGAGCTGATGACCTGGAGCGTCTTCTTCCTGGTGCCTACCGGGCGCGCCCAGCACCAGGACGCCATCACCGCCGAGGAGTGCGAGGAAGTCATGCACTTTCTGGTGGACGCCTCGCGCTATCTGCCCCTGAAGGCTACCGAAGGCCATCACTATAAGCGCGTCCTGCTCCAGAGACAGAACGCCCCTGGCCCGGAAAACGAGCTGCGCCAGGAGCTGCGAGGACTGTCCGCGGCATGGCCGGCCCGGGCAGCTGCCCGGCGCACCCCCATGCACATCAACTCGGGGGACGGATTCGTCTTCATCTCCCACCGCGGGGAGGTCTTTCCCAGCGGCTTTCTGCCCCTGTCGGCCGGCAACGTGCGCCGCGCCAACCTGGTCGAGCTCTACCGCCACAGCCCGCTCTTCGAGCTCATGCGCAACACGGACGACCTCAAGGGGCGCTGTGGAGCGTGCGAGTATCGTTCCGTGTGTGGAGGCTCGCGCTCGCGAGCCTACGCCACCACCGGAGACCCGCTGGCAGAAGAGCCGTTGTGCGCCTATCAGCCGGAGGCCGCATGTCCCGCGTGATCGTGGTCGGAGGGGGCCTGGCCGGGCTGGCAACGGCCTACTTTCTGGGCCAGCGAGCTGAGGTCACCGTGCTGGAAGCCGCCCCCCGGGCCGGAGGCAAGCTGCTCACCGAGGCCCGCGACGGGTTCCTGCTCGAGGGGGGACCGGACGCCTTCGTCACCTACAAGCCGGCCGCCCTCGAGCTCTGCCGAGAGCTGGGCTTGGAGCTGCTCGAGACCCTGCCGGCTCGTCCCCGCAGCCTGGTGCTGGACCGGGGCCGGCTCACCCCCGTCCCCGAGGGCCTGATGGGGGTCATCCCCAGCCGCTGGCTGCCCATGGCCATGACTCCCCTGCTCTCCTGGACGGGCAAGCTGCGCATGCTGGCCGACCTGTGGCTGCCGGCCCGGCGCGAGTCCAGCGAGGAATCCCTGGCCGAATTCTTGAGGCGCCGACTGGGGGGCGAAATCGTGGAACGGCTGGCCGATCCGCTGCTGGCCGGCATCTACGGCGCTCCCGCCGACTGCCTCAGCTCACGCTGCCTCTTCCCCCGCCTACTGGCCCTGGAGGAGAAGCACCGCAGCTTGATCGTGGGGGTGCTGCGCCAGCCTGCCCGCGCCAGGGGGCCGGAGATGCTGGGCCTGCGCTCGGGAATGTCGGGCCTGGCCGAGGCCCTGCAGTCGAGGGTCAACGGACGCCTGAAGGTGAGGCAGCGGGTGGAGCAGGTGCTGCCCGGCCAGGTGCGAGTGGGCGGCGAGTGGATCCAGGCCGACTCGGTGGTGCTGGCCACCCCAGCCCCGGAATCGGCCCGCCTGCTGGGTCCGGGGGCTCTGAGCGAGCAACTCACCGGCATCGCTTACCAGAAGGTGGCCACAGTGGCGCTGGGCTTCCACCGCCGCCAGGTGATCCACCCTCTCGACAGCCACGGCTTCGTGGTGCCCACCCGGCAAGCGGGGCTGATCAGCGCCTGCACCTGGTCGAGCTCGAAGTTCCCCGGACGGGTGCCCGCGAGCTGCGTCTTGCTGCGAGCTTACGTGCGCAACCCGCAAGAGTCCGATGAGGAGCTGGCGGGGGCCGTGGTGCAGGAGCTACGCCCCCTGCTCAAGCTGATCGGCGAGCCCCTCTTGACGCGCGTTTTTCGCTGGGAGAACCCGGTCTACCGTGTGGGCCACGGCGAGCTGGTCAGCGAGCTGGACCGCCAGGCTCCACCCGGGCTGTTCCTGACCGGCAGCGCTTACCGGGGCGTGGGGGTGCCGGACGTGATCGAGCAGGCCCGAAGCACGGCCGAGCGGGTGCGGGGTTTTCCCGCCAGTCTCGACAAACTCCCCGGATGAGCTCCTCGGACGACCCCGCCCAGATCTTCGACCAGCTCTTCCCCTCCGGTCTCTTCCGGCCGGAGATTCTGGAGGCGATCGCGCCCGAAGGGTGGGAGGCGAGTCCGCTGGCGCGAGGATTCGAGAGCTCGCCACCAGGGAAGAGCTCGATTCTCTCAGCGCTCCTGCCCTGGAGGAAACCAAACCAGCCGAGCTCTCGGGCCGACCCTCAGAGGGAATGCGCCGAGCTGGTCGCGGCCGGTCTCTGGCACGTCTTCGCTGAGCACGAGGTCGTGGGGCCCGATGGGGAAAAGATCGATCTGGGCTCGTGGCGGGGAGTTGCCGAGGAGATCGCCGACTGGCTGAATCGGTCACTTGGGGACGACCGTTACCAGTACACGCGATTTTATATGGGCCAGGCCAATCTAACTCGTCACAGGGTCGACCTCGCGCCTGTCTTTCGCCTGATCTTCGCGCGCTTTCGCCAGCTGGAGATGGACTGGCAATACGATATGCCGCGTCTGGACGTGGTCACGCTGGGGGAGCCTGATGAGCACACCGTGCGCATGAAAGCTGACCTGGACGCGGCCGATCGGCGGGCCCGCCAGAATGCTCGCGACGTGCCCGCCCCGAGCATCGTCAAGGCCTTCCAAGAGGTTTTCGGCCGGCTTCCGGCGGGATGGCCTCCCGAGGTTTGAGTCAGGCCGGCCGCTGATAGCCCAGCGCCAGCATCTCGCGGAACTGAGGATACATGGGCGGACGACGCAGCGAAAGCACATCCTCCACTCCGCCTTCGGCGAAGAGCTGGCGAGCCAGGGGGCTGAACTCGACCGCGTCCGAATGGCTGCGGAAGTAGAATCCGTCCCGCGCAAAGCGCACCTCGGACTGCATCACCACGACCCGCTCCTCGGAGGCACATTGCAGGCACAGGTAGAGGCGCTGGAGGATCTTGAAGCCGCACTCGCAGCAATGGCTGATGTAGCGCAGCAGCGATTCGGGGTGCACCTCGCCGGGTCGAAACTCGGGCTTGGGACGAAGCGGCAGTCCGTCTTCCAGCGGATCGAGCTCGTCCATCCGCTCGCTGAAGGAGAGACCTGACAGGGTCTTGCGCGGAGTCTCCTTGGGACGCGAAGCGGCTGCCGCCCAGGTGGCCGCGAACTGGCTGCTCTTGCCCCCCTTGATGCCGTCGATGGCCTCGACGGGGGCAGCCTTGATGAACATGCGGCCGGTGGCCGTCTGAGCTTGCCCGCTCTGGGCTGCCTGCTCGCTCTGGGCCTTCAGGTTGAGTCGCGGCTTGGAGCGCATGGAGGAGGTGCGCGCCGGCTGGTTCGCCCGAGCTCCGGGAGCCTCGGACTGAGGCGTCGCTGCCGGAGGAGTGGTGGTCGTCTTGCTCTCCACCGGCCGAGGGCGAGCCGGCTGCGCGGTGGCCTGGGGCGGGGTCTCTTTCTGGATCGGTGGAGCCGCCGGGCCAGGCGTCACAGCCGAGGCCAGGTGGGGAGTGCTGGCCGTGGAGCGCGGCGTGGGCGCCGGACGCGGGAACGCGGGAGAGGGGGGAGCCTGTGCCTCGGGTCTCAAGGCACGGGGGCGTGAGGTGGTGGGACGCTCCACCTCGGGCAGATCGCGCTCGAGGAGGCTCTCCATGAAGTTCGCCTCGGGGGCCGGCTCGTGCCAATCGAACATGGGCTCCGGCGCGGGCGTTTTGAACAGGCCCTGGAAGCCACCCTCGGTGGGACGCGGACGCATGACCATCTCGGGACGAGGGGTCGTTTCCTTGGAGACGCGAGGATAGCGCGAGATGGGCACTTTGGACTGGGCCTGGCCAGGTCGCTGGGGCTCTTTCCTGGGGGAAAGCAGGCCTGGAGTGGTGGGAGGGGCCTCGCCGTGAGCGCCTTTGGCCGTGCCGCGGGCTTTGGGGATGGCCTGAGTGCCGTCTTGGGCTTTGGAGGCGGGGGTTGCCGGGGTGTCGCCCTGGGCTTTGGAGGTGCCCTGAGCGGCGGGGACTGCCGGGGTCTGGGCGCCGCCCTGGGCTTTAGAGGTGCCCTGAGAGGCGGTTGCCGGGGTGCCCTGGGCGGCGGGGATGCCGTCCTGGGCTTTCGGGATGCCCTGAGGGGCGGGGGTTGCCTGGGTGGGCATATTGCGGCCAGCCGGAGTCAAGAGGATGCCCGATCCGGGGAAGGAGCTTCGTGCTGGGCCGGCGGGGGGGCCCTGAGCCTTCGCGGTGCCGCGACCTGAGGGGGCAGTCCCCTGAGCTTTCGAAGAGCCCTGGCCAGTGGGAGCGACTTGACCCACCCGGCCGCCCCGGCCTGCGGAGGCGCCCTGAGTGCTCGATGATCCACCAGCTACGAGGGGCTGACCCAGAGGGGCGCCGGCGCCGACGGTGGGGGTGCCCTGAGGGGTAGGAGTGCGGTTAACCTGAGCTGCTGGGGTTCCCTGAGTCGTTGTGCCTTTACCGATAGCGCCCTGAGCGCCAGGCGTGCCCTGAGCTGCTGCGGTGCCCTGACCTTTACCGACAGCGCCCTGAGCGCCGGGCGTGCCCTGGGCTGCAGGATTGCCCTCAGTTGCAGGATTACCCTGAACTGCTGGGTTAACCTGAGCTGCTGGGGTTCCGGTGGTGCTTTTACCGGCAGGCGTGCCCTGAGCTGCAGGTGTGCCCTGAGCGCCAGGCGTGCCCTGAGCGCCAGGCGTGCCCTGAGCGCCAGGCGTTCCCTGAGCGCCAGGCGTTCCCTGAGCTGCAGGCGTGCCCTGAGCTGCAGGCGTGCCCTGAGTTGCAGGTGTGCCCTGAGCGCCAGGCGTGCCCTGAGCTGCAAGGGTGCCCTGAGTTGCAGGCGTTCCCTGAGCCGCAGGTGTGCCCTGAGCTCCAGGCGTGCCCTGAGCTGCAAGGGTGCCCTGAGCTACAGGCGTTCCCTGAGCCGCAGGTGTGCCCTGAGCTCCAGGCGTGCCCTGAGCTCCAGGGGTGCCCTGAGCTACAGGCGTGCCCTGAGCCGCAGGGGTGCCCTGAGCTACAGGCATGCCCTGAGCTGCAGGTGTGCCCTGAGCTGCAGGTGTGCCCTGAGCTCCAGGTGTGCCCTGAGCTGCAGGCGTGCCCTGAGCGCCAGGCGTGCCCTGAGCTCCAGGGGTGCCCTGAGCTCCAGGCGTGCCCTGAGCTCCAGGCGTGCCCTGAGCTGCAGGGGTGCCCTGAGCTCCAGGCGTGCCCTGAGCTGCAGGGGTGCCCTGAGCTCCAGGCGTGCCCTGAGCTGCAGGGGTGCCCTGAGCTGCAGGCATGCCCCGAGCGCCAGGCGTGCCCGCTGCAGGGGTGCCCTGAGCGCCAAGCGGTCCCTCAGCGCCCAGCGTGCCCGCCGGGGTGTTGGAGGTTGCCGATGCGCCCGACCCGGCGGCCATAGGCAGAGCATTTGTCTGTGAAGCCGGGCCCTGACCGGGGGTCACGGAACCAGGGGAAGGCAACAAGCTTGAGCCTGACGGCACACTCGATCCCGAAGCCGGTGCCAGAGGACCCGCACCAGGCATTGGCGGCGCCTCACTGACTGGAATGGTCGAAGAATTGAGGGGAGTCACCCGTGGAACGGCGGGCGCCGGCCCCGCGATAGAACTGGCCTGGTCCAGCCCGATCATAGCTCCCAACTCCCCACCAAGGGCCCCTCCGCTCTGGCCAGTCCCCTGCGGAGTTCCGGTGCCCAACTGACCACCCGGAGGACCGCCAGGCTGACTTAAAGGCGTTCCGCCACCAAGCTGACTACCCTGAGGAAGGCCACCGCCAGGCTCAATCGGAGGGGGTACTCCCGGCCCGCCGCCTGCGATGTTGATACTCGGGTTGCCCACGCTGCCCGACGTCTGCCCGCCGGGCAATTGTCCGCCAGGCTCTCCACCACCCATCTGTCCACCAGGCTGTCCCCCACCAGACAACTGACCTGGCTGCGCACCAGGCTCGCCACCTGTCTGACCGCCTGGCACCTGACCAACTGGCAACTGCCCGCCACCCACCTGTCCAGCGGGGATCTGACCGCCAGGCTGTCCATCATTCGTCTGACCGACCGGCGGCGGCGGTCCACCGGGCTGCCCGCCCGGCAACTGCGCACCAGGCTCGCCACCTGTCTGACCGCCTGGCACCTGACCAACTGGCAACTGCCCGCCACCCACCTGTCCACCAAGCTGTCCGCCAGGCTGTCCACCATTCGTCTGACCGACCGGCGGCGGCGGCCCACCGGGCTGCCCGGCCGGCAACTGGACACCAGGCTCGCCGCCACCAGTCTGCGGCGGTCCACCAGGCTGCCCGCCCGGCAACTGCGCACCAGGCTGCCCGCCACCAGTCTGCGGAGGTCCACCAAGCTGCCCGCCCGGCAACTGCGCACCGGGTTGCCCGCCACCCACCTGTCCACCAGGCTGTCCGCCACCAGTCTGCCCGCCAGTCTGCGGCGGTCCGCCCGGCAACTGCGCACCGGGCTGCCCGCCACCCACCTGTCCACCAGGCTGTCCGCCACCAGTCTGCGGAGGTCCACCAGGCTGCCCGCCCGGCAACTGCGCACCAGGCTGCCCGCCACCCACCTGTCCACCAGGCTGTCCGCCACCAGTCTGCCCGCCAGGCGGCGGTGGTCCACCAGGCTGCACGCCACCAACCGGTCCACCGCCAATCTGTCCACCGGGCTGTCCGCCACCCATCTGCCCGCCCGGAATCTGCCAGCCGGGCATCTGGCCTCCACCCGCCCAACCGCCCTGCCCACCCCATCCGGCAGCAGGTCCCCAGGCGATCCCTCTGAGTAGGCTCCGCCCGTGACCACCACCCACCTGGCGCTCGTAGCCCACCCAGTCGCTGTTGAGTTCACGATGGGCGGCCGGGTCGTCCCACTTCGCCCGCATGGCCTGAAATTGAACCGGGTCCTGAATCCGTTGATCCACCGCCGCCAGGCGCTGATGACCCTGCTCGATCAGTCCGCGAGCCGCCTCCACGTTGTTGCCGAAGACCCGGGCCGCCCGCTCGGGGTCGGCAAAGAGTCGCTCGGCATAGGCCGGATCGGAGGCAGCGCTCAGCATTTCAAACTGATTGATGGCTGTCCCGAGCCCTAAGAACCCGCCGCTCTGGACCAGGCCGCGACTGTTCAGCTCCTTGACCGTAACAAGAGTTTCGCGCTGCCGCTCCAGACTGCGGATATAGTCCGAGTCTTGAAGCAGTCCGCCCGGGCGCACCGCTCCGGTGGCGTCGCTCTGAGCGGTAGCTCCCTCCGTGCGCAGCAGGCGGTCAGTAGCCGGGAAGTGTTCGCTGCGCTCGTTCGGGTCCATGAAACGCAGGTCGTTGTAAAGCTCAGGCAGATTGTCGAAGGAGTGGCTGGTGCGCTCCCCGACCAGTGTCGCCATCTGACTGCCGGGGTTGGCTCCGGGGCGCCCTTCGAGGTAGCGCCCGAGCCGCGCCGGGTCGGCGTGCTCGCGCAGATACTGGTCCAGGGCGGCCGGGTCCTGGCTGAGACTCTGCAGGTCGGCTCCGGTGGGCACAGGCTGCACTCCTACCTGTCCAAGCACCTGGCTGAGGTGGTGACGCCGGACCGCATCGTGCTGTTGCAGCGAGCGAGCATCCTGGCGCGCCTGACGGCGGCTTTGCTCGAGAATGCGACTGGCCTCGGGAGCTCCCTCGGGCAGAGCCCGTTGCAGGGCCTGAGGATCCGTGCGGTATTGCTCGATCTGCTCGGGAGTCAGGTTGGTGAGGCCCAACTCGGTCAGTCGATTGCTGAGAGCCCGCCGCTCCAGCCCCTCGGGCCCTTCGGCCAGAGCCGCGCGCAACTGACCGAAGTCAGGACGTGGGCTGCTGGTCAGACGGTCGGTCCCGTCGGTCCTCGAGGTCTCGCTCAATTCGCGGCGGAAGTTGACGCCGTAGCGCTCCTGGCTGGCCATATACAGGGCGTGGCCCTCTTCGTTCTGGAAGGCTTCCACGCGCGCTTCCGGGGCCAGGCTAAGGAAGCGCGGCCCGAACTGTATCCGGCCCTCACTCACCTCGGCCAGGACGTTGCTGTTGTTGCTGATCACGATAGGCATGCCCTGCATGGTCAGGATCTGACCATCGGGAGCCGGCTGGCCCGCCCGGGCGGCCGCCTGCCAGACGCTGTGAGCCAGGTCGTAATTGGGAGGATCCTGGAAGGTGGTGCGCGAGGCTGCGTTGAGCAGACGCGACTGCTGCTCGGGAGTCTCCAGTCTGTTGACACTGGCCAACAAGCGCTCCTGCTCTGCTTGCGGCAGGCTCTGGAAGGTTCGGGAGAGTGCTTCCTGATCCGCGGGTCGAACGGTTTCCCAGAGCGGCGCGGGGAAGCCCTGAGGGGCAGCCATCGGAGCCGGAGCTGGTGCTGAGGCCGTGCTCTGAGTCGTCTGGGTGGCTCCGCCAGCAAAAGCCCAGGCCAGTGAGCCGGCCGCGCTGCCCACGGACCGTCCCACTCCCCCCAGAAGGGACGAGAGCTGGGCCCTCTCCACCGTACCCGCTTTCTGCAACTGCTCAGTCGGAACCTGAGCCACGGCCTTACCCTGGGCATCCGTGACCATCGTATAGCCGGCCGCCACAGCGGCGGCCCCGGCTGCCACTCCTCCCATTCCAGGCACTAGGACTGCCGAGGCAGCGGGCGCGATGGCGCTCGCCGCCCAGACACTGGCCTGAGCCTCCCCCTGCCGAACCTCCGACGAAGAGCTTCCAGTCAGCCAGTTCCAACCGTTCTGCAGCAGACCGGCTACTCCCGACTGACCGGCCCTCTCCTCGGCCTGACGGTCCTCGTCACGACGACCGACCGAGCCGGACAGGGCCCGATCCTGCTTGCGAATGCTCTCCGCCTCGCGCTGCCCGGCACCTCCGTGCGGAGCGCGCACCGAGCTATCCGGAGCACCCAGGATTCCCCCTTCGGAATCCTCTCCTTCAAGACCACGATTCTGGTCGCTGGTCTTGCGCTCGGACGGTCCCGACATCGCGGGAGCCGCCTGCGCCACCTGAGCCGCCTGAATTCCAGGAGCCTGCTGCGTCAGCCGGGCCGGATCACCCGCTGGCGCCGACTCCCGAGCGGCCACCTGCTGGCGCTGCATCTCCACGGCCGCCGCCTGGGTGCCAGGCTGCAGAACCGGCGCCGTTCGTTGCTGCGGTGGGGGCGGAGCTGGCTCGCCGGGGGCCTCAACCCGCTCGGTCTCGGGTGGAGCGACCTGGACCTGCGGAATGACCGGTGCGGGCTTTGCTTCAGCCGGACGTGACGCCTGCTGTCCTGCCGGGACAGGCTGAGCCGTCTCGAAGTGGGGGCCGAGCTCTGTCTCAGACCGCGGAAAAACCCTGACCGTCTCGACGGGCGGGGCAGGTGCCGGCTCCAGACGGCCCGGTGCCTCGATTCGAGGAGCAGCGGGTGTCGGGGTGGCCGGCGTCTCGGCACGCGGCGCGGGAGCAGGCTGAGTGGCCGGCGTCTCGGCACGCGGAGCGGGAGCAGGCTGAGTGGCCGGCGTCTCGGCACGCGGCGCGGGAGCAGGCTGAGTGGGGGGAGGTTCCAGGCGGAAAACGTGGGGCGCTGGCTGTGCCGACTCGACTCGGGGGACGACCGCAGGCGGCGTTTCCGCCGGAGCAGACTCCAGTCGTGGAGGAACCGTCTCTGGGCGAAGGATAGAGGGCTCCAGATATGTCGGAGGAGCGGCTTGAACGCGCGGAGGCAAGACCTCAGGGCGCGGGGGGGGCTGAGGCCGACCCTCTTGGCGTGGGGTATCCTGGCGCGCGACCGACTCTTTTCGGGGCTCACCCTCATCCAGACGCCCCGCCGCGCCAGTCAGAGACTTCTGAATGGAGCGAATCGGGTCAGAACTGCCCTCACCTCCGCCAGCCGAGACACCAACAGCCCTGGTGCCTCGCCCCCCCGACTGAGGGGCTTCCGATTCTCGGGAGGATTCCTTCTTCTCGGTGCGAGAGGACCGATCGGTTGTGGGCGCGCTCTCCACCGGCCGGAGCTGAGCACCGGCCAGCTCTGCCTTTACGGGGGCCGCGGCCGGAGTCGAATCCACAGGACGCATTCCCTGGTCGACTCTTAGCTCGGAGGGCCGACCAGGCTGAGCCTGAGTCGGTTCTGTCCGGCCCGGTGCGCCCTGGGGTCCCGGGGTCTGCCTGGGCACCTCATCAGTCATCGGCACTGCCGGCAGACTCGCCTCCGAGTGAACCGGAACAGCTGGAGCAGGGGTCGAGGGCTGCGCCGGTGCGGGCTTGCCGGTCGCCTGGACTGGAGACCCGGTGGGTAGAGTCGCCGCCTCGCCTGGCTTGCCGGGCTTGCCGGCATCGGTGCGGGGGGCCGGCTCGGGCGTGGGCTTGCCGGCATCGATGCGCGGGGCGGGCTCGGGCGTGGGGGCGGGCTTGCCGGCATCGGTGCGCGGGGCCGGCTCGGGCGTGGGGGCGGGCTTGCCGGCATCGGTGCGCGGGGCCGGCTCGGGCGTGGGCTTGCCAGCATCGGTGCGCGGGGCCGGCTCGGGCGTGGGGGCAGGCTTGCCGGCATCGGTGCGCGGGGCCGGCCCGGGCGTGGGGGCAGGCTTGCCAGCATCGGTGCGCGGGGCCGGCTCGGGCGTGGGGGCGGGCTTGCCAGCATCGGTACGCGGGGAGGACTTGCCGGCTTCAGAGCGCGGAGATTGCGTCGGCTTGCCAGAATCACCAGCTAGCTGACTTCCGTCGCGCGACTCCGCCCGGGGAGCGAGCTTTTCAGCCCGAGGAGCGGGAGACTCGTCGGCCGGGCGGTCGAAGCTCTGATTCTGGCTTGAATCACGGCCCTGACCCTTGGACCCCTCAACCCTTTGAGGAACACCCGCCCGGGCGCGTTTGGCCCCCTCGGACTCCTCGTGCTCGGCGGGTGGCTCGCTGCTGACCAGCTCGCGGTTGTCCTTTGGCCTGGCGGACTCAGGCAGAGTGCTGGGGTGGGCGGTGAATCCGCGCTCCAGGAACTTCTCGGGGGGAGTCTGGGGCTGCGGGAGGTGAACACGCTGACCGTCCTTGGTGCGCTGACCTCCGGGTAACTCCAACTGAGCGCCCTCGCTAGCTGGAGGCCTGGGCTCCGTTTTTTTCTGATCGGTTGGCTCGGGCAAGACCCGTTTGGCGACCGTGTCCAGGCTCTGGTCGCGCTGGACGGCGGGTTGCTGGGCCTGTTCCTTGGGAGGCGGTTGCTCGAACTCCTTGGACAGGTTCTGTCCAGCCTGGCTCAGCTTCCGGAGAAACTGGAGATTCTCCGCACTGAAAGAGTCTTGCTCGAATCCCCCCAGCTCGGCCATGAGCTCGCTGGCCTCCCGGTGAAGGGCCTCAGCATCTGCACGGGAGCCCGATGAGACCACCGCATTCCAACGATCAGCCAGCTGCTGGCTTCGTTCGATCATCTCGTTGCGGCGGGAGATGGTCTCCGTCTGCTTACGGGTCTGAGCTTCTCGCTCCTGATGAAGCTCGGCATTCTTTTGCGCCTCGCGCATTGTATCCGAAAGGCTGGTCTCGTTCCTGGGCTCCGGGAAGAGAGGCTTGGGAGTCAGGACCGTCTCACGCGGGATATCGCGCAGGATACTCTCATAACCGGTCTTCAACTTGTCGGAGGTCACCAGTTTCGAGATATCCGGACCCTTCGAGCCATCCAACAGGGATCCGGTCCCTGGCTTGCCCGGCAGGTTCGTCAGATTGAGGTTGCTTGTAGAGTTGGCGATTATCTGGCCAAGAGAGGACATGCCGAGCATTAAGAAAGCCAACCTTGCAGACCTCCAATGGCGATAGCTGGGTAGATTATCCCTCCCTTCCGCCTCTCAGTCTAGCAGAGCCTGACAGGCGGAGACGGGCGAGAATCGCCAGCGCCTGGCCGAGACCGAGGAATCCACAGGCCGAGCAGCCGTTCCAGCACCCGGGTCAGTCGACCCGACGTTCATCAACTGTTCATCTGGTAGGCGCGAATTCAACGCTCCCGCGACGCCCCGGATCCCCGTAGAGAGACGCCGGCGCCGTCTCATGAGGCAGACAGATTCGGAGGTTACCGTGAACGCGAACTTCTTCAACGAACCACCACAGAGTCCGGAGGATGAGACGAAGGCTCTGCAGCTCTACTTTCGCCAGTTGCTCGAATGCGAGGAGATGGAACAGGCCGCTGAGGTACTCCTTCAGCTGGCAGAGATCTCCGATACCCAGGTCCGGGCCGGAATGCACGAGGTGACGAGGCTCGGGCAGCTGGAGCAGATCATGGAGAAATTGGGACAGGGAGACAGCTGGATGCGGCTGGCTCGGGTCTCCGTGCTCCAAGGGCTGCGCAACCTGGCCCGTCCCAGCACAGCAAGCCCCGCAGCCGTCTGGGCCGAGCAGCCTCGGGCTGAGCTGTTCGGTGCCCTGCGCCTGAGCTACCAGTGCCGAACCTTAACCCCGGAACGCTGGCCCAGCGCCAAAGCGATGCGGCTCTTCGCTTACCTGGTCGGACGCCAGGGAGCACCCGTCAGCTGCGCGGCCGCCATCGAGATGCTCTGGCCCGAGTTGACGCCCGGTCGAGGCAGATCGTCACTACGCAACTGTATCTATCAGATCCGCTACGCGCTCCGTGATCTGCTGGGCCTACCGGGAGAAGGTCTGCTACGCTGTCGCGTGCAGGATGCCCTCAGCCTGGATTCGCGTTTTGAAACCGACGTGGACTCCTTCGAGCGGGCCGCCGAGCAAGCCCGCAAGCTCCAATACCATCAGCCACTGGAAGCTTTGCATCTGGCCAGTTCGGCAGACAGCCTCTATCGGGCCCCGTTCCTCGAGGGATTGGAGGATGCCTGGATCCAGCCGCTTCGAGCACGCCTGGCGGCTGCCCGGGGCAATCTACTGCACGTGCTGACCAACTGTCAGCTGACCCTGGGCCATCCCCAGTTGGCTGAGCAGACTGCGCGACGCGCTCTGCAGCATGACGACCTTTGCGAGCAGGCCTGGGCCGATCTGCTGGCCGCTCAGATCGGCCAGGGTCGAGAGTCGGAGGCCCGACGCCTTTATCGCGATGCGGTGGCCCATTTCCAGAGCGAGCTGGGATTCCGGCCCACCGTCCTGGGCGAGGCATACGACCGGCTCCTGGCCCCACCCGCCTTCCGCAAAGTTAGTTAAATCAATCAAAAGGAGCCCTACAAATGAATATCGCAACCTGCACGAACAGCAATCGCATCCACATCCCCCTGCCGTCCGCGAGCCAGATTCCCCAGGATGCCTCCACCGAAACGGTCGACCGCGTCGAGCGAGGAATCGTTTTCGAGGCCGCCAGTCGCACGATCGGAGTGGTCAGCGGCCTTGCCCTGACCTTCAACCGGATGATCGTGGGCGGATGCGCCGGGGCCGGCCAGGGTATCGTCAAGGCTACCGGTCTCAAGGACGACCAGGCGGACCTCGCTTTCAAGGTCGCCATGACAGCGAACCTGGCGGCTACCGGAGCCCTGGCTGGGGGCTGCGGCTATGGGGCTCTGGCCCTCAGCCCTGTCCAAGGTGCCGCTGCGGGCGCGGTCACCAATGCCCTGATCGGGGCCCAGGACTGGAAATCGGCTGCTCCGACTTTCCAGCAGCAGATCCGCGCAAGCGCCGACGAGTGGGTGGGGGCCAGCCTGGCCAAACTGCCCGAGCCGATCTCCCAGGGCCAGGGCATTGCTGCGAATGTGGCTCGGGGACTGGTGGGTGAGGTCGTGGGGCTGTCGGCCGGCGTGTTCGCAAGCAGTGCGGCTGCCCCCCAGAGCTTTCAGGCCGGATATGATTGGGGTACTCGCAATGTCGAGCGCCTGGCTAACTGGATGGCTCCGGCTTGCGACCAGCACACGGCATAACGCACCCAAGTGGAGGCACGAGGAGAGCCAGCAGGCTCTCCTTCTTCCTTTCTGGGGCAGCAATCGAGCTCGAGTCGCGCCAATCAAAACAGTGGGATCACGTGACCGAGTCACAACCTGTTGAAGAAGAACTGCCAATCCGCTCCATCCGCCCTTACCGGTCTGGCAGCGTTACCGGGCCGAGCAGGCGGTATACCGCCCGGTGGGAACGGTAACGCCGGGAGACCGGTATCAGTCCACCCCCTCCGCCCTTACCGGTCTGGCAGCGTTACCGGGCTGAGCAGGCGGTATACCGCCCGGTGGGAACGGTAACGCCGGGAGACCGGTATCA
>JAANMV010001112.1_pt1 | contig 30813 bp, 18 predicted proteins | sample 7279661 | NCBI WGS metagenome assembly JAANMV01 (sample SAMN14094540, study PRJNA606508) | bioreactor metagenome | isolation source: A lab-scale SPAN reactor treating ammonium-rich wastewater day 121 | place: Ireland: Galway | collected 2017-05-16
CCATGCACGCCCGTTCGTGGGTGGTACCGGCCGGTGAGGAACTCGGCCCGCGTCGGCGAGCAGACCGGGCAGACAAAGAACCGCTCGAAAAGCGCGCCCTCGCGGGCGAGCGAGTCAATGTGGGGCGTCGCCAGATTGCTGTTCCCGTGGACGCTCAAGTCGCCCCATCCTTGATCGTCGGCCAAGATCACGACGAGGTTCGGCCGGCGGTCGGCGTCGTCGCTGGCGGCCGCCTCTTCCGCAACCGCAAGCCACGGCGCCAAGGCCAGGATCGCTACCATCATCCGGCCCGCACTCCAAAAGCGCGCTAAGCGGCCCGACGTCGATGGATCTTCCCAAGGTATCGATGGCATGCGCATAACTTCCAGTAGGAGACCAGGAGGGAACGGCGTTTCAAGTGTACCGCATGGGAGCCTGCATCCAATACTCCGCGCCGAGCGCGTCCCCGGTCTTGGTGCAATGCAACGCAGCGCCTATCTTGGAGACTTTGATGAGCAGCATTGGCAATCGCGGCGCAGGGGCCGTTCTTTGACGCCCACGGCAATTCACCCGTTTCCAGGAGGAGCCGACATGACGGCAGGAGTCCAACCCTTAACGCGGCGTGCGGCTTGGAAGGCGCTGGCTCGGCATTATGAACAGGTGCGCGACGTTCACCTGCGGGAATTGTTCGCCCAGGACCCGCAGCGCGGCGAACGCTTGACGCTGGAGGCCGTGGGCGTATTTCTCGATTACTCAAAGAACCGCGTCACCGACGAAACCCTTCGCTTGCTGGTCCAACTGGCCGAGGAATCCGACCTGCGCCGCCGCATCGACGCCATGTTCCGTGGCGAGCGGATCAACGTGACCGAGAACCGCTCTGTGCTGCACATCGCGCTGCGGGCGCCGCAAGGCGCGTCGATCGTGGTGGATGGCGAGGACGTGGTCCCACAAGTGCATGCGGTGTTGGAGACGATGGCGAACTTCGCCAACCGCGTGCGCAGCGGCCAGTGGACGGGGCACACCGGCAAGCCGATTCGTAACGTGGTGAACATTGGCATTGGCGGCTCCGACCTGGGGCCGGTCATGGCGTATGAGGCGCTACGGCATTACACCCAGCGTAATCTGACGTTCCGCTTTGTCTCGAACGTGGATGGAACCGATTTCGTCGAGGCCATGCACGACCTGGACCCGGCCGAGACGCTGTTTCTGGTGGCGTCGAAGACCTTCACCACCTTAGAGACCCTGACCAACGCCCACTCGGCCCGTGCTTGGTGCCTGGCGGCGCTGGGTGACGAGCGGGCGGTGGCTAAGCATTTTGTCGCCATCTCGACCAACGCCCAGGAAGTGGCCAAGTTCGGCATCGACATCGCCAACATGTTCGAGTTCTGGGATTGGGTGGGCGGCCGCTACTCGATGGACTCGGCCATTGGCCTGTCTACGATGATCGCCCTGGGGCCAGAGCAGTTCCGCGAGATGCTGGGCGGCTTTCACGCGATGGACGAGCACTTCCGCACCGCTCCGTTGGACCGCAACCTGCCGGTGCTGATGGCCTTGCTGGGCGTCTGGTACAGCAACTTCTTTGACGCCGCCACGGTGGCCGTGCTGCCGTACTCGCAATACCTCAAGCGGTTCCCGGCGTATCTCCAGCAGTTGACCATGGAGAGCAACGGCAAGAGCGTGACGGTCGCGGGCGAAGCGGTCGATTACCACACCGGCGCCATCTATTGGGGCGAACCGGGGACCAACGGCCAACATTCGTTCTACCAGTTGATCCACCAGGGAACGCGGCTGACGCCGTGCGACTTCCTGGGATTCTGCCAAACGCTCAACCCGATCGGCCGGCACCACGATTTGCTGATGGCCAACCTGTTCGCCCAGACCGAAGCCCTGGCGTTTGGCAAGACGCCCGAGGAAGTCCGGGCCGACGGCGTGGCCGAGCCGCTCATTGCCCATCGCACCTTCGAGGGCAACCGGCCCACCAACACGCTATTGATGGAACGGCTGACGCCCGCCGCCTTGGGCAAGCTGATAGCGCTCTATGAACACCTGGTTTACGTGCAAGGCGTGATCTGGAATGTCGACTCCTTCGACCAGTGGGGCGTCGAGCTAGGCAAGGTGCTGGCCAACCGGATTGTGCCCGAGTTAGAGTCTCCGACCGACCCCACCCTCACCCACGACAGCTCCACCAACGCCCTGATCCGCCGCTACCGCCAGTCGCGCGGAGGATGAGGAGGGGAGCAGAGGTTGAAAGTCGAAGGGCGAAAGGTAAAAGACGAAAGCGGAAATGAATTTCCGCACTCCACATTTGGAGTGCGGCGATTCATCGCCGCTTTCGTGTCTTTTCGCGTGGCCCGGAGTGGCGTTACTTCCGCATGCAGCACTTCTTGTACTTCTTGCCGCTGCCGCAGGGGCAGAGGTCGTTGCGGCCGACGCGCTCGCGGAACATCAGGCTGGTGGGGGCGGGCAGGAACGAGCCGCGGGACTCGGCCACGCGGCGGCGCTGCACTAGTTCGGTGTAGTTGTCCACCACCGGCGCCTCGCGCGAATACCAGCGGCTGCGCGTTTCGTCGTCGCCTTTGGCGTCTTCCCGCCAGGCGACCGCCTCGGGAAAATCGACGCCCATCATCTCGGCCGCGGCCAGAAGCTCTTTCCGCAGGTCGAGCATGGTCGGGTCGAGCGGGCCAACCTCGATCAGCCGCCGCGCCCAGGCCACGCCTTCTTGCGAGCCGCTCACCAGCAGCGCCCGGCACAGGTGCTGCTTGATCTGCACGTCATGTTCGCGGGCAAGCAGGTTCAACAGCGCCTGCTCGGCGCGGTCGGTGTGAACGCCTTGCAGGATTGAGATGACCGCCTGCTGGAAGTTCCAGTTGCCGCTGGGGAAGGCGGCTTCCAGGGCGGCGATGGTGGCGTCGCCGTCGATGCGGATCAGCGACCGCTCGCACTCTTCCGATAACCAATCCACCTGGTCGTGGTAGGGAGCCACGGCCCGCAGTTTCTCGACCAACAGCGGCGCCGCCTCGGCCAGGCGCATCTCGCCCGCCAGGCGCACGGCAAAGCCTTCCAGCCACAACAGGGCGCTCTCGCCGGCCTGCTCCACGTCGGCTTGCAGGACCTCTATCACGCGGTCCCGGAAGCGGTCTTTCTCGCGGGCCATGACCTCAGTCAAGCGGTAGGCCGCATCGACGCCTTCTTCCGAAAGCTCCTCTTCGTGCTTCTCGCGTTCGCAGACGGCTTCCAAGTCGCGCCAGCATTGCTCGGGGTCGGCCTCCAGCAGGCGCACCCGTTGGACGATTTCGTCGCGCACGGCCTGCGGCAACGACTGCGAGTTTTCAATGCGCTCGATGAACGGCCGCAATTCGACCGGATCGGCCTCGGCCAGGGTAAAGGCGACGTTGTCGCGTATGTCTCCGTCTTCCTCGGTTTGGGGTTCGCCCAGGCGATCCAGTTCGTCCAGGAACCAGCCGATCGTCTCGTGCGTTTGCGGCAGGTTGTCGAGCAGCTCAAGGCTGGCGAAGGCTTCTTGCCAGCCGTAACGCTGGATGGCTTGCACCACCAGCGGCATGACGTGCGGATCATCGCGATGGCCGTGGCCGAAGTGCTCCAGGGCCAACTCGCGGACCTGGGGGTCGGCAGACAGCAGGGCGTCTTTGATGGTTGCTTCCGGCGCTCTCATAGTGGAGACTCCTTGGGGCTTGCAAGTATGCAGACCGCATCGCCGACGCGCACCACGGCGCCGGCGGCGGAAGAATCGTCTTGTATTCGGGTATTTACGGCCAGTCGATAAAAATGATCGAACCGTTCCGCGGCCGCCCACGCGGGCAGCGCGGCGCGCCGCTGTTCGGCAAAGCGCTGGGCGAATTGCGGCGTTGGATCGCCGCTCTCCGCCGCCCGGCTGGGAACCACGCACCGCGCACAGGGGTTGGTCCCGAGAAAGGATACCTCGCCAATTTGGAACGCAACCGCCTGCGAACCGGGGCCAAACAATCGATCCTCCCAGAAAGGGGCGGTGGCGTCAATTTCCAGGTTGGCCCGAAACCGTCGCCGGGCTTCATCCAGCGTCAGATGGAACCATCCGGCGACCGATTGTAAGGTTTGCATCGAGATCACCGTTGGCCCGGTCGCGGTAGTGTCGTCGGGAAAACCGCCCGTACGGTTTTCGACGAGGGTGACGGTTGTAGCGAAGAAACGGCTAAGCCACCCCTCCAGCCGCGGGAGGTCGTCGGCCAACGAGAACACCTCCCACCGGTCCTCGTCCTGGCTCCGCAGTTGGACGGCATCGGCCTGCAAGTCAAACTCGGCCCGCAGCCGATGCACGGCCGCCATGCGTTTGGCGTTGATGCAGTTGCCCTTGGCGTCGAGCATCATAAACCGCCGGTCGTGGCGCAGTCCCCCGCCCGCGGTGAGCGGCGCCGCGTCCATCGTCACTCCGTCGAGGGACTTAATCGGAAAAACGCAAATACGGTTCAGGCTGGTCATGGGCCAAACGCCGAGAAAGTCCAGGTCGCTCCCTCGGTCAATTTTCGCGAGGCGCCGCCGATCAAGGCAATCGGTCTTGGCGAAAAATTAACGTCAGCAGTTCCAAACCTTGGTTTGTGGCCCTCAGTAGGTTCTGGCAACGACGAAACCGCAAGCAATGGCGTTTGTGGTTTCGTCGCTCCGGAAACGATCAGCGGATTACCACCCCCACATTGGGAACTACGGAACTTGGAACCTCCTGGCTCCCATCAGCCTCGCAGCAGCACCACGCGGGCGTCGACGTTGAGCACCTGGGTTCCGTTCTTTAGCTCGGCCAGCGGGTCATTCCAATGGGAATGGCCGCGGATCACCAGGGTGGGTGGGTAGAGTTCGAGGATCTCGCGAATGGCGGACGAGCCGTTCTGGCCGCGCTCGCAGCCTTCGGGGCCATCGTGACAGAGCAATACATCGGGCCGATGGTCCAGCGTTTGGCCCAGCAGGTTCAGATAGGCGCTTTCGGGGCGACGTTGCGGGCGGCGCTTCTCGCTGATGATGCCGCTGACGCCGCCCAGCCGGCACGTGTGCAACTCGAGAACCTCGCCGTCCAGGTAGTAAAGGCCGCTCGCCTGAGAGAACCGCGGCCGGTCGGTTGCGTCCGGGCCAAAGGTGTCGTGGTTGCCTCCCACCCCCGCCACCCACGGAAAGACATCGCGGAATGATCGCCAAACTTCGGTTACATCGCCGCTTCCGCCCCGTTTATCAAGCGCCGGAACCGTGTAAAAGTCGCCACAGAGCAACACACCCACGCGGCGCGGGTCGGTCAGGCCCCGTTGCGGCAACACGTGATCGGCCAACCACGCGGGCAGCGTCTCACCCAGCAAACGCAAGCCGAACTGCTGCCTGCCATTGGGGCGTTCGCGGAATTGTAGATCGGCGGTGGCCACGAGCGCGTCCAACCCATCGGGCAAGCGGTCCACGCGCGCGTCGAGGACCGGCAAGCGGTCTTCAAGAATCGCGCCCCGGCGCGGCCCCGCGTTAAGGTAGGGCAACTCCGCAGAGGGTTCGGTCTCGATTGATGTAATACGCATAGTGGCCGTTGAAAGGCATATCCCGAACGCAATCCGGGTTTTTTCAAGACCGAAGGGTGCGAAGCGAGGTTCGCGCTTGACTCTACGCCCCTGGGTTTCCGATTCCTTGAGGGTGAGCGCGCCGGCGTGTCTTCGTGGGCGTGGCTCTTTTCGTCGCGGCGGCGATCGGGCTGCCGCTTCCAGGGGGACGGAGCCGAGGCAGGCACTTGTGACGAAAGCTCGGGGCTGCATGGCGTCTATGAAAACAATGCGTTCAGCCGTAGTCGGGATGTTGATTGGGGTCTGTTGTGGAGTGTTTCTGTGGGTCGCGCAGGCGCCGCGATCTTGGCAAGAATCGTGGGGCATGCCGCGGTCCGTCTCGGTGACGCCGCCTCCGCAATCGGCCCTGGCGCTTGCGCCGCCGGTGGCGTTGACGCAGCCGGCAAAGTTCCGCTCCTTGGAAGAGTTGGCCGTGCCGCGCCGCGAGGCGGACGTCTTACCTTTGGTCGCGCGCCGCGTGTCGTTGGACGCGCCGGCTTTGGACGCCGTGGCGCCTGCCGCCGGGGAGGATTGGTCCTTTGCTCCCCCGGCGGCGCCCGACTTCGGGTTGGCGGAGGAAATCCCGCCAAACGCCGCCCACGCGGGCGATGAACCTCAAGACCCGGTTTCGACCTGGCCCCAGGCGCCAGCGCTCGCCGCGCAACTGACCGAACTGGCCGAACGCCAGGACTGCGCTAACTGGGCATTGGAAACACGGGCCCGCATTCAGCGGCTCTCGGCCACGCCCAGCCTGGACTCGTCCGCGTCCGCGGCGGAGTTGGACAAGCTGGCCGAACTGGCGGCGCAGGCGAAACGCCAAGCCGCCCGGCTGACGTCGGTTGAAGATCAAAGCCGCATGCTCGCCGCGCACTATGCGCTGTCGCGCCGGCTGGCCGTGTGGCGCTGCGTTCACGAAGCGGCCGGACAACCTGGGGCGACGACCGTGCCCGTCGCCGCGCATCCAAATCACATGCTCCAGCGTTTGGAGGCGGCCGACGCCGTCTTGGGGCAAGGCCGCCGTTCCAGTCATTGGCGGCGTTATCTCCTGACGGGTCAGACGCGGCTCTTGGCCGAAGCGGGATCGACCATCGACGAACTGCAGCGCCGCCAGCACGCCCGCCGCGTGCTGCGCCGCATGGAATGGCCGGGGCTGACCGACGTGCAGCGGGGGTTCCTGACGCGGGCGGAATTCGCCGATCTGGCGGAAGAACTACGCGCGTGGGCGGCCGAACCGTTTGATTTTCCGCAATTGCTTCAGACCCTCGAAGATTACGAGCGGCAACCGTCGGCGTCGCTGGCTCGGGCCATTGCCAGTTACCGGCGTCGGCTCGGTTGGGCCAGTCATCGCTCGGTGGCCGAGTTGGCCAACCAGATTGACGTCCATTACGCCAATGCCAACGTGCGGGCCGCGGTGTCGCAAGACCTGTTGGTGCTTCTCGCGGAGACGCCGGAAACCAAAGTCGAGCGCGTCGAAGACACCATCGCCGGCGCCGCGGTGCGCGGGCAAAGCCAGACGACCTCGCAGGTGGCCTTCCGCGTGCTGCCCGACGAACATCGGTTGCGCTTGGTCCTGGAGGCGACCGGCCAGGTGGTCACTAGCACGCGCTCTTCCAAGAGCGGCGCCGTCTTCTACAGCAACGGGCAGGCGTGGTTTGCGGCGCAAAAAGAAATCATGTTCGACGGCCGGAACCTGATGCTGGCCCCGGCCGTGGCCGAGGCCCGCGTGAACGACTCTCTGCGCAACATTGCCACCGAGTACGACAACGTGCCGCTGGTGAACATGCTGGCTCAGTCCATCGCGCGCCAAGGCCACGCCGACGCGCACGCGACCGCTCAGCGCGAGGCCCGGCAAAAGGTGGCGCGGCGGGCAGCCTCGCAGCTCGACGCCGAAGCAGCGCAGCGCCTGGGCAACCTGGACGCGCGGGTGAGAGACGTCGTCGGGGAGCGGCTAAGTCATTTGGCTTTGTTTGCCGATCCCGTGAGCCTGCAAACCACGGAGTCGCGCTTGATCGGTCGTTACCGCCTGGCGAGCGACATGCAGCTTGGCGCCCACACGGCCCGGCCGCAGGCCCCCGCCGATAGCCTGGCCAGCGTGCAGATTCACGAGTCGGCGGTGAACAACGCCCTGGGGCAATTGCGCCTGGCCGGTTGCGAGATGGACCTGCCGGGCGTGTTTAACGCCGTGATCGAAGCGGTGGGCGCCGCCGGAACGCAGATTCCCGACGACCTTCCCGAGAACATCCTGGTGCGATTCGACGAGGAGGAGCCGTTGCGCGTCGATCTCATGGACGGCCAGGCCCGCGTGACGATCCGCCTGGCCGAACTCCAGACGGAAGACCGCACCTGGCGGAACATCATGTCGCGGGCGTATTACTGTCCCGAGGCTACGGGCATGACCGCCCGGCTGGCGCGGGACGGCCACATCGAGCTTTCCGGCGACCGGCTGCGATTTCGCGATCAACTGGCCCTGCGGGCGATCTTCGCCAAGGTCTTCTCCGAACGCCGCGCGCTGGACTTGATCCCGCCCCGCCTCGCGCGGAATCCGAAGCTCGATGGTTGCGAGTTGACGCAGCTAACGATTCGCGACGGCTGGATTGGCTTGGCGATCGGCCCAGTGCGCGCGCCGCGCACGGCGAAGAAGTAGGGCAGGAGTCAGGGCTGCGTGATTGCGGTGGGTTTGCTCTGCACGTTCGGGGAATTGGGGATCGATGCGGTGAAGCGGCGTCCTTTATTTCGCATTGGTCCGCCCGGCTAGCACGGCGCCGCGTAGGGCTAGATGCGGGACGTACTGTGCTGGTTCGCCTAACACCGACGCGATCAGGTGGCCGTCGCCGCCCGAGAGGAACACTTGCGGCGCGGTTTCCACTTGCTGGCCGAGCCGGGCGATTAGCTCCTTCACGCCGCCCACCAATCCCCAAAACAGGCCGCTCTTGAGCGCCGCTTGCGTGTTGCGGCCACAGGCCGGCGGAGGCGGATCCTCGGACGATAGCGTCACCTCGGGCAGCACATCGGTTTGCTGGTGCAACATCCGAGACGCCAGCCGCACTCCTGGCAGAATCGCCCCGCCGCGGAAAACGCCGCTGGCATCGACCAGGTCCACGGTAATGGCCGTGCCCGAGTCCACCACCACCGCCGGCCGCCGGGGCTGTCGCAAGGCGTTGGCCGCCACCGCCGCCGCCAGCCGGTCAAGGCCCACGCGGTCGGGATAATCCACTTCCACTTCAATCGGCAAGTCGCCGCGCGTCAGCGCCCGATAGTCGGCTTGCGGAAACTGTTGCCGCACCCAGGCCGCCAGCCGTTCTTCGCTTGCCCGGCGCACGCTAATGACCCGCCATACTGGCGTGGCGTCGCGGGCTTCGCCGATCAATTCACGGAACGCCCCATCGAGTGATTGGACCGTCGCCACCCGCACGGGTTCGGGAAGCGCAGACGGGTCCCGCGGGTCGAACCGTCCGACCTTGAGAAAACTACTACCGACATCGGCCACCCAAAGAGTTTTCATGCACGACCACCCATGATTTCGCGGCCCCAACCCCAACATTATACAATCGACAAACGAGGGGAAATCTCTGTGTGGGGCAGGCTTCCAGCCTTCCATTTTGTGTCGATGGTGGGCTGGAACCGTAGTTCTTAATGTCGCCCATGCAGGTTCCTGCGCTGTTTCCAATCCCCCCACCGGGACAAGCCCGGCGGCGACAGAAGCCGAAAAACGCCTCCGCGCGGAACGAAAGTGTGGAACAACCGGTCCAGCCTGCCAAAAATTACAAGACAGGCAGGCAACGCCACCCCGCGTCGCGCGGAGCGCCCTTTCACACGTTTTTCCATGAACGAACGTTGATGAAGTGTTATAATCGGTGGCCGTTTCTGGCTAATAGGCGGCTGGCTTGTTTCCCGTTCGAGGTCGTTTCGACGTGAATCGTTCCACCAAACTTTCTTGCGAAATGCCGGGTAAGACCTATCCGCGCCGCCGCGTGCTGCAAGTGGGGGCGTCAAGCGTGCTGGGCTTGTCGTTGCCGCGACTTTGGGAAAGCGAGTCGTTGGCCGCCAACCTGACTCAACGTTCGGACAAATCTTGCATCATCATTTATCAGTACGGCGGCTTGAGCCAGCTTGACTCGTGGGACCCCAAGCCCGACGCCCCGGCCGAGCAACGCGGACCGTACAAGCCCATCGCCACCGCAGTTCCCGGTTTCCATGTGGGCGAATTGATGCCGCGCCTGGCGAAGCTGGCCGACCGCTACGCTGTGATCCGCTCGCTCCGGCATGGCGTGCCGGTGCATGACATCGCCAACCGGATGTTGCTGGCGGGGCAGTCGCAACCGGCGGCCGACGCGCCTTCGCTGGGGAGCATCGTCACACGGTTAAAGCCCACGGCCAACAACCTGCCCGCGCACGTCTGGCTGCAAAAGTTCGGCGGCGGGGCGGCGCCTCCCGAATCATCGTACCTGACGGGCGGTTTCCTGGGCATGGACTGCGCGCCGTTGCTCATCGGCAATACGCATGACGACAACCCCGCGACGCCGGACTTTCGCGTCAAGGCGTTCGATACCGCATCCGACATTCCGCTGACCCGGTTGGGCGAGCGGAAACAGTTGTTAGGTCAATTGCAGGCGCCAGATCATGCGCTGGCGGAGTACGCTGGCCCCCAGAACATGCGCCGCTTTCAAGAGCGGGCGTATGATCTGCTGGCCGGTCCCGATGTGCGCCGGGCGTTCGATGTCTCGCAAGAAAGCGAACCGTTGCGCGACCGCTACGGCCGGCACCCGTTGGGGCAGAACTTGCTTCTCGCGCGGCGGCTGATCGAAAGCGGCGTGCGGCTGGTGAACGTGGCGGCGTGGTGCGGTCTGGCGCCCAAGGACAAGAAGTTTGTCAGCGTCGAAACCTGGGACATGCACGGCAACGCGGGCATCGACATCTTTGGCGACGGCTGGAATGGCCTGGGCTGGGCGCTGCCGTGCTGCGATGAAGCCGTCGCCACACTGTTGGAGGACCTGGAGCAGCGCGGCCTCTTGGACACGACGCTGGTGGTGCTGGTGGGCGAGTTCGGCCGCACGCCCACCATCAGCCGCGGCGCCAGCGCCATTGGCCGCGACCACTGGCCGAACTGCTACTCCGGCATGTTAGCCGGCGCGGGCATTCAAGGCGGCGCGGTGTACGGCGAATCCGACGCGCGGGCCGCGTATGTGAAAGACAAGCCCGTCTCGCTCGAGGACTTCGCCGCCACGATCCTGCACGCCCTGCACATCGACCCGGCCACCCGCCTCTCGCCCGACGGTTTTACGCTTCCCGCCAGCCAGGGACAACCGATTCTCGATCTCTTCGGGTAACGCCATGGGACAGGCATCGGTTCCTGCGATGTTTCCAATCCCCACGGGGCTTGCCCGGTGGCGACGAAATCCAAAAGGCTGCCGCCTCGTGGCGTCAAGGTTTGGAACAACGGATCTCTACCTGCCAACGTTCGCTGCCTTGGCTATCTGAAAGTTCGCTTGTCTTGTGCACCCGGTTCGGCCACGGCAGGTCTGGTTGCTTTCGCGCGGCGAGCGGGTTACCAAGAGGAAGGTTCCGTTGCGCCGGCGATCGGCGCGGCCGCTGGATGTCCAATCATTTTCAGGAGGGAAGCATGAAGTTCCGCACCACGGGTTTTCTACTCATGGCAATGGCGTTGGGAACGCTGGGCTGTGCCCAGGACGCCGACACCACGACACCTCCCGCCACGGGCGAGCCGTCAGCGCCTCGGATCGAATTAGGCGAGGAAGACGTCGATCTCGACCCCAGCACCGATGACGACGTAGACATCGACACCCCCGCCCCCGGCGACACCTAAGCAATTAGCAAATCGCGCACACGAGGGGACGTTCTACTGAGTTGAGAGCCGTAGAACGTCCCCTTTTCAAGAATCGGCCTTGATTCCCCTGGACTGACCGTGCGCTCGATTTGACGCTGCCGAGCCACCCGGTTAGATTGAGGCCGGCGCCCATTGCGGCGGCGTAACTGGGCGTGTTCGTCTGGAGCGTTTTCCTGCGACTCAACGCGGCGGCGATTCGCCGGCCTGTGGGTCCGCCTCTGTTGGGGAACGTCACGATGCGTCTCATTCTTTCGGTTGGAAGTTTCGCCATTGGGTCGGTCTTGCTGGTTTCGGGAAGCTTGTGGCTCTCCCTCGGTTCCGCGGCAGAACCGGCGACACAAGCCCATGCGGACGCCGCCGTGTCGAATCGGCTGATCGGGCTTTGGGGCTTGGATCACAAAGAACTGCGCGGCGTGGCCTTCTACCGGGCCGATGGGACCTGCATTTCCGCGAATCAACCCAAGGGCGCGGGGGCATCCGACCCGTTCCGCGTCATTTTCCGGTGGAAGGTGGAAAATGGCCGCCTGATTCGTACGGTGGTCGAGCCAGGGACTTCCGGCGGCCAGGCTGGCGACGTCGTCACAGCCGAGATTGTCGAGCTGCGCGGCGATCGCCTCCAACTGCGCAATTCCCAAGGTGAACTCCTGTCGTACACGCGTCAGCCCATGCCCGCGAAACTTGCCGCTCAAGCCCGCGCAGCGCCGCCGCCGCGCGCGACTGCCACTGCGAAGCCGGCGCCCCGAGATGTGACCATTCATATCGAATTGCCGCCGGCGCAGCGCACCATTGTTCGCCCCTCGACTGCCGGCCGGGCGCCTGCAAGCAATCCGTCCCGCAATGCGGTAGCGGGGAAGCCGCGTCCTGCGAATGCGCCGGCGGTCGCCCCGCAGCAAGCTCCCTCACAACCGCCGCCCGCGAACAACGTAACTACCGCCCGACGGCAAGTCGCCCGCCTGATGGGCGCGATCGAGATTCTCGACCAGTCCTTCCACCGCAGCACCAATTTCGGCGTGGAGGAAGATGTGAACAACTTTCTCGATGATTGGCAGGCGTCTTGGCCCGGCCAACGGCCGATGCGATCACCGGCGCAGCGCGTGCTCGGCCATGGCATTGGGGTCAATGGCCAAGCGGCGATGGTGCAGCGAATCAATCAGCTAACCGGTGAACTCCTGGAGGCCGCGCGAGCCTTGCCTGCCGCAGAAGCCGCAGCGAACATCGACCGCCTGATTGAACTCTCGCGTCGCCGCGCGCGCCGCTGGTTTAACCCTGGGGAAACAGCGTACTTGGGCATGTTGCTCAACGTGCGAGCGGGTCTTTAGGGGGGGGCAGGCTCTCTCTGCCCGTATGGCGCCTGGAATGTTCCTTACAGTTGCAACGCGACCGCATGCTGGAGGTCGGCGCCCAAGGACCGGTGCAGCGAAGCGAAGGCGAGGAGTCCGTCGGCCTGCCTCCCGAGCGGGTGATGCGGTGGATCGACCTCGAGGCGCAGAACGAAGCCCAACTGGCGGTGCTGGCCGAGCGGTTTCCGGCTTACGAACCTCGGAAGGGCTGCTCGATCGGGAACTGGCAGGCAACTACTTCTGGCGCCGCCGATTGGTCGACGGCGAATGGGAAGGGAAGCCGTTGTCGTTCCCTGCGGCTGGCGCCGATGCTCCGGCGGTCGCGGTGCGGGGGCGAATTTCGTCGGCGGACGGCTGGACTGCTTTGCCGGTCCCCTCTACCGTAACCGAGTAGGCGCCGTAGGGGCTGCCGCTGATCCTGGCCGGAAGCCACTGACCTCGAACCAGGACGTCCACCGCGTCGCCATTCTGGTAGCCGTCTTGGGGCACGGGGAGCGTCGGCTTGTGCAATAGGTCGGGGGTGACCCAATCTTCGTTGGGCGTCAGCGTGCGGACGAGATACCGGCCCGCCAGGACTTCGACGACCTGGACGTTGAGCAGCCAATCGCCGTTCTCTAGCCACACCTGGTCGCCGACCTGGAATTGCATGGCCGCGTCGGATTCGTCTCTCTCGGGCCGGGTCTTGCGCAGGATGTCGACGGCGTGCTCTTCCCAACCGCTAAAGTTTTGATTCCCGCCGAGGCCTTCGGCCTTGAGAGCCGCGTAGGCTTCGGCGCCGCAGGCGAGAAACGCCGCTTCCAGCGCATCGGAAATAGCCCGGTGACGCATGACCTCCACCAGCACGGCGGCGATGCTCTTGCGGGCTTGGGGCCGCTTCTTGGCCAATTCAGCCAGGTCGCCCAGGACTGTCTTCAGCAGTTTGGCGGTGTCGGCGTTGTACTCCGAATAATGGATTCGCACGGCGGTGGTCAGGGCCGTCGCGGCGCCGCACAGCGCTCGCTCCACCTGCGGGTCGTCGGCGGCGATGGCGACCAGTTCGCCACCCGTCCAGTATTGAGGCAGGGTTTTGACTTCGTCGAAGTCTAGCGGCTCGCGTCGGCGATCGATGTGCATCTGGCATACGGCCAACAGGGATTGGCGAACCTCGGGAGCATCGGGGGCCATGCGGGCCAGCGTCGCGTACACCGCCCGGTGCATCTCCCAACCATCGTCCGAATACGACGTGGAGGTCGGCTGGCCGGTCGCAAAGCGGTCCACCAGCGCCGCCGCCCACGGACCGGCTTCCTTGCTGATGGGCGTCAACGCGTTCAATTCGGCAGACATCTCCGAAGAAGGGTCCTGGTACGACGGACGCGGTTGGAAGAGGACCAGCGACAGCCGCTCAACCTGCGGGTGAATCTTGCGCAACCGCTCATTCGCCAGTTGCTGGAGATAACGGTCGTCTTTGTCGGCGGCGTACTGCGCTAGTCCCTTGGGGTCGGGCGGCTCGCGGAGCGCCTGGATTTGCGCTGCCGCGCGGACGAAGCCCCGAATCGCCGTCAGTGTCTCATCTACGGCTTGCTGCACTTCGGGGTCGGAGTCGTAGCGCAGGGCCTGGACCTGCGCCTCGGCCGCGTGTGCTTCGAGTCCGCATTTTCCCAGCGACCGCACTGCCTCCAGGCGGCCGGGTCCGCGGAGCCCCGGCAGCAGCGCGTTTACGAACTCCGTTCGATGCGCCGGCTCGGCCGTGGCCATTTCGCCCAGCGCCGTCGCCGCGGCGGCGTTAATCGCCGGCACGGTGTGCGCCCGTTCTTTGGTTAGCGTTTTGTACGTCACAAGGTCGGCAAGCAAGTTGCGCCCCTCCCGACTTTCGGGAGCAATAGCGGCGAGTGTATGCGTGTACTCCGCGATGGGCTTCCCCTGATCGAGATTCCACTTCAGATACCACTTTACGACCGGCAGCGCCGCGCGGCCGGCGCGGCCCATCTTGCCTATCTCGGCCACAGCAGCGGTGCGGGCCGAGTCGTCAGCCACGGTGACAATCGTGCGCACATGGGGGAAGAGCTTCGGATGGACCTTTTCCAGGGCGTTCAGACCGGCGTCCCGCTGCGGGAGGTCCTTGTTCAAGGCCAATTGACACAGGGCCTCGGCGGCCGGAAGGGCCTGTTCGCCCAGCGCGGCGGCTTTCTCGGCGGCTTCGACCTGGTCGGCCGCCGAACCGTCCTGCAACTGTTGCACGGTCTCTGTTACCCGCGGGTCCAGGCTGGCGTGGTCGGCCGGGTTCACCACGTCCAACGCCGAGCCGCCGTCCCCTTCGGCCGGTGGCTGACAGGCGACGCTCCCGGCCAAGCAAAACGAAGCGACACACAAGGAGAGGGTGCGACGAAACATAACACGACCTAAGGACTTTACGGGATGACGATTGACCGAATGGGTTTTGCCGGTGTCCGAAGGACGCCAGGAAGAGAACGCACTGGTGGAGCGAGTGCACCACCCGGACGGAGCCGCTTTACCTTGATGAAACTCACTCTAGTAGGCCCGTTCGCCGTACCAGCGACGTTGCTCTTCCTGGCGGCGTTCCTCTTCGGCGGCCGCGGCGGCTTGTCGTTCCAGGAGTGCGTTGCCCATCTCCAGCAGCGATGTTCGCGCGGCCACGGGCGGGGCCGTTTGGTTGGGACGCCAGCGGTTGCCGCAAATCTCGCAAATCGTGTCGCGGAAGAACGGCAACGCGAACGGGGTGAACGACAACGGAAAGGCGATGCCCAGCATGATCAGGCCGAACGCGAGCGACGCCACACCGAAAACCGGAGTCAGAGCGAGTAGGATGAATCCCAGGACGCTGGCGGCGTTGTAGATCGAGTCCATCGCGCGATAAGTCTTGTAGCCGCCGCAGTTAGGACATTGACACTTAGCCATGACTTGCTCCTTGGGTGAGTCGTTGTGGGCAATGGGCCGCGCCCAATGGCCTTTCCTGAAAGGAAGTACCCAACCCCAAGGCGTTGACGACAAGAATTTTCGCAAATCGGGAAAAAATCGAGACGGGCCGCCTAGTTGAACCCTTATCACTTTGGGGCCGCGCTGGGGATAGGGCATTGCCACTTGCCGTTGGAAGACATCCCCGCCTTGCTGGAATACTTTGAACGAGCGTTACGGCGTAATCCGAATCTGGAAGGCGTCCGCGCCCAGGTGCAGTATCTCCCACGAGCGCTGGAGCGGTAACTCATTGCCGTAGCTGAATTCGCAAGCATTCCGTCTCGCGGTTCCAGAGACGATCACGGAACCGCGGTCGCACTGGGAGGCGGCGGGTTGGGTTGCATCGAAAGGCGGTAGGGCTGCCCCTGGCGATAGAGGTTCAGCGGTGCTTCCAGCATTTGCAGGAACTGGGGATTGAGGCCGCCCGGTTGCACGATCGACTTCTTGATCTGTTCGTTCGCCTTCTCCTTCCACTGGACCGCCTTGGCGAAGTCGCCGGTTTCCGCGTATGCGGCGGCCAGGGCATCCATCGCTTGGAAGTCCTGCCACTGGCTCAACTCGCCGGCCTGTGTGGCGTCGGCCAGCGCTTGGCGGCCGTTGCGAATCTTCGAATCGGGACATGCGGCCAGGAGCATGGCTCGGCCGGCCAACGCTTGAACGCCCTTCGGGTTGGTGCGGAGAAGCTGATTCCAGCCGTCCACCGCCGCTTGCCAGTGGCCGCCCCGTTGCAGCGCTTGGAGCCGGTGTTGGGCGATATAGTCGTCCTTGGGATCCAACCGCACCGCCTGGTTGAGATCGGCGATCACGCTCTCCACGTCGTGCGGCTCCCAAAAGAAGGAGCGGTTGACGTAGTGCCACACGTTCCCCGGCTCTTTGCGGACCGATTCGCTGAACTGGGCCAACTGCTGATCGCGCGGCGTATCGCCCAGACGCACTACCTGACTTTTCTTGGCCCACGTCTTGTCGATCCAGACCCAGTCGCCGTTTTCGCGAGTAACCTTCCACGGCAGCGATCCGACGGTTCGCCAGTCCAAGCTCCGCTTTGTACCTGCCACAAGCAGTTGTATGCCCGGCTTGGGAACCACCGAGCGGCCGATCCATACCGGATCATTAGCAGCCGCAGCCGGTGGCGGCATTTGCTTGGGCGCCGGGGGCGGCGCTTGTCCTGCGGCCGGCTCCAAGGGGACGGGCTTAAGGATCAGCACTTGATCGCTCAGCGGCGCCAGATATACAGGGTCGAACCGGTGAAGGCGGCCATCGACGCAAACGGTCGGTTGGCTGAGACGCTGGCCCAGAGCCACGGCCGTAAGTTTGGCGCCGGTTTTGTCGGTCGCCACGACCTGTGTCAAGGCGACCTGCTCGAATACCGGCTTCCAACGGATCTCAGTCACCTCGCGTTGCTCGGTGCGCGGCTCTCCATTCACCTCGATCTGGACTGAGATCGTCTTCGTGACCTGGACCGGGACCGATTTCGTGAGAATCAAGGTTGGTTCTTGATCGACCGGAGCGCCGTGCGGGCGGCTGCCGACGACCAGGAGGGGCGGCGGGTCCTGGGGCAATTCGATCGTTGCCGCGGGAGCCTCTCTCGGACCTCTTGGCGCCGGCTTTCCGGCCAATTGCACCAGCAACGCGCCGGGGCGGATCGCCGACTGATTGACCGGAGCGGCGGCAAGTTGCTCCGGACTTTCGATCAGAAGTACGGGAACGCGGCGGTCGATAAACTTTTGCACTAATTCGGCCGGCGCGCTGGGTAGCGAGGCAGTCCGGCGGGGTTGACCGGCGTTATCGTTGGACGATTCCACCACTCCGCCTTCAACGACAGCCGGCGGGCCTGCGGCGGCGCTGCCGTCCCAGCGCAGCACGTCCTTTAGCTCGATGGGGCGCACGGATGGAACAACCTTGTATATGGCGACCGTAACCGTGTACGGTATTTCCACCTGTTGGGTCACGCCGTTTTCTACAACTTTTTCCAAGCGTGTGCGGGTTTCCTGGCGCTCTTCCCGAAGAACTTGCGGGATCACCAAGGTTAGTTCTCCCTCGGCCGCGTTGCCCTGCAAAAAGGCGAATTGCAGCGGCGGAGGCCCCCAAACGTCGGCAGGCGCGGGTTGATTTCCCTGGGCCGGAGCGTTGGGCGAAGGCGCCGGTTGAACTGGCGCCTGGGGCGCCTGTGGCGCGGGCGCCGGCGGCTGCGCCGCGGCGAAGGAGGACAATGCCATCCATCCCAGGAACGTCAACATCAGGTTTCGGAGTCTGCCTAGCATGGTTGAACCTTATTCCGCAGAAAGTGGACTGGACGCCGCGCGGCTAATGCGCACGCGTCAAACGTAAGTACCAAAAATTCCGCCGGCCGCGACAAGAAATCGTTTGCGCATTCGGTAGGCTATCGCGGCCGTGCCAGGCCGCTGGAACGTACCGGCGGCGTCGCGGGGGCGGCGAAGACCTGGGTCCAGTACTGCTGCCCGGAGTTGGTCGCGGCCGCCCCGATCCCGATTTCCTGGTAGGTGCGATTGAGGATGTTTCCCCGGTGTCCTGGAGAGCGCATCCAAAAGGACATGGCTTGCGAGGCGCCGGCGCCCGCGAAGATATTCTCGCCGGCGGCCCAGTGGCGATAGCCCGTGGCGTCGATCCGTTGATCGAACGTCCGGCCGCCGAGCGTGTGGTTGAGCGTGCCCCGCCGCGCCATGTTCGCCGCGTGGCCGCGCGCCGCGTCGGTCAGCTTGCGATTGGCCTTGAGCGGCGGCAAGCCCGCCTTGAACCGCTCACGGTTGACCATGTCGAGCATCTGCCGCTCCGCCTGCGAAAGAAACTCGTCGCTGGCAGGAACGCTCGCCGGCTTCGGCGTGGCTGAAGCGCTCGGCTCGCCTTGCGTCTTGGGAATTTGTCGAAGCGTTTGCTCTATCTCCGCCGGCGTGAGCAGGCGATTGTAGATCACCAACTCGTCCACCAGGCCGTGAAAGCAATTCGCGTTGGAGTAGTTGGCGAACGCCCAAACCTTGTCGGTCGCTTCCTCGGGGGAGCCGATCACCTCCAGCGTGAAGTCGGCGGGCAAGTCAAACTCATCTACCTTCTTTCCATCGACATACACGACGACTTTTCGGCCCGCGAGGTCCACGCCGCAGAGGACCACGGTCCAGCGTCCGGCCTCTAGCGGAGCGCCTGGGATTTCATGACGGAGCTTTCCGTTGTTGAACATGACCTCCAGATTGCCGGCGGCGGACCGCTGCAAACCAAACCAGCGATAGGACGTCCCGCCGATCAGAAGGCTTGATTTCGTAGAGGTCAACGCGTCGAAGCGGACTGCCGCGGTGAACTCTTCCGCCTGGAAGCGGACCGCCGCGGTAAACGCCGTGAAACGAAACGACGGCGTCCGGCAAACGGCGCGATAACCTTTCGAGTCAGGGCCGAGCTGATACACGCCGTTGAGATAGAGAGCGTTTTCACGGAACTCGGTATTTTGCAGCTCGAACTCCGCCTGGCCCTGCTCATCCTTGGCGTGGCCGTTGAAGGTGAAGTGCGCCAAAGGGGCCGAAGCAGGCGCCGCCACGGACGCTTGCTCGATGGCCCGGGCGGACTGCGCGGCTTGGAGCACGATCACCTCGTCGCTAAGCGTCACGAGGTAGACGGGGTCGTGCCGGCGCGCCCGCCCATCCACGCAGATGGTCGGTTGGGCGAGCCGCTGACGCAACGCCTCGGCCGTCAACGGGCCGCCGGCCTTGTCAGTCACCGCCAGTTGCGAGAACGGGATGCTCTCCAGCACGGGCTTCCGTTCCATAACTTGGATTTGTTTGGCCGCAGTGCGCGTTTCTCCATTTATCTCAATTTGCTCGGTAATCTCTTTGGTGACCGGGACCATCGCTACCGATTTCAAATTGACCGATCTCTCTTGATTCACCGGGGCGCCGAAGGAGAGCGTGGCCAGCAGGGGCGGCAGGTCCTTCGGCAATTGGAAATTCACCGCAGGAGCTTCCGCGGGGCGGGCCGGTGCGGGTGTTTCGCCGGTCGGCATTGGTGGGGGAGGGCCGAGCGTGGCGAGCATCACGCCTTCCGGCGATTGCACCAGCAGTGCGCCTAGCCGGATCGCCGCTTGGTACGGCGAAGCGCCCAGCCGCTCCAGGCTCTCGATCACCAGCACCGGCGCCCGCCGGTCGATGAACTTCTGCACCAGGTCCGCCGCCGGCGTCGGAGCGCCGGCGGCGATGGCCGCGCCGTCCCAACGCAACACGTCTTTCAACTCTACGGAGCAAGTTGCGGGAACGATTTTGTAATCCGCAACCGTGACCTCATACACTTGCTGCACATACTTGGTGACTCCATTTTCCGTGACTGGCGTCGTTCGAGTGCGCTTCTCCGTGTGCAATTCTTGCACGGCGCGCGGGACGACCAGCGTCAGCTTTCCCTCCGCAGCGCTGCCGCGCAGGAAGCCGAATTGCGGCGCCAGCGGCGCCGCCAGTTCGATCGGAATCGCGACCACGCCCGTGGTTAACGTCTCCGGCTCAGGCGCGGGTTGAGTTTGCGGCGGCGAAATTTGTGGCGTCGGAGACGGCTCCGGCGGTTGCGCTTTCGCGGTCATCAGGAATGTGGCACACACCAGGAACGTCAAAGCAAGTTGGCGCAAACGGGTTCGCACGGTTTCTCCTCGGTGAAGACGGTATGGCAGGTTGATGGTAAGTCCCGAAATACGCATCGCTCGCGACAAAAATTTTGGGGCTCTTTTGCTTTTCAGTGAAACACCTACCTGAAGCGCAAGTGAGGAACGCCCGCGCTTACGCTTTTTGATGTAGCGCGCTTAGTGGCTCTTTGTCCCGACGGGTCAAAACACGATAGCCCAGGGCAAGGCCATGCGAGTTTTATGAGCGTGGCCGCCGCCCTGCATCGGGGTCTTCGGATGGAGACGCAGGGCAGGATCATCGACATCAATCACGCGCCCGGCGGCTGCGGAGTGATTTGGCATTCGGGAAGCGCGTTCTGCAAGGCGCTCAGGCCGGCCGGGGTGACTTGCGTTCTCTCCAGATTCAGCTTGCGGAGCGATGGAAGCTTCTTGAGGTGCTCCAATCCCGCGTCGCTGACGTGGGCGCCTGAGAAATTCAACGTCCGCAGCTCGCGAAGACCGTTGAGACGGCCAAGCCCGGTGTCCCCGACTCGCTCGCGATCCGCGAGATCGACGGCGACGATGGAGAACGCCTCCGTGGGCAGCGGCCCTTCCGGCTTAATCTCACCGGTCGAACCTGCATACACCACGGTCGAAATGCCGCCGACGCTCGAAACCCACTCCGCCGCCAGGCGGTCGAAGTCCGGAAGCGGCCCAATGTTCGGGACCATCACGACGCGGAAGCCCATCAGATCACGCTGAGCCGTATAGCTGAGATCGCCGCGGAACGCGGATCGGCATTGAGACGGCGCTTTGTTCCACCCGCCGCCGCGGATTGCCCGGGCGGCAAGTCGACCGTCGGGTCGATCGTCGTAAATATCCTCGCACCACTCGGGCGCGTTTCCGTGCATGTCGAAGAGCTTCCACGCATTCGGCTCAAACGAGCCGACCGGCGTAGTCTGACCGCGCCTGGCGTCGGCGAAGTTGGCCTGGTCGGCAGAGAGCGCGTCGCCGAAGTGGAACGCGGTGGTTGTTCCCGCACGGCATGCGTACTCCCATTCCGCTTCGAAGGGCAAACGGTACGCGCGGCCGGCCGCCCGCTCGGCCGGCAGGTCCGAAAGTCGGCGGCAGAACTCCTTCGCTTCCGTCCAGCGAATCCAGCCGGCGGGCAGGCTGTCGCCAACAAATTGGCTGGGGTTATACCCCATGACTTTCTCGAATTCGGCTTGGGTGACCTCGTACATGCCCATGCAAAACGGCTGCGCCATTTCCACCCGACGGGGCAAGCTTTCGTCCGGGCGACGTCCCGCCTCGCTCTCTGGAGAACCCATGAGAAACTCGCCGGCGGGAATCGGAACGAGCTTCATCCCGAGGGAGTTGGTGATCACCTGGCCGTCGTCCGTCGAAGGCGGCAATCGCAGGAGGTACGCCGTGCCGTTGTAGTTGGCGGTAGCCAGATAGCGTCCGGTGGGATCGAACGCCAGGTCGTACATTGCGCCGAGAAGCTTGATTTCACGCCGTTTGGTTTGGGTCGCCAGGTCCCAAATCACGATCTGGCCTTGGTTGTCTGCGACGGCCAGAGCTTGGCTGTCGGGCGTAAACGCGGCGGCGCATTCCGCCAACAACTCAATCGGAGGCCGGGTGACGACGCCCGAGAATGGCGTTTCGCCCTCCAGCTGGCTGTCGTAGAGCCGCATCGAACCGTCGCTGAGGCTCGCCGCCGCTACCCAGCGACCATCGGGCGAAACCAGGCAGCGGGTTTCGCCCGAGAAGGGGCCGACCCGCTTGAGTTCTTGACCTTCGGCTAGATCCCACAGCCGTACATATTTATCTCGTCCGCCTGTCACGGCGCGCCGGCCATCGGGGAAGAAGGCGACGCTGATGCAAAAACCGGCGTGCCCCGCCAGGCGGCGCGGCTGATCGGGGCGCTCGGAATCCCAAAGCTGTAATCCGTCATTCAAACCTGCCAGCACTTGGCGGCCGTCCGGTGAAAACGCGACGGCGACGACGCCTTCCTTCCATTTTTTGTGCAACTTGCGGAGCATCCGCCAAGCCTTCATGTCCCACAGCTCCGCTTGGCTACCAGTATTATTGCCGCCGTGGAATAACGCAGTTTCGCCGCGGGGCGCAAACTGCCCCTTCCAGGGGTGGCTGTATGGCGTGCCCGGCTCGGCGGCGCGGTACACCTGCTGGGCGCCGGTGACCGCGTCCCACAGGCGCACGCTCAAGTCTTCCCCGCCGGTAAGCAGGCTATGGCCGTCGGGCGACAGCGCCACGCTGGACACGATTGATTCGTGACCCACCGGCGGCGCCAGGTCTTCGCCCGTCTCCGCGTTCCACACCCGTATGCGGCCGTATTGCGAGCCGCTGAATATCCGCTTGCCGTCGTGCGAAAAGAGGACCGCCGTGGCGCCGGTGGCCTGGGCGCCAAACTTGAGTTTCAGCTCGCCCGTCTTGCCGTTCCAGAGCAAGAGCGCGTTGCCGTCGGCCGGGGACCAGGCGCCGCTCAACAGCAGCGCGCCGTCGGACGAGAACGCCTGGCTGCCCGCGTGCCGGATTTCCATGCCGTGGCTGTGATTGGCAACATCGCTTGACCGGAACACCTCTTTCCCGGTGGCCGTGTCGAACAACCGCATCGTGGCGAAGTGATTCCTGTCTTCGGAATAGCCGCATGTCGCCCAGGCGCCGTCGGGCGACAAAGCAATGGCTCGACACGGTTTTGCGCCATACTGGAAGGGGCCGAGGAGTTCGTTCTCGAACTGGACGACATCTTCGCCCGTCTCTAACTCCCAAAACCGCAGGATGTGGTCGTCGCCGCCGCTCAGCACGCGTTTGCCATCGGCGGTCAGACACACCTTCCAGACCGCGCGGGTATGCTTGTCGAACTTGCGCAGTTCTTCGCCGGTCTCGATGTTCCACAGCCGGATTGTAGCGTCGTCGCCGCAGGAGAGGGCTTGCCGGCCATCAGGCGTCACGGCCACGCAGCGCACGGAGCCCGTGTGGCCGGTCAACTTCCGCACTTCGCGGCGCTCGGCCACGTCCCACAAGCGCACGGTCCCGTCGGCGCCGGCGGAAAGAAGCTGCTTGCCAGAGGGCAGATACGCCACCCAGCGCACTGGCCCTTCATGCCCGGTTAGCGCGCCGAGCGAGTGCAAGATGTCGGGATTCCAAAGGCCAATCGAAGCGTCCTCGCTCGCTGCGGCCAACACTGCGCCGTCAGGACTGAGCGCGAGCGAGTGAATCGTCCCCCAATGCGCGCCGCGATGATCGCCATAGACCGCGACCAGTTCCTTCGGTTGCCAGGGGAAGCGGTCGGCCGCCGGGATATTTTTCGGATCGAGCTGGTCCAATGGGCTGGCCGGCGGCGCTTCGACCAAGTTTGAGGCTTTCGCGGGCGGCGGTTCGCTTGAACGTACGTTCGCCAGGATCTCGCAGTTGGGCAGGGCGGCGGTCAGTTGCTTGACGCCTTGGGCCGAGACCTGCGTATCGAATAAATTCAATCTGCGCAGGCCGGTCAAACCCTGAAGATGCTTCAGCCCCTCGTCGGTAATCGGGTTGCCGTAAAGGCTCAGATCCTCGAGCCAGCGGAAGCCGCGCAGGTGCGCCAGTCCGGCGTCGGTAACGCCGGTGGTGCCGAGGCCCAAATCCTTCGGTCGCAAGCCGGGCAGCCGCGCGAGATGGGCCATCCCTGCATCGCCAATGCGATCGTCGTGGAGGATCAAAACCCGGAGGCGATTCAACCCGCCTAGATGGAGCAACCCAGCCGCAGTGACGCGCGTGCGGCCAAGGCCGAGAAACGTAAGTTGCTTCAGATGACGCAAGCTTTCGGCGCCCGCGTCTCCCACCTGCGTGCCGCCGATTTCCAATTTTTCCAGTTGCCGGAGGTTCGGCGATCGCGCCAGCTCAGCCAATCCCTGATCGGTGATGGAGTTGTCGTAGAGAAACAAGCTTTTCAGGCGACCCAAACTGGCCACGTGCGGCAACGCAGCATCGGTGACGCGCGTGGCGCCGAGGTCGAGTGTGGTGAGCCGCGTCAAATGACGCAGTCTCTCGACTCCGGCATCGCCCACTTGCGTGCCACCGATTTCCAGGATTTCCAGTTGCTGCAAGTTCGGTAATCGCGTCAACTCGGCTAAGCCCCGATTGGTGAGCTGTGATCTTTGCAAATTCAGCGCGGTCAGTTGTTCGGCGCCGGAGAGATGGGGGACTACCGCGTCGGTCAAGGCCCGCTGGTCGTGGAGATACAGTATCCGCAGTTCTTTCAGATCGCGTAAAAACGTCAGGTCATTGTCATCGAGGACATCGTGTGGCAATTCGGAGATGGTATGGATGCGAAAATCGGCGTCCGGCAGAGGTTCGCCCGGGCGTAGTGTTCTCAATTGTCCCTTCACCAGCACGCCCACGTGGCCTCCTGTCTTGAGCACCCACTCGGCGGCGCGGCGGTCGGCCGATGAAGGCGGCGCTGGCGGGTGGACCGGTTCGAATGTCACGCGGATGCGCACCTCGTCGCCCCGGCGGAGCGTGAACCGGTCGGCGCTGGCCTCCAATCCCGCGTCATCAAGGACGGTCAGACGCAATGGTTGATTTTCGGCAAGCTGGTAATTCCCCGAGCGGTAAGGCTGCCGTCCCTCGGTGCGAATCGTATAGCGGCGGCCGCTCGTCGGGTCATGGATCACGAGGCCGTTCTCGCGGAGCGTGGCTTCGACGTTCGGGTCATGGACCTCGACCACCAGTACGCCCTGATCGGTCTGGATGCGGTAAATCGCCGCCGAGACCACACCCACGACCAACAACAAGGCCGCGACCGCCGCCATGCTCGGCGTCGTCGGCCAGCGTCGGCGCGCTTCCGCCAAGGGCTTTGCCTCGGCCAGCGCCGTGTCTAGCGAAACAAGGGGGCTTTGCGTGACGATCGTGGACTGGCTTCTGAGAAATTCCTGTAAGGCCGCGGCGAAGTCCCGCATTGAGCCGTAACGCTGCCCTGGCTCCTTTGCCATCGCCTTGAGGCAAATAGGTTCCAGCGTCGGGTCCAGGTCCGGCTTGTGCTGCGAAGGGGGCGGCGGCTCAACATGGAGAATTTGTCCCAGCACTTCGGTCACCGTGCCGGTAAAGGGCCGTTGCCCGCACAGCAGTTCGTAGAGAATCACGCCCAGACTGTAAATGTCCGAGGCGGGGCCGATTTCATCGGTAGCGCCGCGGGCCTGCTCGGGCGACATGTACGCGGGCGAACCCACGATTTGCCCGCTGTGTGTGATGCGCGCGTCACCCGGCGAGGTGAGCCGCGCCAAACCGAAATCCATCACGATCGGTTCGCCGCGGCGGTTGATCATGATGTTGGCCGGTTTCAAGTCACGATGCACGATCCCTTGGTCGTGGGCGTCGGCTAAGGCCAGCGCGATCCGCCGCACGGCGTTGACGGCTTGCCGAGGTGTGATGGTCTTGCCGCTCTTGATTAGCTCAGCCAGGGTCTTGCCATCCACCAGCGCCATCACAATGTACGGGTGGCCGTCTAGCTCCCCCACCTCGAACACGGGGCAGATATGGGGATGATTCAAGGTGGCGGCGATTTTGGCCTCGCGCAAGAAGCGGGCGCGGTCGTCGCCGAGTGTCAGCGCCTCATCATGCGGCAACTTGATCGCCACCTCGCGCTCCAGGTGCGGGTCGCGCGCTCGGTAAACCGTGCCAAAGGCGCCTTCGCCCAACACATCTCGCACCTCGAAGCGGCCAATCTGCGCGGGCGGCGGCAGCGACGCAGAGGGCGAATCCGAATCGGCGATGCGGGAGGTGACAACGTCGGCCGCTTGGAGCGTGGCGGTGTTTTCCGCCTTCGCCGCCGGGGCTGGGCGACCGTCCTCGGGCGCCGCGCTGGCGAACACCGCGCGCACCAGGGAGGCGTCTTCAGGGAAACGCCGCAGGTACGCCGCGGCGTCGGGCGGCGTTCCAGCCGATTGCAGTAGCTCCAGTTCGACCTCCAGCAGCGCCCGAAGCACCGCGGAACGCTCGGCCGCCTCGCACGACGCCAGGCAGCTTTCGATCCGCGGGTTGCGCGCGGCGTTCCAGTCACGCTCGAACTGGTCACACAACGCGTCGATCTTGTCGGCGACCGAAAGTTGCGCCAACAGCGAAGGTTCAGGCGAATCGGCCATGAGTTAACAAGGCTCCTGTTGCGGCGAAAGCAGCTATGCGGACGGCGCGCCCGGGGGAGACGGAGCTTTCGGCCAATGCAGTTGGCCGTGATGGCGGGGCTGAGGAGGCGCAGTAGTGGGGGGCGCCAGCACCAGCGTATCGGGCTTGACGATTTGCAGGTAGGCCGGATCGACCTTGCCGCCATCGCTGGACACCAGCACCAATCGCTCGGCCGAGAGCGCCTCGGCGACTTGGGCGGCGTCCAGCGCTTCGCCTTGAACGTTGTAAACCCCGACCGCCGGGAGCGGCATGCGCTGCCCGCTTTGGAGGACCGTGGCGTGTTCGATTTGGACCGGCGCCAATTGCGTGTTTCCTTCGGTAACGATTTGTTGGTAGCCCGTGGTTGTCGCCCGGGTTCGCACTTGGATGCGGAGCGTGAGCATGTCGTTCTGTGCGCTGGCCAGGCGTATGGTCGGAGCCGGCGTGGCGGGGGTTGCCGGGGCGGGAACCGCGGCGGCGCCGGCTTGCGGAACGGGCGCGGGCACGGGCAACGGGGCGCGCTGTGCGACAGTCTTGGGGTCAGGCGTCACCAGCAACAAGGTCTCGGGCTTGAACACCGTGAGTTGGTCTGGCGGAACGTCGCGGGTGGCGAACAGCACGGGAGTCGGTTGTTTGAGTCGCGTGAGCAGTTCCTCGTAAGGAACCTCTTTTCCCGAAACTTCGCGCGCTCGCACGTCCCCCCGGCTCCAGTTTTGGACGATCGGCATGCAGACCGTGGTGGCCTGGGTATAGGGAACCTCGACCTCATACTGTTCCGTGCGCTTCTGGCCATCCACGATGACCTCGCGCACGCGGGTTTCCTTGCGCACCTTCGTGACGAAGTGCGGGAACGACCCGGTGGTGGCGATCACCACCTCTCCGGTATCGTTGACGCGGGCGAACGCGGGCCGCGGCAGCCCGTCCAGGGAGTCTCCCGTGTGTCCGGCCAGGGCCGCAGGGGCCAAGAGCCACCCCGCCGCGGCAAGTACCGATGTCGAGACAAACATTCGCAACATGGCGAAGCTCCTTGGGTTAAGTAGGGAAACAACATCCGCGGCCTTGGCCGCAAGAACGCCGATTCCCAAGGGTGGGAGGCTACAACGTAAGTCACTTACTCCATGAGTGACCTGCGCTGGGGAGAAACGCTCCAGACGTAAGTATCCAAATCCCGGCGGGCGGCGACAAAGATTTTTTTGATGGCGTGGTTTTTTGTCGTTGCCGGCCGAGCGATACAGCAGGCGGAAGACGGAAGCGGGACGCTTCCGCTACGATGGATTGACCGAGCGTTTACGATTGGCCGTGGGCCGAGGCGCTGGGCTGCCCCCTGTTCCCGATCGTGTTTGTGAGTCGCCAGCACGTATGTTTCAAATTCTGGAGATAGGGCCCCAGGGGCCGGCGCAGGTCAGCCAGGGAGACGATCGCGTTGGCCCGCCGCCCGAAGGGGTAGTGCGATGGATCGACCTGGAGGCGCAAGACGCGGCGCAACTGGCGGTGCTGGCCGAGCGGTTTCAGTTCCACCCGCTGACTCTTGAGGACTGCTCACACTTTGACCAGCGGCCCAAGGTCGAGACGTACGCCGATTACTTGTTTCTGGTGATTCACGGTTTCCGCCTGCCCTCGCCCGATGGCGATGGCATCGACTCGTTGGAACTGCACCTGTTTTTGGGCGAGCGGTTTCTGGTCACGGTGCATGCCGAGCCGATCCCAGGCGTCGAGATGGTCTGGAAGCGGCTGGAAGGAGAGGGGGCGCTGCTGCACCGCGGCCCTGACTTTGTCGCGTACCTGGTGGCCGATGCGGTGGTTGATGCGTACTTTCCCCTGTTGGACGACATCGCCAGCCAGGTGGACGAGATCGAAGATCGGGTGCTCGACGAACATAGCCAAGTGGAGCTGGCCGAGATTTTCCGCTTCAAGCGGCTGTTGGTCGAACTCCGCAAGGTGCTTTCCCCGCAGCGCGACGTGTTCGCGCTGTTGGCCAAGCGGGGCGAGGGCTGGGTGGGGGAACGCACGGCGCTGTACTTTCGCGATGTGTACGACCACGTGCTGCGGTTGCACGAGTCGGTCGAGGCCACGCGCGACCTGTTGGGCAACGCGCTGGACGCCTACCTCTGGTCGGCGTCGCAGCGGACGAACGAGATCATGAAGCGTCTCACGCTGTTAAGCGCGGTGTTCCTGCCACTGACATTCATCACGGGCTTCTTCGGCCAGAATTTCGACCACTTGCCTTTTGGCGACGACCGCCTGCTGGTCGCGATGGTGGCAACCTGCATCGCCCTTCCCGCGGCGATGGTGTACTTTTTCGTCCGCAGCAAGTGGTTCTAGGCCGCACGGGAAGCGCCCCCAACACCGCCGCCCGCCGCAAAACGGAGAGTCTAAAAAGAAAAGACGAACGCGGCGATGAATCGCCGCACTCCAAGCATGGAGTGCGGAAATTCATTTCCGCTTTCGCCCTTCGCCTTTCCACCTTCGCCCCTTCGCTGCGTGGCTGGCCTTTAGGCGGCAAGGCTTCTATGATTTACTTTCCGCCGGCCGACGGATGCGGCCGGTCTTGTACTCCAGCCCGCTGTTCTCCCTTGCCTACCTCGGAACATGAGCAATCGCGCCTGGGCCTGCTGTTTGGCCTGGGCGCTTATGGATTGTGGGGAGTGATCCCCCTCTATTTTCGCGCCTTGCGGCATCTGCCGCCGTGGGAAGTGTTGGCCCATCGCGTGGTGTGGTCGGTGCTGCTGCTGGCGGGGCTAGTCGCCCTGGCGGGACGCTGGGGAGATTTGCGTCGAGCATTGACTTCGCGGGGGGTGATGCTGCGGTTGGGCGCCAGCACCACGTTGATCGGCATCAACTGGTTCACCTACATCTACGCAGTCTCGGTGGAACGCGTGCTGGAAGCCAGCCTGGGCTACTTCATTACGCCCTTGGTGAACGTGCTGCTGGGCGTGGTGTTCCTCCGCGAGCGACTGCGACCGGTGCAGGTGGGCAGCCTGGCCTTGGCGGGCGTCGGCGTGCTGATCCTGGCGACGCGCGGCAGCGGTGTTCCCTGGATTGCGCTGCTGCTGGCCGTCTCGTTTGCGTTCTACGGGCTACTGCGCAAGACGGTGGCGGTGGACGCCTCGTTGGGGCTGTTTGTCGAAACGCTGCTCTTGGCCCCGCTGGCTCTGCTCTTGCTGGCGGCGTTGGAAATCCAGGGCCAGGCGGCGGCGACTGCGGCGGGCGTTCCGATGTTGCTCTTGCTGGCGGTCGGCGGCCCGGTGACCACCGTGCCGCTGCTGCTGTTCGGCGGGGCGGCCCGGCGGCTAAGCATGGCCACCCTCGGCTTCTTACAGTACCTGGCGCCAAGCCTGCAATTCGTGCTGGCGGTGTTGGTCTTTGGCGAGCCGTTCGCGCGGACGCAACTGGTGAGTTTCGGCTGCATTTGGACGGCCGTGGCGCTGTACTCCGCCGACTCGCTGTGGGCGTACCGACTTCGGCAAGCGCGGCTGCGCGAAGCCGTCGTCGTTCCCGTAAACGCGCAGCTAGTGAAGGCCGCGGAAAGCCCGCACTACCCTCAACCCAGCGGCTGCGCCGCAGGCGATTAAAGCGCCGGGGTGGCTGGCGGCGGAGCCTCAGCGATTCACGGTCAAGGGATGCTCTTGGCAGGCAGGATCAGTAGTTCCAAACTTTCGCTCTGCGCGGAGGCGCTCTTCGGATTCCGTCGCCACCGGGCTTGTCCCGGCGGGGGATGGAAACATCGCAGGAACCTGCATGGGGGATTGGGGAAACCATTGAGGTTCCCTGCCCCACGGTGAGGATGGCCGGTTTACGCGGCGCGTTTTTGCTGGGTGGCGGTTTGCGGCGCCGCTTTCGCGGGCGGGGCGGCGACTTGCGCGGCATGACGCACGTGACGGCGGTAGAGGAGGAACATCAACCCTGCCGCGGCGATGGACCAATACAATTCTTTTAGCTCGCCCAGCCCCAGCCAGCGACGGCCGCCGTGCCCGATGGTGTCGATGATCTTCTGGGGCGTCGTACAAAACGACGCTACGACCGCCACCCCGATCAGCTCTCGCTTGGGGAGCAAACACCAGGCGGCCGAACCGGGCCGGTAATCGTTCTCGCGGCGCAGCAGCACCAGCGGCAGGATGATAAACACCAGCGGCGTCAGCAGGTTCGCGCCCAACCGCATCTGGTGCGAAAGCGCGTTGTCGTGCAGGTTGTGTAAATTCGTTTCCTGGCGAAAGTTGTGCTCTCGCATGTAGTCGGGCGACGACCAGCCGAACAGGTGCTGTCCGTAGCTAATCTCTTCCAACGCCACGAAGGCCATCACGGCGGCGCCTAGCCCAAACAACGCCCGGTAGCGGAGCGGCGTGGCCGCGGCTCGCCAGGCGATGGCCGCCGCCATTACGCCAGCCA
>JAANMV010001117.1_pt1 | contig 30739 bp, 37 predicted proteins | sample 7279661 | NCBI WGS metagenome assembly JAANMV01 (sample SAMN14094540, study PRJNA606508) | bioreactor metagenome | isolation source: A lab-scale SPAN reactor treating ammonium-rich wastewater day 121 | place: Ireland: Galway | collected 2017-05-16
AATTTTTAGGTTCGCGCGCGGAGTGGTTATTGTCGGACATGAACGGTCTGCTGCTGCAGTGGGCCGCCGAGACCGGGAAGCTGCGGCACCGGCAGCTGCCGATGACGCGTGCGGAGGCCTATCTGACCCATCTGGCGGGTCCGGTGCGGCTGCCGCACGACGAGGCGCGGAGGAATGCCTACCGCGTGGTGACGCGGAAGTCCGGGACGGACGGAGTGATCAGTTTGAACGGGGTGCTGTATCAGGTGGGGAATGAGTTGCGGAATCGCGAGTTGCTGGTGCAGGTGAATGTCGCGGGCGAGGTGCGGGTGACGGATCCGCTGACGAACGCGACGGTGACTCCCGAGGTTTGGTCCGGACCGCGGGGCTACGGGGAATTTGAGAGTCGGGTTGAGACGGAAATGGACCGGACGGCGAAGCGGCGGGACCGCGGCGAGTGGGGAGATTTGCCGCACGAATTGGCGGGTAAGGCCGCCGCGACGGTAGTGCCGTTCATGGCGGCGGTGGAGAGCGACGCGCGGCAGACGCCGTTCACGCAGGGCAAGGAGTTCGCGGATGCGCTGGAGGCCAAGAAGTGGCTGGCGACGGAACTGGGGATTGGGCTATTGGTATTCAAGCGGGATTATCCCGGGCTCTGGGCGGAGTTTGAGGAGCTGTTGGGCAAGACATTAAACCGGGAGGAGGTCGCGCATTGGGCAAGGCGCGACGGATTACGGGTGGCAATTGGAGGTGGCCGGTGAGCTGGATGCGAGAAATAGGTTTGACCCACAATCCGTTCGACAAGGCGATCCAGTCGAGCGAGCAGGTCTTTGAGAGCCGCGACTTACGGCGGCTGCAGGACGCGATTACGGCGGCGGTGTATCAGCGGTCGATGCTGGTGGTGATTGGTCCGCCCGGGGCGGGCAAGACGACGGCAACGTACGATTATCTCTCGGCGGCTCCGTCTGTCGAGGGCCGCAAGGTATTGGTGATCCGCGATATTGTGACGAGGATCGAGGAATTGGACGTCGGGCAGATTGAGTGGAAGCTATTAGAGCAGATCAAGGCGCAGACGGGAGACGCGCGGCCGATCCGTGCGAGCGCGGTGGCGCGCAACACGCAGCTGCAGAAGATGCTGGGCGAATTTTCGCGCGACCACGAGGTGGTGCTGGTGCTGGAGGACGGGCACAAGATGAAGCAGCAGACGCTGATCAATTTGAAGCGTTTGCGCGAGCTGCGGTTCGCGCTGCGGGAGCGGCTGCTGACGATTATTATTCTGGCTCAGCCGGCGATGCGGGCGGTGCTCGAGGATCTGCCGGAGGTGTTTATGCGCAGCGAGGTGTTGGAACTACAGGGTCTGTCCGCCGAGGAGGTGGGGAAGTATCTGGAGTTCAAATTGCAAGCGGCGGGCCAAGCGGCGGCGGAGCTGTTCACGTCCGACGCGCTCTCTGCGATCCGCAAGGGTCTGCACTGGCCGCTGCGGATCAACCACCATATGACGCGGCTGCTACAGGAGGCCGTGGAGATCGGGGAGATTCCGGTCCCGCTGTCCCTGGTGGAGAAGTATGTGACGTATGAGAACAATCTGCACAGTCTGTTTATTCTGTCGGGGATGGATTACACGGAGGTGCAGCGGGAACTGTCCAAGCTGGGACATCGTCCGGCGCGGGCGACGGTCAAGCTGGTGATCGAGGGCCGGACGCCGGGCAGCGCGCTGGCGGGACCGATCCGCGAGGTGCTGGTGGGCCGGACGGGGACGATGGCGGCGCTCTATTCGACGATTGCCTCCGGTTTGACGGCGGAGGAGCGGGAGCTTTTAGACAAGCTAAACGAGGGGCTGGCGCAGTTGGATTTTGATTTCCGCCTGGTGGCCCGGGAGACGCGGCTATCGGAAAAGCGGGTGTGGGAGCTGGCGCACGGCGAAGACATCAAGCTCAGCGAGCTAAAGCGGGTGCAGACGGCGATCCGGCAGATCGTGGCAAGGCGGGCGGCATGAGCGATCTATTCGGCGACCGGCTCTTGCGGATCGACGCGCGATATGCGAGTCCGCGAGTGGTGTATGACGGGTTCAAGACGATTCAGCAGAACGGATACGAATGCTGTGTGGGCAAGGCGACGCACACGGGGGATGTGGTGATCGGGATTGTGAGTCCGGACAGCGGTCGGCACCAGTTCATCCTGGACGCGCGGGAATTGGTTCAGGAGGGGCTGCGGCTGTTGCGGGAGCGGAGGACTCATGAACAGTAGTCTGGCGCTGGGTGATCCCAGCATTCACGTCGGGAACCGGAAGCGGGAGACGATTAATCCGCAGGTGGACATTGAGCCGCGGCTGGACGACGACGGCCCGCTGCAGGTCTACGGATACATGGCGGTGCGGCGCAGTCCGAAGGGTGAATTTTTGGACGCGGGCAGTTTCAGAACGATACAGAGCGAGTGTGTGGCCGCGGCTGGAAGCGAGGCAGAGGAGATTCGAGCATTTTATCCGCTGGTGCGGATCGCGCGGGTGACGGTGCGTGAGGACGATTAGTCCGGGGTGGCAGGTCAACGGGGACGACCGGAGAAGGATGGGTATGGATCGGTCACGGGTGTTGGAATTAGCGGGCAAGCAGATCACGAAGCTGGTGAAGCTGCATCAGGAAATCGCTGCGGAGATGGCGGCGCGGGACGAGGAGCAGCAGCGGATCGCGGAGCGCTTTGAAAAGCAGACGGCCGCGGAGCGGGCGGCGTACGAGGAGACGGTCACGCAGTTGGAGGCGTTCGCGATAGACTACCGCGACCAGCTGTTTGAGAAGGGGAAAAAGTCGGTGGAGATCAGCGGTGTGACGCTGGGCTTCCGCTTCGGCCAGCCGGTGATCATGCTGGGCGGTCAGCCGGCGGACAAGGAGAAGCTGCTCAATCGTCTGCACGAGCGGATCGAGGAGACAGAGGGGATTGAGCGGAAGTTGTATCAGCAGTGCATCGAGATCAAGGAAGTTGTCTCGCTGTCGAAGCTGAAGAAGCTGCCGGAAGAGCAGTTTGACGGGTTGAAGGTGAAGCTGGTGCAGCAGGAGAAGTTCTACGTTGACGTGCCTGCGGGATGAGCGGGTCACGGGTCGGGGACGCCGCGATCCGCGAGGTAATCTGGGAGTTGCTGCGGCTGGAGACGTTTGCGGCGGAAGCCAGGCTGCGGGAGATCAACGCGGCGCGGCGGCACGGGCTACAGCATCGGCACGGTCAGCAGATCCGGCGGATCGAGGAGTATTTCGAGCGGTGTGCGGGTCGCGGGGCGTGGCCCGCAGACTTTCAGCCCGGGCAATTGATTCACTTCCGCGAGGTGTTGGGGGGATTATTGAGTATGGCTCCGCTGCGGATCTATCTCGATGACTTGAAGGCGGACGCGGGAGTGCGGCGAAGTCTGCTGTATTATTTGTCCACGGAGCAGGGCAAGCGGGCGAGCCGCTGGGAAATGCTGGCACTGGCGCACAAGCAGACCGAATACGAGAGCGAGAAGGCACGCTGGGCGGAGGAGGCGAAGTCCGCCTTCGCGCGGATCTTTGGCGACGAGGGATCGGGCAAGCCGGCCTGGGTGCAGAGGCTGGAGGACGAAGCGCGGCAGCTGGAACATTTGCTGCCCTTGACAGTGGGGGATGCGGAGCGCGCGGAGATGCGCCAGCGGCTGGGATTTATCAAGCGACGATTACGGGATGCAAAGAGGACGGATATATGAAGCGCAGGAGATGCCCGTTTTGCGGGGTGACGATCAGTTTGACGGAACGGCTGTGCCGCGAGCATACGATCAGCGAGGCGATCAGCGTGCAGGTCACCCGGGTGTTGTATCCCCACCGCCCGCTGCCGGACTCCCGACGCTGCGCGCTGGAGGGGTGCGCGAAGCCGCCGAAGCCCGGGCAGCAGTATTGTTATCTGCACAAGCTGCCTTGCCGTGCGGAGGGCTGCGGGGGTCGAACGAACGGAATGTATTGTGACCGCTGCCGTGCGCGGCAGCTTGCGGGCCGGGTTAAGCGGAAGTATACCAGGAGACTTGAAGGATGAGCGTGCTTTCTGTGCAGGAGTTTTTATTCGCGGCGAGCGGTTGGCCGACTCAATTTTCGCTCAGCGAGCTGTTCAGATCCGATCTGGCGCGGCAGAAGGGCTACGACAATCTGCCGACGTCGGCGCAGCTGACGAACGTGCGGAGATTCGTGAGCGAGGTTCTGCTGCCGGCGCGGCGGGTGTGGGACGGTCCGCTGTTGGTGCTGAGCTGTTTTCGGTCGAAGGCGACGAATCAGGCGGCGGGCGGGGTTGCCACCAGTTACCACCTGGCGAATCGCGGGGCGGCGGCAGATCTGACCACGGCGAGCAAGAGCGCGGAGAGTGTGGCCGAGCTGTTTAACCTCTTGAAGGACTCGGCGACCGTGCCGTTTGCGGAGCTGATTTATTATCAGTCGGGGACGCCGCGGATCCACATTGGCTGGGACAATGACCCGCAGCAGAATGTGCGGGAATTGCTGGTCAAGCAGGCAGACGGGAGTTTTCGGCGCTATGGGGCAGGAGGAGTAACGGTATGATGCGCGAGGTGATCGGAGCGGCGGTGTTCATGGTCGCATCGGGACTCTTATGGGTGGTGTTCACGCTGTCGGTGGTGAGTTACCGGCGGCGGCAGAAGTCCCGGCTCAGTCTGTCCGAGGGGTGGAACTGGAGGACTCTGCGGGAGGAATGAGCGCGAGCGCGATGGGCCGCACAATTCTGCTGAGTGGCGACAGCCGCGAGCTGCTTCCGAGCTTGCCGGACGGTCTGTTTGCCGCGATGCTGACGGATCCACCGTACGGGATGGACTACCGGACGAACCGGACGGAGCTGCGCGGGCCCGCGATTTTGGGGGATGCGAGGGGGTTGGATGCCGAGCTGCTGCTGGGAGACGCGCTGGAGTCTGCCGCCGCGAAGCTCTCTGAGGATGCCTGGGTCTACGTGTTTTGTCAGACAGGGCTGCGGGAGTGGCTGGTGGCTTGTGACGGGTTGAGCGGATATGGCTACGAGCCGGGGTGGGAGGAGTTGATTTGGGCGAAGCCGGTGAGTACGGGCGACACGACGGGCCGCCGTTATCGGTCGAGTTATGAGCGGATCCTGGTGTTCCGGAAGGGACGGCCGCGGCTGCACGGCCATCCGGGGAATCTGCTGTGGGGGGACAGGCCGGGCCGGAGCAGCAAGGTGCATCCGATGCAGAAGGAGCTGTGGGGGTTAGCGGAGCTGTTGCGGCATTCGACGGCCCCCGGGGATTGGGTGCTGGATCCGTTTGCGGGGTCCGGCAGTCTGGCGGTGGCGAACTTGATCTATTTTGACCCTGTGGAGCGGCGGAACGTGGTGCTGATCGAAATATCCGGGCAGTGGTGCCGGACGATCCGCGAGCGGGTCAGGCCGCACGGTAATGTGGAGGAGACGATATGAGCCGGAGACAGTTGGAAACGGTGTGGGACGAGGTGGTGTGCTGGATCTGGGTGGTGATGATCACCGGTCTGGTGTGCTATGCGGTGATGGAGGACGGGTTCGGATCCGGTTGGGAGAAACGCGAGCAGCGGGCCAGAGAGGCCGCAGGACAGGCGATCGGCGGCGAGTTGGTAAGATGACAAGGGGTGGGCAGCGACGGGCCGCCAGCGAGCGGAAGGAACCGCGTTCGGAGGACCGGCTGCGGGCCAGAATTTTCTGTTTGTGCAAGGAGTTGGGGATTCGGGAGGACGCGCGGAAGATTCTGGCGGGCAGTTTCCGCGCGGACGGGGTGGAGTCGATGTCGGGGATGCGGCTGGGCGAGCTGTACGCGATGGAGCGCGAGCTGGCGAAACAGGGGGTTGTGCGGCACACGGCGGTGTCTGCGGAGCAGCGCGCGGAGCGATCCGAGCGACGGCGGCAGCATAAGCGGGTGGACGGACCGGACAGTGCCTACGCGAGCGAGCGGGCCCGTCTGTACCTGCGGAATCGAGCGGAGGAGTATTACGGGTCGGAGTGGGCGCAGCGGATCGGGATCTTTCTGGGCGGGTTATGGCTGAAGTGGGAGGCTCGCTGTGAGCGGAACGGGCAGGTCACGTCGCGCCCGAGGGATGCGATGTCGGCGGGCAAGCTGTTGTTCATCCCGTGGGACAGCGCGTATCTGCCGCGGAACTTTCACCATTGGGCGACGGAGGCGATGAAGGCAATGATCAAAAGGGCAAGTCAATCATGAGATGGATCCCGAATCTGGCGAGCGAGGAAGCCGCCAGATACCATGCCGAGGGATTTTTCACGGATGCGACGTACAGGATGTGGAAGATCTGTCGGCGGTATATGACTCTCAGACAGGAGGGGCGGAAGCGGGGGGACGCGGTGCGTATGCTGATGGAGGAATTCAATCTGAGTGATAAACGGATTGAGGAGCTGATTGATCCGCCGCGGCGGAGCCAGAGGAGCCCGCTGGATGGGGAATAGACGGGGGTTGTGAATCATGTGTAAAGGACTTGAAATGAAACTACGTGACATCATCGATTCTGTAATTTTCTACACCTCTTTAGTATTAACTACTATACTTTTAATCATTATTGGATTAGCGGCGATGGCAGTGCTTATCGCTGGAACATCTAACTGACCCGAATTAGCCATGACCAAAGAGTTCAAATTCATTGCCGTCCGTCCCGACGGCGACCAAGTCGGCGGAAAACCGACGTATGAAATCGTCAATCGAAAATCCGGTGACTCGCTGGGGAGAATCGAGTATTTCCCCGCGTGGCGCAAATGGATTTTTGCCCCGGACGACGGCTGCATCTTCGACTCAGAATGTCTCGCCAACATCAATCACTGCATTGCCGACCTGAAGGAGAACGCTTGAACCTCCACCTCTGTCCCTTGCAGCGCTGGACGAGCACGCATGACCGCGTGCCCGATGCCGCGGCGCATTTTCGCGGTCAAATTGATCTCGCCGCCGAACTCGGCTGTGCCGGGATCAATATCCCGGAAAGCGACAAGCTGGACTATCTGGACGATCCGACGGGGAATATCATGACGCGAACCCGAGATCTGCATACTTACGCGACAGGTCTGGGTCTACGGACCACGCAGAGCGGTCCGAAACTGGCCAAACACTGGTTTCATGCCCGCCGCTTGACGCTGCCTGTTTTGACAGATCCTGCGGAAGGCGCGGCGGTCGGGCTAAGCAAGGCCCTGGATTCCACCGGCCGCGCCTATTTCCCTGATCTGGCCGGGATGCTAAATAGCGAGGACCTGTATCGAGTGCTGCGCGTGCGGGTGCTGACGTCGCAGCCCGGGACCGTCTATCTGCTGAACGCGGAGGAGGGGATCGTCAATAAATTCACGGTTTCTCCGGGGACGGCCAATCTGATTACGCACATTCCGCTCCCGGGACTCGCTCTCCAGAATGTCGTTTTTGTGTCGAGCGGGGCGAAAGATGGCAAGGTGACATTCCCCGGACTCTATCGCAATGATCTTGGTCAATCCGTGGATGCTGAGAACGAATGGGTCGGCACCAGCCGAGACGGTTTTTTGCACTGCAGGATAGCCGATCCGTCTGATTTTGTCGGACGATCCCGCACGATGCTCGAGGCCGGCAACTATCTGCCGGATATTCAGCAGCTGGTTGTGGCGGACGAGATCAATTCACCGCTCGGCTATGGATTAGACAGTCTGCTTTACCCGCACGGATGGCCGCAATGGTTCGGGGAGTATCTGGCCGACTACGCGTTGACCTGCAAGACTATGACGGGAGACTGGCCTATCCTCATGCAGCCCGACCCGCGGCCCGGGGAGATGGATTTGCGGTATAACCGCTGTTGCGCTCCCGTCCCCGAAGGCTCACCGGCAGACCCGCTCTATTATCTTGCGCGGCGGGTTCAACGTCTAACGGTCGGGATTTGGGGTGAGCGAGCGGGGGTCTCATTTTGGTGGGCGAATTATCATCGGGTTATCCGTTACGGATTCTGGCCGCTGCTAATGATTTATGCCGGCAAACAGTCAGTCCTGCAGATTGCCGACGCGTTGGGCCTGCAGACACTGCGGGAGACGCCGCTGGCCGTTTTTTATTGGGAAACGGAGCTGCCCGCCGTCGCGAAAACCGTCCGCGAGATTAGGGAGTTGCTTGGGTAGGTTTTCCCTGTAAATAAACAGGTGGATTGATATAGGATTGGGTGTTATCTTCCGCGCGGGAGTGTCAGAGCGACACTCTCGCGTTGTTTTTTTGATGCGCGGCCCGGAGACTCTCCCGGTCACCTCCCCATCCGGGCCGCGTGCCACCCTAATTTCGAGGCGGATCATGAGACATTGGGTAACGGCGGCAGTGATCGGGTTCCTCTGCTGGGCCGCGGCTCAGGCGGAGCTGCGGAGCGGCTTCGGGCGGACGGCGGGGGGTGAGCCTCCCGCTTTGACGCGCGAGCAGGCTTTCGCGTTTCCGGGACTGCCGTGGTCGTATCCGAACGCAGTTTGGCGGCCCGGGACGGACGATGTCTACGGGATTTGCGCGTCGGGGGTAAAGATTGCCACGTGTGTGGCGGAGCCCGCGAACGGGCTGACGTGCGGGGTGCTGACGGGGGTGTATTGGAATCATGACAAGCTGGACACGAGTTACTTTGAGCTGCGGACGGCGTTCGGGCACCAATTCGGGGACTGCGAGATTTTGATCCGTCGGTTCGGCTACGGGGGGCAAGTGGACACGGTGACGGAGTGGCTGGTGTCGGACGAGACAATCACGGCGGGCTGGATTCCGCTATGGGCGTTTCAGCATCAGCACGCCTTAGCGAACACGGAGTATTCGACCGTTTTGGGCGCGATGAGCGGAGCGGACCGGACGGCGGCGGGGGCGGTCTATTACCGGACCTACACGGCCTTTCCGAGGATCGAGTTCCTGGACAGTTGCGAAGTTTGGATGCGGTCTGCCGCGGGGAGCCACTTCAATGATTTGGGCGGAGCGGCTGGCATGCAGAAACTGCCGCTGCAGACGGTGTATTTCGGCGTAGATTACGCGCTGCTGCCGAGCCGCAGCGAGCTGCACGGCCGGCGGATGGTGACACAGGCGAGGCTGACCTGTCCTCGCAATTTTGATCTCTCCGTGCTGGCCCGGACGCCGCTGGGCCGCAAGGGATTTGTGTGGGGGTTATCGCTGGGGATGAGTCCGGGGTTCACGCTGGCGACGAACGATCCGTGGCAGGCGACGAGTCCGTATGCAATAGACCACCGGAAGTTTCCGGACCACAATCTGGATTATTCGATGCTGGAAGAGAACCAGCTCTTTTGGTTTGGGGACAGCTTGAGCGGCGGTCCGGTATACGGGACGCTGCGGGGGGCCCACGCCTCGGGGGGGTCGACAATCCGGATCAACAAGCCGGATTCGACGCGCAGTTGGGGGGATTATGTGCCGCCGCGGGCGCGCGATCTCTACCGGGACGAGTATTACATGTTTGTGGTGAGGGATGGAGCCGACCCGATGGAAGGGGGCGGCTGTTTTGTCTCAAAGGCCCTGACGGACTGCACGAGTTACTGGCTGGCGACGATTGAGGACATCGTGGGCGAGGTGACGGGTGGGACGTTTGACCAGACCTATCAGAGCGGCGACACGGTGTTATTGGTTTCGGGGTATTGGGCCCAGGGGACGGGGAGCGAGGATTTTCCGCACCGCGCGGGATTCTATATTTACAACGCGCTGCACCAGTTCAATTGGGGCGGCTACAACGCGACCAAGTACACGGATGTGACGTACGATTCCGTGCTCGTGAACGCGGCGACGGGGCTGCCGGTGATCGGGAGCGCGGCGCGGGGGATGAGTATGCTGCGGATTTTTGGATCCGGGGACCATCCGGCGCACATTCAATTCGGTCCGAACGAGCGGTTCACGTGGGGGATTTTGAAGGCCAAGGACTTTCAGAATCCGCACAATTTGGGGCTTTACAGTTGGCGGATTACGGCAGCCATGAGTTACGGGGTGGACGACGGGCCGCAGTGGTATGCTCCGCCGATGAATCCCGCAGTGATTGCGGACACGATCTGGCTGTGGAAGGGCTATGTTGTAGACAACAACAAGACGGTGGTGAGCAACTGGGCGCAGATTTCCCTAGATGCGGACAGCCAGGGGTCGGGGGTGGATTCGGTAAAGACGATCTCCGGACAGGCGGGGCTGCTGGATTACATCGGTCTCAACCTCACGACCGGTTCGGCGGGTCTGCACCGGCCCATTTTTGTGTTTGACAGCAAGAGCGGAGTGAACAGCGATCCGTGGACCGACGAGCTGACGGATTCGACGCACAAGGTGCAGGACTCCGTCGCGCTGGAGCTGTTCCCGAAGGCCGGACAATGGGGTGCCAACTGGCTGTCGGGGGCGCACTTTGCGAAGGATTCGAGCTGGCTGGGGGTCGTGGATTTGAGTGAGATACCCAATTACACGACGGTGAGTGCGCATTATCTGAAGTTTTACCGCGGCGAGCCGCTGTTGGACAGCCTGAAGATATCCGCCTATCAGTTTCCCCCCGGCCGTCATGGGCTGTGGCGCTACCGGCTGCCGGCCTACACGGTGCGGGAGGGCTTCGACACGAAGCTGGGTCTGCTGTGGACCTACTGGGACAGCCGAAACGTGGCTCCGGCGGTGGCGGACAGCTCCTCGTCGAACCTGATCCGGCTGTATGTTCCGGCGTACGGGTATCCGGATCCGGAATGGGTAAGCCGATTAATTGTCTATTCGCATGCGGCGGCGGGAGCCGCACCGCCGGACACGTTTGTGATCCGGTTTTCGTGGTTTGACGCGAACGGCAACCAAGCCGTGGACGCGGGCGAGAGCTGGGTGAAGGATATTCACTTACGGAGCGACACTCCGACCTCGAATCGCGACGCGGACAATCCGCACATCGCGGGGTACGTGAATTCGACGCCTGACCGCACGTTCCGGCTGTTATGTTCGCTGCGCGAGGACACGGTACAGGCGGGCAGGAAGTCGCCGCGGGACAGCTTGCGGGGGCTGACGATTGTTTCGGCGACGTGCAGTCTGCTGGTGGCGAGTTACGACTCGAGCGCGGCGCGGAATATCTACGGATTTCCAGTCCGGCACAGTTCGGCGCGGGTGACGTGGACGGAGAGTCAGGCCACCTGGAATGCGCGGGCGACGGGAACCAACTGGCAGTCGGCGGGCGGGGACATTTGGACGGACGACACGCTTGTGACGTGGTCGACGAATCTGACGTTGCCTCCCGGGCCGACGACGACGACCAATGAGTGGCTGGTGCTGGACATCACGAGTTTGGTGGACGACATGGCAACGCTGCCGGACAGTGTGATTGACGGGTTTGCACTGGTCGCTAGCGGTGCGCACCCTGACACCGTGAGTTCACGGATTGGATTTCAGCCGTCGGACACCCATTCGGCGATGAGTCCGAATCAGGTGACGATGGGGGCTGTGTCAAACGAGGGCGCGGTCATCTGGACGATCATCGCGGTGGCCGAGTGATGACGCGAAACGACAAGGGTCAGATTACGACGCGGGGGATGTTTAGTTTTTTTCGCGAGCTAGACAGTACGGGCAAGCTGGTGGTCGCGATTCTGATGGTTTTTTTGGCGTTTGGGGGACTGCCAACGGCGGCTCAGTTTGTTGGATTAACGGCGGGTCAGGGGGATTCAGCGGGATGGCAGCGGGGAGATTCTCTGCTGCGGATCGAGATGCGGAGGTCGGACGATTCCCTGCGGGCGGGTCTGCAGGTGATGCAGAGCTCGCAGCAGTATATGCTGGAGATCTTGCGGAACGCGCGAATTTCAGACGCGGTGAGTTCAGGGGTTTTGACGCGTGAGGAGTTGGCGTGGATTCGGACCAAGCGGGAGACACAGAGACTCTGGCAGGTTGATGTGGACTCGCTGATGGAGGTGGTGATCACGAGACAATTACTTCAACAGGAGCGACGATAATGAATCTTGTAGAGCAGATCAAAGAGCGGCTGCGGGCCGAGTTGGGGGGGGCGAGCGCGGCGTTGAAGGCGGCCTTCGGCCAACTGAAGAAGTTTCAGATCTCCAAGGGGGTCGTGCTGGCCTACGACGCGATCACGGGCGTGGTGGCGGCGGTTGAGGAGATTTCCGAGCAGTTGGGCGGGGTTTCCGGTGCTCAGAAAAAGCGCGCGGTGGTCGAGTGGCTGAACGAGGCGATTGACATTCCGCTGATGCCGGAGTTCATCGAAGCGTGGCTGTTTGATTTTTGTGTGGATCAGGCGGTGAGCAAGCTGAATCTTCTGTATCAGAAGCGCTGGTTCCAAGGGGGCCTTGAGCGCGCGCGTGCCTATTTCGCGCTGATTCAGGGTGCGTTGACCGTGAACGAGGGATAGGAGTCCGAGCTGGACAGGGACGGAAAACGGAACAAGGCGGGCAGCATACCCGCGCGCGCAAAGCGAGTCAAGTCCCCGGGTTCCGGCGGTGGACGGGCGGGGCAGGCGCGGTCGTCTGCCCCTGAGCCTTCCTCTCGGAAAGTCGGGGGACAGCCGGCGTTCAACGCTCCGCAGGTTCCGGTGGAGCGGCCAACGAACCGCGCTCCACTGCATGAGAAGTATGGGGCGAGCTGCCGGCAGATGTATGTGAATTTGCGACTGACCCCGGCAGAGATTGCGGGCCGTCTGAAGGGTAAGGTCCAAGCGTCGACGGTCTCGGGCTGGGCGAAGCGCTACGGCTGGGACGCGGCGCGCGCGATGCGCACGGCCGCTCCGGCGGCGATGGTGGAGGACGTGCAGACGATTTTCAAGCAGTTTGTGGCGACGGCGACGGAAGCTGCGCGCGAGGGAAGGCTGCCGAACGAGAAATTTTGGGACAATCTGATCAAGGGAGCGGCGGCGATTGAGCGGTTGTCCGGTGAGGCGCATTTCGCGGCACACATGACGAAGTTTGTGGACGGGCTGTTGAAATACGCGCAGACGATGACCCCGGAACTGGTGCCGCAAATTTCAGAACTGTTAGCGGGTTACAGCACGACGGTGCTGTCCAGTCGATGAAGCTGGCGCAGCAGATCTCGAACGCTGCGGCGCTCAAACGAATTCAGGCGCTGCTGGCAAGGATACAATCCGAGGCCACGCGTTTTCCGGACGATCCGGCGGCTCAGCGCGAGCGGATCAAGCGGGCCAAGTCCGACGAGATGTTCTTTTTCACGACCTATTTTCCGCACTGGTTTGAGTCGGAGTTTGCGGAGATGCACTTTGCGCTGCGGGACACGCTGCGGATCCCGGGTCAGAAGATTGTCAGGTATCCGCGCGGCTTCGCGAAGACGACCAGCGCGCAGGGTACGCTCCTCTACAACTCGCTGTTTGATCGGGTCAAATTCCAGTTGGTGGTAGGCCGGAACCAGGATCACGGGCAGGAAATTCTGCTGCCGGTGGTGATGGAGCTGGAGGCCAATCCGCGGCTGCTGCAGGACTTCGGGGATCAGACGACGGAGGTCTGGGGCTGGACAAACGGCTTCATGTTGAAAAACGGCTGTTGGCTGGCCAGTGAGGGCTGGGAGGGCCGGATTCGCGGAGTGAAGAAGGGGCCGTACCGGCCGAACTTTATCCTGGTCGATGACATCGAGGACGAGGAGCTGGTGCGGAATCCGCGGCGGGTGCGGCGGATGATTGACTGGTGGCTGTCCGAGGTGATGTTTGCGCTCCATGATGAGCGGGGGATTGCAGTCTGGCTTTGTACCTCGCTGTCGGACCGGTCACCGACGAGTCTGCTGTTAGATCCGGAGTACAGTCCGCACGAGGGTCACGATCCTCCGCAGTTTGACCGGCTGAGTTTTCGCGCGGAGAATGCGGAGCGTGAGAGCACATGGCCGGCGCGGTTCCCGACGGAGCGGCTGCGGGCGATGGAAGCACGGATGGGAAGCCGAGCCTACCGGCGGGAGATGCTGCACGAGTCGGTCCCGGACGAGGGGATTTTCCGCCGCGAGTGGTTCCGGAAGATAGCGGAGGACGAGATTCCGCAGACGGAGCTGGTATCGGTGACCGCCTGTGATCCCTCGGTGAAGGAGACAACGGCCGCGGACCGGAAGGCGGTGGTCACGGTCTCGAAGCATTTGCCGACGGGGCGGTATTACATCCGGCACGCCTGGATTCGGGCGGCGACGGACACGGAGATGGTCGAAGCGCTGTATTTGCAGGACCGGCTGTATCGCCCGGTGGTGATCCGGCTGGAGACGCAAGGGGCCTTTGCCCTGCTGAAATATCCCCTGGCGGAGGGGGCGAAGCGGCACGGCAAGGTGCTGCATGTGCGGGCTCTAACTCAGAGTATTCCGAAGGAGATCCGGATCCGGCGGGTAGAGCCGATCGCAGAGCAGGGTCGGATTTACTGGGTGGATCAGCACAGCGATCAGAGCGAGCTGATCAATCAGTTTGAGATGTTTCCGGCGAGTGCTGCGCATGACGACGGTCCGGACGCGGCGGAGATGTGTATTGATTACTTGGAGAGCATCACAGCGGGCGGGACGATGGACGGCTATGCGAGCGGCGAGCGGCGGACCAACTTCAGGCAGGGCTTTTGATGACCGTGCTGTTTGATCAGAACGGGAATCCGATTGAGCGGGCGACGCCTCCGGTCGGGTCGGCGTCGTCTGTTCCGCTGGATCAATCCGGTCTGCTGGCGACGACTGCCTTCACGACGCCGGAGCAGGTGCGGGCGGCCTGGACGGCGGGTGCGGGCGGAAATCCGCAGGTGCTGATGCAGGTGGCGGACGAGATTGAGAATGATCCTCGGATCGGCGGTCCGCTGCGCACGCGGAGGTTGGCGGTATCGCTGGCGGATTACACGGTGGAACCGGCCCCCGATCAGACGGCGGACGATCCGATTGTGACGGCGGTCGAGGAGATGTTGGACGATTTGGATCTGGACGAGGCGGTGGCGCACCTGCAGGGGACGGTGCTGCGCCCGTATGAATGCTTAGAGATTGTGTGGGAGGATGCGCGTCCGGTGGCTCTGAAGCCGTGGGCGGCGAGTCAATTCCGATTCGCCTGGCGGGAGACGGGAGACCAGTTTCGGGTGTTGACCGAGACAAATCCGACGGAGGGGGATCCGATCGACCCGCTGCAGTGGGTGATCCGGTTGTCGCAGGAGAAGAGCTACACGCTGCCGACGAAGCGGGGTTGGATTCGCGGGCTGGCGAGCAGGTACTTGCTGAAAATCAATTTTTTGATTTTCGCGGCTCAGTTTGCCGAGCGCTTCGGGACACCGCTGCGGATCGGGAAGTATCCGCAGGGGACTCCGGACGATCAGATCCGCAAGCTGAAGCGCGCTCTGTCGAGTTTGGGGAGCGACGCGTCGGCGGTGATGCCGGACGGGATGTTGATTGAGATTGTGGAGGCCGCGAAGAACAGCGGTCAAATGGTTTTCTGGCCGGCGATTGACCGGCTGAATGCGGACTGTGCGGTGGCGATTCTGGGGGGGACTCTGACGAGCGCGGGCAGTGACGGGGGCGTAGGCAGCTACGCGCTGGGGCAGGTGCACGACGAGGTGCGGGACGACTTGCGGATGGCGGACGGCCGGCAGATCGGGAAGGTTTTGACTCGGCAATTGATCACGCCGTACGTGGTGTTCAATTTTGGTCCGACGGCCCCGATTCCCCGTCTGCGGTATCAGACGGATCCGAATGCGGATGTGGAGAGGGAGATGCGGATCCTGGAGACCGGTCAGCGGATGGGACTGGAATTCGACACGGACGAGATTTACACGTTGATCGGCAAGCAGCGACCGGAGTCGATGCCGGACGTTTTGAAGCCTCCTCAGCCGAGCGCTCCGGTTCCCACGCTGTTTGGCGGGTTCGCTCGGGCGAGTTTTGAGCGGGCGCTGGCGGCCCGCCACGGAACGCGCTGATGTGCCGGAGTTGTGAGCTTACGGCGGCTCGGGGCAGGGGGATTGAGTCCGAGATGGAAACGATCTTTGAAAACAGTTTGGCGGCGGGAGCCGAAGTTGTGGGGGACTATCTGGCCGGCCTGCTGCCGTTGGTGAGTTCCGCGGCAACGGCCGAGGAATTTTTAGCGCGGGCGGCGCAGCCATCGGCTCTGTTTCACGTTGCGCTCGGCGGGGGATTATACGCGGGGATCGTGGACTCGGCGGAGCTGGGCCGCGAGGTTACGCGGCTGACCAGATGGCAGCCGCGGCAGTCGGCTCGTCGGGGTCCTCCTCCCCACTCTTCTGCACAGGCTTCCGCACGGGTGAACCGTTACAGCGGGGATCCGATTGAGCTGGACTGGTTCCGGCAGCAGGCGTTTACCGTGTCCGGGATTCAGCAGCAGCAGGTGCTGGCGGCGCTGCGGCAGAAAATTGAAGCGGCGATCGCGGGGACTTCGGGGTGGTCCGAGTTTCGGTCCAGCGCGCAGGCGGTTTTGCGGGAGGCCGGTGCCGAGATATCGGACGCGCAATTGGCGACGGTCTTCAACACGAATCTGGCGAGCGCGCACGGGGCCGGGAAGTGGCTGGAGGGTCAGGCTGCTGCTGGAGTGCTGCCGTACTGGCAATATGTGACAGCTGGCGACGTGAGGGTGCGGCCGGCGCACCAGCTGCAGGATGGGAAGGTTTACGCGAAGAACCATCCGTATTGGAATCTATGGTTTCCGCCGAACGGCTATAACTGCCGCTGCACGGTGACCGAGTGGGACGAGGCGGGACTGGCCGCGGCGGGTTTGAAGCCTGAGTCGGTCGTTCCGCCGGAGAGTCCGGATGCGGGGTTTGCGGGAAATTTCGGGCAGCTGGACGACTTGCTGAAGAGATTGGTTTCCGAGGCCGGGCTAGACGAATACACGGCGGACCATTACGATCTGGCCGCACTGACTCCGGGCGAAATGGCGGAAACGGTAGCGGCCGAGTTTGGGGACGAGGCGGCGGCGGTGACGGATTTTGAAGGGGTTTTTCGGGAGTTCCGGTATGACCGGATCGAGGTTCTCGCGGCGGGCCCCGAAACCAGTCAGTGGATGATTGCGGAGACGCTGGCGCATCCGTCGGAGGTTTGGAGTTGGCCGGGGCGACCGGTGATCTATATGCGGAGTCACACGGTTGAGGGCAGAGTCTTTACGACAGTGGTGGAGGTTTTCGGGGACGTGCGCTCGGCGCGCGTGGTGGAGGGGACGGCGGATGAATTTCGACGGGGAATTTTAGCACACATCGACTCATGAGAAAAGTCATTTCACAGGCGATTGCAACGGCCCGCGCCGAGCTTGGTGCGATGCAGCGGATGCTGGGCGGACGGGTGGGGCTGGCGAAGCCCGAGCTGTACGAGCTGACGGACGCAGCGGGGATTCGGGACGAGTTTCTGTTGATTCCGAAGGGGGCGACGTATTGGCGCTGGATGCCGGCGGAGACGAAGTTCACGATTGAGCCGTCTCATCTGATTCAGATGGTCGAGAATTTCTCGAAGATCTCGCGCAAGCCGTTTGTCGATTTGGAGCATGAGAGCTGTTACTCGATGAACTCGAAGGCCTACGGCTGGATCGAGGAGATCGAGTTGCGGGAAGACGGGCTGTGGGTGACGAAATATAGTTTGACGCGCGAGGGTGAGGAGCTGCTGACGAGCGGGGCCTATCGGTACTACTCAGCCGCGTGGGCGTGGAACTACGTGGACGAGGCGAGCGGCCAGGACGTAGGCTGCTGGCTGACATCCGTGGCCCTGACGAATGATCCGCAGTACACGAGATTGGAAGGACTGGTTACAAACGCAGCGCAGGAGGTTGCGATGGATTTTTTGAAGAAGCTGGCAGCCCTGTTGGGTCTGCCCGAGGGGGCGAGCGAGGACGACGTGCTGAAGGTCGTCGAAGCGCAGGTAAGCGAGCATCAGGCCGTGATCGACGCGGCGGTACAGGTTGAGGAGACGCTGGCGGAGGTGGACGCTCCGGCGGAGGAAGAGGCTGCGGCTCGCGCGGATTTGAAGTCCAAGAAGCCTGCGAGGATGGTGGCCTTGGCCTCCTCTCTGCTGCGGCAATCCGGCGGAGCTCTGGCGACGATCCGCAAGGGTTTGGGATTGTCGGGCCGTGCGACGGCGGAAGAGATCGTGTTGACGGCGAAGGCGAAGCCCGGCGACCGGGATTTGGAGCAGCGGCTGCACGCGATGGAGGAGCAGCAGGCTCAGGCCCGCGCGGAGGAAAAGGTCCGTCTGGCGATGGCCTCGGGGAAGGTGACTCCGGCGATGAAGGACGAAGCGCTGGCGTTCGCGAAGAAGGACCCGGAGGGCTTCGACAAGTGGATGGTGAAGCAGCCGGCGGTGGTGCCGACCAGCCGCGTGACGGCGAAGGGGGTAGATGATACGGGCAAACCGGTGCCGACGGAGCACGAGATGATGATCGCGAAGCGGACGGGTGTGCCCGTTGCGGACATCGCGATGCGGCGCGCCGTGCGCACGGGCGAAGTGACGGCCGGATAGGCCACAGACTTCTCTGTTAGACATGATCAAACAGCAATAAGGAGAGACTGCCATGAGCGCAGTGACGGCGGACAGGGACACGAAGGCGAAGGCCGGGAGCTACGGGGAACATCCGGTAGCGGCCTCTACGACGATTTACGCGGGCACGCTGACGATGCGAGACGCGACGGGCTTTTTGAAGAACGGCGCGGACACGGCGAGTCACGTCTTTGCGGGCGTGGCGCGGGAGTACGCGAACAACTCGGCGGGTGCGGCGGGTGACGTGACGGCGAAGGTTTCAAAGACAGGCGAATACAAGTTTGCCAAGTCGGGCTCGATCACGGTGGCGAACATCGGGACGGCCGTGTATCTGGTGGACAATCAGACGGTCGCACTGGCGGCCACGACGGACCAGGACATTGCCTGCGGCGTGATCGTGGACGTCGAGGGCGACGAGTTGTGGATACGGATTGACGGCTACGCGATATAGGCCGTGCGGGCGGGGATCAGGCAGAACACACTTTTAGATAAGGAGACAGAGCTGTGCCTCTTCTGAACAAGAACAAGCTGGCGGCGGCGTTCGACACGGCGCAGGCCGCGTGGAACAACGCGCTGAAGACGGTCCAGGCGACGTGGAGGGAGTGGGCAGGGTCTCTGACCTCCGACACTTCTTCGGAGTCGTATCACTGGGTCGAGTTGCTGGTGGTGATCCGCGAGTGGATTGGCGAGCGGGTGATCAACTCGGCGAAGGGCGAGAAGTGGGTGGTCGAGAACAAACCGTACGAGGGGACGTACGGTTTGGAGGTCGACGACATCAATGACGACAAGCTGGGGATGTTGAAGCCGTTGACGGATTCACTGGCAGCGGCCGCGAGTTACCATCCCGAAAATCTGCTGAGCGAGGTCGCGCTGCTGGGTTTTTCAAAGCCCTGTTATGACGGCCAGAATTTCTTTGACACGGACCATCCGAGTCTGGCGGGTGACGGGACGACGTATTCCAATCTGTCGACCGATCCGTTCGGGTACGACGCGCTGCTGGCTGCGGACAAGCAGCGGTTCACGATGAGGAACGCGCAGGGGAACCGGATTCCGCTGGAGCCGCTGGCGGTGCTGGTGGGATCGAAGTATATTCACCAGGCGCAATCGTTCTTTGAGGCGCTGATCAAGCCCGGGACCCTGAACGACGTGAACGCGCTGAAGGGCAAATATAAGCCGGTGCTGTGCGACCGGTTTGAGGGGGACTACGCGGAGTTCTTCTGCGTGCTGTTCCAGCTGCCGGGTAATTCGCTGCGGGCGTTTATTTATCAGGAGCGGAGCATGCCTGCGCTGGTCTGCACGGCCATGAACAATGTCTCGAACGAGCAGGGGGTCCCGGGTCAGGACTATCTGCAGTTCATGGAGAAGAAGGTCCTGTTTGGGACGGACTTCCGGGGCCGCGCGACGTTCACGCTGCCGGTATTGGCCTATGGATCGACGGGAACGGGGGCCTAAATGAAGCCTCTGAAGCCCACCATACTCATACTGCTGCTGGCACTGGTCCTGATCGGGCCGGTGCTGGCGGCGGATCCTCCGCATTACGCGCGCAGCGACCGGTATGTGGAGACGACGCGGCTGCACGGCGACACGCTGAAGATACTGGTGAACGCCGCGGACAGGGACACGACGGCCACAGAGAAGCAGACGATTCACGACTGCAAGAACTGGCGGCTGCCGATCGGGATAGTGGCGTATTGCGACAGTGTGTCGGGAAAGTCGTTTTGCGACACGACGATTTTTCAATATCGAGTCAACGGCGCGCGCGGATGGGGATCCTGGACGACGATTGACATGGTGTTCGCGAAAGGCGTCGCGGCGGGTCTGGATCAGATTTTGACGTTCACGCAGACGAAGCCCGTACAGATTCAGGCGAGGGCTGTCGCGGCGGCGGACTCGGGAGACCACTGTATCCCGCACTTCAGATTTATCACAGAATAGGACGGTCAGATGCTGATCAAATTCATCAAAGTGCTGTGCTCCCGGGACCACTATGTACGGGGCCGGGACAGCTTGGGTCAAGCGGTGCGGCATACGCTGGGTGCTCAGTTGTACCGTACGGCTGCCGTCGAGCTGACGGCTGAAGAACGGTCGGGACTGACGCGCGAGACGGGTGCAGAGCTGCGCGAGGCGATCCTGGACGAATCGCAGCTCTGCGAATTGAACCGATTGCCGACGCCGCTGCATGCGACGCTGGTCACGGTTGAGTTGAAGAAGCCGCAGGACGGCGGCACCAAGCCTTTGGACAGCATGAAGAAGGCGGAGCTGCAGGAGCGTGCCACCGAGCTGGGTCTGGACTTCGAGGAGAAGACGACGGTCAAAGAGTTGATCGCGATGATCGAAGGCAAGCAGGCGGAGACAGAATAGACGGTTTACGCGGTGTGGAGCAGAGGCAGCTCACCGGGTTCATACCCCGGAGGTCGCCGGTTCGAGTCCGGCCACCGCTACAAGAGTGAGGACCTATGGCACAGTATGTCAGCGCGGAAGAATTCAAGGCAGAATACGGATCGCAGAAGCTGATCCGGCTGTTCGCGTTCAAGGCCGCGCCGGGCGACGCGGAGCCGAGTGAATCCGCCGCGAAGGCGAAATTTGACGCGGTGGCGACGGCGGTGAGCGGACGGATCGACGGTTATCTGCGGCGTCGCTACAGTCTGCCGCTGGCGACGGTTCCGGCGGATTTGAAAGACTTGTGTCTGCGGATGGTGCATTACGAGGCACTGCTGAAGAGTCCGTCCGGGGTCATGACGGATCCTGTGCGGAACGACTATCGTGATTGTCTGCGGTGGCTGGAGCAGGCGGCGGAGGGGAAAGTGGATTTAGGCCTCCAGCCGGAACCGACTCAGAACGCGCAGCGCGAGCCGGAATTCAGCAGTGACGAGCAGGTGATGACGCGGGACAGACTGAGCGGGGTACTGTGATGGCAGTGGTGCTCTTACAGGACGGATTCCGGAAGGCAGGGGAGGCCATGTCCGTGCCGGTGCGTCAGGGTCGCGGTCAGATCTACACGAGTCTGGCGGCGGCCGCACACCGGATCATCTTGCGGAACCTGCGGGCCGGCGGCAAGCCGGCATTTGTGCCGTCCAGGCCTGCGATAGACGAGGGCCGGACGACGCTGATCGCGGCGGGGAATCTATTCCGGAGCATCACGCGGCGGGCGACGGCGAGCCGAGCCCAGGTGGAGAGTTATGATCATCGCGCGGCGATTCATCATTTTGGCGGGACGATCGTGCCGCGGACCGCGGGTGCCCTAACGATTCCGATTGCAGCGGAGGCCAAGGGGAAACGGGCGGCGGATTTTCCGGCTGACGAGCTGTGGGTGATGCGGAAGCCCGAGCAGGCTCAGGCCGTGCTGATGTGGGGGGGGAAGGCCCTGTTCCTGCTGGTGAAGAGCGTGGAGATGCCGAGCCGTCCATTTATGGATATTCCGGCGGGTGACACAGAGGAGTTGCTGACGACGGTGCGTGACTCGGTGATGGATCAGATCACCCTCCGGCGGATCTAAAGATGGCCACGAATGTGAAGGAGATTGCAGGCGCGATCTTAAGCACGCTGAAGGCGAAGCCGCTGGGTGTTTATTACATTGAGGAAGTGGAAGCTCAGACGACGACGTTTGAGGAGTTTCTGAACCGCGTGCAGCTGCCGTCCGTGGCGGTGGGGTATCTCGGGAGTGATTTTCAGGCGGGCGACGAGAGCGGGGATTTGCAGCTGCGGACGGGGAGTTTTGCGGTGATTGTGATTCACAGCGACATTCGCGGATATGTGATGTCGATGAACGAGACGAACGGGATTCAGGATATTTTGGCGGGCTGTGCAGCGGCGCTGCAGGGTCAGTCACTGGGGTTGGCGTTAGCGAGCGGGCTGCGGCCGATTTCGGAGCGACCCCTGGTGAGCGTGCCGGGGAGGATCGCCTGGCAGCAGGTCTGGGAGTGCGAGTTTTATCATTGAGTGCGGGCGCGCGGGCGAATCCGCGGTTAGATCAAAAAGGAGAGGCACATGTGCGCAATCGTTGCGGATATTAAGCTGGACACGACGCGGGTTCAGGGGGGCGGCGGCAAGATCTATTTATCGGAGTATGACGCGGCGAAGAAGCCGTATCAGCCGCACTGCACGGTGAAGACGGCGATTTTGGCGAGCGGGACGACGCTGACCTGTTACCAGGCGACGACGACGAACTTCGGTGCGAGCGGGAATATTGACATTGACATTTTCGGGTCGGCTCCCGAGGCGAATCACGCCTTTTCTGCGCTGTCTGCGAACGCGTTTACGGTTGGCGCAGTGTCGGCGGGGCACGCGGCGCGGTCGGTGGTGAAGAAGTATTCGGCGGACGACTACGCGTTGAACGCGTTCAAGCCGGTAGGGTATTTGGGCGGCACGGGTCTGGCGAAGTCGGGCCAGGACACGGACGTGTACGACGAGGAGAACAACCTGATCGCGGCGCTGGCGGGCAACAAGACGACGCAGATTGACACGGTGATTCAGCAGGTGATGAAAGCTGAGCTGGAGTTCTTCTTCGACGAGGCAGAAGACGGTCTGTACTGTTTGAAGTATGTGATTCCGCGCGGCTCGCTGGGCGCGCTGATCATCGTGGTGAAGCAGGTTCAGATTCTGTCGAATCCGAACGTGCGGTTTGAGGCCGGTCAGGTGTCGCAGATTTCGGCGACGATGAAGTTCATCAAGGAAGACGGATACAAGCTGTTTGAGGTCTATGAAGGCTAACGATCAGCGGGACTATGTGATTCTGGGCCGCAGCTACTGTCAGCGCGAGTTGACGGTACTGCGGTGCCAGCGGCTGTCGGTGAGCGAAGCCTGGCGGGTGATGACCTCGGGCGAGGCGACGGGGATGGAGATCTACATGAATCCGGAGCAGTGCGCGGAGTTTTTCAACGCGGTGCTGATTCCGGTGGTGTCCGGGGTTCCGCAGCCGGGGACGTTTGCGGAGTTCACGGCGGGGGATTTTGCGGAAATCGGATTATCCGAAGTCGGGGAGGTCTTCGGGGACTTCTGTTTTTTCAATCCCGTCTTGACGCCGTTGTTCGTCGGATTGACGGCGTTATCGCAAGTTCTGGGCGACCTGTATCCGGTGGGCGAGGCTGGAGCGGCCCGGAGTATTGGGAACATCTTGCCGCAACCGCCTGCAGCGGAGACATTACCAAATTGAGACAGGTGAAGCTGATGCCGGCGGACGACGTGCTGTATTTCGTGTTGTGCGGACGCGGGCTCGAGGAGTATCTGGAGCCAGTGAATGGCTGAGCGGACGGCAGAAGGCGGAGTCCGACTCTCGCTGATTTTGGACAAGGACGGCAAGCCGTTTGTCCATCAGGTGAACTCTGCGATGTCCGCTGCGACGACGGCTGTGGAGCGCGGCGGTCAGCGGGCGGGCCGGAGCTTCGGGGAAGTGTTGGGCAGCGGATTTTTTCTGAAGGCCGCTGCGGCGACACTGACTCTGCGGCGGCTGGCGAACAGTGCGGGAGAGGCCAGTCCGCAGTTCAGCGCGTTAAAGCGGGAGGTTAGCGAGACGGGGAAGGTGTTGGGGACGGATCTGCAATTTGCGATCGGCGGTTTGCTGGGGACGGCGCGACCGCTGCTGGACTGGCTGCAGGAAACGAGCGGCGCGATGCGGGGGGTGTTAGGCGGGACAGCCTTGGCCAGTACCGCGATGGGTCCATTCAAGCTGGCCCTGATGTCTCTGGGGGTTCCGGGGGCGCAGGCAACCGCCATTCTATTGGGTTTGGGAGCCGCTCTAGGGGCTTTGGCGGGGAAGGCGGGCGAGAATGCCAAGGAGGTTGCGCGGCGCACGCAGGAGCTGATTCAGACCGCGCTGGCGGCAGGTGAGCGCACGGCTCAGGCGAGCCGTGACAAGCTAGCCGAGGAGTTGGCGGCTCAGGAAAAACTCTTGCGCTCAGAGCAGGATCGGTTGCGGGATATTGCCGAGGATCAACCCGCGGTGGATTTATTGGGAAGCGCGGGGACCGCGCAGACGGGATTTGCGAGATCGGCGCAACAGGCGGAGAGTGAGCTTCGGCGATCGGTTGCGGAGCGGTCTCGAACGGTGGAGGATTTGCGGCAGCAGGTAACCGCTTTTGATCAAGCCCTGGCGATCTTCTCGCGCGGGGTGGTTCAATTGGGCGACGCCGATTTGACGATTTCGGATTTTATACAGCGGCAGCAGTTGGCGATTGCGACAGGGGAGCAGACATTAGAAGCTGCGCGGCAGGCGATTCAGGCGCGGCGCGCGGAATTGGAAAAGGATCGCGAGCTGCTTGCGAACACAGCTGCGGCGGTGCAGGACACGGACGAGGTTCGGCAGCTGTTTGTGCGGTTGGCGGGGGGGGACGAGCAGAAGGCGGCTGAGCTGCGCCAGAAGTTTTTGGCCAACGAGTTGACGCAGAAGCAGCTATTGACACAGGTGGAACGGGAGATCGTATCGCTGACGGGGACGGAGGTTGATCTGACCGATCGTTTGTCGCAGCAGGCGGAGCGGCTGCGGACGACGGAATTGAACCGCAAGGTTTTGCAGGCGCAATTAGTTGATGCACTGCGGGGGTTTGGTCCGGTACTGGAAATGCAGGTCCTGGAGGAGGAGCGCCGACGGCTAGCGATTGAGGAAGGCGGTCGGGCAAAGACGCGGATTCTGGAGCTGGACAACGCAATTTTAGCTTTATCGCAGCAGATTGCACGGGTGGAAGAGCAGCGCGCGAACGCGCAGAGGCAGGAGCGCGAGGCGAAGTGGCGCGAGGAAGTCACGCAATGGCAGCAGGCGTCTCTGTCCCATATTGAGTTGGAAATGTCGTTAATGCGGCTGTCCGCGCACAGCGAGGAGCAGTTTCGAGCGCAGCGCATCCGGGCTTTGCAGGAGGAATTAGGTCTGCGGAATTTGTCAATGCAGGCGATGCGCGCGGAGCTGGACGACATTAATCTCAGCGCAGCGATCGCTCCGGAGCAGGCAGCTCGCCGGCGGCAGCAGATGGGTGAATTGATCGGTCTCCTGCAGGACGCGCGGGGCGAGTCGGCGGGGATGGGAGACGAGATCCGTTTGTTGGGATCCGGGCTGCAGCAGGTTGCGACTCACGGCGCGCTGGCGATGGTGCAGATGTTCACGCGGGGCAAGGCGCAGGTGAAAGACTTTGCGGAATTCGCGTTGGAGACGTTTGAGCGGATGTTCGCGGAGTTGCTGGCCAAGCAGGTCGTGATGGCCTTTATCCGGCTATTGAGCGGAGGAGGCGGGTTTACGGGGTCGGTGGGCGGCAGCTTCCCTCTCCCCTTCGATTTTGGCGGGGGGATCACACGATTGGGGCCGCGCCCGAATCTGCCGATGCTGCCGCAGCCGGCGAACGGGATTTTCGGGTCGGCAATTGAGTCGAAGCTGGACCGGTTGGCCGCGGCCGTGGAGGGGCTGGAATTACGCGTAGCTCCGCTGAGATTGCGCGGTCAGGACCTATACGGCAGCGTGCAGTTGGCACAGGCGAGCGCGCCGAAGCTGAAGAGCTGATGTATGACGACGCTCGTTTTAGCGGGGCGGCGGCTGCTGCGCACGGAGTACACGAAACCGACGAGTCTGAAGCATGGCTACCGCGGGGTGTTGGCGGGCAGCCGCGAAGCGGGGACGTGCTCATTTGATTTGATTTTTCGCGATGGCGTTGGCGATGGATTGTGGTTTGATGTGGGTGCGGCACTGGAGATTCTGCGTGACGAGTCGGCGATTTGGCGCGGGGTGGTGCGACAGATCATCCGACCCAATCGGCGGGGATACACGGTGCGGGTGGAATGCGCGGAGGACAGCGGGAGGCTGGTGGATCTGCGCTGCGGGATGGGCGCACTCGGTCAGTTGGATAATCCGGCTCTGTTTGTGTGGGGGACAGAACCGATGGCGAGACCGGCAGGGGTTGATGATCGGGGCCGGAGCCGATCGGGCAGGTCAGTTGTGTATCGGCCCGGGGGATATTTTGAGACGGGATTTGCGGCGGCGCAACGTGGCTACAGCAAGCGGGAGCTCTTTGACAGTTTTGACTATGGTGTTTCGACAGGAGCGCAGGGCGGACAGATCGCACGTCGGCGGTTGTTGATGCAGGAGCAGAGCGTATCAGACATCATGTTCCGGCTGCGCGAGCTAATCGGGGCGCGCGGGGGACCGGAGATCCGTCGGGTGGACGTGGACCTGACGGACGGGAAGGGAAGTCCTCAGATGTATTTGCCGATCCTAGGGGAGGACGGGAGCCGACTATTACCGGACTGGGACGACGAGCACGGCAGGACTCGAACCTACGGGCTGTTTTCCCGGCGACAGCCGGGGATGCGGGGCCGTTCCGGCGGGACGGCGACACTGTATTGGAGGGAAACGAGTATACGGGACGGGGACCAGACGTATCCGGCGATAGAGCTGTATCAATTGGTGAATCACAGTTTTGCGCGGCGTCTGGGGGGATTCATCGCAGAACGGTTTCACTGGAACGCGGTGTACGGATCATTCTGGTCGGCCAGGGAAACGGTGCACAGTTTTGGGGGTCATGCCCGGTTAGGGCCGTTCGGGGTTTATTCGCAGTTTGGCGACGACGAGCAGCGGACGGTGGCGTGGTTCTTTATCTGGGGCCGGACGTATTACGACGCGGCCACAGACAAGAGCTACTATCAGCGACGGGCGACGGTGTACGAGGTGTCGCTCGAGTCTCTGTTGGATGATTCCGGCGACACAGTTCCGTATCAGAGGTATGAGCTTGAGGCGCAGAGCGTCTCGGCGACGGTGACTCCGGACTGGGTGATCGGCGCGAACGGATCCTATAGTTTGACAAACAGCCGCAAGCCGATCTCGCGGCTGCAGGTAGAACGCACGGGCGGGATGTACGCCTTTTACGGTGGGGAGAGCGAGACCGCCGGACCGGTGTTTTGGTCAGGGGATGTATTTTTGAGCGAGCTGGGGTTTGACTGTGACGGGATGCAGATTGCGGACATCCTGCATAATATCGGTTTGGCGACGGGGACAGAATGGTGGATTACGCCTGACGGCACGCTGACGGTCCGCAAGGTTCGTCAGGCCGTGGAGAGAGTGGTCATTACGGGATCTCATTTTGTGTTAGACGACACGACGTTGCGGCCGAGTGAAGAGGCGGAGACCGCGGCCGGGGTTACAGGGATTCCGATGGGTGACGCGCATTTAGCAGCGTTACAGGACGAGATCTCCGCGATGACCGTGACGATGCGCCGGCGACGCGCAGCCACATTCAAACCGTCCGGGTATGACCTGCCGCTGGGCTGCGAATTGACGGTGAACGGGGAGCGGTTTGGGAAGCTGGTGAGTGTGGAGCTGGACGATCCTCTGGTGACCGTGGAGTGCGAGGTATAATGTTTTTAGGATCGGGTAAGCTAGAATTCCGATTGATGAAGTCCAACGGCACGACGAGCGAAGCGACGATTGTTCCGGCGCGTCCGACCGATCGGCTGATCGAGGATTTTGAACCGGTGATTGACGTGCTGCCGGAGGACGTGGATGGTTTTGCGGACGAGGTGATTCGGGGGTATCGATTTCGAGCACAATACCGTTGGTTCAGTCATCAGCACAATCAATCGGAGATGGCGCAGATCGTGCGGGTCGGGAATTGGCGGGGAAACGACGGCCGGTACATAGCGCTGTGGCCGCACGCGGACCAACCGCAGATACAAGTTCGGTGCACGGTCCGGAGGTGCACTGTGATGCCATATTCCGGGAAGATTGGCGGGGATGTGATTGACTTAGAACTCAGTGGGATTGACCTATTAGAGCGCCGGCCGAATCCGCTGCTTGACCGTGTGGGGACGGTGTTCCGCAGGCGATCATTGAACACGACTGCGAGGGTATTTGGTTCATGAGTGCCAGACTGCATTGGACGATTCAGGATACAGATGGCGAGCCGGTCACGGGGGTGACGGTGACGGTTCACGCGACGAGCGACGACTCGCTCGTGGGAACCATGACAGGCTCTGGCGACGGGAGCTACTATTTGGACATCAGCACCTCTCAAAAGGTGCGGATCAAGGAAAACGGGACCACCAAGCTCGACAATTTCTGGCATGCCGCGGACGACAGTCCGACTCTGGGTAAGTTGGCGAGTACGACGATCGGGGAGGGTGCCTCGCTGATCGGGGTGGCTGCGATTCCAGCACTTTCGACGCCTGGGATTGATCTGCAGCAGTGGATCGAGAGCTATGTTGCGACACTGGCCGCGCTGGCCAGTATAACGTCGGGCAAGGGCGCGTCATTGATTGGCGTGGAGGATTCCGGGTCATATTACGCCAATGCGAATGTGGAGGCGATTTTAGCTGAAATTGGGCCACGTTTGGCGCTGTTGTCCGGGCTGACCGCGTCGGCGACCGAGTTGAACGCGCTCGACGGGATTTCGGGTGATGTATCGGCGGCGAATCTCTCCGCGCTGTGCGACGGCTCGCTGACATTGCTGCACCAGCATGACCGCTGGAGCTACAAGGACAATGCGATTGGGAACGCCCTGAATCCGGACCAAGATCAGGGGCCGATTGATTTCAGGGTGTTTTCATCAAACGGCGGGGGTGCAGACCCGAGCCAGGGGCGGATCATCCTGGACGTGTACGGTGTGGACGGCAGCGGCCGCGTGCTGGTCCGGACGGGGAACGACGCGGATGTGCAGACGGATTATGACGTTATCACCTCGCGGTTGTTTGGCGACTTTGATTTGTCCAGCAACAGCTTTTTTAACGGGATCACGACGGCGACGGCAGCACTGTTGCGGCTGGCGAATAATTTGCGCAGCCTTGAGGTTCGCGCGGGGATCAATTACATTGTGCTGGACAGCGGAGGTCAATCGGCCGCGGCCACGGACGGAGCGACGGCGAATGATCCGCGAGCGACCACTCTATACTACGAGAAGGGCAGCTCATATCTCAAAAAACGTCGCTGGGGATTTCTACAGAAACCAGAGCACAAGTATCTCGAGTTAGACGGCTGGTTCAAGGGTGATGCGGCGGCCATTTCGCACGTCAAGCTGGTCTGCGGTACCTCTGAGGTTGAGTACAAGATTCCCGCGACCTCATACGGTCGGACGATTCTCTCTCTTGCACTGCCGGAGATTACGACCTCGACGGAGCGGGATATTGAGATCGAGATGAAGGGGGACGGTGCCGGGAACGGGGGTTATATGGCAGCATGGTTTGAACTGCGAGTGTCACTCTGATGCCGATGGTGTTTTTCAACAAGATCAGGGAAACGGCGGAAGCCTTACGGAATTCACAACGTTTCAGGGGTAATATGATAGAACAGCGGGCGCGAGTGAGGCTGGCCCAGGTGCGGGAAGAGACGGTCGCAATTGAACGCGATCTCCGGGCGGCAATTCAACAGGTACGGTCACTGCAGAAGCTGGTGGAGGACTGTACCCGAAAACTTACCACATTGCAGGGAGAACGAGATGCGCTGGAACATGTTTTGTCTCATGATAGCGCTGATGCTGGGGAGTCTGCCGCAGCAGGCGACAGCGCAGTACACGTATGAGCGGAAGTCATTTGGTAAAATAGAGTCTACGAACTCTGTAGAGTACAACCAGAATGCCCAACTGCAATCCGTGATTATGCGGTTGGACACCGCGGTCGTGTTGGCGGACTCCGGGGATACATGGATTTCCTCAGACATTCTATTGCAGAACATGTTGTGGGGTTATCCCACGCGGGCGAATCTCATTGTGGATCTGACTGCAGGCAGTTTCAGCGTGTTTTGGCGCGAAAATTACGGTCTGGGGAAGGGCGACACTGTTCATTTTCAGAATGTGCAGGCACCGGATAGCGGCCAGGTGATTATAGAAGGGACTAGCCCTTGGAGCACTTCGGGAGCCTGGCGTTGGTTTGCAGATTTTGGCGGCGGGAGCGACTTCTATTTTGTCGTGACGGCACATTCTGACAGCACGAAGATCAGGGAGATCGGCGTCCAGCTGATGCCATGACATGGGAAATCAGGAGAGGTTCTCGCGGGGGGATTTGGCCAGAGAACTCGCGAAGCGCCGCGCCGACCTGCACGCAGATCAGGCGCTGGGCATTATCGACACGATATTCCTGACGATCGCGGAGCGAGTTGCGGATGGTGATTCCGTTACAATCCGAGGCTTCGGGTCGTTTAGTACGCGAGAATTGAAGGGTGTACGGAGGATCTGGTTCAAGCAGTCGAGTGTTGTAAAGACAACATTCATGAACCCACAGAGACGAAGAAAAACGTCAAAAAGATAAGAACCCAGCATTGTGTTGCTGGGTTTTCTCTTGGTTTGCCGACCGGTTAATGTCTTCCCCGTGTCGGATTAATGTCGTCGTTCTACAGCTCGGCGCCGGTCAACTCGATCGCCGCCGACATGGCGCGATCCAGAATTGTCTCGGGTGTCATATCGTGGTTGATGTCTTCGATCAGCGCCGAGAGCT
>JAANMV010001119.1_pt1 | contig 30726 bp, 26 predicted proteins | sample 7279661 | NCBI WGS metagenome assembly JAANMV01 (sample SAMN14094540, study PRJNA606508) | bioreactor metagenome | isolation source: A lab-scale SPAN reactor treating ammonium-rich wastewater day 121 | place: Ireland: Galway | collected 2017-05-16
CGAAACGTAAATGTGCGGCGCCCGGAAGTAGGGCTGCGTCTGGTTGGTGTACAGGTGCTCGACCGGCGCCGGGCCGTCGCGCCCGGCGTACTCCATCAGCTCCGGACGGGTCCAGGTCAGGAAGTCCTTGCTGGTGGCGCGGGAAATCCGCCGCACCCCGCCCGTCCACGACCGGAAGTAGCACAGGTAGCACTGCTCGCTCTCGGACCAGAAGGCCACGTTCTGCGAGTCGAACGCCCCTTCGGTAATCACGGCCTTGTCGCGCAGCTTCGGACCCGGCGTGGTCGGCGCCAGGGGCGCCTTGAACCCGGCCATGGTCACCGGCGCCAGCTCGGCCGGCCGGTCGCCGCTGCCGGCGGTGCCGGGGAGCGGGTCGTGGCCCATCAACGGCGCCGTCGCCGTGCCGCCGCCCTCGCCCGGGGTTGGACCGAGCAGCGGCGGGCCGTGGCCGGCGCGAGCCCGCGCCGGGACGGGGGCCGCGCCTAGGGCCGGACCTGCCGCCCCGGGCGCCGTCGGATCACCGACCTCGCGCGGGGTGGCGGGCAGGGGATTGCCACCACCGGCTTCAGGAGCGGACGGAGTCCGCCGCGTGCCGTCTCCGCCGCCGCGGTGCGCGGCAGGCGGGCCGGGTCCACGACGGGGAGCGAGCGGGCCACGATCCCGAGACAGGCCATGGACGGGTGCCTTTCGAGCAGCCGACCGCCGCGCCGGCGCCGCGGCCGGAAGGGTCTTGGACGGGACGACTTGAGGCGCGCGAAACTCCACGGGGCCGTCGAGCGGGGCGGTCAAGGCGGTGGCTCGGGCGCTCACCTCGACGCGTTGCAGGCGGTGCAACCGGTACCGCGCCGGCGGCGGGGAGCTGGTCACCCGCACCGGCTGAAGCGCGCCGAAGACGGCCAGATTGAGCGCCGTCGACATCGCCACGCTCGGCCAGAATGTCCGCTGTCCCCGCATACCCACTCGAGACCGTCGTTGTCTCTAAGACACCGGCGGGCGCGGAAGGTTGTGGGAACGGGTGGGTGGACGGGGTATACTGAGTCGCACGAAGCCAACGAGGACGCCATGGCCAAGCAGACCGCGGCGAAACCGATCCCCGCCGCCTGCGCCGAAACGGAACAGGACCAACTGCGCGAAGACCTGGCCGACGCCGCCGCGGCCGACGCCGCGTTGGCGGAGATGGCGGAGCCCGGGGTCGAGCCGGTGCCACTCGAAGAGCTGCTGGCGAAGCATGGGCTGTAGCGGCCGAGGACCCGGCGCCTGCCGCACCCCGGCCCGGAGCATCTGGTGGCGGCGTTCGAGGTGGATCGTCATGCGCGACGACGACGAGATCCTCGCCGAGATTCGCAGGCGTCGAGAGGCCCACGCCGCGTCCTTCGATTTCGACCTGAAACGAATCGTGGCCGACCTGCAGCGGCAAGAACGCGAATCCGGGACGACCGTGGTGCACGGTCGACCCCGCCAGCCCACTACCGTCTCGAGGCCAGGCCAGTGACCGGAGCCCGCCGCTACCTCATCATGGTCTTCCCTGACCCCTACGAGGAAGGCTACGTCGTCCACGTGCCAGACTTCCCCGGAGTTTGTGCCGGCGGCGACACGCCGGGCGACGCACTGGATTGCGCCTACGAAGGGATCGCCAGCATCCTCGGCGTCCTGATCGAGGACGGTCGACCCATCCCCGGACCATCCGCCACCCCCTCCCTGGCGGCGTGACCCGACAACCAGTTCCTCAGCGCCGGTTGCCATGACGACCAGACCGCCGACTCGCTCTACGGCGGCACCGGGCGGAAGATCTGGATGCGATGGTTGTCGATGTCCGCCACCAGCACGTTCCCGTTGGGCGCGACGACGAGGCCGTGAGGACCGTCGAACTGTCCGTCGCCCGAGCCCCGGCTGCCGAAAAACGTCACCAGCGTTCCGGCCGACGTGAACTTCTGGATGCGGTCGTTCCCGTAGTCGGCCACATAGACGAAGTCGTTGGCGTCGATCGCCACATCGCGCGGATCGGACAGCGATGCCCCGGCGAGCCCACTCCAGTGCCGGACATACTCGCCTTCTGGCGTGAAGACTTGCACGCGGCGGTTGTCGTCCTCGCTGACGTAGATCAAGCCCTGGGAGTCGACGGCCACGTCAACCGGGCGCGAAAGTTGGCCAACGGCGCTGCCTTGCGTACCCCACTTGGCCAGGAAGCTGCCATCCGCCGAGAAGACCTGTATGCGGTGGTTGTCGTCGTCAGCAACCAGGATCTGCCCCGTTGCGTTGATCTCCAAGCCCCCTGGCGTGCGTAGCTGACCGTCTCCAGAGCCGTTTCCCGCCCAACTGAACAATAGGTTCCCGGCAGTGTCGTGGCACATCCCACCGTTAGGCCAATGCGATAGCTCGTACACACGGCCGAGGCCCGAGACAACCAAGACCGCCCGCGCTCGGGCGACGCTCCAGTAGTTGACCAGACGCCAGTCGCTGGTGAACTTCTGGATGCGGCTGTTGTCGTATTCCGCGACGTAGACATTGCCGTCGTCATCCAGATCGACAGCGGCCGGACGCTTGAACTGCCCCGGCCCGCTCCCATACGACCCGAACGACGAGACGAACTCGTACCCGCTGCTGACGTGAACCTGGACCGTGGCGGTCACCTGGGCGCCCTGATCGTCGGTGACGCGGATGACCGGCTGGTAGTCCTGCGGCGCCAGGTAGTAGTACGACGCGGCCGGCGAGGTGGTGCTGCTGTAGTCGTAGGTCCCGTCGCCCTGGTAGTCCCATTCGTACTTGACGATCCAGCCGTCCGCCAGCGTCGGGGTGGCCGTGGCGCCGAATTGGACGTAGTTGCCGACGTAGACACGAGCCGGCGTAGCCGTGGGCGTGGCGGCCGGGCCTATCACGTCGACCTGCACCGTGGCCGCCAACGGGCTGGGATCGTCCGCGGCCTGCGGGCAGTTGGCCTGCACCGTGGCGGTGCCCTTGGCCGTCCCGGTGACCACCACGCTGTGCGTGGTGCCCTGCTGTGGCGCGCCCAGGGCGAGCAACGTCGTGCCGTCGGCGACCGTCCAGGTGACGTCCGGCAGCAGGACGACCCGGTCCGAGGAGTCCTTGGCGGTGGCGGTCAGCGAGGTCGTGCGACCGGCCATCACGGTCGCCGGTTGCGGCGCGATGGCGAAGCTGGCCACCGTGCTGGCGATCGTGACCGCGAACACCGTGTCCTGCCCTTCCGCGACGATCAGCGGCGTGGCGCCCGCGGCCTGCGGCGTGCCGGTCATCCCGCTGTCGGGATAGGCCGCCGCCTCCGCCCGCAACTCGCCCACCGGAAGGTCGCCGAAGGTCAGGGTGGTACTGCCCCCGCCGGACGGGCGGTTGGCACTCTGGCTCGTCAAGAGCGACCCCGCGTCGCCCGCCGCCTGGCCTGGACGGTAGATGGCAACCTTGATCTTGCTGCAGGCAGACGGGATCAGCCTGGCAGGCTCCGGCCAGTCGATCGTGCACACGGCCCGGCCGCGACCGGCCACGGCGGCAGACCCATCGTCCGGCGGCGGGGCGGACGGCCCGGCCGGGTGACCGCCGCAGCCGGCGGTCAGCGATAGCGCCGCTGCTGTCACCGCCAGGACCAACCGCAGCTTCGACATGCCCGTTGTCCTCCGCTCCGTCGCCAAGCACGACCGTGGCGTCAGGGAGCCCAGTCGATCGACTGGTTGAGCCAGTCATAGGAGCTTCGCGTCCGCGCGTTGGTGGGGACGTCCACCGAAGCGGCGAGGAACGGCTCCTCTCCCTCGCCGACCCGGCACAGGAAAACGCGCGCTTGGCTGCGGCCGGACAAAGGCGCGTCTAGCAAGGCCAGATAGCGACCGTCCGGCGACCAGGCGAGACCTGCCCAGGTCACGTCCTGCCCGCTCGGCTCCCCACAGACATAGGTCGGGCGCCAGGCCCCGACTTCCATGACGTAAACGCTGGAATAGTTGTGAAAGGCCACATGAGTGCCGGCGTGCGACACACGGAAGCCCTGCAAGTACGAGAGAGAGCCGACCTGTTGCCGGCTGGAGCTGCCGATGTCGGCGACCCAGAGATCGTCATCTACCATCATCAGCACTTGGCTGCCGTTCAGGAAGACGACGCCACACTGCTCGGTCGCGTATTGCGGATCGACTTCCCACAGCGCTGTGGCGTTAGCCACCTCGATGGGCAGGTTACCGAGCGAGGACCTGTAGAGCGTGTAGGTGTCTCGCGACCCGTAGTACTTCCTGGTCCAGACAAGCGTGTCGCCGTCGGGCGAGACCGCCGGCGACTGGTCAAAGGGCCCGCTGGTGACTGTCTGCACGTCGCCCGTGTCCGTGTCCATTCGGCGGATGCCGTAGTTGCGTTGAAAGTACAGCCAGCGGCCGTCGGGGGACCAGGCCGGACCCGCCGCCGATTCGGTCACGGCCGTCGTCCGGAGCGTCGCCCACTGGCGGTCCAAGATCGCGAAGAAGCCTTCCTTCTCGCACGCGAGCCGCTGACCATCCGGCGAGAACCGCAGGCATCCCAGCCTCCCGAAGTGCTGCACCAGTACCACCGGGTCGTTGACCTGTGTCAGCGCGTAGGCTATCGATGCTTGCGAGCTTTCTCGCGCCGTCGCCCGGAACACGATGACTCCTGGCGCGATGTCCTGCACGGCAACCGTTGCTGTGCCGCTGGTGGTCGCACCAGCCACTCGCGCGGTCAGTTGGGCGTCGCCTGCTCCTGTGCCGACCACCGCGCCGGTGCTGTCGATGCTCGCCACGCCAGCAGCGGAAGAGCTCCAGTCGACCGCGGCCAGCACGATATCGCCGGCCGCATTCCTCGCGGTGGCGCTGAATGGCGCTGACTGGTTCACCATGAGCGAGCAACTGGCCGGATCCACCTCGATCTTCTCGATCGTGCTGTCCAAGGTGATCGTGAACGGCACATCGACTTCCGCCACGGTGACCAGGCTGGTGGTGCCGGAGGCTTGGGCCACGCCACCAGGCTCCGCTCCCGGGTAGGCCACAGCCTTGGCGATCAGCTCCCCAATCGGCAGATGCTCGAACACCAAGGTCGTCGTCCCGCCAGACTCCGGTCGCGCCGCCTTCTGGCTGGTGATCTGCGTCGGCTCGGACCCACTGGCCTGACCCGGTCGGTAGATCCCCACCTCAATGCTCTGGCAGGCAACGGGAATCGTGCGTCCTGGCACCGGCCACTCGATCCGGCACACCGCGCGGCCCATTCCCCCCTGCTCCTGTCCGGCCGGACCGCTCGACGAACCCGTGCCACCGCAACCAGCCAGCGCGAGTGCCAGCACCAGCAAAGCCAACCTGCGCCACGCTATGGTCGACATGGTCGGCGCCCCTTTCACTGCACCGTCCCGATCGCCCCGCCCGAGACCACGGTGATGGTGGCCGTGTCCGTGGCCGAGGTCGAGGCGCGGCTGGTGACCTCGACGTGGTAGGTGCCGGGCGTCGCCGGCGCCGTGTAGACCCCGGCCGCGGTGACGCTCCCACCACCGGTCTCCTTGACCCGCCAGGTCACCCGCTGATCCGTCGTGCCGGTCACCGCGGCCGTGAAGGTGACCGCGTCCTTGACGCTGACTTTGACCGACGCCGGGCTGATGCCCACCGTCACCGACCCCTCGACCGTCACGCGGACGGTCACCTGGGCGCTGGCCGACTGGCCGAGCGAGTCGGAGATGGTCACCGTGGCGGTGTAGTTGCCGGCCGCGGCGTAGGCGTGGGTCGGGCTGCCCAGCGTGGCGCTCACGTACTGGGCCGAGCCGTCGCCGAAGTCCCAAGCGTAGCGCGCCACATAGATCCCTTGGGCCAAGGTGACCTGCGGGGCAAAGTGGTAGGTGTCGTGGACGGTGCCGGCGGCCGGGTCCACCGTGGCCCGGACCTGGGGCGGCGCCGGATTGGCGATGTTGACCAGCACCTTGGCCACCGCCGTCTTGTTCCGGCTGTCGGTGACCCTCAGCCGTGGGGTGTAGGCGCCGGTGGCGGTGTAGGCATGCTGGACCTTGGGCGTGGTTTCGTGCTGGTAGTCGTACGTACCGTCGCCCTCGAAGTCCCACTCGTAACGGGTCACCTGGGCATCCACTCCCGCCGGCAAGGTAACGTTCGCGTCGAGTTCGACGGTGACGCCCGCTACGGCGGTGCGGTGGCTGCTGCGGGCGGTCACCGACGGCGGCTGCTCCGCCAGAGTGGCCTGGCCGGTGCTTCCGGTCAGGACGAAATCGGCGATGGCGAGTTGCCCGGCCTGGACGCTGACGCGCTGCTCGGCCGCGCCGACGCCGAACCTCTGGGCCGCGACGGTCCATTCACCGGGCAGAACGTTGAGCAACGTGTAAGTACCGTCATCGTCTGTCAGGTAAGTCTCGGCGCCGGTGAGGGTATCTGACCTGAGACCCACGATCGCCCCACCGATTGGGCCGCCGTTGCCGTCCAGGACCCGCCCGCGAATGCCCCCGGTGCTTGGATCCGGATCCGGCGCCAGCTCGAACCTGCCGGCATCCGTCGACTGGTTGACGTTGACCCGCACGGTGGCGCTGCCTTGAAGGTAGCCGGGATAGGACGACCGGACCTCCCAGTCGCCCGGTGCGAGGTTGCCCAGGGCGAACCGGCCGGAATCGTCGGAGGTGGTGAAGTAGCGCTTCACGTCCGAGCCGCTGCCGACCTGGACCCAGGCCGCGGCGCGGGGGACTTCCACGGCCCGGGAGCTGGCCACCCGGTCGGTGTAGCTGACCTGACCGACCACCGCGCCGGCGGACTCGGACACCGTGGCGGTCGGCAGCACGGCCGCGGCGCCCTGGTCGGGAGTCTGGGTCGTGCCCGACCCGCCGTCCGCGGTGCCGCCACCGGTGTCGCTTGACCCGCCACCGGAGCTATCCCCAGTGCCCGAACCGCCGGAGGTGTCGCCGGAAGTGCCTCCCGATGTTCCACCGCCCCCGCCGCCGCACGCAACCAACAGCGCGAACAGAACCGACCACGCGGCCACCCGCGCCCGAGATAAATCCCTGACCATCGCTTCCGCTCCCGGTTCCCACGACCGAAAGCGCTCCTCCCCACCAGGGCGGCGCCGCGGAATGGCAGTTCACCGTCACCCACGGACCCGCGACGGCCCGCCCACTCCCCCTAACGATCCGTGAACGGTGATCGTTCCCGGACTCTTCCCTACTCCTCGAACACCCGCCAGTTGCTGCCGTCCAGGGCCTTGAGCACGCGTTTGCAGCGTGCCGCTTCGACCGCCAGGGCGTCCAGGTCTTCGAGGTGTTTCAGGCCGGGGAGCAGGACCGGGATGGTGATGGTCATCAACGGGAAGTCCTGCTCCCGGTTGTCGCGATTGAGACCGCGGAACCAACCACGGGCGAGGTCGTCGGCCGAGTAGAACTTGACCCGCGCCGCCTCGAAGCTGTCGATGATCCCCTCGCACACCGCCTGAGCCTGCGCCGGCGAGGTGACGATCACGAAGTCGTCGCCGCCGATGTGGCCGATGAAGTCGTCCGGCGTGCCCCACTCGACCATCTCGTTGTAGCAGATCCGCGCCGTCTCCTGAATCACCCGCGAGGCCGGCTCGAACCCGTAGTGGTCGACATACGCCTTGAAGTTGTCGAGGTCGACGTACAACACCGCGAGGTCGTCACCGGCGGTCAGGCGGCGGCTCAGCTCGTCGCGGAGCAACCGGTTGCCCGGCAACTTGGTCAGCGGGTCGGTGCCGACGTACCCCGCCGTGCGGCGGAGGAGCATGGCCACCCGGGCCTGCAGCTCGCGCGGGTCGAACGGCTTGCGGACATAGTCGTCGGCGCCGGCCTCCAGCGCCTGGACCAGCAGGTCCGAGCCGTCGCCGGAGGTGAGGATGAGGATCGGCACGTGGCGGGTGACCAGGCTGGCCTTCAGCCGCCGGCAGGCCTCGATCCCGTCCATCTCCGGCATGTGGACGTCCAGGACGATCAGGTCCGGCGGGTCGCTGAAGGCGCTGGTCAGCCCGGTCCGCCCGTCGACGGCGGTACGGAACTCGTAGCCGCGGCCGCGCAAGGTCACCTGGACGGCTTGCCGGATCTCCGGGTGATCATCGACCACCAGGATACGCGCCTTGCCCTCCATCTCCGCTCCTCCCCCACATCCGGGGATATATACGGGGACAGTATACTCATATACTCATATCATATACGGGGACAGTATACTTAATTCCGTGGAATTGAGTATACTGTCCCCGTATATGATATGAGTATATGAGTATACTGTCCCCGTATATATCCCCGTGTGGGACTTCATGCCCTGGCCTTGGCCACGGTCTGGACGAACTGCCGGGCCAGCTCGGCAATGGCCTGGTAGTCGCCGGCCGCCAGCAGCTTGCGGTCCATCAGCGACGAGCCCACCGCGACGGCGGTCGCGCCGGCCTTGATGAACTGCGCCGTGTTCTCGAGCGTCACCCCGCCGGTGGGGACCAACTCAAGTTGCGGCAGCGGCGCCTTGAGGGCCTTGATGTAGGCCGGCCCGCCGACGCAGTCGCAGGGGAAGACCTTGATCAGGTCGCCGCCGTGCTCCCAGGCGTCGAGGACCTCGGTCGGCGTCAGCGCGCCGGGACAGCTCACCACCCCGTACCGCTGGCACATCTCCAGCGTCGCGCGCCGGGTGTTGGGCGAGACGATGAAGCTGGCCCCGGCGGAGATGGCCAGCCGGGCCGATTCGGGATCGAGCACCGTCCCGGCGCCGATGGCGAACCGGTCGCCGTGTTCGTTGGCGAGGGACTCGATCACCTTCAGCGCGCCCGGCACGGTCAAGGTGACTTCGAGACAGGCGATCCCGCCGGCCAGGATGGCCTCGGCGATGCGCACCGCCTGCTCGGCCGATTCGACTCGGATGATGGGCACCACGCCGCCGGAGACGAGCCGCTCGCGGATGGTCGCCTTGCTGGCCATGTCCTGCTCCTACCGTTGCACGCGGAGACCGGCGCCGCGCAGCACGGCCTCGACCTCGTCGCGCGAAATCCAGGCGAAGTCGCCCGGGATGCTGTGTTTGATGGCGCTGAAGGCGTTGCCGAACTTCAGCCCGTACTCGACGCCCTCGGTCAGGTAGCCGTAGATGAAGCCGCCGGCGAAGCTGTCGCCGCCGCCGACCCGGTCGACGATCTCGACCTCGCGCTTGACGTCGGTGATGATCCGGCCCTGGTGCCAGGCGATGGCGGTCCAGGAGTTGAACCAGACCGACGGGTTCTCGCGCAGGGTGATGCACACCGCTTCGAAGGCGTATCGTTCGGCCAGCAGACCGGCCACCTTCGCGTACGAGGTGGCATCGACCGCGGCGAACTGGTCGTCGGCCTGCCCCTCGGCCTCGATCCCGAACACCACCCGGGTGTCTTCCTCGGTGGTGATCAGGAGGTCGACGTACTCCATCAACGGCTCCTGCACCGCGCGGGCCTCGTCGGGCCCCCAGAGCTTGCTCCGGTAGTTGAGGTCGTAGCTGACCGACAGCCCGTGCCGCTTGGCCGCCTGCAGTGCCTCGGCCACCACCGCCGCGCAGGACTCCGACAGGGCCGGGGTGATGCCGGTGGTGTGGAAGTGGCGGCTGCCCTCGAACAGGGTGTCCCAGTCCACGTCGCCGGGCTTGAGCCTGGTCACCGCCGCGCCGGCGCGGTCGTAGATGACCTTGCTGGCCCGCGGCGAGGCGCCGAACTCGGTGTAGTAGAGGCCGACCCGCTCGCCGGCCGGGGCCCAGACGATGCCGGCGTCGCTGACGCCCTGCTCGCGGGCCTTGTTGCGCACCAGCCAGCCCAGCGGCTGGTCGGGCAGGCGCGAGACCCAGCAGCTCGAGAGCCCCAGCCGGGCGCAGGCCACGGCCACGTTCAGCTCCGCGCCGCCCGGCCGGACGGTGAACGAACCGGTCTGCTCCAAGCGCATGAAGTCCGGCGGCGAGAGGCGGAGCATGGTCTCGCCGAGGGTGATCAAGTCGTACATCGCCAACCGCTCCTCGTCACCAGCGGTCCGGCGCATGATAGCCGATGGCGCGCGGCGAGTCCATGACGGGCACGCGGCTACAGCAGGTCCCGGGATTCCGCGACGGTCAGGTTGGCGTCGCGCAACAGATCGCGCAGCAAGCCGCGATCCAACTCGCGATGGAGGGGCACGGTGAGCGGCCGGTGACTGGGTGTGTGTTCGTCTATCAGGCGCACGTGGCTGCCGCGCGGTCGCGCGACCCCGTAGCCCGCTTTCTGGAACGCCTTCACCGCCTCGGCGCCGCTAACCACCGGCAGGCGCTCGCTCATCCCGCCACGACCACCTCGCTCAGGATCGTCGTGCCCGGCGTCGGCGGCGGGACTCCTTGGTCACGCATGACCTCCAGGCACAGCGCGATGGCTTCGCGGATGTTCTCCGGCGTCTCGGCGATGCTCTCACCTTGGCTGTAGCACCCTTCGATGCTGGGGCACGATGCCACGTACCGGCCGTCTTCCCCCTCCCGGATCACGACCGGATAGCAGTAGTCGGCCATGGCTTCATTCCGCGCGGCGAGAACCGCCGCCATCCGCATTGTACCCCAGCCGAGACGGTGATCCGACGCAGATTGTCAGGCGGGCTCCCGGCGGCCATCTGACGTGCGTTCCTGGCCACGGTTGCCGCGGGCCGGTGGCGGCGCGGCCGTGAGACGTCGTGCCGCGCCTGCTGGCAGGTCGGCGGCGAGGGAATGATCTCCCTCAGGCGGTCTGCATTCAGGCCACGACGGCCCCTGCAAAGGGCCCGGAGGATGACCGATGGCTTCGACTTAGATGCGTTGGATATCCCTCGTTTTCGCGGCGGCGCTGGCGAGTCCCGCGCTGGCGGCGAAGCCGGACGGCGGCGGCGGGACGCAAGGCACCCTGATCGGGCTGAACCAAGCCCTGCAGGTGGCCGAGGCGGGTGAGACGCGCTTGCTCAACTTCGCCGCCGCGCTCCTGCCCGCCGTTCAGCGTCTGTTCGAGGACGGCAGCGGCGACGGCGCGAGCGAGTTGGCGCAACTCGGCGCCGGTGGTCCCGGCGAATGAGCGTCGGCCGGGCGGGAGGCCGGGTGGGCGGGAAGACGAATCACCGGCCGGCCAGGGCGCCGCTCCCCACGATGGAGAGGCCCCAAGGGCGGTTGAAGAGAACGGCGGGTGACATCGTTCCAGGGGCAACAGGGCACCGATGAGTGACCCGAGTCGGCCGGACGACCAGATACTGGTGGCCCGAATCCAGCGCGGCGACGGCGCCGCGCTGGACTGCCTGATCGAGCGCTATCATGCACCGCTGTGCCAGTTTCTGGAGCGCATGCTGGGCGATCCGGAGACGGCCCAGGAGGTGGCCCAGGAGGCCTTCTTGCGGATGATGCGCGCCCTGCCCCGGTACCGCCCGCGGGCCAGGTTCTCGACCTGGCTGTACACCATCGCCGCGAACCTGGCGCGGGACGAGCTGCGCCGGCAGCGGCACCGGGCCGACCGGGTGACCGAGCTCGAGGAGGCCGATCGCGGCGAGCTGGCCGAGCCGCCGCTGGAGGTGGTCGACGCCGCCCTGGACCGGGTCGAGCGCGACGACGTCCGCCGGGCGCTGCGGTCGCTGTCCCCGGACCATCGCGCGGTGGTGGTGCTGCACTACTACGAAGGCTTCAGCTACAAGGAGATCGCGGACATCCGCGGCTGCACCGTGGGCACGGTCGGCTCACGGCTCCACTACGCGGTGCGCCACCTGCGCCGGGTGCTTGCCGCCGAGACCGAGGAGACATGATGCCTCTCCCAGACCGCACCTTCGACCGCGCGCGACGGCTTCTGCCGGGCTACCTGGCCGGCGGGCTGTCGCGCCGCCGGACCCGCTGGCTGGAGATGCTCCTGGCCGACAGCGAGCCGCTCCGCCGCGAGTGTCAATCGCTGCGCCTCCTGGCCGAGACGTTGCGCCGCCACGATCCCGCCAGCCCGCCCGAGCGCGCGGCCACCGACGCCCTGCGCCGACGGCTGGCCGCCGAGCTGCCCGCCGCCGCGCCGCGGAGGCTGGTGCCCGCGCTGCGCACCGCCGCGGTGTTCGGGCTGGGTTGTCTGGCCGGGAGTCTCCTGTTCCCGCGGGTCGAGGTCCGCCAGTCGGTGCGCGAGCGCCGGGTCGCGGTGGCGGTGCCGGTCATCAAGCCGGTCACCATCACCGTCGAGAAGCGGGTCGAGGTGCCGGTGGAGAAGGTCGTCACCCGGTGGCGGACCGAGACCGTCACCCGCACTCGGGTGGTCTACCGCGACCGGCCCGCGCCGGCCCGCGCGGCCAAGGTCGAGAGACCCCGACCGGCGGTGCCGGTGCTGACCGTCGAGCCGGCGGACACCCGCCGCGGCGGGACCGGGATGGCCATGCTCCCCGCCGGCGACCGGCCCGCGGTGGTGGATTTCTGAATGCGGCTCACGCTGACCATCGTCGCGCTGGTGACCCTCTGCCCGGCTACGGCCGCGCCGCCGGAGGAGTTGTTCTTCGGCCTGACCGGGCTGCGGCAAAGGATCCGGCTGGCCGAGCCGTTGGCCACCGCCTCGGGTGATCTGCGTCTGGAGCTGGTGGAGGTGGACCGGCTGGCCGGCGAGAGCGGCGCCGAGGTGCGCCTGATTCTCCGCTGCCGGGGCCGCCAGCCGGCAGAGGCCGAGGTGGTGGTTCTGGGTGACGTGTACGCCGTGGACGAGGCCGGGCGGGAGCTGGCCTGGCGGTCGGCGCGGAGCGTCCGGGCCGGCGACGAGGACTGGCTGGCGCTGACCTTCGCCGACAGCGGTGGGACGCGCCTGTCGGCGCTGAGCGCCGCCATCGGCCCGCGCCCCGAGGAGATCCGGACGGTCGAGCGCCTCGACCTGGCGCGGTTCGGTGAGCCGACCCGGCTGCCGGTGGGCGTGGCCGCCCGGCTGGCAGTGGTCCGGCGGGAGACCACCCCGCTGCCCATCGCGCTGCTCTCGCCGCCGCTGTACCGGGGTATCGACAGTACCCAGAACCGGTCCGACGAGACCGCCGCGTCAGCCGACCGGCCCTATCTGACCTTGCGGCTGTTCACCCTGGCGCGGCTGGAAGGCGCGGGCAACTGGCGGCTGGCCAACCTGAGCCTGCCGGCCGACGGCGGCGCCATCGAGGACTGGCGCTACCGGCGGCTGCTGTGGCGCCCGGACTGGGGCGGCTGGCTGGGCGTCCGGGGCGAGGACTGGGCGCCGGAGCCCGGCGCGCCGGCGGCGCCGGGACGCGGGGTCAAGGTGACCGGCCTGGTGGCCGGCGGGCCGGCCGACCGGGCCGGGCTCCAAGAGGGCGATCTCCTGGCGGCGGTGGGCGGCGTGGCGGTCGACGACGCCTTCGCCCTGGGCGAGCGCGTGCGGATGGGCCGGCCGGGCGGCGAGCTGCGCTGCGAGGTCTGGCGCGACGGGCGGCGGCTCACCGTCACCGTGACCCTGGGCGACAAGCCCCTCTGGCCGGAGGTCGACGAAGTCGAGTTCCGCGAGGCCTGGGCGGCGCTCAAACCGCTGGCCGACGACGACGCGGTGCTCAGTCTCTGGGACTGGCAGACCCGCACCCCGCTGCCGGCCGCCGCGACCGTCGATTCCCTCGACCTGGACTTCCGTCGCCAGGCGCCGTCGCGCGGCACCACCTTCCTCTTCCGGCAGGTCCCCCTGATAGTCCGGTGACCGGCGCGGCAACCCGGATTAACAGGCATCCTGCACCCGGGCTGCCGCGCCGGAAATAAGTATACTGTCACCGGATCGTCAGTACTTGCGGACGGCCGCCTCCAGGTGCGGCATGGCCGCGGCCAGGTCTTCGGGGGTCATCACCGGGTGCAGCTCGACGTGGGCGTTGAAGGCCAGGAACCACGGCTCGGCGATGCGCGGAATGTCCGACGAGTCGGCGATCTGCAGGAACAGGTAGGCGGTCCGGCAGCCGCCACTGTCGGTGAAGTAGACCGCTTCCGGCTTGAGCTCTTCCAGAATCGCCTGAACCGTCGCGCCCAGCGTGCCGGACCGGATGGCCTCGTTGCCTGTCTCGACCGGCATCTGCGCCTTCAGCATGACTCGCATTCGTTCCCTCCTCGGAGACAGCATTGTGCGGCCGGCCGAGCGCTAGAGCCGGGTGAACCTCTGCCCGGCGCCGGCGCCGGGGCGGAGGAAACGGTTGTTGCGCAGGGCGACCGACTCGATGGCCTGGGCCACGCCGGGGCAGCCGGCCTGAAGCGGTGCGGAGACGAGGTCGGCCTCGGGCGGCGGAGCGCCGTCGGACGGGACCCAGACGCCGACGCCGGCGGCGGCCAGCAGCGGCCGGTCGGCCTGGTCGCCGCCGATCACCAGGACCTCGCCGCGGCAGAACAGGTACGGCCACCGGCTCAGGTCGTCGCTGAGCGCGTCGAGCAGGTCCGCGGCCGAGGCGGACTCGACCACCACCCGGCCCTTGCGCTCGGCCCGGTGCCCGGCGCCGAAGACCAGCACCGGGTCGAGCCGCAGCATCCAGCGCACCTCACGCAGCGCGTCTTCGTCGTGGTGGGTCAGCAGGGCGAGCTGGAGGCCGGCCAGCGCGGCGCGGTGGACCTGCACCCGGTCCTGATCCGGAACCAGGTCGATCCGCCGCCACAGCCCGTCGACGGCGATGACGATCAGTGCGATGTGCGCCATGGGGCCAACCGCGCCGATCATAGGCCGCGCCGCGCGAGGGCGTCAACGGCCGGAAGGAGCGCGGCGGCCGGCGGACAACTTCCGGTCAGCGAGACAACCATGCCCAACGAGAACCTCTTCCCGCACCTCTGGCGCCAGGTCTGCGAGCTGGACGAGCGGCGGCGACGCGACTGGGCCGAGCTGACCACGCCGGCCGCCGTGACCGCCCGCCAGGCCTGGGTCCGGGCCACCGTCCAGCGGATGATCGGCCCGTTCCCCGAGCGGACGCCGCTCAACGCGCGCGTGGTCCGGACGCTCGACCGCGACGACTACACCATCGAGCTGGTGCTCTTCGAGAGCCGGCCCGGCTTCCACGTCACCGGCTCGCTGTACCTGCCGAAGGGGCTGACCGGCCCGCTGCCGGCGGTGGTCTCGCCCTGCGGGCACAGCCAGAACGGCCGCTGCGCCGAGCCGTACCAGCGGGTCTACATCTCGTTGGTCAAACAGGGCTTCGCGGTGCTCAGCTACGACCCGGTCAGCCAGGGCGAGCGGGTGCAGTACCTCGACGCCGACGGCCGGCCCCGCGTGGCCAATTGCTGCCACGAGCACTGCATGGCCGGCAACCAGTTGAACCTGGTCGGCGGGAACATGGCCAACCTGCGCATCTGGGACGGGATCCGGGCGATTGACTACCTGATCAGCCGCCCGGAGGTCGATCACGACCGGGTGGCGGTGACCGGCAACTCGGGCGGCGGGACGCTGACCACCTTCTTGTTGTGCATGGATGACCGCCTGGCCGCCGGCGCGCCTGGCTGTTATGTCACCACCCTGGTCCACCGCATCGCCACCCGTTCGGCCGCCGACAGCGAGCAGCAGTTCGTGCCGATGCTGGCCGAAGGCATCGACCACGCCGATCTGCTGTTGCCGGCGGCGCCCAACCCGGTGCTGATCTGCGCGGCCATCAAGGACTTCTTCCCCATCGAGGGCGCGCGGCTGACGGTGGCCGATCTCAAACAGGCCTACGGCGCGCTGGGCGCCGCCGAGAAGATCGCCATCTGCGAGGCGAACGAGGTCCACGGTTACACCAAACCGCTGCGCGAGGGCATGGTGCGCTGGTTCAAGCGGCACCTGATGGGCGTGGACGAGCCGTACACCGAGCCGGAGTTCGCCATCGAGGAGGACGCCACGCTGTATGCCACCGCCACCGGCCAGGTGCTGTCTTCCCTGCCCGACGCCGTGGGCGTCCACGACATCGTCAAGCGCTACTTCCCCATCGACTTGAGCTGCCGCCGGGCGGCCGATCCGGTGGCGGCGGCTCGCGCGGCGCTGCCGAAGTTGCTGGGCATCGACCCGGCGGCGGCGGCGCGGCCGTGGCACCGGCCGTACTGGCAGCCGGTGAAGCAGGCCCTGCCGCCTCCGCCGAAAGGCGTTCGGACCGAGACCGTGCGCTTCCTGAGCGACTACGACGTGGACCTCACCGGCGTTTTCGTGACCCCGGCCGAGGCGGCGCGGGAGGCGGTCCTGCTGGTGCCCGACGAGGCCGGCATGGCGCCGTTGCTGGCCCGAGGCGGCCGGGCCTACGAGTTGGCCGAGCAGGGCTGCCTGGTGCTCACCTTCGACCCGCGCGGGGTGGGCTCGGACATCGGCGCGCTGCCCGACTGGTGCCCTCCCGGCCGGTACTACGAGTTCTACGGGATCGAGGTCGACCTGACCTACACCTCGTGGATGATCGGCCGGCCGCTATTGGGTCAGCGGGTGTTCGACACGCTGGCCGCGGCCGAGCGGCTGAAGGCTCGCGGGCTGCCCATCACCGTCGAGGGGCTCGGCGCCGGGGCGCTTCCGGCGCTGCTGGCGGCGGCGCTGGATGAGTCGCTGGCCGCGGTCCGCTGCCGCGGGATGCTCTTGAGTTGGGCCAACCTGTACCAGACCGAGATCTACGAGCTGCTGCCCAACCTGCTGGTCCCGGACGCGTTGCTGCACGCGGATCTGCCCGACCTGGCCGCCACCCTGGCGCCGCGGCCGTTCGCGCTCATCGAGCCCATCGACGCGCGACGCCGGCCGGTGGACCAGGCCACCGCCGAGGCCGAGTATGCCCCGTGCCGGGCGGCCTACGACCGGGCCGGCGCCGGGCGGGCGTTCACCCTGACGGCCGGAGCGGCCGAGGAGCGGTCGGCCCGTGAGCCCGTACCTGCTGATTAGCCTGCTGCTCGCCCCGACCTGGACCGGACCGGCGCTCAAGCCGGCGACGCCGGCCCGCGGCCTCGGCACGACCACGGCGTTCGTGGCCGACTTCGCGCCGCCTCGGGGCGCCGCCGGCCTGACCCTCCCGCAGCGCGGCGCGGGGGTGGTCACGGCCGACGGCCAGAGCGTGCTGCGGCTGGCGCCGAGCGGGAGCGAGGGAGTCTCGGTGTGGCTCCCGGTGCCGGTCACGGCTCGCGGCAAGGTGGCCCGGCTGCGCGGTCGCATTCGCTCCGAAGGCGGTTCGGTCGAGGCCTTGGTGGGCGCGGTCAACGGCACCCGGCCGCCGACCCTGGCCGACGAGCAGGCCCGCTGGCCGCTGACCGCCACCAACGACTGGTCCGAGTTCACTCTCCGCTTCCGGCTGCCCCACGCGACCGACTCCCTGGCGCTCGGGCTGCGGGCCGGGCAGGCCGCGGTGCGCCTCGACGCGCTGGCCCTGGAGGTCGACACCCGGGAACGCGAGCAGCGGCTGACGCAGCTCGCCGCGCGGTCCGGCAACCTGGTGCTGAACAGCGGCTTCGAGGCCGGGACGACCGGTTACCGGGCGGTGATGCCCGCCGACACCCTGGCCGTCGGCGATCCGCCGGTGCCCGTCACTTTGCGGGCCAGCGAGCGCGAGGCCGAGGAGGGGCGCCGCTCGGCGGCGGTGGCGGTGCGCGGCGGGACGGTGGTGATCACCTGTCCGCCGGTGGTGCTGAAGCCCGAGCAGGTCTACACTTTCGCCCTCTCGACACGGCGGCAGGGCGCGGGTCTGGGCCGGCTGGGTCTCGGCCTGCGCGGCCCCGACGGCCGGCTGGTCGGCTACGCCGAGTTGGCGCTGCCCGAGGAGTGGCAGCGCCTGTCGACCCGCTTCACCGCGCCTGGCGAGCCGGCCCGGCCGTATGTCCCGGAGATCCGCTTCCTGCCCGACCAGCACGATTACTACGCGCAGCTCGACAGCCTCACGCTGCGCACCGGCGAGAGCCCCGACTACCTCACCGCCGACGGGCCCACGCTGACGATCACCGACGGTCTGCCGGCCGCCGCCGGGTTCGGGCACGTCGCCCAGGCCGGCGCGATGGTCACCGTCTCGGCCGCCGTGGCCGCCGGGGCGTTTCCCTTGGAGGCGGTGCTGGAAGGGGAGCTGGAAAGCTGCCTCGGCACGGTGGTCACGCCGCTGCCCGAGCGGTCGGTGGCGCTGCAGGCGGAAGTCGCCGCGAACACGGAGCTGTGGCGCGGCAGCCTGGAGCCCGGCTGGTACCGGGTCCGCGTCCGGGTGATCAGCGGCGGCGCGGTGGCGGCCGAGGCCGAGCAGGCCATCGCCTGCGTCACGTCGCCGGCCGGAGCGTGGTCGCTGGCGGCGCGCTGGACCACGCCCGATCTGTACCTCTCCCCGCCGCAGCTCCAGGCCTGGCTGAAGGTGGCCGAGTCGTTCGGTCTCGAGGCGCGGTGGCTGGAGCACAACGCCGTGGCGCTGTGGCGCGGGCTCGAGCCGCGCCGGGGTGAGTTCCGCGTCCAGCCGCTGGCCGCCACGCTGGCGGCGGGGAAGCAGGCCGGGCTGGCCGACCTTCTGGTCCTGGACCCACGGCCACCGGCCGACGAGCTGCCGGACTGGCTCGACCGCGAGCCGGGTGGCGGGCGGGTGACGCTCTCACCGGCGGACTGGTCGGCCCGTCTGGCCGGCCTGCGCGCGGCGCTGGGCCCCGCGCCGGTGACCTGGGTGGTGCGCGGCGACGAGGTCGAGTTGGCCGGGGCGCGCGCGGCGCTGGACGGGGCGGCCGTCGAGTCCGCCGCCGGCTGGCACGAGCTGGCGCCCGCGCCGTGCGGCGCGTTCGACGCCGGCTGGGTGTCCGTCGGCGACGCGGTGGTCGAGCCGGAGCCGTTCGGTGCCGCGGCCCGGCGGGCGCAAGCGCTGCTGGCCGCGGTGGCGGCCGGGCACCGGCGGTTCCTGTGGCCGAACCAGGGTCTCCAGCCACTGTCCTACGGCGACGGTGTGCGGGCGGCCTTGAGCACCACCGACGGCGGCCCGGCGCCGTTCGTGGCCGTCTGGTCGACCCTGCGGCGGGTGGTCGGCGACCGGCCGGTGGCCGCCAACCGGCTCGACGGGCCGGTGTGCTGGATCCGGTTCGGCGGCGAGCCCGCGGCGCTGGCGCTGTGGATGGACACCGGCTCAAGGACGGTGGCCCTGCCGTTCGAGCCCAAGGCAGTCCTGGCCACCGGCGAGTCGGTTGCGCTGAAGCACGACGGCAACACCTGGCTGCTGCCGCTGTCGGAGTGGCCTGTCTATCTGCTCGACCTGACCGCCGGGCAGGCCGGACAGGTGAGCGGGGCGGTGGGCAGGGCGGGGTCGTAGGGGTTGGCGCCGCCCGGCGCCGCGGCTTGATCGGGCAGCACCGTCAAGCCACCTCTTGCATCGGCTTGACTTTCGGGGACGGCAGGGGGCGGCCGGTAGACTCCAGGTGGGTGATGGCCTCTTCGACCACGGCGCACAGGTCGGCGTACACCGCTACCGGGTCGTCGCCGTGAATGCCCGTGATGAGGTCGGGACACCGGCCGATGTAGGCCCGATCCTGCTCGCTCCACTCAACCCATTTGAGGTAGCGGTCGCTGGCCTTCATGGTGCCACTTCCTCCACGGCTCGCCGGACTTGCGTCTCCTGATAGGGTTTGGCGTCGTCGCCATCCTGCCCGCTGAGGGTGACCACGCCGGCGCAGTCCGGGTGAGCGAACAAACGGTGAGAGCCCTTGCCTCGGCGGCCCACCTGCTGGAAGCCCGCGTCGGTCAGCTCCCTCACCAGTTCGCGAACCTTCCTGGGCATGAATCCACCGACGCATCCCGCATGACCGGGCAACGCGGTCGCGCCGCCTCGGGGCCTCACGCCTCGATTCTATTCATGCTTCCCAACCAGCGTCAAGGACAGGTCTGCGTGCGACCGAGCCGCGGGCCGCGCACCGATTCGTCATGCGCCCGTGAGATCGGGTATAATCCTCCAGGCGTCTATGGGGAAGAGGCCGAGCAGGGGGTTCGAGGAACGCCGATGCGTACACGATTCGCGATTCTGTTGGGACTGTTGACCACCGGTTCCGCCCTGGCCGAGACGCATGCGGTGCTGATCGGGATCGACAAGTACGACAACCCGGACATTACCTCGCTGCGGTACACCGTCAACGACGTCCGCGCTTTTCGCGACCTGTTGGTGGACCCGGCCTGCGGCGGCGCCAAGGCGGACAACGTGGTCCTGCTGACGCCGCAGAGCGAGGGCTCGCTGCGGCCGACGCGGACCGGGATCATGGTCCAGATCAAACGCGCCGCCATGCGCACGCTGCCCAACGACGTGCTGATTTTCTATTTCGCCGGGCACGGCATGCAGACCCCCGACGGCCAGTATCTGCTGGGCGTCGACGCGGACCCGCTGCTGCTGGCCGACACCGCCGTGCCGCTGGACCGGCTCCCGGCGATCCTCAAGGACGTCCGGGCGAAGCAGATTCTGGTGATCATCGATGCCTGTCGGAACGATCCCTCGGCCGGGCGCGCGCAGGCCGACAACGCCATGGGCGACGCCTTCGCGCGGGGCTTGCGGCCGAAGGTCCTGGCGCCCGGCGGCGATGGGCCGAAGCAGGTGGCGACCTGGCTCGCCTGCGCCGTGGGCGAGCGGGCTTGGGAGCTGACCGAGCATCAGCACGGCGTGTTCAGCCATTACCTCTTGAGCGGCCTGCAGGGCGAGGCGGCGCGCGGCGGAGCGGTCTCGCTCACGGCCCTGTCGAGCTATGTCGGCGGCCAGGTGTCCGAGTGGGCGCGGCGGAACGGCAAGCAGCAGACGCCCCGGCTGGAGAACCCGGACAACCTGGAACTGGTTCTCTCCAAACCGCGAGTCGGCGGCGCGGCGGTGCGCGAGATTCCCTTGGCGACGCTGGTGGTGGACAGCGATCCGGCCGGGGCCACGGTCCAGATCGACGGCGAGGCCAAGGGCGAGACGCCGCTGCAGCTCAGCCTGCCGCTGGCCGACGGTCGGGCCAAACAAGTCCAGGTGATGCTCCAGCTCAAGGGCTACCAGCCCGCGCTGGCGGCCATCGATCTGGAGCCGGGCCAACGCCAGACCTGGAAGAAGTCGCTGACCAAGGCCGAGCTGCCACCGGTCACCGGGGACAAGGAGCCGACGGCCAAGCCGTCGGCCCTGCCGCAGCCGCCGCGGGTGACCGAGATGAAGCCGGATCAGACGGCCGGTCAGGTCGAGGTGACCCGCGAGCGCTGGCTCGACGGCTGGACTCCCGGCCCGGACGGTCTGCCGATGGTCGAAGTGCCCTCGGGCAGCTTCAAGATGGGCAGTCCGAAAGGGACCGGCGACGCGACCGAGGGACCGGAGCACGAGGTCTCCCTGAACAGCTACAAGATCCACGCCCAGGAGGTGACCAACGAGGCCTACGCCGTGTTCCTCAACGCCCTGGTGACCAACCATCTGGTCGGCGCGGACGACGAGGGCAACGCCATCACCACAGCCTCGGCGCAGTTCCCGCAGTGGGTGGCGGACACGATCCTGCTCTGGTCGAGCTCGCCGAACTGCCGGATCAAGTACCAGGCGAAGGCGGGACGGTTCGAGGTGACGGCCGGTCGCGACCAGCACCCGGTCACCTGCGTGACCTTTACCGGGGCGGCGCTGTACGCCTCGTACTACGGCCTGACGCTGCCCACCGAGGCGCAGTGGGAGCGGGCCGCGCTGGGCAGCGAGGAGCGCTGGCGGTATCCCTGGGGCGCCCGGTTTGACGCCCAGCGGTGCAATGTCGGCGCCGGCGGTCGGGGCGACACGGTCCCGGCGATGTCGCTGACCTCCGGCAAGAGCGCCGCCGGCTGCGTCCACATGGTCGGCAACGTGTGGGAGTGGACCACCGACTTCTATGCCCCGGATTACCACAAGAAAGCCACCGGCCACGAGCCCCGGATGGCCAACTTCTCGGGCGACGAGCCGCTGGTCACGCTCCGCGGCGGCGGCTTCGGGTGGCCGGCCGACATGTGCTCGAACCGCGCCCGGCGCGGCGCCAACCCGTGGCTCAACGAGCCGGACATCGGCTTCCGGTGCGTCCAGCCCGAGGGCACCGGGGTGACCGTCACGCAGCCGGAGGCGCAGTTCACCACCCTCAAGCACCCCATCACCGGCGCGGTGCTGGCCGTTCCGGAAGGGTACCAGGGGCATCTGATGCCGCCCAACCAGGTGGTCGCGATCCTCCCCGAGGGCGACGACCAGCCGACGGTGGCGATGTTCTACTTCCCGGTCGGCCCGGTCTATCAGAATTCGGCCCAGGTGCAGAACGTGCTCTTCCTGGAGTTGGGGCAGATCGGGCTGGCGGCGGGCAATCCGCAGCAGGACGGGATGATCGACACCGGCAATCCGCAACTGCTGCTCCACCGGCGGATCTACACCGGCACCTTCAACGGCGACCCGGTGCAGGTGGTCTGCGACGTGGTCCAGCACCACGGCAAGTACCACGGGCTGGTGATGGGCTGCGCGCCGGACGAGTGGCAGGAGCGGCTGCCCGAGTATCTGGTGTTCCTCACCCGCACCGACTTCCCGTGATTCCGCGGAGCAGGCATCCCGCCGTCGGCGTCGAAACCCAGTGGTCGCCGCCGAGGACACGCCGCGCGGAAGTCGCGCGCAATGGTCGGTCGGCTTGCGATACAGGTAACGGGTTGCTATGACGGAAGCCGACAAACCCCGCGGGGTGACCCTGCGCAGCGTCGTCATCGGCGTGCTCCTGACCGCCTTCATGGGCTGGGGCGCGCCGTATGCCGTGCACGTGCTGCACGCCTCGTATCTGGCCCTGGACTTCTCCACCCCGGGCGCCATGGCGCTGATGTTCGTGCTGGTGGCGGTGCTCAACCCGCTCCTCGGCCGGATTCGCGCCGCCTGGCGGCTCGAGCCGGCCGAGCTGCTGGTGGTCTACTCGATGCTCATCCTCGCCTCGGCGGTGGTCGAGATGGGGTTGTCCAGCCAGCTTCTGCCGATCATCGCCACGCCGGCCTACTACTCGACGCCGGAGAACCACTTCGACACGTTGTTCATGGACCGGCTCCCGCCCGGGGTGGTGCTGCACGACGTGGAAGCCGCCAAACGGTTTTTCGAGGGCGCGCCGCGGGCCGCCATCGACTGGCGGGCGTGGCTGCCGGTGCTGGTGGTCTGGTCGCCGATGCTGATCTCCCTGTACGCGGTGATGATTGCCGCGATGGTCGTCTTCCGCCGGCAGTGGGACGACCGCGAGCGGCTGGCCTACCCGCTGACCCAGGTGCCGCTGGCGCTGGTCGATCGCCAGACGCCGCTGCTCCGCCAGCGGCTGATGTGGGTCGGCTTCGCCATCCCGTTCTTCTTCGGCAGCCTGCAGGCGCTGCACTTCTACATCCCGGCCGTGCCGACGTTCAATATGGCGGTGCCGCTGAAGGTGTTCGGGCAGTACGGCAGTCTGACTCTTCGGCTCAGCTTCCCGATGCTGGGGTTCTTCTTCCTGGTCAATCTGGACGCCGCCTTCAGCCTTTGGTTGTTCAATATCCTGTTCTTCGTGGTCGCCTCGCTGATGAAGAAGGTCGGCTACGAGTTCACCGTCAACCTGGGCATCTACGGCACGCCGTTCGCGCTGTACAAGTACCTCGGCTGGGGCGCGATGACGGCGCTGGTGGGCGGGATCACCTTCATGGCCCGCGATCACCTGCGCGACGTGTGGCGGAAGGCGGTCCGTCGAGCGCCGGAGGTGGACGATTCCGGCGAGGCGATGAGCTACCGCGCGGCGGTCTGGACCATCCTTGTCGGCTGCGTGGTGATGAGCCTGTGGCTCAACTGGAGCGGGCTCAGCTACGGCATCGCCTGGTACTTCCTGGCCATGGCCATGCTGTTCTTCATCGGCCTGACCCGGGTGGTGGTGGAATCGGGATTGGCCGAGGCGGTGGCGCCGCTGATCGCGCCGGGCGCGGTGGTCGGCACCTTCGGCAGCGGCGCGCTGGGCGCCCGGGGCCACGCGGCGATGGCCCTGACCTATGTCTACACCTCGGACATCCGGACCTACGTCATGGCCTCGGCGGCGACCTCGCTGAAGCTCTACCACACCGCCGGGATGAAGGGCCGCAGCCTGTTCTGGGTGATGGTCCTGGGCGTGGCCGTGGGCGCCGGGGTGAGCCTCTGGGCGACTTTGGCCATGGCCTACCGGTACGGCGGGGCGACGATGAACAGTTGGTTCTTCGTCCGCGGCCCGCAGACGCCGTACGAGTGGCTGGCCAAGATGCTCACCGTGCCCGAGGAGGTGAACCAGTTCGGGCTGTTCATGGCCGTGCTCGGCGGGGCGGTGATGATCGGGTTGATGGTCGCCCGGCAGACCTTCTGGTGGTGGCCGCTGCACCCGGTCGGCTGGGCTATCGGCAGCGTCTGGATCATGGACCAGTTGTGGTTCACCTGCTTCCTGGCCTGGGCCATCAAGAGCCTGCTGGTGAAGTACGGCGGCCTGAAGCTGTACCGTAGCGCCCGGCCGCTGGCCATCGGACTGATCCTCGGCCAGTTCACGGCCAACTTCGTGTGGGCCGTGGTGGACCACTTCACCGGCGCCAGCGGGAACTCCATCTTCTGGATCTAGGCCGGGAAGGCGGAGGAACGGTATGAGACCGATAGGCCGTATAGGACCTATCCGTCCTATTTGGCTGATGTGTCTCGCGGGGACCATCATGGCAGCTTCGGCCACGGCCGACCAGGCGGCCGACGAGGCCGCTTGGGCAAAGCTCAAACTGACCGCGGTGCGGCCGCTGGTGGTCGACACGGTCCTGGTCCGCGACGGCGCGGCCGAGGCGGCCATCGTGCCGGCCGACGGCAGTCCCTGGAGCGGGGCGGCGGCGCGGCTCCAGGACGCCGTGGCGGCCCGGACCGGGGTGACTCTGCCCATCGTCGCCGCCGGCGACGTGACCGAGCAGGACTGGCGGACGCGACACCTGGTGGTGATCGGCAACCTGCTGGTCAACCCGGTCTTCGCCCGGCTGTACCACAACTTCTTCGCCTGCGCCGACGCGGCCTATACGGGCAGACAGGGCTACGAGCTGCGCACGGTCCACGATCCCTGGGGCACCGGCCGCAACGCGCTCGTCCTGGGTGCGCAGGACGGTGCCGGGCTGGCCAAGGGGGCGGACCGCCTGATCGCGCTGATCGGCGAGCAGGGCCGCGCCGGGCAGCTCGTGCTGGGGCGGCTGCTGGAGCTCGAACTCGACCCGGCCGGCCGCCGGGTGCCGCCGGACCAGCCACTGGACGAGCAGACAGAGGCCGCCCAGCGAGAGCGGCTGGACGCTTACTACGACCGCCCCGGCACCGAGCGCGGCGCGGCGCACCTGGCGGCGCGGTTCGGCCTGCAGTACCACCGCACCGGCGACGAGCGCTGGCTGGCGCTGTACCGCCACGCGATGCGGCGGCAGCTCCGGTACTACGCCACCGACAGCTACATCGTCGAGGCCGGACCCCGCCGCTACGACCGCGATTTCCGTGATAGCTGGGCCTACGCCATGGTGGTCGCCTGGGACCTGGTCGAAGAGCACCCGTCCTGGACCGAGGCGGAGCGGCTGGAGTTGACCAACCACGTGCTGCGGGTGGTCTGGGAGAGCACCCTCTACCAGAACTGGGACAACCCCGAGGCGGTCCAGCACTGGCGCACCTTCACCAGCATCACCCACAACCACCATACCTGGCCGGGCCTGGCCTGCCTGTTCGGCGGCTGGTACTTCCAGCGGCACTACCGGCTGCCGGTGGCCGACGACTGGCTGACCATCGCCCTGGGCATGTTCTCGAGCTGCTCGCGGAGCTGGAAGCCGTGGGAGGACAGCGCCGGGTACCAGTGGATCCCGATGCGCCACATCCTGACCTACGCCCTGGCCGCCGGGGATCCGACCTTCATCGACCAGGGCCACGCCGCCGAGGCCGGGAAGGCCGCGCTGATGGCCATCGACACCCTCGGTCACGAGCCGGCCTGGGGCGACCACGCCTCCTGGACCGGCATCTCGCGGATTCCGGGCCTGCTTGCCTGCCTGGAGTACGCCACCGGCGATGGCCGCTATCGATGGGCCCTGGAGCGGTTGGCGAGCGACGGCCGGGGCGAGCTTGAGGAGCCTTACTGGACCGCCGTCGAGCCAGTCCCGGCCGACGCCCTGACCGGCGTCGCGGTCGCCTACGTGCCGAAGCCGCACTACGAGCTGTTGGGCACGCATCCCGACTTCTTCCAGGCGCCCAACCTGCCTTTCGAGCAGACCTTCGACAAGCTCACCTTTCGCTCGGGTTGGTCGGCCGAGGATGACTACCTGATGCTCGACGGCCATGCCGCCGGGTCGCACGGCCACCTCGACGCCAACGCCGTGATCGGCTACACCGCGCGCGGCCAGCACTGGCTGGTCGACGGCGAGTACATCCGGCGGATCCCCAAGTACCACAACGCGGTCACCGTGCTCAAGGACGGCGTCGGCGCGGTGATGCCGCCCAGCGCGCGGCTCGACGGCGCCGCCTGGTTCGGCGGCGGCGGACTGTCGCGCACCACCTTGACCGCCTACAACGGCGTGAGCTGGACCCGCAACCTGATCCTGGTCGCCGGCGGCGCGGTGACGGTGATCGATGAGATCACCGCCGAGACGGCCGGCCGGTACTCGCTGCGCTGCTGCTGGCGGGTGCTGGGTGAGGTGCGGCTGAGCGGCGACACGCTTCAGTCCCGGCAGCTCGGCGCGGGGTTCACCCTCCGGAACCTGAGCGGCGATTCGCTGGAGCTGGTGCCGGTGGTCAACTCGTCCGGGCAGCTCGTCCACCAGCTCTACCAGCGCCGGAGCGTGGACCTGACGGTGGGCCAGACGGTGCGCTTCGTCAACGTCTTCGCGGCCGGCGACGGCGGGCCGCCGGAGCTCGAGGCGTCGTTGTCCGGGCCGGGTCGAGTGACCGTCCGGCGCGACGGCCGGGCGTCGGTGGCCGGGGTCGGGCCGGTGGACGAAGCCGGCTTCGCCACCGACGCGGCGGTCTGGCGCGTGGCCGAGGGCGAGGCCTGGCTGCTCGACGCCGCCAAGGCGGTGGTCGGCGGTCAGGACCGGCTGACCGGCCGGCGCGGCGCCAGCCGGATAGCCGCCGCGGTGGTCGACGGGCAGGCCGCGGCGGTGCCCGCCACCGGCCAGCGGCCGGTCTACCGGGTCGGCCCGGCGGCCGGGGCCGAGCCCGCGCTGGAGCGGGTGGCCGAGACGCTGGCGCGCACGGCTCTGGCGCCGCCGGCGCCGGCCGCGGCGGCCGGTGGCGCGTCGCCGGGTCTCTGGCGCTACGCCGACTTCGCCGTGGCCGGCCGGCCGCTGCCGGTGGCGGCCATCACCGCCGAGCCCGAGCCGCTGGAAAAGTACCGGCCGGTCGAGCGTTTGGTGGACCGCCAGTTCTCCGGCTCGACCGGGTCGTGCATGTTCCCGGCCGGCCGGCCGGTGACCATCACCTTGGACCTGGGCAGCCGGCTGGCGGTGCGCGAGGTGCGCGTCCGCGCCTGGGAGATGACCGACGCCTGGAAGGCCACCAACTACCGGCTGGCGCTCAGCGACGATGGGTTTCAGGCCGATACGCGACCGGTGGCCGGCGAGTTCGCGGTGCTCGGGACCCAGCGATGGGGCGGCAACGTCAACACCATCCGCGGCCTGCTGGTGCCGGGCTCGACCGCCCGCTGGGTGCGGCTGACCGCCGACCCGGCGGCCGAGGCCAACACGGTCTACTTCGCCGAACTCGAGGTCTACGGCAGCGGCGAGGGGGCGACCGCCCGGTTCACCGCCCTGGCGGCCGGTGATCTCGACGGCGACGGGCGCGCGGAGACGGTGGTCGGCACCGCCGCCGGTCAGCTCGTGGTGTTGTCGCCCGAGGGCAAGAAGCTGTGGGAGCTGACCGCCGATGGTCCGCTCACCGCGCTGGCGGTCGGCGGCGTGGGACCTGGCGGCCGGCCGGGCGTGGTCTACGCCACCGAGCAGGCGACCCTGGGCGTGGTCGACGGCGACGGCCGGGAGCTGGGCAAGGTCACGCCGCCGGCCTACCGTGGCATTCCCAGCCGAGTGCGGACCATTCGCGTGGCGGACATCGACGCCGACGGTAGAGTCGAGATCGTCGTCGGCGCCGATAGCTGGATGTACCTGGCCTACACGCCGGCGCTGAAGATGCTGTGGAAGAGCGTCTTCTACGCCCACGGCGCGACGGTCGGCGAGGTGGCCGATGTCGACGGCGATGGCAAGCTGGAGGTGATTGCCGGCAATGCCTATTACCGCCTGGCATTGATCGAGACCGATGGCCGGCCGATGGGTCGGGCGGGGCGGTTCGGCCCCGAGCAGACGGCCGTGGCGGCGGTGGACCTGAACGGCGACCGGGCGGCGGAGGCCGTCCTGGGAACCGATGACGGGACCGTGGTGGCGTTCACCGGCCGTGGCGAGCAGTTGTGGACGGTCAACGTCGGTGACCGGGTCAACAGCCTGGTGCCGGACGTCATCGACGGCCGGCCGGTGGTCGTGGCCGCCTCGGACAGCGGCTGGCTGTGGTGCCTCGACGCCGCCGGGCAGCCACTCTGGCGCCGCGATCTGGGCGAGCCGGTGAAGCGGCTGGCGAAGACCCGGAGCGGGTACCTGGCAGCCGCCTCGGTGGCCGGGGTGGTGGCGCTGGACCGCGCCGGACAGGTCACCGCCACCGTGCGGCCGCCCGGCCCGGCGCTGGATCTGGTGGTCGCCGGCGACCGCGGCGCGGCGGCGCTGGGCGACGGCAGCGTGGTGGGAGTGCAGGCGCTGTGACCCGCGAGGAGCCGTCGCCCGGCGGGCCGGCCCCCGACGGCGGCCGGTGGCTGGTGGCCCCGCTGCTGCTGGGCACCGCGGGGATTCTCGGCATCGGGCTGGCGGTGCGTTACGCCGAGCTGCTCACCGGCCGCTACCTGGCCGGCGGCGTGCCGCCGGTGGCCGCCTTCGCGATGATCCTGATCCTGCTCCCGATCAAGGCGCTGGGCGGCCGCCTGTCGCCCCGGCTGCGGCTCAGCCGGCGGCAGATCCTGGTGGCTTACACCATGCTCTGCTTCGGCACGCCGATGTGCGGCGCCTACCTGGTCCGGGCCTGGCTGCCGCACCTGACCGCGCTGCAATACTGGGCGCCCAAGACGCCCGAGCTGGAAGGGTTGGTCGACTACCTGCCCCACTGGATCGGGCCGACCGGCGAGAAGGCCATCCGCGACTACTGGGAGGGTCGGCACATCGCCGGCGCGGTGCCCTGGGCCGAGTGGCTCAAGCCGTTGCTGATGTGGTCGGTGTTCATCGCCGCCCTGGCGGTGGCCATGTACTGCTTCATGGCGCTCATCCAGCGGCAGTGGATCCGTAGCGAGCGGCTGACCTTCCCGGTGCTTTACCTGCCGCTGACCCTGACCGACGAGGAGGACCGCGGGCCGGCCAGCCACCTCTGGCGGCGGCACTTGTTCTGGTTCGGCATCGGCCTGGCGATGATCTTCAACGGCCTCAACATCGCCCACTGCGTGGTGCCCGCCATCCCCGCGCCGGGGTTCTCCAAGGGGCTGGCGCCCTACTTCGCCCGGCGGCCGTGGACCCCGTTCGCCTCGGTCCGGCTGTTCTACATGCTGGAGACCATCGGGTTCGGGTATTTCATCCCGCTCGAGGTGACCTTCACCACCTGGTTCAGCTACCTGGCCATCAAGCTGTTCGCCGTGGCCGGGATCGCCACCGGGTACGAGAAGCCGGGCTTCCCGTTCATCCACGAGCAGTGTGCCGGAGCCTATCTGGCGGCGGCGCTGTTCGTGCTCTACGGCCTGCGCCACCACCTGGCGGAATTGTGGCGACGAGCCTGGGACGGCACCGCCACCGACGGCGAGCGGTGGGCCTGGATCGGCCTGGCGACCAGCCTGGCGGTGATGCTCCGGTTCATGGTCTTCACCGGCGTGCCGTGGCCGGTGGCGGCGGCGTTCCTGGTCATGGTCCTGGTGTTCGTCCTGGTCTACGCCCGCATCCGGGCCGAGACCGGCGCGCCCCTCGAGTTCACCTATCCCTACTGGATGCCCAAGAACCTGGTCACCTGGGCCTTCACCCCCGGCGAGATCATGGCCCTGGGCGGGCTCCGCGCGCCGGTCACGTTCGGCCTGTTCTCGTGGATGTCGCGCCACCACATGCCGATGAGCCTGGCCGCCTACGACCTGGACTCGTTCAAGCTCGCCGACACCGTGGCCATCCCCCGGCGGGCGCTGGCCACCGCCGTCGCCTGGGCCGTGACGGTCGGCTTCGCCGTCGCGGTCTGGGCGCACCTCGACGCCTACTACGACGTGGGCACCAACCTGGCCAGCGGCTCGCTGGGCACCGGCGAGTACCGGGCCACGGTGGCCAAGGACGAGTTCGTCCGCACGGCGCGGGACTTGCTGATGCCCGGTGGCCGGCCCTGGGATCGGATCGCCTTCGTCGGCGTCGGTTTCTCGCTGGCCGGGTTCATGGGTCTGATGCGCAACCATTACCCCGGCTGGCCGCTGCACCCGCTGGGGTTCATCCTGGCCACCGCCTACGGCGACCACAACACCGCCATCTTCCCCATGTTCGTGGCCTGGTGCGCGCGGGCGACGGTGCTCCGATTCGGCGGGCTGCGGGCCTACCGCCACGGGATCCCGTTCTTCGTCGGCCTGATCGCCGGCCACTTCTTCTGGGCCGGCGTGTTCTGGCCGGCGCTGTCGCTGGCGCTGGGACCCGAGACCACGCGGGCTTACCACATGTTCTTTGGCGGCTGATGGTGCCGGACAAATACGGGGACAGTATATCTATTTCCGGGAGACACGGGGACCGTAAATACGGGGACAGTATACCTATTTCGGCCGCCGCAATAGGTATACTGTCCCGAATGTTGAGTCGATAGGGCGAAAGTAGCCCAGGCTCTCAGGCGGCCCGCCAGGTCCCGCCGTCCGAGCCCGCAGATCCGAT